>Ga0308397_1000023_pt1 | contig 128507 bp, 113 predicted proteins | sample Hotspr20SampleT8_FD_202356 | JGI IMG/M metagenome (GOLD analysis project Ga0308397, IMG submission 202356) | Hot spring phototrophic mat microbial communities from Mushroom Spring, Yellowstone National Park, Wyoming, United States - 20051001_T8 ...
CCAGGGGATGGATGATGTTTTCGAGTTTTTTCAACGCCGCCGCATCGGAGAAAACGATTTTCGCCAGCTTACTGCGATCAATCTGTCCATCCGGGGCAAGAATCCATTTTCCAAATGTATCCACGACCATCTGATACCCCGGTGCACCTATGGCAATGGCGCGATGACTCAGCGCATCCGCATCAATGCCATAAGCCCCCAAATGTTCGAGCATCTTGCGCACCACGCTTTTCCCGGTGGCAATATTACCGGTTAACCCAATGACTGTTTTTCCAGGCCAGGCACTCATCGCAATCTTATATCTCGTTGCTATCCATTTTAGCCCCCAGCTCAAAGATTGTCAAACCGAAATCAATGCGCTTGATACAGCCAACAGCGAACGGTATGCCCTTTGTCGACCTCAATCAAGTCTGGATTTTGAAACTCGCAAATTTCCAAACGGTTTTCCACTCTTGCCCTGCATCGCGGTGCAAAACGGCAACCCGGTGGCAAATCGATGAGATTTGGCACAGAGCCGGGGATTACTTCCAACTGCTCGCGATACCGCCCTAAAATCGGGATAGAGTTCATCAACCCAACCGTGTAGGGATGCCGCGGACGATCGAACAAGGTGATGACATCCGCTTCCTCCACAATCTGGCCGGCGTACATCACCGCCACCCGTTCAGCCATTTCTGCGATAACCCCTAAATCATGGGTGATCAAGATGACCGAAGCGCCAAACTTCGAGCGCAACTCCCGCATCAAGTCGAGGATTTGCGCCTGAATGGTGACATCCAGTGCCGTGGTTGGTTCATCTGCAATCAACAAGGCCGGACGAAGCGCCAAAGCCATGGCAATCATCACTCGTTGCGCCATTCCGCCCGACATCTCGTGGGGATAGGATTTTGCCCGTCGTTCTGGATCAGGGATGCCCACCAGACGGAACAGTTCTACCGCCCTTTGCCAGGCTTCTTTTTCTTTTAACTTTTCATGAATAGTAAAGACTTCACCAACCTGGCTACCGGTGGTAAAGACCGGATTGAGGCTGGTCTGAGGTTGTTGGAAGATCATCGAAATACGATCGCCGCGGATTTTCATCATGCGACTTTCAGGAACTTCAGCTAAATTCTCTCCTTCAAACCAGATTTCCCCCTTGACGATCTTACCAGGCGGAGCAATAAGGCGCATAATCGATAATGAGGTGACACTTTTTCCACACCCCGATTCACCCACCAACCCCAAAACCTCTCCCGGGTAAACCACTAAATCAACCCCATCCACAGCCCGAACAATACCATCCTCGGTATAGAAAAATGTCGACAAATCCTTAATTTCTAGCAGTGGCTTTGAATTTTCTGGCACAGTACAACTCCCATGCTTAACTTCACCCACTCACATGAGCTAATCTTGGATCGAGCGCATCTCTTAACCCATCCCCCAAGAGATTAAAGGATAAAACCGTCAACATGATGGCAAACCCTGGATAAAAGACCAGATGTGGCGCAGTGAAAACCTGATTTCGTTCTGCCCCAAGCATCGAGCCCCACTCCGGAGTGGGTGGTTGAGCTCCCAATCCCAAGAAGGAGAGCGCAGCAGCCTCCAAAATCGCCGTGGCTATTCCTAACGTCCCCTGGACAATCAGCGGTGTTAGCGCATTCGGCAGTATTCTCTTAAAGATAATATGACTGTCTGAACCGCCTAATGCCCGTGAAGCAGACACATAGTCCATCTCTCGAACCGAGAGAACGCTGGCGCGCACCACGCGCGCATAAGCTGGAATGGATACAATGCTAATCGCAATTAGGGCATTGATCAATCCAGGCCCTAAAACCGTTACAATAGTGATCGCCAGGAGCAAGGAGGGGAAAGCAAGCAGCACATCCATTACTCTCATAATCACATTATCGATCCATCCCCCAAAATATCCTCCCACTGCTCCGAAAATCGTACCGATAACGATTGCGAAACTAACCGTCGAAACACCAATGATCAAACTCAAGCGCGCGCCAAAAAGCAGACGGCTAAATTGATCGCGCACATTGCCATCGATTCCCATTATGTGCTGGGGTTTGTCCTTGGGACATCCCAGGAGATGAATGCAGGGTTTTTCACGCCGTTGTACTTTCTCGATCCCAATCAATGGTTTATAAGGATCATAGGGGGCAATCCATTGGGCGGTCAGGGCAATAAATACCAGAACCGCCAGTATCCCCAATCCCACTAGGGCAGATTTGCGGCGAAAAAACCTTCGCCAGGTGATCTGCCACAAACTCACCGATTTCAGGGATAAGCCCTCTGCATCGAATGAAGCCACTTTTTTTGAGGAAATATCCTGGTCACTCATGCCAACCATCCTAGTCGAGGCGAATGCGCGGATCTAAATAGGCATACGAGATATCCACAATCAAGTTCAAGATGACAAAGAAAATTGCAATAACCACAGTAAAAGCCTGGACAATTCCATAATCTCTGGCGGTGATAGCATCATATAAAGTTCGCCCAACCCCAGAAAGCCCAAAGATCGTTTCGGTCAACACCGCGCCTCCCAATAAGCTGCCCAACGATAGCCCAATGACGGTCACGAGCGGCAAGAGGGAATTCCGAAAGGCATGCTTGAGGATAATTTTCCCATAGGGCAACCCTTTGGCGCGCGCGGTGCGGACATAATCCTGACCAAGCACTTCGAGCATACTGGAGCGAGTAATGCGGGCAATCAATGCCATGGGAATTGTACCCAGCGCCACCGAGGGCAGGATCAGATGGGTAATGGCGTCCTTCAACAATGCCCAATTCGCCGTTAACAGAGCGTTGAGAATGTTCAAGCGACTGATAAATTGGGCAACGGCAATGCGAAGGCCGCTTTCCGGCAAAGACCATCCCCAGACCACATAGAACGGATCGGCTGACATCCCTGCGCTTAACCGTCCGGAGGGAGGCAACCAAAAGGGAGTGTCTTTCAGAGCTAGGGAAAAGACATACATCAACATCAGCCCTAGCCAGAAGACCGGCATAGATACGCCGATATTCGCCCAAATCATTGTAAAAACATCGATCCATGAATTGTGTTTGACCGCCGAGATGATTCCGAGGGGAATTCCAACCACCATGCTAATCAACAGGGCAGTCAGACTCAACTCGACCGTGGTCGGCAACCGTTCAATTAACAAGCGTGTTACCGGCATTCCATAGCGGAAGGACTGACCAAAATCTCCCCGTGCGATTTCATTTAGATAAACCCAAAATTGAACCGGGATGGGTTTATCTAACCCTTTCTCGCGGATAAAGCGATCGCAGACTTCTTGAGTCGCTTTCTCTCCTAAAATTGCCCGACAAGGATCACCGGGGATCACTCTAGCAAGCGTAAAGGTTACTAGAAGAATTCCAAAAAGTACCGGGATAGCAGATAGGAAGCGGCGGACGATATATTGAATTAACATAGTTCTTTGTCAATAGCGGACGGGATGGCGAGGCTCGCCATCCCGTATTGCTTCGCGTGGTTAGATTACTTCCACATCAAGCCCCACAGATAGTCGTAATAATCCCACAGATTGGTGTTGCCGACGTGCGTTGGCGAACCCGGGTTCAAGCCCATATTGAAGGTTGCCACCACATCTTCGGCGGTGAAGTCACTGCCATCGTGGAACTTGACGCCCTGGCGCAGCTTGCAAACCCACTGAGTCAAGTCTGCATTGGGCTCACAGCTCTCTGCCAGTCCTGGTTCAAGCTCGGTCGTATTGATTTTGAACGCAAAGAGGGCTTCGGTGATTTGCTCGCATGGTCGGAGCGATTCACCATCGGTTTCATCAGCGCAGAACAGGCTGATTGGCTCAGCATTCTGCATGAACACGAAGGTATCGCGGTCGCCACCTTTGGAGAAAACAAAGCGCTCGTTCCCCAGGGGACTGGCTTGTGGGTTAGTCACATCTGCTCGATAGGCTGTAGCAGAAGCACCATGGGCTACCGGCACCATGGGGACAAATTCACGGATGGCGTTGTTTGCCCGCTCATAGACTGGCGCGGCCTGATCGACATCGGCAATTTTTCCACCTTCAATCAGAGGCTCGTAAATTTCGGGCGGAATCTTGCCAAATTGCTGAGTTTCCTTACCAAAGTGGTAGTCAAGGAAGTTGGTAATGTGTGGATAGTCACCGGTCCAGCCTAAGAGATGGAACCCATTGAGCTGTCCAGAAGCTGAAGCCTCGAGGAAGGCGCCGGATTCCATGACCACAATTTCCGCATCGATGTTCAGGTTTTCCTTCAACTGCGCCTGGATATCCTGGGCGACATTGGCAACCTGGGGCAGATAACCGCGCACGACATCGCGGTAATAGAGTTTGGTCTGGAAGCCATCCGGATATCCCGCCTCAGCCAATAAAGCTCTGGCGGCTTCGGGGTCGAAGTCGTACCACGGTTCACCCGTGCAACCATTCGGGATGGCGCAAGGAGTGAAGTGCGAAGCCACTTCAGAACCTGGAGGATAGAAGGTGTCCACAATTCGTTGGCGGTCGATGCCCATGGCAACCGCCTGGCGCACCTTGACGTTGTCAAAGGGAGGATAGGTGTTGGTCATGCCGATATAAAAGATATTCAAAGCCGGGCGAACGACCAGTTGAAGATTGGGATCGTTCCTCACCACCTCAAAATCTTCAGGCCCGACGTTATCAAAGCCATCAATGGTGCCAGCTTGCAATTCCAGCAAACGAGCGGCCGACTCGGTTGACCAGCGGAATATTAACGTGTCAGGCGCATTCTTAATCAATTCTTGATCCCAGTAATCTGGGTTCTTGACCAGCACAACGCTATCGCCACGTTTCCATTCCTGGATTTTGTAGGGGCCTGTCCCAACCGGTCTTTCCAAACCCTCGCTGGCGCGGGTGCTCTCTCCGGCTGTGGCTTCAATCCATTCCTTGGGGTAAATTGAGAAGACACCGAAACCCAATTTGACTTCAAAAGCCGGGTCAGGTTTACACAGCGTGAAGGTTACCGTGTGATCATCGGTGGCTTCAATAGATTTGATAAGGCCGCCATACTCACAATCCGGTACGGAAAGGCTTTTCCCATCGTAAATCGCAATGGGTACCTTGGGCGGCGGTGTTTCTTCGACCGGAGCTTCCGTTGCAGCCGGGGCTTCGGTTGCTGCTGGAGCTTCCGTTTTTGCTGGGGCTTCAGTGGCAGCAGGTTGCTCTGGCGCAGGAGCGGGAGTCGGTTGGGCACAAGCTCCTAAAATGAAGCTCACCAACAACAACCCCGTTCCAATGACGGTTAGCATTTTTCGAGTCATACTTTCTCCTCCTGAATAAATAGATTTTACGAAATTTTTGGGAAATTGATTTGGGATATTGAGAAACTTTTTTTCTTCGACCACCTCCTGTTTAGTAAATAGATTCGCGATCCATAACGGGCATCATGGGCAAACGCAGATAAACAGTTAGGGTATGGCATCTCGCTTGAAGGATTGTGAAAAAAGCACCCTGCCCATGATCTCTTTGCGTGTCCAATATTATAATCGAGATTCCCGAGCGCTGCCAAAAATTCATCAATAAATCCCGTCTTCAAAAGCTCTTGCATTTCCAAACAAATCCGCCCGATAGTTATTATCCCAAATAGACGAAATTTATCAAGTTTATTCATGACACCTGACACTTTGCATCCCAGGAACACAGGTCTATACTATAGACCATAATCAACATGCAAGGAGAGTGATGATGGCAACGAAAGTTTGGGAAATCTACAAAACTCGATTTTGCAATCAAGCTGGTTGTGACGTTTATTTTGAAGCCGAAGTGGTCTATCCTGCTGAATGGTTGCCGGATACCCCGCCACGCGTCCTTGCCCATCGCTGTTCGCATGGCACAATTTGTAATTATGACGCTCACGCGGGCTGCGTTTGGTCTGGAACCAATCCTTTGGTGGACCCGTTTGCTGACCGCGGTTAAATTACCTTTAGTTTCTTTCCAACTTTGGTAAAAATTTCCAGGCCGCGTTCCAAATCTTCTTTTTGGTGAGCAGCAGATATCATGACCCGAATGCGCGCTTTGCCGCGGGGTACCGTAGGGAATCCGATCGCCATCGCAAATACGCCTTCATCAAATAGAGCTTTACTGAACTCCTGGGCTAAGGGCGCTTCGCCGAGCATGACTGGTGTAATTGGGGTAACGCTTTTCCCCAAATCAAAGCCAGCTTTGCGCATCTCTTCCTTGAAGTAACGCGTATTTTCCCAGAGTCGATCGACTAACTCGGTTGAGCTTTCCAGAATTTCAAGGCTGGCTAAACAGGCAGCAGTGTCGGGAACCGTCATCGCAGAGGAGAACAAAAATGGCCGGCCACGCTGCCGCAACCACTCGACGATCAAGCTATTGCCTGCAACAACCCCTCCAATCACACCAAAGGCTTTGGAAAGTGTCCCGATCTCGACATCTACCTTTCCGTGCAACTGGTAATGATCAACGATGCCCCGTCCACCTCTTCCAAGCACGCCCTCCCCGTGAGCATCATCCACCATGAGGATGGCCTCGTGTTTCTTTGCCACCTCATAGATTTGATCCAGCGGAGCGATATCCCCATCCATGCTAAAGACCCCATCGGTGACCACCAGGGCACGGGGGTGATCGCGGCGTTCTTCGAACAGTGCCTTTTCTAAATCCTGCGGATCGCAGTGGTTATAGCGGATAATTTTTGCTCCGGAGAGGCGGCAACCATCGATGATGCTGGCGTGATTGAGTTCATCGGAAAATATGACATCTTCTTTCCCCACCAAAGCAGGTATGGTGGCTAAATTGGCGTTGAATCCGGACTGAAAAGTAATGGCCGATTCAACCCCTTTGAAGGCTGCCAGACGTCTTTCCAGTTCAACGTGCAAATCCATTGTGCCAGCAATTGTGCGCACGGCTGCAGGACCAACCCCATATTTGTCCATTGCCTCCCTTGCTGCCTGAATAACTTTCGGATGGTTCGCCAGCCCCAAATAATTATTTGAACAAAAATTCAACACTTTTTTGCCATCCACCAACAACCAGGCTCCCTGTGGCGAGCTTAGCGTGCGGATGCGATTATACAACCCCGAAGTTTTAAGAGTCTCGATCTCATCTTGAATCCAGGCTAAAGGTGATGTCATTTCAGACCTCCTTATCAATTCTCTATCCGTCATTTCTTTTGTTTCTTGTTCCGGTTCCCAACCCCCAGTAATCGCCCAAAGACCTCTCCTGAGGTTGGCAAATCTTCGCTGCGAATACCGGTCTCCTCCAGTATCCAGTTTGCTGCCGTGCGTTCGGTTTGCCATTTTTCAAAGCGTTGTTGGGCTTCCGAGAGGCTCTGGGTTAATGCCCCAATCTCGTCATTGAGCAGATACTCTCGCCACTCTACCAATGCAATAAGCAGTTCGTTGATCAACCGCTTGATCAGTTCCCGATTGGCAAAGAGGGTTTGGGATAATTCTTCAGCAGAGACAGAGTTTACTAAAGGCATTCCCATCTCAAGAAAATCCTGCGCAGCAAACTTGCGAGCTTCTCGCCAACCAGGTTGCTGGGTGAGCGTATAGACCATCAGCGCCGAAAGCAATTGCGGAATAACTTGTGCTTCGGCAAGCACGCCATCCATCTCCAGGGCATCGGCAAAGAGCGGCTCAGCTCCAATACTTTTGATCAAGGCCGTGATCAATTCGAAAACCCCAGATGGTGTGCCCGATGGAGCTGTGACTGCCACAACCCCCTGCTGAAAGTAATCTTGCCGTGAAGCATTTACCCCTTTGCGGGTATCTTGCAAGTAGGCGGGGTTAATCGCTATGTTCCAGCCCACATAATATCTTCTTGCAGGAAGCAATTCTCTCGTCCATTCGGCGATTTTTTGCTTGGCAGGGCTGAGATCGATCAAAACAGCGCCTTCTTTCAGGTCTTGGGCAATTTGCTGAAGCGTTTCATGAACCTGATCAAAGGGAATAGCCAAGAAAACGACATCAGCATCTTGCACGGCCTGATGAAGGTTGATAGCTACAGTATCAATCGCTCCCACTTTCTGCGCCTCTTTTGCCACACCAATGTCCCGATCATGTCCGATTCGCTGGAGGTCTTCTGATTTCCTTCTCAGCGCTAATCCTAGGGAACTGCCCGTTTTCCCCAATCCGAGAATGGTTATTCTCATCGGTATCTCCTTAACATAGCTCATCTGCTCGCCCCAATTTTTGCAACCAGCTTGCCTGAGGATGCTTTGGATCAATTCCATTGGCATCCTGATGGTATTGCACCAGCCATACAATCCGCTCATCAACCCCATTAGAACGCAATATCTCTGCCCCCCAAGACGGATGGAATTTCCCCACCAGCAAGGGTCGTTTCCACCACGCAGCCCTCTCTAACTGTTCGTCGCTCAGGATCAACGGTTTTGCCATTTTCTTGACCATCCCACCAAAGAGTACAATCCAGACTCGTTCCCACAATCGTAAAGGATAGCAAATTTTCCCAATGTCATGAAGCAGAGCTGCAGTGAGGAAAAGCGGGTTCGTTTCTCCTTCAGCGATTAGCTTTCGACAAACCCGTACCGCATGAGCTTGCTCAGAGGGGTCAAGACGCTCAAAGAGTTGCACGAGCGGCGGTGCCAGAAATTGCTCCACAAGCTCTCGGTCGCTCAACGTTGGCTTCGCCCAGATGGTTTTCCAAAATTGCCAAAGGCGATAACTCCAATTAACCAACTACCCAACCAAAATCCTCATGAGAAACCATAAAGGCGGACTGATAATATAACCCAAAACACCCAAAAAGACGATTGCCATCAAGATGAGCGGGCCATAAGGTCGAATCGCATCTAAAAATTGTACCCACTTTGGGGGAAAGAAATACTCGGCAATTTTTTCACCGTCCAGAGGGGCAATCGGTAATAGGTTAAAGAGCATCAACAAGAGGTTGATCTGGATAAAAACAAATAACAATTGCGGAAGGGTTGGCAAGAGATGATTTGAACGGGTTTGGATGGCTAAAATGGCTTCATCCAGGGAAACCCATCCCATACGGAAGGGAATCGCAGCCAGAAGAGCCATCCCCAGATTGGAGAGAGGCCCAGCTAGGGCGACAAGCATCATCGCTGAAGAGGACTTGCGTTGCAGAGCATAGGGATTGACCGGCACGGGTTTTGCCCAACCGAAGCCAGCCACCAATAAAAGCAAAGAGCCAATTGGATCAAGATGGGCTAAGGGGTTTAACGTCAAACGGCCGTTCATCCTGGGCGTCGGGTCACCGAAATAATTAGCCGTCCAGGCATGAGCAAACTCATGCACTGAAAAGGCGGTTAATAACACAAATAAATGCGCAAGCAGGGTTGAAAAATCCAAATTCAACATAAGAATCTACCTCTTGTGTAAGGGGATTATACCATTCTCCCTCTGCGATCAGCGAATTATTGCTTCTTTAACCCACACCTGTACCTACTCTCTGGATGCTATTGCCCGGCATCTTTCCCGAGAAGCAAAAACTGAGCGTGTTATAATCTGAAAAACCACTGCCTCACTTCCGAGGACAAGGTATTCGACCAGTTTTTGTAAAGCAGATGTTACCGGAGCTACAACTTGATGACATTGTCCGTTTACGCAAACCGCATCCATGTGGCAGCTACGAATGGCGGGTTGTCCGTTTGGGTGCAGATATTGGCTTGCAATGTTTAGTATGCGGCCGGCGGGTACTGCTGTCGCGCCGTGAACTGGCTCATCGACTCAAAAAAGTAATCCTATCCCAATCCCATGATGCCTCAACCAACCAACCCTGAACCAGCTCGCATTCTTTTCTTGTTTTCTGACACCGGCGGAGGACACCGCAGCGCTGCCGAAGCAATCATTGAAGCGCTACAAATTCAATATGGGGATGCTATTCAAACCGAAATGGTGGACATCTTCAAACAATATGCCCCAAAGCCCTTTGACCTGTTACCGGAGCTCTATCCAATTATGGTGCGGGTGCCGCAAGCCTGGGGATGGGGGTATTATATCAGCAACGATTCTCGCCGGGCAAAACTCATTGCCGATAGCGCCTGGCCTCTTGTCCGCCAAAACATCCGCAAGCTGGTGAAATCACATCCCAGCGACCTAATCGTTTCAGTTCATCCGATCGCTAACGCACCAATCCTACGGGCGCTTGGCGAACGCAGACCGCCATTCATCACGGTCGTTACCGATCTTGTTACCACCCATGCTTTCTGGTATCACCGGCGGGTCGATTTGTGTATTGTCCCAACCGAAGAAGCCCGCCAAAGGGCATTTCTGTGTGGGTTGAGAGAAGATCAAGTGCGAGTCATCGGTTTGCCGGTAGCCCAACGATTCTGTCAACCTCCCGCCGATAAACCAACGATGCGGCAAAAATTGGGTTGGCCTCAAGATCGCCCCATCTTGCTGCTGGTGGGTGGTGGTGAAGGGATGGGGCCAATGGAACGCGTCGCCCTCAATGTTGACCGCTTCCCCCTACCGGTTTGTTTGGTTGTCGTCTGCGGCCGCAATCAAAAATTAAAACACTCGCTTGAATCCAGACAGTGGAAACAAATGGTCAAGGTATATGGCTTTGTGCATGATATGCCCGACTTCATGCAGGCAGCCGACATTCTTATCACAAAAGCCGGTCCAGGGACCATCACCGAAGCCATTAATGCCGGCTTACCAATGCTGTTATATTCGCGTTTGCCCGGACAGGAAGATGGCAATGTCTCATATGTCGTTTCCCGCGGCGCCGGATTTTGGACTCCGACCGATGAAAGCCTTACGCAAGCCTTACAGACCTGGCTAGAAAATCCAGAGAGTTATCAACAAGCTGTTCAGGCATGCAGGAGAATCGCCAGACCCACAGCAGCAATGGATATCGCGAAAATCATTTTCGATAAATTGCCTTCGAAACCGATGATCAAGTCATCTCTGCAACCATGAGCACTCTCTATCTGGTAGCAACTCCCATTGGCAACTTAGCTGACATCACCCTGAGAGCGATTGAAATTCTCAAAAAAGTTTCGCTGATTGCAGCCGAAGATACTCGCGTCACCCAAAAACTGTTAACCCATTACCAAATCCACAATCGAATGATCAGCCTCTACGATCAAAACGAAATCCGGCGCATCCCCCTCCTGCTTGAAGCCCTTCAAAAGGGAGATGTGGCTCTGGTTTCGGATAGTGGCACGCCAGGATTGAACGATCCTGGTTTTGAATTGGTTAACGCAGCTATTGCAAACGGACATCGAGTCAGCCCGATTCCTGGACCCTGCGCGCCGGTTGCCGCCCTGGTTGCTTCTGGCTTGCCTGCCAATCATTTTCTGTATCTAGGCTTCTTACCCCGTAAGGTAACCGAGCGCAAACAAATCATTGAAAAAGTCATCTCCGTCCCATATACCCTTGTGATTTTGGAAGCTCCTCACCGGCTACTGAAAACCCTGGACTTCCTGTATCAAACCTTAGGCAATCGTAAGCTGGTTATCGCTCGCGAGCTTACCAAGCTTTATGAGGAATTTTGGCGAGGCAACCTCGCCCAAGCCCTGGATCACTTCTCTGCCCAAACCCCGCGGGGTGAGATTACCATTATCATCGAAGGCGCCCCGCAATCCCCGCAACTTTGGGATGAAGCGCGTTTGCTGGAACAAATTCGCTTGCACTTAAAAGCAGGAACAAACCTCAAAAAGCTGGCAAATCTTTTAGCTACTGAGTCTGGCTGGCAAAGCCGGGAGATTTATCGAAGAGCCTTACAACTCAAATCAAATCCCTAATCCGTTGTCTCCAAAATCATGCCGTTTGCCTTCGAGATGTCTCAATAAATCTCGAATTCACGTTACAATATAATCTCTAAACTTACTTTCCGGGAGGAGACAATGATTTTTGATGATCCATCTATCTACACACGTTATGACCAACAAAATATGCTCTGGCATTTGCAACATCTTGCTGACCAGTTAGATAACGGGTGGAAGTTAGGGCTGAATCAGGAAGCGCCTAAATCAAACTCCCTAAAGCAAATCATTGTTGTTGGTGTAGGTGGATCGGCGATTGGAGCTGACTTAGTTCAAAACTATATCAATAACCAGCTCTCAATTCCTTATACTCTCGTTCGGGATTACGAAATTCCAGCCTGGGTAAGTGGTCCTTCTTTTCTGGTAGTGGGTTCATCCCATTCCGGCAATACCGAAGAGGTCCTAATTGCCCTTGAGATTGCCCATAAACGTGGCTGTACATTGTTAGGAATCTCAACCGGTGGGAAACTGGAAGACCTGGCTCTCAAATTTAATTTCCCACTTTGGAAATATGATTATCGGGGACAACCGAGAGCGGCAGTTGGATATTCCTTCACCCTGATCCTGGCACTGTTGTATCGCTTAAAAGCCATCGCCGATCCAACTTTCGAGCTGGATAGTGCTATCCAGGCCATGTCAATTTTGCAGAAGAAACTCGACCCCCAAATACCTACGGTGCAAAACCCCGCCAAAAGGATGGCAGGTCAGTTGATTGGTAGATGGGTCTCAGTCTTTGGGGCTGGATTTCTTGCTCCTGTAGCGCGCCGTTGGAAAACGCAGATCAACGAGCTTGCCAAAGCCTGGGCGCAATCGGAGGAGATCCCCGAAGCAAACCATAACCTCTTGACCGGCACCCAAAACCCCGAAACGCTGTTAAGCCAAATCGTGGCTCTGTTTTTACGTTCTCGCTTTCTACACCCCCGCCATCAACAACGATTAGAAATGACCAAACGAGAGTTTATGCTGCAGGGGTTAGGCACCGATTTTATTGACGCCGAAGGAGACACTCCCCTTGCCCAATTATGGACCAGTTTGTTACTCGGTGATTATATCGCCTATTATCTGGCAATCGCTTATGGTGTCGATCCGACTCCAATTGAAATGCTCGAAAATTTCAAACGCGAACTGGCAAAAATCCCCTTCTCGCCAGATTAGCCTAGCCACCATAAGCTCAAGATCCCAACCAACGCTCCTAACAGCGCCCCTGCCAAAATATCTGACAGGTAATGAAGTCCCAAAGCTACCCGGGAAAGGCTAACCAAAGGCGCCCAAATGGTTAACGCAAGCCCCCACAGCGGGGGCCCCACTCCAACTCCCAAAACCGCCAAGAGGGTCGCCCGAGCTGCATGGCCGGAGGGGAATGAATGGGGGTCTGTGCGTCGATAGATTGCACCCCACTCACCCTGCGGCCTTTGACGTCTGACCGAGAATTTGATTCCCAACACCAAGATAGCCAGAAACAAGATCGCCCCAGCATAGAGAAACGCAAGTTGCCTCAGGGAAGGGAAGAAGAACCCGACCAGGATTAAGCCCAATAGCCAGAACCACGAATCCCCTGAATGGGCGAAGATCGCTGCCCCCCTTTTCACCCAACTGCGACTATCATCTATGCGCATTTTTTCACTGAAGCGTGCATCCCACTCCATCCACCGTTTCATGCTATCAGGTTACTCCTCAGCCGTTGAAGTAAATCTGCCTCGACGATTTCAAATTGATGCGGTTTATCGATATCCATTCCAACTTCAGCATACGGACAGACAATAGCTCGCCCACTGATGTTCATTCTCGATGCCACCGTTCGCACCGCCTGATCTAGGGTAATCTGACGAATGAGAAGATAAAACAATGTATCCAAACCAATTAACGCCGCCTGTTTGAATACATTCTTTCGGGCAGCAATAATGTTTTTCCACATTTGTTGGTTCTCTGCGTCCAGAGTCGCCCGCACAACGTTCATATCGCCGCCACAAACCTCGATATCTTTCAAACGAGTGTAAGACCGTTTGGAGAGTGGATATTTTGCTTCCATGACGCGCCGCTCAATAACCGTATAATAGACATCTTCATCCGTCTGCATGGTTACCTGCACCAGCCAGTCCACCATCTCACCGGTGATTGCCGGGATATCCGAGGATACCAAAACGACGTGATGAGCTGCGGGTTCAATTTCCAGAAGCTTTCTCATCCCGGTCAGGATATTCGCCAGCATATCTTCCTGATTGGGAAGAATTGCCCGCACCTTTGCACTCTGAAGGTTTTCAGGCAATGCCACCCCAACGACAATCACCGTATCAATGAGCGAAGCACTTTCCACTGCTTCTAATACCCACTGGATCATCGGCTTTCCAGCTATCGGAAGTAAAGCCTTCTCTCTCCCCTGAGAAAGAGGATAGAGCGGTTCACCCGGTTGAGGAATTCCACCAGCAGTTACGATTGCGGGAAGCATCAGTTCAACTCCTGAAGCTGAGGTTGTAAACCGATTTGGTCTAAAATTTCATTTAACTCCTCTATGGTTAATTTTCGTCCCTTCCCACTGGCGGCAATCAAGGCAGCTTCCATCATGTTTGTGCCAAAGGAACGGCCCTCCAAAACTGGGGTTGAAGTCACCAGATATTTCACCCCTGCCTGGCGGAACAGTTCAACATCCGAAGCAGTGGTTGTGTTAGTGGCAATCACTTTGCCTTCCAATCGTTCGGGCATATGTCTCTTGATGTAATGGCAATCCCCGGCAATCACGGTTGCCCAGCGGTAGTATTTTTCCCATTTCGGGATTCGCTGCTCCTGTTTTTCACCAGTGGGATAAAGCCACTCAAAGGGAAGCCGACCAGCAATTGGCATTAAAATCGCTGCCAACACTTTCAAGGTAGCGGTCTTGCGAATCGGGAATGGCAATCCTAAGGCAAACATCATGTCCCCAAAGATACATTCGTAGCCGTGATCGGCAAAGGAGCAAGCCATTCCCCACCGATCCACACCTACTGTAATAAAAGCCTTGCGCTCTTTCACGTAATCACCTATCTGCTCATTGATAATTGGCGCCAGGCGATACTCTAATGAATTTTTTAATCCAGCCCCATCTACGAGAGGAGTATTTTTGACAAAGCGAACCATCGACTGCACAGAATATAAAGGATACCACTTTCGATCCACCATGACACCTAAATCTGCTCCACCAACTCCAAAAGCATCCACCTTCCCATCCAGCTCCTGATACAGCCGGGCTGCTTTCTCCATATCACCGTCAGTCCCAATTCGTTCGATCAATACCGTTTCCCCTAACAGTTGCACTTCCACCCGTTTATCCCGCTTCGACGAGCCAATACTAATGCTAACCGCACGCTTCATCTTGTCCGCCTCCAAATAAAGTTCTGTATGAGACAACCCCAATCATACTCTAAGGTTTCCCCTTTGGATAGACGCAAGCACCGTAAGGAGAAGAAGAAAGAGTATAATCAAAGAAAACCTACCCTTGTGGTTTCTTTCGAAGGAGAAGGTTCCCATGTCCATTCCTCTCCATGCCTATTTTCAAGGAAAGATCGTCCCGTATTCTGAAGCGAAAATTAGTGTCTTGACGCACGGTTTCAATTATGGCACCGCGGTCTTTGGGGGTCTCCGCGCCTACTGGAATCAAGAACAAGAACAATTGTATCTGTTCCGCCCTCTGGAACATTACGAAAGATTATTGAACTCTGCCAGACTGCTCCGAATGGAGCTAAACCATTCCCCACATAGCCTGACCCGGGTTACACTTGACCTCATCCGCCAGGAAAATTATCGCCAGGACATTTACATTCGCCCCATTGCTTACAAAGCTGACGAAGTGATTGGGGTAAGATTGCACGATTTACGCGATGAAATCGCCATTGTCGCTATCCCTTTTGGACGCTATCTCAAGAACGACACCAATGCCCACGTAACTTTCTCATCCTGGCGCCGCATCGACGATAATGCCATTCCAGCACGAGGGAAGATCAGCGGTGCTTATATTAATTCTGCGTTTATCAAAACCGATGCTGTATTGGCTGGTTTTGATGAAGCATTGGTACTTACTGAGGATGGGCATGTATCCGAAGCCAGTGCGATGAACGTATTTATGGTTAAGAATGGAATTCTGGTTACGCCACCGGTAACTGACAATATTCTCGAAGGCATTACGCGGCGTTCGGTGATTGAAATGGCGCAGAACGAACTCAATCTAACTGTCCATGAACATCCCATCGATCGCACAGAAATCTATTTATGCGAAGAATTATTCTTAACCGGTTCCGCAGCCCAGATCGTTGCGGTTACTCAAGTAGATCACCGACCAGTAGGCAAAGGGATAATGGGACCAATCACTAGTTTCTTACGCGAGGCTTTTGAAAAAGCCATTCGCGGTCGCCTTCCAAAATATCATCATTGGATAACTGAAGTCTATACGAAAGAAAAAATCGTTCCTCAGAATTAATCCGTTCGGTCAGCTAATTCTTCAAAAAGAGCCAGAAAATCCGCAGCCAGCTTTTTTCGGTTATAATGTTCTTCAATCGCTCTTTGCCCATTACACCCTAGCTGGAGAACCAGCTCAAGGTTATGAGATAAGAAAAGTACCGCCTCCGCTAAAGCGTGCGAATCTCCAGGAGGAATAGCAATCCCCGCGCGATGTTCTTCGATAACCTCTCGAATGACACCAGGAATTGCCAAAAGTACCGCTTTGCCGGCAGCCATGTAATCGAATACTTTATTGGGATAAACTGTTCCGTACAATGGGATCGGTTTTAAGATCGCCAGGCAAACGTCCGCTCCGTGAATCACCTTTGCCATGTCTGTTTTCGCCACTGGCGGCAGAAACAGGACATTGGTTAACTTTAAGTCGGCTGCCTTTTGCTGTAATCTGGGTTTTTCCTTGCCATCTCCCACCAAAACAAAAACGATCTCCGCAACGGTGCGTAGCTCTTCCGCCGCCGCCAAGACCTGATCCAAATCGTTGGACATTCCGTGCGCGCCGGCATACAAAACGACAAACTTGCCTTCTAATCCATTCGCTCGCCGAAAGTCATTTTCATCTGGGGGGAGAGCAAACAGCTCCACATCGGAGCCGTTTGGAATAATTTCGATGCGTTTTGCACCCCGCTGGCGAACATGGGATACGAATCCGGGCGAATTGACCACGACCACGTCTGCTTGACGAAGAAGGAACTGCTCTAACCATTCAGACGCAGCGATCAAGAATCGATTTCGTAACACACCCACCTGCACCGCAAAAGCCGGCCAGAGATCTCGCACTTCAAATACCAAGGGTTTTTGCTTCACTTTAGCCACCAACCAGGCAGTGATCACCTGAAAAATCGGGGGAGAAGTTCCCCATACCACATCGGGCGACTTGAGGGTTAAGGCATACCACAGAGAAGAAAGCATAAAGCTGATAAAACTCAAGGTACGATGTACAAAGCTACGATGAAAAGCGCGATAGACCGGAACCCGCAGGATGATGACCTCTCCTTTGCCAAGCTTCATTTGCTCTATTTTTTCTACCGAATGCTCCGCGCCGGTCATGTAATTAATGGGACTGGTGATCACCACCACCTGATGCCCACGTTCGGCAAAAAAGCGTGCCAGTTCATGATGACGGGTGCCCCCCGGCTCATCCAGGGCAGCAAAGGCTTGATGAATCAAGAGAATTCTCATAGCTTATCAGTAGCAGTTAAATCCCAAACGGTTTCTAAATTCAGCGGCAGGGTTGCCTGCACCTCTAAGATCACCGAGAGCGCCGGTTCAAGGTGATTATACGAGGGTGAGAAATACCCATAAACTGGCATCACCCCACCTTCTCCAAAAACCACCTTACCCGCTTTCACGATGCGCAAATGAGACGTTCCTGGAGCTTTTAACCATAACCGCAATTGTCGATCATGGAGCCGCAAAAGGATACCCCAGCCGAATGCTTCTTTGGTGACTTGCCAATCACCCAAAGTGACCAGCCAGTGCAGGCGAACCATCGGGGCAATTGGCTGCTTTTCGGGATGTGCTGGCTCAAGGCAATCATTAATGATCCAAAGGTGATCCTCTTGCAGCGTAACCCAGCGTTGGTAGCGTACACCTCGAGCCAGATAGCCCGTATGTTCTGCCCCTACCACCAAATCTGACTTAATCTTGTCGTTTCGGTTGAGTTCGATCCTGGTCTTAGCCCAATCCAGCCAAAGAAATTTCCCCGCTCTGGTCATTGGGTTACGACCGTCAACCGTTACCGTGTTATGGTAAAAGGCCTCAGCGAGGGAGTTTTCCCATGGCGGCGGAGCCGTATATCGGTAGGTGCCGGCATCCATCGCCAGGTTTACCCCATCCCACCATAAATCAACGTGAAGGAGATCGGCGTGAGCAGGGCGAGAAAAAAAGCGGGGACAACGGAAAGCTGCCCACGTTTTTTGCTTCTGGGAACGAATGAGCACCCATGAATTTGGGCGAATCGATAAGGGCTCTTTCTCAGGAGGTATTTGCTCTTCTTCAAAAGCCGCTTTGTCAGCAGGGATAGGCAGATGCCAAACTCCATACCAGAGGCTCATCTCATCCCAAACGCCTTGTGGAAAGGCTGCTTTACCGACAAAAGCCCGCCAGGCAGCCTGAATTACCGCCCGATAATCGTGAAACGGGGTTTGACTTAGCGGTTGAATGATTGCCCCATCGTTTGGACCTAAATTCGGGACGCGTCCATTGCTCACCTCACAGCATTCCCACAACCACTTTGCAGCTTCGGTTAGGCGGTGAGAGACAGGATTTGGAAATTCTACCCCCTTACCTACGGCTAGCAAACGCGCCCAAAGGGCTAACTGGAGCATCAAGCGGTGATAATTTGCACTGTGCTGAACATACGTTCCATCTTCAGCAATCTGGCGGCAGATGCCGAGCAAAAACCATTTCCAGCCCGTCTTCCACCATGTATCGGAAAGCGAATGTCCCCGTAAGACCGCTCCAGCGGTCATCAATCCCACCGCTTCACTCAGGAGGTGATTATTATTTTGCGCCACGGCATAAGAAAGGGTGCAGGGAATGCGCGCTGCATGGACAGCCAGCGCTTCGAGCAGGCTTTGCTTCCGTTCTGCTGTGCTTGCTGCGGCGTTTTGAAAGACCTGAAAACCAAAAGTTAATGCCATCAGGCGCAGAGCGACTTCTTGAGCAGACAACCAGTTCACGCCATAATAGGGAGGATGGTGCTCCGAAAAGGATTCAAAACCTTCCCAAAATTTTTCAACATACCGCTCTTCGGGACGAATGCGATAAGCGCGTCCTAAGGGATAGACCCAACCAAAGCGAGCCGGCTCCCAAAAGAATTTCATATCTACAGGGCCTTCTTTTTTATCCACGAGCGAACGTTCCACTCTGGTGAACCATAGCTCCGACTTTCCCTGGCGGTAATCCAAATCAAATAATTGAAAACCAAAAAGGCGCGTTTTTCCCGCACAGACGTCCTCAGCTTCTTGCAGTAAATCTTGAACTTGATCGCCCATCACCGAAATCAGTAGCTGCGGAGATGGCAATTGAAAAACGGGCTGAAATTGTACGCCCTTTGCACCTTTCAAAGCCCGTAGCAGGGCTGTATAGCTAACTCTTTCGGTTAAGCCGCTACGCATCCCAAATTGATACCAGGTATAGTTCGCAAGCGGGGTGACCCCCAGGGACAGGATCGCCCTTAAAACCAGCCAAAATCGTCCGGCAGGAGTCATCGTATACTCGGGTAGGGAATTGTCTCTTCTTTCCCTGAATGAAGGGCTTGTTGGGCAGTCAGGGTCGCCTGGCTGACCCCTAGGAGATGCTGATAGGAGATCGGCGGTGTGCCTGATTGCGTGATCGATCTCAGGAAAGCGCGCAGTTCAGCGGCATGACCCTTATCCTGTCGCAGCCAGCTCCGCTCGATGTGGCGCTCTCCATTATGGACTAGCTCCAGGCGCCGAAAATCATCCATCACCGCCACTTTCCCACCCCAAAAGACCTCGAGGCGCTCTTTGGGAAAGGCTTTATCTCCGTTTGCAAGATAGGTAATCACCCCAATCGAACCATCCGGAAAGTTGAAATTCAAGACCAGGTTATCTTCACAGTACCATTGCTCATCTGGCAGGCTTTTCACCCACACCTTGTCCGGTAAGGCGTCCAACAGATAGACCATCGTATCCACGAAGTGACACACTTCTCCAATCAGACGCCCTCCTCCCTGGTGAGCATCTTGCACCCAATGGGAGCGGGGAATATATCCAGCATTGATCCGATAGTGGATCATGGCTGGCTGATGTCTTGGCGTCATGAATTTTTTCAATTTCTGGATAAATGGTGCAAAGCGTCGATTGAAGCCTACCATCAGCAGGGGGATCTCTTTCGCTGTTTGGCTCGACCCTCCCTGTTCAGCCGTTAGCCCAAGCGCTTCTTGGATCAGATTCAAATCAGCTTCACAAATTGCCAGCGGTTTTTCACAGAAAACGTGCTTCCCTGCCCGTAAGGCTGCTGTAGTTTGTTGAGCGTGAAGATGATGACGGGTTAAGATCAGGATCAGGTCGATTTCTTTATCCTCAAGTACTTGCACAGCTTCACTGGTGACGTAGTGGAAATGGTATTTTTTTCCCAAATGCTGCGCCGATAAACCGCTGGCGGAGGCAATTCCCCTTAATTCAACACCATTGATACGTTTGAGAAGGGGTAGCATGACGAGAGAGGCAAAATTGCCGGCTCCAATCACGCCGACTCGCAGCGGTGCTTCCGAACGCTTTGCCGGGTTCTGCAGCCGTGGAAGTTGAATGGTCGAGATTGGTTCCTGGTCCTGATCGGGGTATTCAAACAAGACCGCTAAAAAAGGCTCACTATCCTTTTTGGAGATCAAAGCATAAGCTTGGGCCGCCTGTTCAAGGGTAAAACGATGGGTGATCAAGGGATGAACATCAATGGCTCGCTTCTCGAGTAGGCGGATGAAGGCAGCCAGGTTACGCCCCTCCGTCCAGCGCACATAATCGATTGGGTAATCTATCCCCTGTTCTTCATATTGGGCATCGTAGCGCCCTGGACCATAAGAGCGCGAGTTGACAAAGAAAAGCTCTTTCTCATAATAGGGCTTGCGCGGCAGGTCTTCCCCAACCGCGCCGGCTGCCACGATGGTTGCCCGCGAACGGGCAATGCTTGCTGCCAGCTCAACCGGCTGGGAGGAGGGTGTATCTGCAGCGATAATAACCGCATCAAACCCCTTGCCCTCGGTAAAGATGGGAGTCAATTCAATAGCCTGACCTGGCTCAGCAGCTACAAATCCCATCTTGCGGCAAAGTTCTAAACGCCAGGCATCTGGCTCAAAAGCCGCAACCTCACAGCCAGCCGCTCGAGCAACCAGAGCTGCCATAAAACCCACCAGGCCCATCCCAATCACTGCAATTCGTTCACCCACCTGAGTTTTGGTGAGACGAAAGGCGTGCATTCCAATTGCGCCAACTGTAGCAAAAGCAGCCGCCTCATCGGGAACCGGGTCAGGAACAGGCACCGCCAAATTTTTCGGCACCAAGGCAAATTCAGCATGAACTGCATAACCACCACCACCGCAGGCTACTCGTTGTCCTATCTGAAAGCCACTTACACCTTCGCCAATGGCTACGATCCTTCCCATCGAGGAATATCCCAGAGACATGGCTTGATCCAGGCGGTTAAGTGCCATCTCTAAAGTCGTCAACAGTCCTTCTTGTCTGGCTTTGCTAAGCGTTTGACGCACCAGGTCAGGGCGAGAGCGGACTTTACCTATCAGACTCTTCCCGCTAAAGGCTACTACCATACGCTCTGTCCCGGCCGAGACGAGGGAAACGCGTGTTTTAACCAAGATAAAACCTGGCTTCAAGGTTGGTGCCGGCGTTTCAATTAATTGCGTTTTTCCGTTTCGCAGATTTTGCACAATTTGTTTCATCATTGCGTTTGCTTGATCAATTCATGGATTGCCAGGGTATTCAATAAAGCCTTGGGCACAAAGGAAGGGATCGACACATATTCTTGATCCTTACCGGACTTGGCATCTCGCTCCGAACAATGCGCATTGTTGCCGGCCGGTCCCAAGCCATCTAAGGTCGGGAAGTGTTGCCAAAAGAAATTGCCATCGCTCAAGCCACCGCGCTTTTCGGCAGCAACTTTCATATCCAACTGGAGGGCAGTTTTTTGCCAAACCCTGAACAGTCGCCGGGTAGATTCATTCTCTGGCCAGGGTGAGGTGCGTTCCAGAAGGTGAATTTTGACCTTGCAGGCAAAACCATCCTGGCTGAACACCTGGCTCTCTTCCTGCAACGCCAAAGCCTTCTGAATAGCCTCGTCAAAAATTGGTGGTGAAAATGCCCTGAGTTCCGCTTCGGCATGGGCAAAATGAGGCACGCGGTTTACCACTGTGCCCCCCTGCACAACTCCTATATTGAAGGTCAATTGGCGCTCGTAATCGGTCAAAGCAGCTAACCGTTGAATCGTATGCGCGATTTGTACAATAGCATTGGCGCCGTTCTGGTGATTATTCCCCGAATGCGCCGAACGCCCTTCGACATCAATCCGAAAATACGCCCGTCCCTTGCGAGCTACCACCAGTTTGAAGGTCTCGTCCTGGATATTTCCTGCTTCAAATACCAGACAAGCCAGCGTGTGAGGCGGAAACCGGTCGAAACAATATTGACCGAAGTCCTCGGCAAGCGCTTCTTCGCTGGCATTCATTGCCACAATCCAGTAGGTCTTCTCGAAGTCATCTGGAAAAGCTTCTCGTAGCGCATCGAAAACCATCAAGATCATTACCGTCCCGCCCTTAATATCCACGCAGCCCGGTCCATAAGCGCGCCGCCCCTCAATACGCCAGTAGAAATCATGTCTCTCTTGTTCCTCCGGAGCATACACGGTATCTAAATGAGAGATCAGCGCCATTGTTGGTGCAGGTTGTTCTGGTGAGTTGAAAGCAGGTTTCCGGTAGAGAAACAAATGCTGCCCATGTCCCGTTTGCCTGGAAGGGACAAACTCTGCTTGAAAACCACGTTGGGCAAATACTTCAGCGGTCAACTTGCCAAGCTCATTTACACCCTGGGCATTAGCCGTAAAGCTGTTGATCGCGACCATTTGCTGGAGAATATCCAGATATTCAATGAGCCGATTCTCGAGGAAGTTTTGAATTTTTACCGCAGCATTATCCATGGTTATCGATATTTTCCTTGACACAACCGATCGTTTGCTCAATCAGTTAATTCGCATCGATCAAACAGATGAAACTTGCTAAATTATACACCCATTGGCAATACCAAAGGGACACGAATGACTGCAAAACAATCCTTTGAAACTTTTTCTTCGTTTCCATTCGCATTCACTCGCGGATTCTCGTATCCACTCGCGTTCATTCGCAGATTCCTGAGCGATTATTAAGGCTTAATAACTTTACAAAACATAAATAATACCTTGACAATTTATGGGTATATGATAAAATATCAATTACAAGCTCTCCCGTAGGCGCTTCTGGTTCGAGATTTGGTTTACTGGTCTGGATGGTGTATGGAAAGCGGATGGGCAATAGCTTACGGGAGAGCATCTTTGAAAGAAGGATGGTAGAGAGAAATGGCATTTTATCTAGCGGTAAAAGAAATCTTACGCAACCGAGGTCGGTTTTTCCTCTTCAGCCTGGTGATTGCCTTGATCACCGTGCTGGTATTGTTCATAGCTGCCCTTGCGCAGGGATTGGCGGAAGCCAACAAGGAATATCTGGAAAAACTCAATGCCGAATTGATCGTCTTTCAAAAGAACGTTGACCTCTCCACTGCCGCCAGCCGCATCCCCCGCGACAAATTCAACGACATCCGCCGCATTGAAGGCGTGGCAGAAATTGGTCCTCTCGGCTTTGCAACCGCCACTCTTGTGGCTGAAGACAAGACTCCAATCCTGGATGTTTCGTTGATTGGGGTTGAACCCAACAAACCCGGCATGCCTCCTGCTCTGGAAGGGCAACCTTTGCGATCGCCACGGGCTTATCAGACCATCATTGATGGCAACGTTGCCAAACAAACTGGCATTAAAGTCGGCGACCGCATTCGGATTAAAACCATTGTAGGTAGCGATGAAAAGTTCCACACACTGGAGGTAATTGGTATTACCGATGGGCGTCAGTTCTTTTACGCCCCATCAATTTTTGTGCCCTTCAACACCTGGGATTCCATTAAACCTCAACCGAACCAGAACGGTCGTCCGATTGAAGGCATTGCCAATGTGGTCGCTGTGCGTGTTGAGCCTGGCGAATCAATCGAAACGGTGGCAATGCGCATCCAGAGTCGGGTCACAAATGTTGAGGTGGTTGATCGCAAAACTGCCTATGAAGCCTCGCCTGGCTATCAAGCCCAACAAGGCACTCTCAACACCCAGCGCGGGTTTACTTTATTGATCGGTATCTTAGTCATTGGCGGCTTCTTTCAAATCCAAACCTTACAAAAAGTGCCTCAAATTGGGGTTCTAAAAGCCATCGGTACTTCCAATCACAGTATTGCGGTGGCTGTAGTTTTGCAAATTATTTTGGTCACGGTCCTGGGAGTCGCTATCGGTTCTTTCGGCACTTTTCTACTTACCCTCTTCTTGCCGGCTGGGATACCCATATTACTGAGCGGCACAACTGCCCTGATTGCCATCAGCACCCTGTTGCTGATTGGACCGATTGGCGGGATGGTCTCTGTACGCTTAGCCTTGAAGGTTGAACCATTAGCAGCTTTAGGCATGTAATTTAGAAACCTCAGGAGAAATCATGGACACCATTTTAGAAACAAATTCGGTATATAAGATCTACCAAAGCGGAAACCTCTCCGTTACCGCTGTTGATAACGCCTCCATTACGTTGCGCAAAGGGGAGTTTGTGGCGATGGTAGGGCCTTCTGGTTCGGGCAAGACCACCATGCTTGCCCTGATTGCCGGTCTCCTGCGTCCCACCAAAGGTAAGATTGTGATCGATGGCAAGGACATCGTCAAAATGAGTGACGTTGAACGCACCCGTTTTCGGCGTGAAAAAGTCGGCTTTACCTTTCAAGCCAACAATCTCGTCCCCTTCCTCACCGCTTTAGAGAATGTAGAATTGATGCTGCGCATGAATAAGCGCTACAATCGTCAGACGGCTGAGCAAGCAAAACGTCTGCTCGTCCGCCTCGGCTTAGAGGATCGCCTGAATAACCTGCCCTCTCAGCTATCGGGTGGACAACAACAACGGGTTGCCATTGCCCGTGCGCTAGTGCATGATCCGGCCATTGTGTTAGCAGATGAACCCACTGCAGCCTTAGACTCCGAACGCGCCTTTCAGGTCGTGCAAATCCTTTCTGAGCTCATTCATGAACAGGGCAAAGCAGCCATTATGGTTACCCACGACCTGCGCATGGTGCAATTCGCCGATTGCGTCATTCAAATGTTAGATGGCAAGGTGGCACGGGTGATTGAAAGCCGCAGCGAGATAGAGGCTTTAGCAGCCATCGGTCAACAGCAAACCCCAACGCTCCCGCCTGCAGCACCAAAGCCCAAAGAAACCCTCCCCTCCAAGCCATTACCCTTCCCGGTTCCGGCCTTACAGCCCATCGGAGATTAAGGTCTCCGCTTTTCGGTCGCCAAGCCAAAACCCGAGGGCTTGGCGACCTTTTATTGCCAGCCGTTATTGGTGCCACAACTGAGCATAGTACTGATTGGTGATCAACAAATCCAGGTGCTTTCCACGCTGTGCGATGTACCCTGCTTCTATTACCAGAATATCATCCATCTGCTCAAAGCCAATTGCCTGATGGCTGATCAGGATCATGGCAGATTGTTTTGCCCACCATAAGAGGTTTTGAATCACTTCTCTGGCGGTAACCAGATCTAAATTAGCTGTCGGCTCATCGAAGATATACAAAGGAGCATCCCGCAACAAGGTACGCGCCAGCAGCAAACGTTGGCGTTCCCCCCCGCTCAATTGCTTTCCATGTTCCCCTAAATGCGTTTCTAAACCCTGCGGTAGTTGGTGGACGAAATCAGCCAGCTTAACCGCTTCTAAGGCTTGCCATATCTTTTCTGACGATGCCTGCGGGTTGAGAAACAGAAGGTTTTCCCGCAGGGAGGTTTGAAAAAGATAGTCGTCCTGACTGCAAGAAGCAACGATTGACCGCCACCAATTCAAATCAACCTGGCGCAAATCTATGCCATTAAGATAAATTGCCCCCATTTGTGGCTCGAAAAGACCCAGAAGCAAATGAACCAGGGTCGTTTTACCCGACCCGCTGCGTCCCACAATTCCCAATCGCTGCCCCTCCCTTAGCGTAAAACTGACCGCCCTGATTCCCTGACTGGCTTCTCCTTCGTTCCGCCAGCCAGACAGCTCGCTTTTTGATGCTCGATAGGTAAAATAAACCCGCTCAAATTTGATCTCAAGGCGCTCAACTGGCGATCTAGAACCCGAGAATGCCTGGGCAGTATCCCGCTTTACAGAGGCAAACTCGCCCAATCTGAGCAAAGCTTCCTTACCATTCGCAAAGTGCTGCACTGCCTGAGGCAATAGGAGAAAAGCCTCAAAACTCACCAGAACTCCCAACCCTAAGCCAGCTAAAGACAATCCGCTTAGAGCCCCACTATGAACCAGCGGTGTGGCTACCCATAACATCAACCACATTGCCAAAAATGCCAGCAAGTTCATTGTTACCCCCTGAAGGCTCATCAAGGTATTAAATCGATAAACACCCCCGCCATACTTCTTTGCGCTTGCAGCCAGGCGCTTTTGAAACTCCGCTAACCGCTGGTTGACCCTTAAGTCTATCAGTCCCTGTAAAAATACGATCAACCGATCGCTGAATTGACTGCGCAGAGCATTGATCGGAGAGCTAAGACGGACGATGCTGAAATAGAAAATCGGCAGCCCAAACAAACCTGCCAGAAGATAGATCCCCACCGCTATCCAGGCTAATGCAGGATGAATTACCAGCAACCAAACCAGCATTGCAATCACAATCAGAACGGCAACGAGAAGTGGGGCAATTGCTCTCACATAGAATGGCTCGAGGGAGGCAATATCCCCAATTAATCGGCTCAGCAATTCACCGCTTCCATAGCGCCCAAAAATCTGCGGTACGTGCGGTTCTAAAGCGCGGTAGAACCAAACACGCATCTTTGATAATAAGTCTAGAGTCACCCGATGGGATGATAACCTTTCGAGATAGCGAAAGACTCCCCGGCTTATCCCAAAAAAGCGCACCCCTACAATCGCGGTTTGCAAAAGCGCAATGGATGGTTGCAACGCTGCAAAGGAGATGATGTATGCTGATGTTGACATCAGCCCCACATTGCTGAAAATTGCTGCCCAACCAAGAAAGACCGCCAACGCTATCCAGGCGCGCAGAGACCACATCTGATGCAGCCAAGGTTTCCAAACCGCATTGATTTTGGTAGAGTTGGGGTTATCCGCCAGGGTAAGATTGGGCAATGTCTCTCCTTGCCGCATTCCAGAAAGTCCACCAGGTTCAACCTGCCTGGAACCCCGAGAGGCAATTCTCATCTGGCTTATCCTCTCTTCTTTCCCTGGTAAATCTGCCTTGTTCACGATGAACTGAGATTCAAACTCGACGCGATCCATTTCGTGCAAACAAGCGTCCTTCAGCACCCAAAAACGCTGACCAATGCGCCAGACCTGTGGCTGATGGCTGACGATCAAAATCGCTTTGTTTTTTGAGTGTTGTTGCAGGCTGAGGCAGATTTTCTCAATACTTTGCACATCCACATTGGCGGTACTTTCATCAAGGATCAAAAGCGGAGCATCTTTCAGATACGCTCGCGCCAGAACCAGGCGTTGTTTTTCTCCTGCGCTTAATCCGTATCCATTTTCTCCCAGCAGAGTGTCATAACCCTGCGGGAGACGCACAATAAACTCGTCCGCATAAGCCATCTTTGCCGCTTGCTCAATTTCGGATAGACTAGCATCCGGTTTTGCAAAGGCTATATTTTCGCGCACCGTTCCTTGAAACAGAAAAGGCCGTTGTGGAGCAACTCCAACGCCATCCCACCACTGTGAAAGAGGTATTGTTTCAATCGGTTTGCCATCGATCAAAATTTGTCCCTCCTGGGGGCGGTTCAAACGCAGGAACAGGTTCAGTAAAGTAGATTTTCCAGCCCCACTTTCTCCAACGCAAACTGTAATTGCGCCACGAGGAAGCCTGGCATTGAGATTTTGCAACGTTGCATTTTTACCTGGATAAGCATAGGTAACGTTTTGTAAGACAAGCTCTGTTCCAAACCAATCACCAGCTTCCTCAGATACTTCGCCAGCTTGCGAGTCTGTCCACTTCTGCGGATCATCAACGGGTTTTTCAAAGAGCTTTTCAATGCGCTTCCACGCTGTAATTCCACTCATGCCGGCGTGAAAGCGTTGTCCTAACAGGCGCAGCGGCAGGTAAAATTCAGGCGCAATGACCAGGACAAACAACGCTTTCTCGAATGGAATCCAACCATAGAGCAATCGCAACCCCACCTGCACAGCCACTACCGCTGTGGAAAGCGTGGAGAGCATCTCCATCACCAAGGCTGATAAGAAGGTTGTCCGCAAGGTCTCAAGCGTAGCCTGGCGATACTCATCTCCCTTCTCCGCCAGGCGCTCTGCCATTTCGGCGCTCTTTCCCAGGCGTTTGATTGTTGGCAAACCCTGCAAGGCGTCAAATAGAAAAGCGCTGAGCTGACTGAGCCGCCCCCACTGCCGCTGAGTCTGGCGCTCGGAAACATCCGCGATCAGACGCATAAAGAGCGGGATGAGCGGCGCAGTGACCAGAAACACAAAACCACTTAGCGGATCGATTAGAAATACCGCCAGACATAGAATGGGGGGCACTAGAAATGCCACCAAAGCCTGAGGTAGATATTGCGCAAAATAGGGTTCGAGCGCATCAACCCCTTCAATGATTACCTGACTGACTTCGCCGCTGGAGTCAGCATCCCAACGCAGGGAACCAACCTGGCTGAGATGGTCAATCAGCCGTTCGCGAATCGCTTGTTTTATTTGGAAAGCTGAGCGTGTCGCAGCCAGATCCTGAACCCCAAGAACGATTGCTCTCGTCAAGAGAATCACGCCCAACCACAAAAAAAGCCCTTTTACTTCAGCAAGGGATTGCTGCTCTAAGAATACTTGGTGGATGAAGCGGCTAAAGAATTTGGCTTGAAAAAAAGCCAATATGCCTCCCATAACGGCAAAGAATCCGGCAATGGCAAGCAGCCATTTACCAGATTGCCCCTGCCACAAGAGGCTTCGTTCAAACAACATGCTAGCAAACCTGAAGGGGGGAAACGTCCCGAAGGTTTTCTAAAATTCGCTTTTGATAGCTAAGCCGAACCTTCGGGACGCTTGTTTTCCATTGTAGTCAATTAATATGTCAGCTCTTCCGGAATTCCACTGATCCGTTTGCGGAAGACCCAATAACTCCATCCTTGGTATGCCAGGACAATCGGCACAAAGATGATGGCAATGATGGTCATCACCCGCAAGGTATAAGGGCTGGAAGAGGCATTGTAAATGGTCAGGCTCCACGCGGGGTTCAGGCTCGAAACCATCACGCGCGGGAACAGGATCAGAAACTCTGAAACAAAGGCAAAGGCAATCGAGATGGCAACCAGAACGAATGCCCAGCCCATCTGCCGGCGGCGGATAAAGTAGTAACTCAGTAAGAAGGCAACCGCCCCGGTTATGGGTATCATGCCCGGGTTGACACCCAGCTTGCTCAGGATATCGGTATAAAAATAGGTCATAACCAATAGCAACACCGTAACGATGAGAGCTGGCGCCCACAATCGTTGGGCAGCTTTTTCGGCTCTTTCCATCACTTCTCCTTTAGTTTTCAAAGCTAGAAAGATGGCTCCATATAAGGCAAAGGTGAAGACAGTATCCAAACCGGCAATTATCGAGTAAGGGTTGAGCAGGTTGAAGAACGTACCAACATAGTGCATTTCGGCATCGATTGGCACGCCGCGCACCAGATTGGCAAAGGCAACGCCCAGTAACAAGGCTGGGAGCGCGCTGCCGATGAAGATGCAGGTATCCCAAAGGTTGCGCCATTTCGGATTCTCGTCCTTGCTGCGGAACTCAAACGCCACTCCCCGCACAATCAAGGCTGCCAGTAGAAGGAACAGGGCAAAATAAAACCCACTGAACAGGGTAGCATACCAATGAGGGAAGGCCGCGAAAGTTGCCCCACCAGCGGTTAACAGCCATACTTCGTTGGCATCCCAGTGTGGGCCAATCGTATTAATCATCGTACGGCGCAAGCGATCTTGTTTTTCTGGGTCGGAATGCTTGGAGAGAAAGGGCAATAACATCCCTACCCCAAAATCAAATCCTTCCAGGACAAAAAAACCAATGTAGAGAACAGCAATCAAGATAAACCAAAGGGTATTGAGATCCATTTCAGCCTCCTGTGAATTAATCCTGAGCAGGTTGAGCAGCCGGCATGAGGTCAAAAGCGGGTGCAGGTCCTTCCGGTTCTGTCAGGGTTGGCCCGGCGATGGCGTACTTACGAAGCAAGTAGATGGTTGCCACCATCAAAGAGGCGTAGATTAGAGTAAACGCTATCAGGGTGAAGAGAACCATTCCACCACTAACCGTTGGTGAAATGGCATCTTCTATTTTCATCACCCCATAAACCACCCAGGGCACGCGCCCTAACTCAGTCATCAGCCAACCGCTTGTATTGGCGATATACGGCAAAGCGATGGTATAGGGAAAAATCCGCCAGGCAAAGCGGCGGTTATCGAAAAGTTCAGCCATAACGATGAAGACTGCATACAATCCAAACCAGCCCAAGAGAATCCCCGAGCCAACCATGATGCGGAAAGTCCAGTAGGTGACCGCAACTGGAGGGATATAATTTCCTTCTCCATATTGTTGAACATACTCGGCCTGCAAGTCGTGAATGCCCTTAACTTCTCCGGTGAGCTGGTTATAAGCTAGCAAACTTAATAGACGCGGCACACGAATAGCAAAGACATCCCGCCGTTGGGCTAAATCTCCGATAGTGAGAATCGAAAACGAAGCAGGATCTTCAGAGTACCACAAAGCTTCAGCAGCAGCCATTTTCATCGGTTGGGAGCGCACCATCTCTTGGGCTTGTGAGTGGCCGCTTAGGCCTACCATGATAATTGCAAAAGCTCCGATAACGGCTGCGACCTGAAACGAGCGGCGGAAAAATTCAACCTTTTGTTTGCGCAGCAAATGATAGGCACTGATCCCCATGACAAAGAAGGCTGCGGTTGTAAACCCAGCCAATACCGTATGGGGGAATTGCACCTGAACATTGGGATTCAGGAGCAAGGCAAAGAAATCTGTCATCTCAGCCCGACCATTGCGGATGGTGTAACCGACCGGCTCTTGCATAAACGAGTTGGCAATCAATATCCATAGAGCAGAGACATTGCTGCCAATCGCAACCATCCACATTGTCAGGGCATGAACGCCCTTGGAAAGTTTATCCCAACCAAAAATCCAAATCCCCAGAAAGGTAGATTCGAGGAAAAATGCCAGGAGAGCCTCAATGGCTAATGGCGCTCCAAAGATATCGCCCACAAAACGGGAATACTCTGACCAGTTCATGCCAAATTGAAATTCCTGCACAATGCCGGTCACAACACCCATGGCAAAGTTAATGATGAATAACTTTCCCCAGAACTTTGCCATATCCTTGTAAATTGTCCGTCCAGTACGTACATAGATGGTTTCCATCAGGGCGACAAGCACTGACAACCCCAAAGTCAGGGGAACAAAGAAAAAATGATAGACAGTGGTTATGGCAAATTGCGCCCGAGCAAAAAGCAAAGAATCCATACAAACCTCCTTAAGAAAATAATTGTGTTAGTATCCAAAAGCCATCAATGCAAGGGAATAAACCGATAAATCGTCAAACCAGCACCCACTCTACCTTTTCTAAATCACGCGCTTCACGGGCGAGTTCCGCGATTGTGGCTGCCTCCATTTCTCTCAACACCAGAGCTTGAATCCGTCCCCAGCGAGCATTCACCGGACAACCTTTGTTCAAAGGACACTCTTCTGGATTTTCCAAACAATCTGAGATGATCAGAGGTTTTTCCATCACTTCCCAGATGAGACGAATGTTGATTTCGATTGGATCGCGAAGCAGTTGCACTCCCCCATTCGGGCCGGGAAAGGTGTGGATAATTTTTGCCTTAGAAAGTTCAGCGATAATCCGCAACAAAAACGCCCGTGGAATCCACATTGTCTGTTGAATCGTTCGGGTAGGCAGACGCGTCCCTGGAGGTTGTTTGGCGAGGGCAATCAGAACGCGGATAGCATAATCGACCCGGCGGTTAATGCGCATCACGGTAAGAAAACCTTTACCTTTCCTGTCAATATTTACTGGTATTGTATAGGTTTTCCTAACAATGGTTCAATATGCGATTGTCACGATTTCAAGATGACAGATATCACTCTCTCAAGAGCGCCAAAAACCCCGTCGCAATGGGCGCACGTCTTCAGCAGTAATGAAGGCTTCTCCGTCAATCGAACGGATCAACTCCTGGATTTTCCCCGCATTTTTGCGCAATACGCTAATTGCCAGCAAGGATACCGTCCCATCTTTTCCTCGCGCAGGAATTTCGGTCACAGCGTATCCTTCAGCGCGGAGCGCTTCTGCGATAGCCGCCCCACGCCGGGAACTGATGATTCTAAGATGCAAATGCCCGATAGCCAGGCGCTCTTCAATCCACATCCCAACCACATTTCCAGTTGCAAAGCCAGCGGCATAACCGACCATGTTCAGAGGATTATCCAGATTGCTCAACACAGTGCTAATTGCCAGGACAAAAATTGAGGATTGAAAAAACCCCAACATCCAGGCAATGCCTTTTTTGCCGCGCATGACCACCAGAACTCGCAACGTATCCAGGGTCATGTCCGATACGCGCATCAAAAAGATCAAGCCGGCTGCCAGCCAGGCATTGACGTTAAATAAAATCTCCATTCTCTTTTCCTTTATGCTTCAGCTACAGGTGTTTTTGGAGACAGAATTGGTTTATACATTCTCTCCAGATATTCTTTGACCACCCGACGCATCACAAATTGCGGCACAATCGTGCGCAGAGCATCTTTGACCATGAACAGCCAATCGCCCGGCAATTCATCCGATGAGCGGCGGCGATAATACAGGGGAACAATTTCTTGTTCCAGCAGGTCATATAAGCTGTGAGCATCAGCCTCATCTTGCTTTTGAGGATCATCGTAATCGATGTCCTGTCCAATTGCCCAACCGTTTTGACCGTTATAACCTTCCCGCCACCACCCATCGTATACCGAACAATTTAACACGCCATTCAGAGCTGCTTTCATCCCCGATGTTCCCGAAGCCTCATTCGGTCGCCGGGGTGTATTTAACCAAACATCCACGCCCTGCACCAGATAACGGGCAAGATTCATATCATAGTCCTCTAAAAAGACCATTCGGCCCGCTACCTCTGCGCGTTTGATATATCGATAAATCTCCTGGATCAACAGCTTGCCGCCCTCATGATCGGGATGAGATTTACCGGCGAAGATGATTTGCACTGGCATATCCGCCCTGGCTACAATTCGCAACAGCCGGTCTGGATCATGGAGCAACAAATTGGCCCGTTTATAGGGGGCAAAACGCCGTGCGAAGCCAATCGTAAGCGCATAAGGGTCTAATAAAACCCCTGAAGCAACCACCTGGACGGGATGTACATTTCCCTGTGCCCACATCCAACGCGCCCGCTCACGGATGTAGTAGGCTAGCTTTCGTTTTAAGTGACGATGCACTTCCCATAGTTGTTCATCGGGGATTTCCATCACCCCTTCCCACAATTCGAAGTCATCATGTCTTTCAATCCAATCTTCCCCAAGATACTGATCAAAAAGATAGCGCATCCTGCGTGCCAGCCAGGTGCTGAGGTGAACCCCATTCGTGATATGGGTAATCGGCACCTGATCGACTTCTCGATCACGCCAGAGAAAATGCCACATTTTCCGCGTCACCTGGCCATGCAATTCTGAAACTGCATTGCGCCCTTCGGAGAGCTTCAAACCCAGCACCGGCATACTAAACATATCCCCCCAGGCGCTGGTATTGCGCCCCAAGTCAATAAACTGCTCCCGACTCATCCCTAAATTGGTCCAAATGGGAGATAGATATTTATCCACCAGCCACAAGGGGAATTCATCATTGCCAGCCGGTACAGGCGTGTGCGTGGTAAACACATTGGCAGCTCTCACTTTCTCTTCGGCTTCTTCAATGGTCTTCCCAGCTTCGATGTATTCACGCATCCGTTCCAGGATCAAAAACGCCGAGTGTCCCTCGTTCATGTGCCAGACAGCCGGGTTATAACCCAAAACCCTCAAGGCTCGCACACCCCCGATGCCAAGGATTAATTCCTGAGCAATGCGCATCTCCAGATCACCGCTATATAATCGCGCCGTTAGGGTGCGGTCGGTGACAGAATTCTCTTCCACATTAGCATCCAGCAGGTACAAGGGCACTCTACCCACATGGATTTCCCACAGTCGAGCCTGCACTTCACGACCAGGCAATTCAACGGAGACGGTCAAAGGTTTGCCATCTCGATCTAAGACCGGCAAAACCGGCAAGTCATCAAAAATCTGATGCGTATATTTTGCTTCTTGCCAACCATCCTCCGTGATTCGTTGGGTAAAATATCCCTCCGTGTAAAAGAAACCGACCGCTACCATCGGCAAACCCAAATCGCTGGCTTCCTTCAAATGATCCCCAGATAGGACTCCTAAACCTCCAGCATAAATTGGCAATGTCTCGTGGAGTCCAAATTCCATCGAAAAATAGGCAATCGGGCGATGAATCCATTGAGGATAGGTTTGCGCAAACCATGTATCTTTGCGCGTCATATAAGTGTCAAATTCATTGATGACGCGATCATAGTCCTCTAAATAATAGCGGTTCAAGGTTGCAGCATTGATTTTTGCTCGCTCAACCTGACGTAAGAACTTGATCGGGTTGTGGTAGGTTTTCTCCCATAAAAGAGGGTCTATTCGCAGATATAACCGCACCGCTTCCGGGTGCCAGGTCCACCACAGATTATAGGCCAGCTCACCCAAACGTTGGATTCTACGCGGAAGTGGAAATCGGTTTGGATAATGGGCTACAAATACATCACTCATAGTTCGCCTCAATCTTGTTTTGAGCTTTTAATCTTACCACCAGATGGGTCACTGGGCAGGGCAAAATTTCCAAAAAAGCCAGGCAAGATTGTTACGAAACTAACAAAGAGAGATTTTAACCGAAAAAGCGATTTCATTCAGTGAGATTTCTTGGTGAATTGTATGATATTTGTCAATTGACACTCCATAAGGAGTGTATTACGCTTGAGTAAATCTTGGTAAGGAGAATCTCATTAACAAAAAGGAGTAACAAGCCATGGTGATGAAAATTACCGAAGACTGCATTGCGTGCGGTGCGTGTTTGCCGGAGTGCCCCACCGAGTCGATCTCGGAAGGCGATACGATTTACGTCATCAATCCTGACACCTGCGTTGAGTGCGTCGGGCATTACGACTCTCCCCAATGCGTTGCCGTTTGCCCGGTGGATTGCATCGTTAAGGCATAATCTCTAACCGCGCGATAATGATGTAGCTCAAAAAATAGGCCGACGTGTTTCGGCCTATTTTTTATCAACGGATACCAACTTACCGCTCAAAAATCTGCGGAGAGGTCACTCGAACAATCAGCCCAATGGCGCTCAAACGTTCTCTGAGAGCGCTGACAACGGCCAGTTGGGCAAAACGTCCATTTCCAACGCATCCCTCTGTCCCTTGAGAAAGCGATGAAAACCAACCACAGCAATCATGGCAGCGTTATCGGTACAGAGATGAGCCGGAGGGATAAACACCGGCATCCTTGATTGCCTCAGGAACGTCTCCCGCAACGCAAGATTTGCCGAAACTCCCCCAACAACCAGGATGCTTTGAGCATGATACGTCTCGGCTGCTAGGAGGGTTTTCCCAACTAAAACATCCACAACTGCCTGCTGAAAACTAGCCGCTAAATCCTCAACCGGAATTCCCGTTCCAAACCGCTCCAGGCGCTTCACTTCCCGCAGAACAGCGGTTTTGAGACCACTAAAAGAGAAATTCCAATTGCCTTCTAACCAGGCCCGCGGAAATGCAAAGGCTTGAGGATTGCCGTTTTTTGCAGCCGTCTGAATAGCAGGACCTCCGGGATAAGGCAGATTTAGCAGGCGAGCTACCTTATCAAAGGCTTCTCCGGCTGCGTCATCGAGGGTAAAGCCCAGGGATTTATAGAAGAGTGGTCTTTCAATCAAAACCAACTCCGTATGACCACCGGAAACAATCAATCCTACCGCCGGATAATCGATTTGATGCCTTTCTTCAACTAACTCAATCGAAAGAAGATGAGCTTCTAAATGATGGACACCAATTAATGGTTTCCCACTTACCATCGCTAAACCCTTAGCAATATTTATCCCAACGACCAGAGATCCTGGCAAGCCTGGTCCACGGGTAACTGCTATGGCATCAATATCCGCCAGGTCTAAATGAGCGTCTTTTAGAGCCTGCTCTATCACCGGCGGAAATGTCAAGAGGTGTTGCCGTGAAGCTACCTCAGGAAATACACCTCCGTACTTAGCGTGGATAGAAGCTTGTGAGGCTACCACATTTGAAAGGATGGATACCCCATTCTCAACCACTGCCGCAGCGGTCTCATCGCAAGAAGATTCCACTCCCAAAATTCGATAGTTTGGTTCTGACATCACACGGTGATGGTTCTGAGGCATCCAATTATCATCCTATACCTTCTAGCTCATCTTGATTGGGAGAACCAGATCCAAGGGGAAATGGGCCAAAGGCTCAATCTTTCCATCCTTATTGACAACATAGGTATCTTCTAAACGAACGCCCATGCCCCGATTGGGGTAATATAAACCAGGTTCAATGGTAAACACACTTCCCACAGATAGGATATCCATTTCGGTAGCATTCGTCCCAAACCAGGGTCTTTCATGAATCTGCAATCCCACTCCATGTCCAAGACTATGGACATACCCTTCTTCGGTGGTCGGATTCGATTTCACGGTCGGATGGCCGCGCCCTTCAAATAAATCGCACACCAGCTTTTGATAATCCGCGCACTGTCCTTCCAACCTTAAAGCTTCGACTGCCGCCTGATAGACAGCTTTGACATCCTCATAAATCGCCTGAACATCGTCTGGCGCGTAACCCAGGCACCAGGTTCGGGTAAAGTCGTAGTAATACCCGCCTTGCTCCTGGCAAGGAAAGATGTCAAACACGATAGTTTTTCCCACTTCCAACACCATCTGGTCATCCCCGGCGCTATGAGGAATTGCAGCATCCCTCCCGATGGCAAAGACAGTCCCGTGCGGATTCTCAGCGCCGCGCTCCGCCAGCCAAAGATTGATCTGGCGCTTTATCTCTCCAATTCGAAGCGGTTCACCATTGCTTTTTGTTAAAACGCCATTGACAACTTTCTGACCGCTAAGAAAATCAGCGGTCAGTTTGACCACCTCGATGGTAATTTCGCCCATGTGTCGTATTTGCTGGATTTCTTGTTCGTCTTTTGAGCTCCGAGCCAGACCTAATAAGGTGTGGTCCGATTCTGAAACAATTTCAATCTCGGGCATGAGATCACATAGCTTGGTGAAAACCGAGTAAGCCAGCCCGACTTCACTCATTCCATAGAGTGCTATTCGCCCTTTATGAACGCCCAAATCTTCAAGCATCCGTTGATAGCGCATTGCTCGCGCCAGAATTGCATCTCCTTGGGCTTCTTCTAACAAGCGCTTAGGGTGGTACACTTCAATGGATTGGGTTGCCAATCCGGTTTTAGCAGCTTCTTCCCGTTCCATCGCTGAAGCAAAATACAGCAGGGGTTCCTTTCCGACCACCTTGATCAGCTCCGCCTGCGAGACATGAACTCGTCCGGTGAAGTAAACCATAGCCGGATTGTGTTGCGCTGCGCCAACCACAAAAACCACATCAATCTGATTCTCTTGCATCAAACGGTCAAGGTCGTTTTTCATGGCAGCATCCCTTTCAACGCTTCGATTGCGTTGAGCAAAAGGTCATCTTGCTCGATAAACACTGTCCGAGGATCAAAAACCACTCTATCCTGCTCGATACGGGCAATAATTGGCGGGGTATTGTGGCGTAATTCTTTTAGATACTTCTCCGCCTGCCGCGCTTTCACCGCTAACAAAGCAGTAGGTAAACTTTCACCGGGTAGACTTCCTCCTCCTACCGTACTCATCCCTTCAATGACCTCACTCTGGATGCCCCGCTGCGCCAACCTGTCTTTCCATTGAATTGCACGCTGGGTTAACGCCTCTTTTGAGCAAGCAATCATTTGCCAGATTGGCACCTTTTGAAGGGCCTCGTCTTTTAAGTAATGCAGCAAGGTGGCCGTAAGAGCAGCTAAAGCGATTTTATCCGCTCTCACTGCCCGCGCAAGCGGATGATGCCGTAGCTTTTCTACCAAAGATTTTTTACCGAGAATAATTCCGGCCTGCGGACCACCTAGCAGTTTATCCCCAGAAAAACACACCAGATCTGCGCCAGCTCTTACAGCTTCTTGTACCATCGGCTCGTGGGCTAAGCCATATTGTGCGGTATCCAATAGCGCCCCAGAGCCAAGATCAACCAGCAGAGGAATGTTAGCCTCATGAGCAAGTTGGGCGATTTCGTTTAAGGTCGGCTCAGCGGTGAAGCCAATGATTTTGAAATTCGAGCGATGGGCAACCAGGAACATGGCCGGTTTACGCTCCAATGCTGTTCGATAGTCCTCCAGATTCACTCGATTGGTCGTGCCAATCTCGATCAATTTTGCTCCCGATTGACGCATCACATCGGGGATACGAAAACCCCCACCGATTTCAACCAGTTGTGAGCGAGCAATGACTACCGCTCGGCGGCTCGCCAGACCTGCCAGTGCTAAAAGGACAGCCGCAGCGTTGTTATTCACCACCAGAGCTGCTTCAGCCTCCGTCAATTGACAAAGAGCTTTTTCTGCGTGAAATAAGCGACTACCTCGCTTGCCTTTCTCCAAATCGTATTCAAGATTGGAATAGCTACAAGCCACTTGATAAGCCGCCTGCATCGCATCCCGACTCAGGGGGGCGCGCCCTAAATTCGTATGGATGATAACCCCGCTAGCATTGATAGTGGGAATCAGGGAGGGAGAGGTCATCGCAATCAGGTAGTCTTCGATGGAGCGGATAAGCGTGTCTTCGGTAAAAAACTTCTGCGTCTGCAAAAGTTGTTGCCGCGCCTCTTCCAATACCGTTCGCGTTGCCACCAGCGTTAACTGGCGTCCATAGACCTCTGACAAACTTTTCATCTCCTCTCGTTGAAGGACTTTTTCAACCGAGGGAAGAGAGCGTCGCGCATCAGTCAGGTGATTCATTTTCCCTATGTGGGGCTGTCCACAAACTGCGCTCGCGCAAGGTCAAGGCGACTTCAATCACCAAAAAACACAAGGCGATAAATACTGCCAGTCCGGCGGTTAAAACTCGCGCAACCTGCAACCAGGCTAAAGTAGGGAAATAAATTCCAGCCCACAATGCCTGACGCACCACACTGCTAACGGGGGTAGGTTTTTTACCCGGAAAGCGGATATGTAGGAAGACAATTATAGGAAGGGCAGTGCCGGTAAAAGCTAAAACCGCTAGAAAGTAAAATAACCAGCGCATCCCTAAGGTGGGCAAGGTAAAGAAAATCAAATACGCTAATCCCCCCCAACCAATCGCCATGAGGCTGAACGAGAGCGGCAGATAATCTCCCAGACGCAGCGTTGGTGGAATTGAAGCGGGAGAGACAGATTGAAGCTTGGAGTCCATCATGAAGAGAAATCACCATCTCATTTCGTTTTTTTTTAAATTATAGCATACCCGAGAAAACCTCAGAAGCACAGTTATAATACGCTAAAATCGCACACCCACCAAAAGAAAGGAAGTTTTGTATGGCAACCATTACCCGCGAAGAAGCCCTCGAATATCACAAGTTACAGGGCAAACCAGGCAAAATTTCAGTCATTCCGACCAAACCCATGCTCACCCAACGCGACTTGTCCCTCGCCTATACACCTGGGGTTGCCATTCCGGTGCTTGAAATAGAACAAGACCCCGATACGAGTTACGAGTACACGGCAAAAGGTAATCTGGTGGCGGTTCTGACCAACGGGACAGCCATCCTTGGCTTAGGCGATCGAGGCGCACTGGCAGCAAAGCCAGTTATGGAAGGTAAAGCTGTCTTGTTCAAGCGTTTTGCAGATGTTGATGCCATCGACATCGAAGTCGATAGCCGAGACGCGGATGTCGTCATTCAGGTTGCCCGCGCGATCTCGCCTTCCTTTGGCGGCATTAATTTAGAGGACATCAAAGCCCCAGAATGCTTTTACATTGAAGAGACCTTAAGATCTCTTTTGGATATTCCGGTCTTCCATGACGATCAACATGGCACAGCGATTATTTCGGGGGCTGCGCTGTTGAACGGGTTGGAACTGGTGGGTAAGAAGATTGCGGATGTCAAAATCGTTGTTTCCGGAGCTGGTGCATCAGCCATCTCTTGTGCCGAATTAATGATCAAATTAGGGGCAAAGCGTGAAAACATTCTCCTGGTAGACACCCGCGGGGTGGTATATAAAGGTCGCCAGGAAGGGATGAACCCATATAAAGAACGCTTTGCGGCTGAAACCGAGGCTCGCTCGCTAGCCGATGCTGTTAGAGCAGCAGACGTCTTTTACGGCTTATCTGTAAAGGATATTTTGACTCCCGAGATGGTCAAGACCATGGCAGAACGTCCGCTAATTTTTGCGATGTCCAATCCTGACCCAGAAATCCGCTACGAACTGGCAAAAGAAGCTCGACCGGATGCCATTGTTGCCACCGGTCGCTCCGATTACCCGAATCAAATTAATAACGTCCTGGGCTTTCCCTTCATTTTTCGCGGCGCGTTAGATGTGCGCGCCAGAACAATCAACGATGAGATGAAAGTGGCCGCCAGCCATGCTTTGGCTGCTTTAGCCAAAGAAGATGTGCCAGATAGCGTTCTGCGCGCCTATAACCTTGAAAACCTGAAATTTGGACCGGATTACATTATTCCAAAACCGCTTGATCCGCGCGTGTTGCTCTGGGAAGCGCCAGCAGTTGCCAAAGCTGCCATCGAGAGCGGCGTGGCTCGCAAAGCACTCGATATCGATGAATATCGCCAACAACTCGCTTTCCGGCTGGGCATGGGAGAACAAATCCGCTATTATATCCTCAATAAAGCCAAATCTGCCCCCAGGTTGATGCGCATTTGTTTTGCCGAAGGGGAAGAATCGAAAATCATTCGTGCTGCCTATCAGATCATGGAAGAAAAGATCGGCGAACCAATATTAATTGGCAGAGCGGATGTCATCTGTCAAAAAATAACCGACCTTGGGCTGAGTTGTACCCCTCATGTTATCGATCCTCATCACTATGAACGAACCGAAGCGTATGCTGAAGCGTTCTACCTATTGCGTCAGCGCAAGGGAATTACGCTCAAAGATGCCCGCCAACGGATTTTAGATCCCAACGTATTCGGCCCAATGATGGTCAAAATGGGTGATGCCGATGCCTTTGTTTCGGGATTGACCTACGACTACCCGGATGTGATTCGCCCAGCTCTCCAGATTCATCACACTAGGCCCGGCACGCAGCGGGCAGCGGGCATTTACATCATGATTGTCAATGATCGTACCTATCTATTCACAGATGCTACGGTCAATATCGATCCATCCGCAGAAGACCTGGCTGAAATTGCCTGTCTGGCAGCCGATTTTGCTCAACAGCTTGGCATCGAACCGCGGGTCGCCTTGCTTTCTTTCTCCAATTTTGGCAGTACCATTCATCCACTATCGCTCAAGGTCAAAAAGGCGGTTGAGCTCATTCGTCAACGGCGTCCAGAGTTAACGGTAGATGGCGAAATGCAAGCGGACACTGCGGTCAGCCCTGAGATCATCCAGGAACGCTATCCCTTCAGTCGCGTCTCGGATGCCAATGTTTTGGTATTTCCCTCCCTCGAATCCGCCAATATCGCTTATAAATTGCTGGCTCGGCTCGGAAACGCTCAGGCAATTGGGCCGATCTTACTGGGAATTGGCGCGCCAATTCATGTCTTACAAACCGGGGAAGAGGTACGCAATATCGTCAATATCGCCGCGGTAGCTGTTATGGATGCAATGAGCCGTAAGCCTTGATCAGCGCAGGGTACCTGTCTCGCGGGTCAACAATCGGTATAGGGCATTCAACTCCTGGATAATTTCGGATTGGCGCTGAGAGATAAACTGGGAGACAATTAATCGATATTGTTCATCGGGTTGGAGGCGAATACCAACGCGGTAGCGACGCGTGTTTGCCTCCGTATAATGATTCGAAATGATACCATATACCTCGATTTCTGGCGAGTGAACGGTCTTAATGGCGGTTGTGTCATCCCGATCACTGCCATACGAGGGAGTGTGAATCGATGAAAGGCGTAATTGCGTTCGATCGTATCGATTGATCTCCGCTGCGCTGCCCCCTTCATACCGTTTGGGTTGTTTGATTTGAAACACCCCCGGTAAGCGAAGCGAAATTGCCACTTTCTTCCCCTGACGAAAAAGATGCGTGTAAACCTCATTATCCGGCAGGTAAATCCCCATGCCATCCAGGGAAATATCAGCCAATTCCCCCCGAATCGCTTCAGTCCGCTCAGGCAATTGAAGTTCTCCTGTCACACCCTCTTTCGGCCACACCCGAATCTGTCGTCGGTCTCCGATCCCGTCGCGGGTGTACTCAAACTCGGTTAAGGTGGCTTGAAGCACCTGCGGCTCTAACCGCTCCACGCGGGCGCGGATGACCGCCGGGAAACCCGGATACTGGATATAGGTTTGCCTTTCCTGATACAGACAAACCAGTTGATAGCGCTCGGTCTTTACCGTAATAGAATTCTGTCCGACATAAACAATCGCAGCCGGAAAAGCAATCGGAATCCCCTGATAAACATTGAGCAAACGGATTTCTGCCTCTGCACTAGCCAGTCGGCGCAATAGGTCTAGGATTCCGACATCCATTTTCGTCTCATTTCATAAATAAAAAGAAGAATATGCAGCTACTATTCACACAGGAATTATACTGCTCATGAAATATAAAATCCATAAAAATTACGTAAGGTTTACCCAAAAATCAGGCTTGCACAATCCGTCCGTCGGCCAGGGAAATGGTACGTTGAGCCCGTACGGCTAATTCAGGATCATGGGTCACCATCAACAAGGTCTTGCCGCGCTGAATTAAGTCTTGAAACAAATCCATGATCGTTTCTGCAGTGCGAGAATCAAGGTTACCGGTCGGTTCATCCGTGGCAACAATTGGCGGATCATTGGCTAAAGCGCGGGCGATGGCTACCCGTTGTTGTTCTCCACCTGAAAGAAAAGAAGGCAATTGATTTGCCTGGTGTTCCACCTGGACAAGCTTGAGTAATTGATAGGCGCGCTCCAATCGTTCATTTCCCGGATAGAGGTTGCATAAGCTCATCGGCAACATCACATTTTCGATTACGGTTAATGTCGGTAATAGTTGAAAGAACTGGAAGACGACTCCAATCGTCCTTCCCCTCCAGACCGCCTTCTCACTCTCTTTCAACAAATGAACTGGAGTTTGCTCAATATAAATTTCTCCGCTGGAGGGCTGATCGATGCCAGTAATCAAATTGATCAAGGTGGTTTTTCCGCTGCCTGATTTTCCCACAATGGAGACAAATTCCCCGGCGTGAATTTGCAGATTAACATTCTCCAGAGCCACAAACCGCCCTGCATCCGTCTGATAGATTTTGCTGACCTCTTTTAGCTGAATGAGTGCTCCATTTTTCTGGGGTTCTTCCATGTCAATCTCCACGCACTTAGGCTTTGGTTCAACGATGTTATTCAGCTCATTCATAATCCAACACTTCTCGAACCTGCAACAAGGCCGCCCTTCGTGCTGGTAGCAGACTTGAAAACACTCCTATCAGTAAAATGACACAAAACCACAGCAACAAGCCAATCAACGAATAACGGAAGTTCATCTGTGTTTCCAGCACGGCGTATATAACCACCGCTGCCAGTATCGGACTGGAGATTGCTGAAGTAATCGCTCCCATCACCCAACTCACGAAACTTACAATCAGGCTTTCCGTCAAGACGATCTTAACCAAAGCGTGATTGGCTGCGCCGACTGCTCGAAGCACCCCGATTTCCCGCATTCTTTCCATAATGTTTATCCCAAGCGTACCACTCAAGCCCAGGCTGCCAACCAATGCCAACAAACCAGCCATGATGAGTAAAACCAGCAAGATAATATTAAAAATCTCTGTAAATTCGCTAAAGAAGGACGAACGGGTGACGCTGTTGTTTTTACCGATCCCGGCATTGCGAAAACGATCTTGTAATTTCTCGGCCAGCCGGTTTTGCGTAGCCACCGAACCCAATTTCCCTACCTCGGCAAGCACCCGAATTTCATCCACCTCATTGTGACGGCCGGTCAGACGAGAGAGGAAAGTAAAGTCCATATAAATGCGGGGGCCAAAAATATGCTTCGAAACGATACCCACCACGGTGAAGGTATGGGTTCGCCCTCCAATTTTGATCTGGATTTCTTTACCAACTTCAATTCCCTCTTCTTCCATGACCAGATCAGCATTGACAACTACCTGGCGAGAATTGGGCATTGCGCTCAACCAACTTCCGGCAATCAATTTGGGGTGGATCGTCTTGCTATCGGGCAACAACCCCACAATCTCTATTCCCTGGCTCTCACTGTGGTCAGAGCGCACAATAACACCCTCGCTAATTGCCCATCCTTCCGCGTATCCAACCCCTTCAATCCGTAATGCTTCTCGTTCAGCCGCGACCTTACTCACGCCGCGCGGCAAAGATAAGCGTGCATCAAAAGCCACATAACGCTCCACATCCCGGATTTGGGCTGTCAATGAAGAATAGGTACTGAACGAAGCAATGAACATCGCCCCGGCAAGGGTTAATGTACCTAAAGTAAACGCTAAACGAGATTTTTGTCGAAAAGTATTTCTCAAGGAGAGAAGCAAGGGTGGATTGATGGAACGAATCCGGCCGAGCAGTTGTTCAAAGCGACTGGCCCGCTTGCGATCGCTAAGTCCATACTGGTAAATTGCGTCATAGACCGAAATGCGCGTCCCCTTAAGGATCGGGAAGATAGCAACAGCTAGTGGCATCCCGATCGCTACCCCAACCTGAATCAACAAAACATCCCAGGTAAGCGTAACTCGAGTAACATCAAAGTTCAAGAATTTCGCAGCAAAATTTGCTAACCACCAGCTTCCCGCCAATCCAAAAGGAATGGCTAAAATAAGCCCCGCCACAGAAAAGATCAAGATGTTTAAGAGATACATGCTGACGATCTGCTTTCGCGCTGCGCCAATTGCTCGCAAGATACCGATCTGTTTGGTTTGCTGAATCAGGATAGCTGAAATGGTATTGACGATCAAACCACCACTCAGCAAGGTCGCCATGACACTCATAATTTGAAGTATCAGGATAAAACCGCGGATTTGATTATGCGCCCAGTGATCGCCTGGATCCGATCCTACTCCCGGAATGCGTATACTCAAGACCTGATAGCCAGCCGGTTCCAAAATTCGCTTCTTGATTTTATCAGCCACATCCAGGGCATAACTTTTTCCGATATCCTCGCCTTGGACCACCACTTCTAAACGATTGTAAGTTGCAGATTGCCCCATCCAACGCAACGTATCCATACTGACATAGCCGGTTGCATCACCCAGAATTGCGTACGGAATTTCATTTACATCATGAGCTATCCCTGATAGGGTTAACGCATATTGACGGTCATCGGCCAGCTTAATGGTGACTTTATCACCGACTTCGTAACCCAATAATTGCGCTGATTGGCGTTCAAGAATGATTTCCCGAACACGAGGGGGAAACACCCCTTCTTGCATCTTAAATCGATTTACCTCAATCATAGAAGGATCAGCAATGACATGGATGTTTAGGTTCTCAAGCTCGCCTTCCGATGACTTGATCTCTGCCCGAATGATGCGCCGCGCCTGAGCCTGCTTCACCTCCCGGACGCCTGTGGCAGCAGCAGCAATTTCCTTGGGAAAGGGGGAGACATAAAGATAAACATGGGCCGGATTCCCCTGTTTAAATTGGGTATACAAATCCCGTTGAATGATTTGCGAGGCATTGTAAATCATTCCAATTGTGCCAACCCCCACCGCAATCGAGAGAGTTACCAGAAGGAAACGCGTCTTGTTTCCCCAAAGATCGCGCCAAATTTTCACCCATCGTGCATCCAGTGTCATCACCTTTGCAACTCTCCGTCCAGGATTTCCACCACCCGCGTCGCCCATTTCAAGGCGCCCCGATCATGCGTAACCATCAATACCGTTTTTCCTCTCGACACAAACGAAGCAAATAATTCCATAATTTCTTCCGAGGTGCGGGAATCAAGATTGCCGGTCGGTTCGTCGGCAATCAATAATGGCGGATCGTTTGCCAGAGCCCGAGCGATTGCCACCCGCTGTTGCTGTCCACCGGAAATTTTTGCCGGCACCTTCCGGGCATGATCTTCTAAGCCTACCTGGCGCAACAATTCCATTGCCCGCTCTTTTCGCGCCGGAACGGGAATCTCTCCCAGTAAATCCATGCTGATCTTAACGTTTTCCCAAATGTTCAGGGTTGGAAACAATTGGAAAAATTGAAACACAATCCCTAAATTCTTTCCGCGCCAACGGGTTCTTTCCTCCTCCGAGAGATCCAACACCGATGTGCCGCAAAAGAAGAGCTTCCCTTTCGTTGGAGCGTCAATGGTCGTCAACAGATTGACCAGAGTCGATTTACCGGCACCAGATTTTCCAACAATAATGACGAATTCACCGGCATGAATTGAGAGGTTAATTCCTTTCAACGCCGGTACATCGCCACTAGGAGTCTGATATACCTTCCACAAATCTTGGGCTTCCATCAAGGGAACACTGGCTGAATCGCTTTCGGTAGGAGAAACCAGAGAATCCTTGCTCTGGTCAGGGTGAATTTCGTCAACAACAAAATTCGTCATTTTTTCCATTCTTTCGCTACGCACATCCAAATACCCGACTTTTCGACCCATTTGTTGCAAGCCTATATCTTACTCGATATTTCTGACCATGCATGTAAGAATAAGGTTAATTTCACATAAAATATCTTTGACATAACCAACAATTTCTTTAAGCTAGATAAAAGTTTTAAAACCGACTGGTCGGTATGTATTATACTTCAAACAAACCATTTTTAGAAGCGATGGTCGTCCTTAATTTTCTATGCAAACTCTTTGGGTAACCGAATAACGGAAGAAGAACCGGGATGGCTAAAACGATCAGCCGCCATCCCGTTTTTACCACCGGGAGAGAGACAACTCGTTCTGGCTTAGCCGAAATCTCGGCGTTTGTGTTTCTATGGCTAACGGAGAAGTTTGGGTCGATAGCGCTGGATATATTTCTGGTAGGCCTGTTTTTCTTGTTCTCTTCGACTCTTATCCCAACCAAAATAATCACCGGCAACTTGAATAGCCGGGTCGAGGATATCCAAGCCCGCCGAATCGTTATATCCTCCCATACAGCGCCGCAACAACACATCCTGGATTGTTTCGGCCTGCTCCTCTTCAAAAGCGAAGATTACTTCAGCCGCTATCGTCGTATCTCCAGCATGTAATCTTTCTTTCAATTTCGGTTCTTTTTGCGTCAAGGCAAGGATTTTCTCCGCTCTAACGCCATAGATTTCGGTCAGATGGCGGGCAATATCCTGCTCGAAACCGCTTTTGGCAAGAAATTGTTTTTGAAATTCAATAAAACTCCCTTCACCTGCACCCGGTAAATGAATTTTATTTGTGACACAGGGCTTGAGTGATCGGTTCAACTTCTTCCCAATTAAGTCAACACATTGTTCAGCCAGATTCCGGAAGGTAGTCAGCTTTCCTCCAATGATTGAAATCAACCCCTCTACTTCTGGGGCATGGTCATGAATAATATGGCGCCGGGTAATGGCGGCCGTTTTCTTCTCCCCCACATAAGGCAAAGGACGAATTCCTGAATACGTGTAGAGTATCTTTTCGAGATTGATTTGAGCTGATGGAAAAATATCATTGGCTTCATTCATCAAATAAGTCATTTCCTCATCATCAATCTCAACATGGTCTAAGTCCCCTTGATAAGGTAAATCAGTGGTTCCAATCAAAATCCGTCCCGTCCATGGGATAACAAACATCGGCCGGCCATCTGCGCGGGCTTCAAAATATACCGCCATTTTTGGTGCTCCAGGGAAAACCGGTACAACGAGGTGGCTGCCCTTTGTTCCCCCGATAAGGCGTTTCAATGGTTTGCCGACACCCTTCAATACCTCATCGACCCACGGGCCGCCAACATTAACCACCAGCTCCGCTGAAACGGAGTAGGTTTTCTGATCTAACAAATCCTGAAACTCAACCCCACAGACACGATTGCCGTCCATGATGAAACGGTTCACGCGGGCATAATTCAAAAACGTCGCTCCCTGTTCCTGAGCAGAGAGAATGTTTTCAACCGAAAGCCGCTCAGCATGAGCCACCTGACAGTCATAATACATGGCTGCGCCGCTCAATCCCTCTGGATTTAGTGCCCCAACCTGTTCAAATACCTGCTGCGGAGAAAGGATATGATGATGATCCAGACTCTTATCATAGGAGAGCACATCGTAGAGGATCATCCCCATGCGGATCATCCAAGCTGGTCGGCGATTTTGTTTATAAAAGGGGAAAGCCATCCCCAAAGGTTTGACAAGATGAGGCGCATTGCGGAGTAATCTTTCACGCTCGGCAAGCGATTCACGAACAAGGTAAAACTCAAAGTATTCCAGATAGCGCAAACCGCCATGAATCAGGCGGGTAGACCAGGCCGAAGTTCCGCTGGAAATATCCTCTTTTTCCAACACCAGCACCTTTAAGCCCCGTAGAGCCGCATCTCTGGCAATCGCGCTGCCATTTATTCCACCCCCTACAACAATGACATCCCACTTTTGGGATAGTTTATCGGCATCGATCGGATGGTATCTCATCATTTCTCTTACTCCATTCAAAGGAAAAGTTTGATAGTTATGATCAATCGGTATTGTAATTTCTATCAGCTAGAATTTCTATGTGGTATTCTTCACAATATACTGCGTCATTTGTACACTATGCCTCAGGGCTATATCACGCATCAACAGATGAAAAGCCAAATTTCATTCGCCGCTTATTTATAGACAACTTGCGGAGTGTCTCTCAACCACCATCGCTCTGTGGAAAAGATTAACAATGCCAGCCAGATCATCGCAAAACCGATTAATCGTTCGGACGTGAACGGTTCGTGGAACAACAAGACTCCCAGTAAAAATTGACAGGTCGGGGCGATATATTGCAGCAATCCCATTGTCCATAAAGGCACCAGGCGTGCTGCGCTGCCAAACATCAATAACGGAATGACGGTAATCACCCCACTCAGAAGCACCAAAACGTTAACCCATAGCGTTCCATGCCCAAAGCCGCCTGCGCCATTCATCTCTTGGAGAATCAAATAAAGCACAGCCGGAAGAAAAAGCACCATCGTTTCCAGTGTCAAACCATATAACGATGAGAGCGGAGCAACTTTCTTCACCAAACCATAAAATCCGAAGGAAAATGCTAACGTCAATGCAATCCATGGCAAAGTATGGTATTGAATGGTCAGGTAGGCAACTCCAAAAGCTGCAATCCCAACCGGCAACCACTGCGACCATCGCAAGCGCTCGCGTAAAAAAAGAACTCCCAGCAAGACGTTTACCAAAGGATTAATAAAGTACCCCAAGCTAGCTTCCAGCACAAAACCAGCATTCACTGCCCACACATAGGTGCCCCAATTGAGTGCCAGGAGACTGCCAGCTACAGCGTAAATCACCAGGTTTTTTTTGTTCCGCAGATGTTTACCAAACGCTTGCCATTCTTTCCGCTGAGCCAGAATGAAGGTCAACAAAAGAAAAGACCACACAAAGCGATGAGCCAGTACTTGAGGTGAGGGTATCGAAACCAGGGCTTTAAAGTACAAAGGGAAGAAGCCCCAGATCAAATAGGCGCCAAATCCGAGTAACAAACCTTTGCGATTTATTCCTTCAACCATCCTTGTTCATCCGTTCTTTTCAGATCAAGCCGCGCAAAGAAAACGCAACATTTCTCAACACAGCATATAGGGTTGCATTTTTACACAGCTTTGCTGAGGTTATCTGCAGGGGCTATGGTAGCCCTGCCGGAATGAGAATCGTTTATCCCCCTTCCTTGAAAGGAACCTTTCTCTTTAGTTGGAGCTGCTCCTATCAAATCCACATCGACAACCTCTTTGTAGGCAGAATTATACTCCAAAAAATGTGACAATCATCTGTTCTAAATAATCTTGACATTCTATACCCTATTCCATACAATATTGAGTAAGGATTCCCATGAACAGGATTTCGTCTCACCTCACTTGCTCCTGTAAACGGCGGGGATAATCACCGCCGTCAAATCCTCACGCGTCCTCTCACCTCAAAATTGACGGCGGTTAAGTCCCCGCCCGAAACCCACAATGTACAGTACGTGTTTCCTGTCAAACACGCTAGTCCACCTTTACGGTTGTGATTCATTCCTTTCGATTGGGAATAAAACAAATACTGCAATAACTGGCACAAGCATTGAAGATACCTGAAAGAGAAGAAAATGTTTAACTCAATTCGCGATGATATTCAATCCGTCTTTGAACGCGATCCGGCAGCCCGCAGTTTTTGGGAAGTCATCTTTTGCTATCCGGGCATCCATGCTATCTGGGGACATCGGATAGCCCATTGGCTCTGGACTCACCATCTTAAGTTTCTTGCCAGATGGTTTTCTCAACTCATGCGTGGCCTAACGGGTATCGAGATCCATCCCGGCGCGAAGATTGGTAAACGCTTTTTTATTGACCATGGCATGGGAGTTGTCATCGGCGAGACTGCCGAAATTGGTGACAATGTAACCCTTTATCACGGAGTAACCTTGGGTGGAACAAGTCTCAGTAAAGGAAAACGACATCCAACCTTAGGCAACAATGTCGTTGTTGGTGCAGGAGCAAAAGTTTTAGGGGCAATCACGATTGGCGATAATAGCCGCATTGGGGCGAATGCTGTTGTCGTCAAGGATGTGCCGCCTAACTCTGTTGTCGTTGGTGTACCAGGACAGATTCTTCTTCGCAGTCAACCTCGCCAAAACGGAAAGCCAGATTTAGACCACGGGCGACTGCCTGATGCAATCGGCGAAACGCTTGCTCAACTGGTTGAGCATGTCAAGCGGTTAGAAGAGAGAATCGACGGACACCTGCCCAAAGAACCCGACTTACACACTCCCGTTCAGGGCGTATGGCAGGGGGAAGATTTCTCGATATGATGCAGCTGTTCATCGGTCATATCCAGGGTAAAATGTTTGACACACCAAATGAATCAGGTCAGGGACGCTCTCAAGAGACTTTTTCGCCAAACTATTCCGAGAATCCTTAGCATGATCGAGCCAGCCTCCCCCGCATATAAAACAAAGGCAAAGCAAGCCATAACCGTTGTCGTCGCATTCGCAATCCTAAACCTTGCCTGTCAAGCAGCCGCTCACCTCTTTATCCCGACCACGCCAACACTTCAATCCCCTATAGCAATCAACTCCCCGACCAGAAGCTCACCGTCAACGCCAATCCAACCCGCCAAAACTAATACCCCGCTTCCATCGCCAACCCCAAACCACACTCCAACCCAAAAAGCAGAGTCCCTGGGTTGCGAGGGCATCCTCGCCTTCCGCTTCATCGATCCACCGGAACAAACCAGAGACCTCTTCGAGCACCACGCCCAGGGTACTTTTCTGATCTTCCATTTAGAGGCGATCAATCTCACTCAAAACTCGATTCAAATTTATAGCGATGACTATACCCTAATCCTCCCCGCAGAAAATGACACAAGCCTAGTTAAACCTCACAAAGCAGCCACCAATTATCTATACCTGGTCCGAGGTGATAATTTTTATCAAGATAAGATAAAACCCAACGCGATCTGGCACACCTATCTTGCCTTCGATGTCCCCCCGCAAACAAAAGAATGGAAGCTTTTGCTCACTCCAGGATCAGGAAATTCACCTCCGCTCTGCCAGACAACGCTTTCTCCCTGAGTTTACTTGGCGTTATCATCGGTGTGATGGGCGATCATCACGCGGTCTCCCCCTTCGTGCTTTGCAAGATAAGCAGCGGCATCACTGACCTGAATCAACCGTTCCACCGTTGAACCCAGGTCTGGATAAGCAGCCACGCCGATTGAAAGGGTAATTGGCCCGATTGATTTTCCTTCATATTCGTATGAGGTCTTTTTAACCGCCTCGCGCAAACTTTCGGCTCTTTGCCAGACATCCGATAGAGAGGCTTCGGGTAAGATTACCATGAACTCATCCCCACCATAGCGACAGGCGACATCCTCCCCGCGAAAGATTTTCTTCATCAAACTTCCAATTTGGCGTAGAACCACATCGCCGGCGTCATGCCCATAACGATCGTTGATCGGTTTCATCTGGTCAATGTCACACATGATCAAACCAACAGAATACTTGTGACGCGCTGCCCGGCGAATCTCGCGGTCTAAAGTCTCCTCCATATAGCGGCGGTTGAACAAACCGGTCAGCGGGTCGCGGATCGCCTGGCTGCGTAATTTATCCCTAAGGTTCAAATTCGATAACGCCGGAGCAACATGCTCAGCAATCGACACCCCAATTTTGCTCAGCTCTTCCAGGTGATCATTACCCGGTTCATTCATCCCTGAATTACGAATGTGCAATAATCCGATCGTTTCACCCTGGGCGATCAAAGGCACACAAATGTACCGATCGGGAAACGGCATTCCTAGGTGATCACAGAAAGGACCTTCTGAATTGCGAACAAGATGCACTTTACCGCGGCGGATGCCCCAACACTCATTTAATACCAACTCATTCTCACCGCTAGGTTCATTCCCCCATTGAGCCACCTTTTCTGCAACATCTTGGACTGTCCGCAATAAATACAGCGCCCCGACACTATCTGGCATTAAAATTTGCGCGTATCGAGCTATAATTGGGTAGGCTTCATCAGCCGTCCGACAGGACTGTAACAAATCTCCCATCTCCGCCAGGAGCTTATTGCGCTTGTTGTGCATTTCGAGCTGAGAAATTTTTTCGCTCACGTGCCTCATTCGTTCTTCCAGTTCATCTGCACTCCATTTCCGATCCAGAGCATTGACGACAATATCGGCCATTGCCTTAACCGCCCCGATCTGATCGAAAATCGAATCACTCGCACCCTCATTGCCTTCTATTCCCAGGTATCCAACCACTGTACGACGTAAAACCATCGGCACAGCAACGAGAAAATTGATATTTTGGGCATCAAAATAGACTTGTAATGGCGCGGGCATATCTCCTGCTCGGCAAAGAGCAACAATTTCTTGTCGATTAATTTTTTCCAATAGCCAGGAGAGGGCTGGGTCAAAAGGCTCTGGTAACTCAAAGGGCGGCAACAATCGATCAGATCCGCACCAACGAACCTGAGCCTGTAATCCACCACCCTCTCGTTTGAAAAGGTACACATAACTTTTTTCGGCCCCCACATATTCAGCAAAGCTTCCGATCGCTTTTTCTAATAAAGTGTCTATTTGACGAGGGGCAGCATTTATTAGCCGAATAGCCAGAGCAGTCAGGAAATGATCAATACGCTGTCGCAATGTAGTTTGTTCTAAATCTCTGCGTATTCGGGCAAAGCGTTGCTCTATCTCATGCCTGGTATGCAAATCTTTCAATGCCAATCTCGCATTTTCAGCCACCTCAACCAAGAACTCTTTTCGCCGTTCAACGATCTCTTCTTCCGAGTGGGTATAAAAAAGGGTGATGATGCCTCGAATCTGATTATCGAGGTCAATAGGTACACCAACCGCCCATTGGAATAACTCACCCTCCTCTCCTAGAAGCACATCTTTCCAGTTTGCAGGATCCTCACTGATTTGTATTTGACCGCTGCGGGTAATTTTTCCAAATAGACCTCCGGCCGAACGAACAGCGGCGCCGGGACGAAAGACCTCCGGTTTGCGAGTAGCTTCAACCACGAATGATTCCCCATCATTTGAGCTTCCCATTAAAGCTACATAGGGCGTACTTCCAATCTCTTCCATCAACTCCAGCAGAACCTCCCATAACTCTGTCTCACCTTTACAGTTAAAGAGCCTCTTTCCCGACTTTACCAAGAAATCCTTCAAATGGAGATCGTCCTCTAATTTATGGGTTCTCTCGATGAGCTCGGTGAGATCATGTCCATTAACCAGTATTCCGAGTGTTACTCCTAATTTATCAATTAAAGGTGTAAACGTCAGTTCAAACCAGCGTTTACCCTTAACCGTCATTAATTCGATCTGACGATTTACAGGTTGTTTGCTCGCAATTGCCCTTTTTTCGTCTTCCTCCAGGGTTTTAGCAATTTTCGGTGGGAAGAAATCCACATCCGATCTTCCGATGAGTAAATCGATTGTTTTTCCAAGTGTTTTAGCAAAGGCTACGTTGACTTTTCGATAGCTCAAGCCAGGATCTTTAAATACGACAAGATCCGGTAATTGTTCCAGGAGCAGTTGGTATTCTTCTTTCTCGGAGCGGAGTTGGTCATACCGGGTGAAGGCATCCTTGATAGGAGGTAACAGGAACCATAACAACCCAAAACAGGTCAAAGAACTTGCCGCAGCCAGGAAAGCCGAGATCAGATGACCTTGCGAAGGTTGGAATAATTCATACCCAAACCAAGCAATAGTCAGAACAGGCAAAATGAAAAGACCGGTCCAAATCCCGCGTCGTTGCGTTTGCTGCAAAAACCGAAAAAATAAATAAAATACTCCCACCTGACCAAGGAGTGCCAGGGTCCAGCCAATTATCTCTCCCATCTCCCCATCCTTTCCTCAATTCGTATTAGAATGTGTGCCAGGTTCAGTTTTGCCTCAAGTAAATGATGGTAACTTTCTTATGGGCTTAAGGGTCGCCATGCCGCATCGAATTCTTTAGAGGGAAAATCCGTTAACTGAGTTTTCCCTGCTCCATTTGCAGCAATCATGTAAATATCATGATTTCTTCCATTGGGCCAACTGGTGAAGAGAATCCATAAACCATCTGGAGAAAACACCGGATCCCGAACCGGAGTCGGACCGAGATCAAAGCCATACTCAACGGTTTTACCTTCAACGTTCGAGAATACTGCCAGTCTAGGTACCCCTCCCGGTTTCAAAGCCTGGGTGAAAACGATCAAATTGCCATCGGGTGACCATTTCGGCGAAGCATTAACTTTTGTTCCACTTAGCGTTAATCTCTCTTGTTCCGAACCATCAGCCAGCATCACCCACAAATCCGAAGGACCTTGTCTGCGGGAGACAAATACGATTCTTTTACCATCTGGAGACCAGGAGGGTTGGTAGTCGCGACTAAATTCGTCCGATAATCTCTTTACCTCGAGAGTCTGGATATTCATCAGGTAGATCCGAGGACGATTGGTTATGCGCAAGGATGTAAAGACAATCCAGTCTCCATCCGGTGACCAGGCTGGATCATAATCTCCACCGGGCACATTGGGTAAGGGAGTTAAATTTGTCCCATCCACATCAATCAGAAACATTCCTGAACCAGGATAGCTTTCTTTTTCATCTGGACAAGGTGAGATGAAAATCAACCTCATCCCATTCGGAGAGAAATTTGGCTGGCAAGCTCCTTCTGGCATATTGGTTAGCTGGGTTAAGCCGCTTCCATCGATATTCATCAACCAGATTTGATTGCTTCCCGAACGATTGGAGGCAAAGGCAATCTGCCCAAGACTTCCTCCAAAAGGTGTCGGAGAAATCGTAGGAGTCGGCGCGTCATTGACCAACCCATGGAACAAGGGTGTTGGAGTAATGAAATAGGTAGGCGTAGGGGTATGACTTTGTGCTACAGTAACCGTTGATGAAGCGCCTATTGATCCTGAAACGGGGGTTTGCGTAGATTGAAATTGAAATGAAGAGATGTCTGTTGTTGCCGTAGTAAGGGAGACCTGAACTGACGAGTGGTTTTTCCTAAAAGACCACCATAGGCCTATCGTAATTACCAAAAAAATGAGTCCCCCCCAAACCCAAAGGGGTACGTGCATCCATCGCTTTTGGCTCAATACCTCTGGAAGGCTCACAGGTTTTCCTTGAGTTCCTTCTTCCAATTCAATCGTTTTTGGACGCGTTGTCGAGGGTTGGGATGAGACTCGCGTCGATGATGATTTTCGATTGCGTTGAGATTCTAGCAAAGCATCCTTAAACTCTTGGGCATTGACAAAACGGTCTTCCGGTTTGACCTCTAATGCTTTTTCGATTACTGCTGCGAATTCTTCCGAAATCTTTGGATTTCTAACCCGCACTCTGGTCAATTGTGCCTGGCCCATCAGCCGCGCTAAACCATCTTCGGGTAAGTGGCCGGTAACAGCAGCATACAATGTCGCACCCAGAGAATAAATATCCGAACGATGATCGGTACGGGCAGTCCCGTATTGTTCCGGAGGGGAGTATCCAGGGGTCATTGCTCTTGCCCCCGTTGTCGTCACCTGATTCCCCTCCAGAACTTTTGCCAAGCCAAAGTCAACCAGATAGATGTGTCCATTCGGTGAGATCTTCACGTTGCCCGGCTTGATATCCCGGTGAACGATTGGCTCGGTGCGAGAGTCGAGATAAGTCAAAGCGTCACAAATCGCAGCCCCAATCTGCACTGCTTCTTCCTCGGAGATAACCCCTAATCGCTCCATCCGTTCGCGCAGGTCTTCTCCCTCTACATAATCCATCACTAGATATTGTCCCTGCCCCTCGATAACAAAATGATCGGTAACTCGGGTTAGATTGGGATGGCGTAGATTGGCAAGAATGACTGCCTCCCGATGGAACTGTCGCGCATACTCCTCGGTTGTGAACAGATTTTCCTTTAGTGCGACTTCTACCCCTAAATTCTCGTCAATGGCGCGATAAACCGCACCCATTCCTCCCTGGCCGAGGATTTCAATTATTCGATAACGCTGATTGACTAACGCACCGCGCTCAAGCACCATGATGAGTTTCTTGATGAGAGAAGGTTCAACCCATTATATATTAACCTACCTTGGATAGCTTCACATAAAAAATAGATTAAATTTTCACCGATTTCTGTAATTATATATCCAGATTTCTCACTTCACGGGCATGGGTTTGGATAAAACGGCGCCGAGGTGGAACTGCAGCTCCCATTAACATATCAAATGTCCTGTCGGCTTCCGCAGCGTCATCAATGGTTACCAGGAGCAGCGTGCGTTTGGTTGGGTCCATCGTAGTTTCCCAAAGTTGAGTGGGGTTCATTTCTCCTAAACCCTTAAAGCGCGAGATCACCGCTTTTTCTGCTCCATTTCCCAGCTCCTCCAGGATCTTGTTCTTGTGAGCTTCTGAATAGGCATACCAGGTTTGGTTTTTATGCACAATACGATATAACGGTGGCTGAGCGATATATAAATGACCTTCCTCAATGAGTGGTTGCATGTAACGAAAGAAAAAAGTCAATAATAAGGTGCGAATGTGAGATCCATCCACATCTGCATCGGTCATAATGATTACCCGCCCGTAACGTAATCCCGATAGATCAAAGCTATCACCAATCCCCATTCCCAGAGCAGAGATTAAAGCTTTGACCTCGTTACTGGCTAATATCTTATCCAGGCGAGCGCGTTCGGTATTCAAAATTTTTCCCCGCAGAGGCAATACCGCCTGAAAATGGCGATCGCGCGCCTGCTTCGCGCTTCCTCCCGCCGAGTCGCCTTCCACGATAAACAATTCTGTCTTTTGAGGATCTCTCTCGGAACAATCTGCCAGTTTACCAGGCAAGGTCAGACTTTCTAAAGCAGACTTGCGGATGACCAAATCTCGCGCTTTACGAGCAGCATCTCGCGCCCGCGCTGAGGTAAGACACTTTTGGACAATCGCTTTCCCTGCCGAGGGATTTTCTTCGAGAAAAGCACTAAACGCTTCTCCCACAACTTGCTGCACCAATGTTTGTACCTCGGCATTCATCAATTTGACTTTGGTTTGACTCTCAAACTGTGGGTCAGGATGTTTTATGCTGATAATTGCAGTTAACCCCTCTCGTGTATCATCACCGGTAAAGTTTGGATCGTTTTCTTTAAGTAAATTGTTACGCCTGGCATAATCATTGATCGTTCGCGTAATTGCCGAGCGTAAGCCGGTTAAATGGGTTCCTCCATCGATCGTGTTAATCGTGTTGGCGAAGGAATACACCGATTCCGCATAAGCATCGGTATACTGAATGGCAGCATCGATAGTAATTCCGTCAATCTCTTTCTCCACATGCACAACCGGATGGAGGACTTGACGATTGCGATTAAGATAGCGAACAAAGGAGGTGATGCCTCCCTCGAAATAAAAGGTCATCTCATGGCCACTACGTTCGTCGAGGAAGTAAATTGTCACCCCTCGGGTAACAAATGCCATTTCACGAAAACGTTGGACAAGGGTATCAAAACGATAGTCTAAATCGCCTTTAAAGATTTCCTCATCGTAACGAAAAGTGGTTTTCGTGCCGGTTTGGGCAGGATCAACTTTACCAATCACCTGGAGCGGAGTCGTCGGATAACCGCGCTCGTAGCGTTGAAAATAGATTTTTCCATCCCGCTTGACTTCCACTTCACACCATTGAGAAAGCGCATTTACTGCCGATACCCCTACGCCGTGCAAGCCACCCGATACCTTATAGCCACCACCACCGAATTTCCCGCCTGCATGGAGAGTAGTCATCACAACCTCAAGCGCCGGCTTCTTCATCTGGGGATGAATATCAACCGGAATGCCACGTCCATTATCTGTCACACTGACACTGCGATCGGGATGAATGACAATTTCAATCCGATCACATGCTCCAGCTAAAGCTTCATCAATAGAGTTGTCTACCACCTCATAGATCAAGTGATGCAAGGCTTTGATATCCGTACCACCGACGTACATGCCTGGACGACGGCGCACTGCCTCCAAACCCTCTAACACTTGAATGTCCTTTGCTTCGTAAGAAGCTGGGCTATTTTTCACCACAAAACCTCCTTAAGTGCCTTGCAACCCTCACGCTGCAGAGACAGTCTCCAATTTCCGCATCATCTCATTCACCCACAACGTTGCATCTCGATAATAAATAAAAGTGGTTGCCAGAAGGGCGCTGTTAATAAAACCATGCCCGGCGATTCCGATCAACATCATCCAGGAAGTTTCCTTCGGAAATCGCCAGATAATGTCCATTGCCTCTCCAATTGCAAAAATTATCAAGAGAAAAAACAGCGTATTGGGAAATGTAAAGCGCGTCAGTTGAATGCTCTGCTTGATGGACTTCAAAACATCATCGCGATTGACAAATATACCATGAGGAGAAAAAACCAATGGGAACAGCAACCAAACAAGAACACCCATCAGAACAAGAATGCCAAACTGAGCGGCAGCTAAATTCCCAAAAGTCAAAAATGAAATCAGACAACTGCATGGCAAACCAACCATCGCAATCAGCGAAAACCAAAAGACTGTCAGGAGCATCACCTGCAGACTATGACGCAGCCAGGATTTCAGAGAATCGATCCAATTAATCCCCCCCTGCACTGCAGCCTGCGCAACAAGCGTAAAATATATGCTGGCTGCTAAAATCCCAACCAGTGAACAAGCCAGCCATGCCAGCAGAACCGTCTTCAAGGAGCTTGCCTGGATGACGATAGGTTCACTCAAAGGTGAATTTACAGGCTGAATGCCAGCCATCAAACTAAAGACGCCCACCGGATAAGAGCGCAGAAATACAAAGAGGTTCAACCTTTCACCTAATGCACTCCATACGAGTTGTCCCACCCTCAGTGCTTCTTCATTCGGGGTAGGTCCACTCGAATAAAACTCATTCCAGGTCGAAAGCAATCCCTCCACCAGACGGGTGACTTTCAGGCGAGGTCCCAACCACAGGAATGTATCCAATGCAATTGGAATCAAAATGATAAAGACATGATTGGCAATTGCATCGAATCCCTTTCGGAGAGATCCCAATAGGCTAGGCGGACTTAGCTTTACTTGCTCACTCTGGTTAATCATATTGAAAGATTCTACCATATCCATCTCAGAAATCTTCCGCCAGGGTGTAGAATCGGATGGTAAGCAATGCAAAAGGCTGTTACAATCAAAGAAAGCTTTGGAGGTTTATGGTATCCGCAGAAATCTTAACCATCGGCACTGAAATTCTCTTAGGTGAAATCAACGACACCAACGCCTCCTATCTTGCCCGAAAATTACGCGAAATAGGGTTGGATGTATATCGAAAAACCACGGTAGGCGATAACCCACAGCGGATTGCTACTTTTCTTCAGGAAGCTTTCATGCGCTGTCAAGTCGTCCTATCGACAGGAGGACTAGGCCCAACCGTTGACGATCCAACCCGAGAAGCCGTAGCACTTGCGTTTAATGTAGAGCTCAAGTACTACCCTCACCTTTGGGAACAAATTCAAGAACGATTTCGTCGCTATGGGAGAACTCCCACCGAAAACAATCGCCGTCAGGCCTTTCTACCTGAGGGTGCTATTCCAATCGAAAACCCAGTTGGGACCGCTCCAGGGTTCATCATCGAAAGCGATGAAAAAATCCTCATCTGTCTCCCCGGGGTTCCCAGAGAGATGGAGTACTTAATGGAAAATCGGGTAATTCCCTATTTGAGAGAGCGCCTGGGTCTAACGGAGATGATCAAAACGCGCACACTCCACACCATTGGCGTTGGTGAATCCCTGATCGATAGCAAGATTGCCGATTTAGAAACCTCGTCAAATCCAACCGTAGGTTTAGCTGCTCACTCTGGGCAAGTCGATATCCGCATTACGGTAAAAGCTGATAGTGAAGCGAAAGCCAATCAGCAAATCTCGATCCTCGAGCAAGAGATCCGTCGGCGATTGGGAAATTGGATTTATGGTGTCGATGAGGAGACTATTGAGAAAATTGCTCTTCAACCCTTAAGAGAGAAACACTGGCGATTAGCAACCTGTGAAAGCGGTACCAATGGGTTACTTATCCAACGCCTATCCCCTTATGGTGAACCCCTAGTCGCCGCTCAAGTTCTACCGATTCCTACCCCTCCAGAAGAATTTTTTGCCCTCACTGACTCTTTTCGAAGGTTCGCTGATGCAGAATGCGGTTTGGGAATCCTTGTTCTCGCCAACTCACCAGCGCAAGAAGTCTATCTGCATTTGATCACGCCAGAAACAAAACAAACTTTCACCAAACCTTATGGTGGACCACCGCAAAACGCACCTCGTTGGGCAGTTCATCATGCATTAGATATCCTACGTAACCTATAGAAAGAGGAACCTGTGGACAAACCAAAAATCACCACCGATCTTCTCTTGACCAACGCCGTTGTCTTAACCATGGATGAGAAATTCAGCCAGTATGAACCAGGCGCAGTTGCGATTCAGGGCGATCAAATTATCGCCGTTGGAGATGAGAAAGAGATTCTGGCTCATTATGAATCTTCCAATCAAATAGATTGCGAAAACAAAGTGCTTATGCCTGGCTTGATCAATGCCCACACCCATGTCCCAATGACACTTTTGCGCGGATTGGCGGACGATCTTCGCCTAGATGTGTGGTTGTTGGGCTACATGATGCCCGTTGAGCGGGAATTTGTCTCACCCGATTTTGTCGTCTTGGGCACCCAGCTTGCCCTCGCAGAGATGATTCGCTGCGGTATCACCTGCTTTGCAGATATGTATTATTTCGAAGAAGATATTGCCAAAACCACCGCAGAAGTAGGAATGAGAGCCATCTGTTCCCAAACGGTGCTCAAATTCCCTGCTCCCGATGCACCTTATTACGAAGAGTCCTTAGCCATTGCCCGCGACTACATTCGCCGCTGGATTGGGCATCCTTTGATCATTCCGTCAGTTGCTCCCCATGCTCCCTATACATGCACGGCCGAAATCTTACGCTCCTGCGCTGAATTAGCTCAAGAATTTGACGTTCCCCTTCATACCCATCTGGCAGAGACGGCCAACGAAGTCGAAGAATCACGAGCCGAGCACGGAATGCCCGTCATCCCATACGTAAAGAAACAAAACCTGTTCGAAGCCAAAGTGCTGGCAGCCCACTGCGTTCACATCGATGATGGCGAAATCCACACCCTGTTGCACCATAACGCCGGTGTCGCTCACAACCCATCGTCGAATCTGAAGCTGGCTTCCGGATTTGCCCCGGTTCAAAAAATGCTGGAATTAGGGCTCAATGTTGGTATCGGCACTGACGGACCGGCTTCCAACAACGATTTAGATATGTTTGAGGAAATGCGTCTCGCTGCCCTGCTCGCAAAGGGGGTAAGCAACGACCCGACCGCTCTACCAGCACATCAAGCTGTGAGCATGGCAACCCGACTTGGGGCAAAAGCCCTCCACATTGACCACTTGACTGGCTCGCTTGAAGTAGGAAAGCGCGCCGATCTAATCTTGGTGGACATCACTCCTATTCATAATGTGCCACACTTCCGCCGCGATGGTCAGGCGATTTACGCTCAACTGGTCTATGCAGCCCATAAGAACGACGTAACCGATGTAATGGTCAACGGCAAATGGCTGATGCGCAATCGTCAACTGATGGGCTTAGATGAAGCTGAACTCCGCACACACGCTCAAGAATATGCTCGCAAAATCGACCTGTTCCTGATTCAACGCGAGCAATCCATTCTCTCCAAATTGATAGCCATCGGTGGCGCCACGGAGACTGAAAGCTTTGAGGTTCAAGTGAAAGTCCAGATTCAAGATCCTCAACCGGTATTAGAGGCCATCGCCAACAATGAACTGGAAATCCTCTACTTTCGCCATTACCACGAATATGACACGTATTTCTTCTTCTCTGATCCTCAGCAAGGATACTTACGTTATCGCGAAGACGAAATGCTGGATGAAAAAGGGAATATTACCAATGTTCGCTACCGCCTCACCTTATTAGGCCATCCACGCGAAGCCAGATTTGATGGCGATGTGTTGCTCTCCCGTAGTCGCTATATCGCTCCCGCCACCCATAGTTTACGTTTCTATCGGGAATACTTCAAACCTATCCAGGAAGTCTCAATCGTGAAAGATCGTCTGCGCTGGCGAGTTTTGTTCCAGGGTACGGAGATTTATATCAACCTTGATCATCTTGAAAATCCTAGCTTGGGTTATTTCCTGGAGGTCAAAAGCCGCACCTGGAGCAAACGCGATGCCGAATATAAAGCTGAAATTGCTGCAAACCTCATTCGCTTGCTTGGTGGCTCGCCAGAAAACAATGTCACCAAAGATTATATTGAGATGATTTATCCGGGCTAGGAGAACGCTTCCTTACGATGAATGATTCTACGCAGCTCTCAGAAATCGAATTTGCATCTCATTTAGTTCGCAAAGCTGGCAAAGCGCTGTTGGAGTATTTCCAAAACGGAAAACTTAACATTCACCGGAAGAACGATCACACCTTAGTGACACAAGCCGATCTTGCGGTGGACGAATTGATCCACTCGGAAATTCAGAAAACTTTCGGCGGTGATTTCATCTTGAGCGAAGAGGTCTCACCTGCTATTGAGACTGCTTCTAACAAGGGGTGGATCGTCGATCCACTGGATGGAACCACCAACTTTGCCCTTGGGTTACATTACTGGGGGGTTCTCATCACTCGCGTTGAGCATGGCTTGCCAAGCTTCACCGTCCAATATTTTCCAGCCCTGGAAGAATTCTATCAAGCTCAATTGAACGAACCATCCAGACTGAATGGTCACCTAATTCGGGTGGAAGATGCGAGGAACAGTCAAAGAATCTCCTTTTTCTCCTGCTGTTCTCGCGCTCATCGAAAATACGAAATCAATCTCCGCTACAAAACGCGCATTTTGGGCAGCGCTGGCTACTCCATGGCTAGCATCGCTCGTGGCGCAGCCCGAATTGCCTTCGATGCTCAGGCTAAGATTTGGGATATTGCCGGCGCGTGGTTGCTGGTTCCCCAAGCGGGTGGGGTAATTGGACCATTGTATGGTGATTCTCCTTTCCCTTTGAGGAGGAACTTTGACTATTCCATATACGACTATGCTATTTTAGCAGCCGCTTCACCTCAATTCTTCCAGGAAGGTCTTGATAAAATACATTTGAAACCAACCTCAGTCTAAAGGAGCGAAAACATGGAATATCGTTTTCTCGGTAAAACTGGCTTGAAACTCTCGGCGTTATCATTTGGATCCTGGGTAACCTTTGGCGACCAGGTCAATGAAGAGATTGCCTACGCCTGTATGAAAGAAGCTTATGAAGCAGGAGTTAACTTCTTTGACAACGCAGAAGTCTACGCAAAAGGGAAAGCCGAAATCATGATGGGTAACATTATCAAAAAAGCCGGCTGGAAACGCACCGACCTGGTCATTTCCACAAAAATCTTCTGGGGTGGAGAAGGCCCAAACGATCGAGGCTTATCGATGAAGCACATCATGGAAGGCATGAACGCTTCACTAAAACGCTTGCAAATGGATTACGTCGATCTGGTCTTCTGCCACCGCCCAGACATATACACCCCAATCGAAGAAACGGTATGGGCAATGAATTTGCTGATCCAGCAAGGAAAAGCATTCTACTGGGGTACAAGCGAGTGGAGTGCTGCCCAAATTATGGAAGCGTACGGAGTGGCACGGCGTGAGCACCTTATCCCACCCGTTATGGAACAACCCGAGTACAACATGTTTGCCCGTCAGCGCGTGGAAGCTGAATACGCTCATCTTTATCGTACGATTGGGCTGGGTACAACGATTTGGAGCCCGCTCGCCAGCGGATTGCTGACCGGGAAATACAACGAAGGTATTCCTGAAGGCAGCCGCCTCTCCTTACCAGGTTACGAGTGGCTACGCCAACGCTTTCAAGGGGAAGCCTTTGAGAGAAAGGTGGCGGCAATAAAACGTTTGGCTGGCGTGGCCGAAGAACTTGGGTGTACCTTGGCTCAACTCGCCATTGCCTGGTGTTTGAAAAACCCCAACGTCAGCACGGTGATTACCGGCGCGTCAAAGCCGGAGCAGGTGCGTGAAAACATGCAAGCCCTCGAAGTGGTTCCAAAATTGACCGCCGAGGTGATGGAAAAAATAGAAGAAATTCTTGACAATAAACCGCGGCCCGAAAAAGACTGGCGTGAATAATTTATTGCGGGGGGATATCAAAGGTGGCTTTTCCTGACGATATCCACCCGCGCAGTATCAACCTCTTTCCGAATCGTAGTAACCAGACGCTTACTCCGTTGCGGAGCATCTCCAATATAACGCTCTACAGAGAGTAGTTCCCGCAACTGCGCTTCAGATAGAACCTTGAGCAACCTTGCTTCGTGACAGATAAGCTCAACCAGAGGATTGTCACCCGTCTTACGAATAACATCCCAAGCCTGTAAGGACAACTGGCGTAAAACCTCATGAATCTCCTGGCGGCTTGCGCCAGCCTGGGTAACCGCGACCAGCACCCTTTCGGTAGCAGCAAATGGAGCAAAGCGCTCGAAATTCCGCCGAATGTTTTCTTCCTGGATCACCAAATTCCGAGCCAACCGCAAACCAGTCCTCAAAAGTTCATCCGTGAGCAAGAACATCTCCGGTAATAACGTACGACGGCTTGCCGAGTCATCCAGGGTATTTTCCAGCATGGAGTGCGCAGCATGATCCCAAGCCAGACGAGGAAATTGAGCAAGTTGACGCGCTAACGCATTGATCTTTTCAGCTTGAATAGGATTACGTTTAAATGGCATCGCCGAAGAGCCCACCTGCTTCTCACCAAAAGGTTCGGCCCATTCCGCTGTAACTGCCGATTGAAGAAAACGCAAATCTAGGGCAAATCGGTGTAAAGAAGCCCCGATTCCGGCTAAAAGGTTGGCTATACGAAAATCTTGTTGGCGAGGATACACCTGAGTCGTCACCTCAAAAAAAGGTAGCCCGATCCGCTCGGCTAAACGATTCTGAAAGCGTTGAAGCTGGTCCTCACCCACAAGCTCCATAAACGACGCACTGGTGCCAACCGCCCCTCGAAATCCCTTAAGGCGAAACTCACGCAACGCCACCAGCAATTCCCTCCAGTTCATCCATAAATCCTGAGCATATTGCCCAAAACGATATCCCAACGTAGTCGGCTCTGCTGGCTGCAAATGGGTAAATGCCATAATCGGCAACGTTGCATATCGTTCAGTTTGGACACAAAACACTTCCAGCAGTTCTTCCAGTTTCTGCCGAATCATCCACAGTGAATCATAAACTCGCAACGCATCCGCATTGTCCTTAATATCCATCGAAGTCGCCCCAAAGTGAAGGATACTTCCCCCAAGCGGGCATTGCTCCGCAAAGGCTTTTATGGCTGCCATCAGGTCATGGTGGAGTTCGGTTTCGATCTCGACAATTCGCTTTAAGTCAATCCGTTCCAGATTAGCCTGTAAATCCTGTATTTGGGTGTGACTCACCAGACCAAATTCACTTTGGGTTTCCGCCAATGCCAGCCATAGTTTCCGCCAAAGGAGGTGTTTCTGCCGCTCGCTCCAAATACCCCGCATTTCAGGCGAGCCATATCGCCATGAAAAAGGAGATTGATAATTCAGTCCATCTTCATCCATACTTAGAATCGAATTATACTTAGGGGAAAGAAAAAAGTATAGCGAACAGAACAAACTCTTTCAATCCAAAACTGTGCAAACCCAAAATGACTGACGATCCGTTCAATACCCAAAAAGAACAATTCCAATCCGAGAAATCGATCTCCTTTGCCACTGATCAACTTAAAATTGGATCAACGCTCGCCAACCGCTACTTCATTGAAGGGATTTTAGGGGTAGGGGGAATGGGAGCAGTCTATAAAGCCCGTGATCTGCACTTCCCCAACGTGGTCAAACAGGTAGCTGTAAAAGAAATGATCATCCAAACGCGTGACCCGGTTGTGCGCGCTTCGATCATTCGCAATTTTGAACGAGAAGCGAACTTATTGGCAACCCTCGATCACCCTGCCATTCCCCGCATTTTCGATTACTTTACTGCTCATGACCGCTCCTACCTGGTCTTAGAGCTAATCAATGGCAAAACCCTGGAAGCCCTCATTGAGGAAAACATCCCGATTCCCCAGGTCATCCAGTGGGCAATTGAGATTTGCGATGTCTTGAGCTATCTTCACAATCATCAGCCAGAGCCGATCATCTTTCGCGACATGAAACCTTCAAATGTAATGATCAACCAATACGGGAAAGTGATGTTGATCGACTTTGGGATTGCCAAGCCGTTCCGCGGCGAACAGAAAGGCACCATGGTTGGCACAGAAGGTTATTCTCCGCCTGAACAATACCGCGGTCAAGCCTCACACCTGGCCGACATCTATGCGCTTGGTGCAACGCTTCATCATTTCTTGACCAAGAGAGATCCGCGTTTAGAAGCGCCATTTTCCTTCGGCGAGCGTCCGATCCGACAACTGAATCCCCAAGTTCCCCCAGAGTTGGAAGCGGTCATCTACAAGGCTCTCCAATATGATCCAATGGATCGCTTCCAATCCGCTAAAGATATGAAAATGGCCTTAGAAGCGATCCTGAGCAAAAGAGCGCCAACCTTTTCTCCCCATCAATCGGCAAAGGCGGTAATGCAAAAAGTACAACCTCTCTGGACGTTCCGTTGTCAGGATGAGATCAGAGGCGCCCCTGCTTTTAAAGATGGCTGGTTATTTTTCGGCTCGTATGATCAGTGTTTATACGCCTTGCACGGGAAAAAGGGTGAACTGGTTTGGCGTTATCAGAGCGATGGTCCCATCGTCAGCCGACCAATCATCGAAGATGGAAATGTCATCTTTGGTTCAGCCGATCGGCGCGTTCATGTGATCAACCAACTCTCTGGCAAAATTTTTTGGTCTTATTTTACGGAAGGCGCTATCTATTCCTCACCTGCATTCTCTGGTGGACATATTTTTATTGGATCCGATGATGCTCATCTTCATGCCATCAATATGATTTCAGGAAATGGGGTTTGGAAATTTGATAGCGGGGCTCCAATTCGCACAACACCTTTCATTTACGAAGATTACCTTTTCTTTGGCAATGAATATGGTGATTTCTTGTGTCTCGATTTTCGCGGTGCTATTCGTTGGCGATTTCGGGCGAAAAGGTCAATTACCGGCTCAGCCATTGTGGTCAACGGCACCGTTTATTTTGGCTCTTTAGACGGTATGGTTTATGCTCTGGAAGCAAAAACCGGCTGGCAATTCTGGCGTTTTCGGCTGGGGAAACCTACCATCTCTACTCCTTGTTTGAATGGCAATAACCTGTACATTGGGTGTACAGATGGGAATATTTATTGCATCGACATTGCCAGCGGCAAAGAGCAATGGCGATTTATGACCGAACACCAGGTTACCGGTTCAGCAGTTTTCCATGAAGGAAAAGTATATTTTGGTTCTGTTGATCAACATTTGTATTGCATTGATGGTGAAACCGGCTCATTGATTTGGAAATTCCCAACCGAGGGCCCTATAACCGGAACACCCTTGATCAATCAGGACACGGTTTTTATCGGTTCCACAGACGGGCAAATGTATGCTTTGCCGGCCGTACCTTAATCATGGAGAAAAGCATTGTGAAAAACCCCTTTCAACGATCTCAAGCCAAAAAAATCCAGACGTCGAACCAATCCCCCCAAAACCTCCCATCAACCAGTTCGCAGGTGTATATCCTGGAGCCTCGCTTACAGTCTGCTTTTGCGCAATCTAACGGGATCCAGCGGGAATACAACGAAGATGCAATCTTGACGATCGAGTTCTCGGTTGCCTATCAAGATCTTGTAAGAAACGCCGGTATCTATGCCATCGCGGATGGTATGGGAGGTCACCTGCATGGCGAGATTGCTAGCAAAGTAGCCGTAACCAGTCTAGCTTCCACCCTTATTGAGCGATTACTTCTCCCCCAATTAAATCCTCCAACTCCCCAGCCTCATAATTCATTTCTAAATACTCTGAGAGAATCCGTGCTCATCGCTCATCAAGAAGTGCTTCAGAAAGCCACCGGTGGCGGTACAACTTTGACCTGTTGTTTGATTGTCGCCAAAACCCTGACCATCGCTCACATTGGAGATAGTCGCGCTTATTACATTGGAGAGAACGGAGAGATTAAGCTTTACACCCGCGATCATTCTTTGGTTAAACGACTGGTCGAATTAGGTCAAATTTCCGAACAAGAAGCCCAAAACCATCCCCAACGCAATGTCCTCTATCGGGCATTGGGTCAAACGGATCCAGTTGAGGTAGATGTTTTTTCACTTCCTCTCCCCCCCTCGGGTTACCTTTTGCTCTGTTCAGATGGTTTATGGGGAGTTGTGCCTGAAAACCAAATCGTTCAGACCATTAGACAATCACCTAACTTGCAGGCTGCCTGCAATCGTCTCACCCAACTCGCCAACGAAGCGGGTGGTCCTGATAATATTTCGGTAATTCTGGTAAAATTTTCATCAGCATCTTCTTCCGAGTGAGGTAATGGAAAAATGTCCTATACACTCATTGTCCACATTGCCAATGCCGAGCCAATCGTTGGAGAGGTTGAGGAGCTTCCCAAACCGACTGACAACCTGATTATCCTTCATGAACCCCGTCAAAGAGATGGTAAAGAGGTGCCTTATATCGACCGAGACTCCATGGTAGCCATTTTTCCCATTCATCGCATCAGTTTTATCGAAGTTGTTACCCCTCAGGAAGAAGAAGAAATCATCGGGTTTGTCAGAGAATAAAGGAAACGCTATGGATGAAGTTCACCTAACCAACCGACATATCCTGGTTGTTGATGATGAAGAACGCATGGTGCGCTTTGTGCGTTTAAACCTCGAACACGATGGATTCAAGGTGAGCGAAGCTTACCGCGGCATGGAGGCGATTGACAAGGTACGCACATTGCTCCCCGATTTGGTCATTCTTGATGTTATGTTACCGGATATTGATGGTTTTGAAGTTTTACGCATCATCCGAGAAACGAGTTCCGTACCGGTGATTATGCTTACCGCCAAAGGTGAAGAGGATGATCGGGTGCGCGGTTTAGAGCTTGGCGCTGATGACTACATCACCAAACCCTTTAGCCCCCGTGAACTGGTGAGCCGTGTGCGAGCTGTTTTACGCCGGGTTGAAATGGCAACTCCAGGGGTGCATGGGGTCATTGAAGTTGACGACCGTCTCAAGATCGATTTTGGACGGCGAGAAGTGTGGGTGGATGGCAGGTTGGTCCAGCTACGGCCAACGGAATATCGCCTGCTTTACCATCTGGTTCAAAACGCCGGCTGGGTGTTAACTCACGACCAGATTTTAACCAAAGTTTGGGGATATGAATATCGCGACGAACCCCACTATGTGCGTTTATATATTAATTACCTGCGCCAGAAAATCGAAAAGGATCCGGCAAATCCCCTGTATATCTTAACCGAAAGAGGAGTTGGTTACCGTTTCATTGATTTTCGGCGCCAAAAAGAAGCGGCAACAAAAGCGGAATAACCCTATGGAGGATAGGAAATGGCTAAGCAAAGGATCTTACTGGTAGATGATCATGAAGTAGTTCGTTTGGGATTGAAATCCCTTCTCGATCGACATCCTAACTTTGAGGTGGTTGCAGAAGCCAGCACTGCCAGAGAAGCCATTGAAAAGGTCGCAGCCCACGCTCCAGATGTGGTTGTGATGGATATTCGTTTGCCTGGCGTATCGGGTATCGAAGCGTGTGAAGAGATCGCAGAAAAGTATCCCAACACCAAAGTCATCATGCTAACCTCCTACGCCGAAGACGAAATGCTCTTCTCAGCAATCCGGGCCGGCGCTTCCGGTTATGTTCTCAAGCAAATTGGCGGTGAAGACCTAGTTCGCGCTATCGAAGCTGTTGGAAGAGGAGAAGCGCTTTTAGATCCCGCCGTGACTCAACGCATCTTCCAGGAAGTACGCAAAGCAGCAAAAGAAGAAGAAGCCTCTGCTTTTTCTGCCCTTACCCAGCAAGAACGCCATGTCCTTTTACTGGTTTCAGAAGGGAAAACTAATCGAGAGATTGCCAAAGCGCTCTTTTTAGGAGAAGGTACGGTAAGGAACTACGTATCCAGTATCCTCTCGAAGTTAGGTGTGAGCAATCGCGCTGAGGCAGCCGCGTACGCGGTTGAACACAATTTACGCGATTATTTATAACTCTTCTACCTGAACCTTCTTTCCAAGAGAAAATGTAGCGCGAATCAACGCCTTGCTTAGCTTTCTTCGCGCGATTTTTTCTTGACCATAGTTGTACTCATCAATTTTTATGCTGTTAATTCTGGCTCTCCAAAGCCTTCAAGAAATTTTCCACTGCCCACCCTTTGACGTTTTCATCATACGGCGCAACCAGATACCACCAGATATAACCCGAAGCCTCCTGCGGACCATCTTTTACGACAAAGATTTCTCCTTCATACGCCAGGAAGAGAATTTCACCCTCCAGACCAGGCTTTGCCCGCAAACGCAATCCATCCCCTTGAGTGCCATAGATTTGAACTGAATCACCCAGGCGAATGAGTCCTGGTGAAAGATCCCCATTGAGTGATTGTGTCATGCCATCGGCGGGAGTTAGCGAAGCAGTCGGTTGGAGGGAAGGGGTTAGTGTAGGGGCGGGGATAACCTCAACAATAGCGGTCGGATAGAGGCTGGTCAAGGCAGTGCGTTCACTCCTCGCCAGGGCAATCACTCCCAGGCTCAAACAACAAGCGAAAAGACCTGCACCCAGGAAACCGAGGTAAGGTTTTATTCTAAACATCTATACCAATCAAAGAACCTCAAAAGCGACATGGTACAATACTTGCTAGGAGATTTTATCAGAAATGTCCGCTGAAGTTATCCTGAATGATCGGTATCAACTTCTCGAACGCCTTGGCACTGGCGGTATGGCAGTGGTCTACCGCGCCCATGATCGCCGGCTAGATCGCTATGTTGCTATCAAAATCTTGCGCGAGAATTATTCTCCCGATCCGGCCTTTCAAGAACGTTTTCGGCAAGAAGCGCGAGCAGCCGCTAATCTCTCTCATCCGAATATCGTAACCGTACACGATTTTGGCTATGATCATGGCCGTCTGTATATCGTGATGGAATATGTACCTGGCACCGATCTAAAAAGCCACTTGAAACGTAAAGGACAGTTCTCCGTACGTGAGACTTTATCCTTGATGATTCAAGCCTGTGCCGGTGTCGGCTATGCTCACCGAGCAGGAATTGTCCATTGCGACATCAAGTCCCAAAATTTCATCATCACTCCTGATCACCGCTTGAAGGTGACCGACTTCGGTATTGCTCGCGCCCTGGCGTCCATTCAACCCGAAGAAAGGAGCGAGGTTGTCTGGGGGTCACCGCAGTATTTTTCTCCGGAGCAGGCTGCTGGCTTGGCTCCTTCCCCCGCCTCCGATGTCTATTCGCTTGGCGTTGTTGCTTATGAGATGCTGACCGGACAGCTCCCTTTTCAAGCCTCAAGCGCTGAAGAGTTTGCCCGAATGCATCGTGAAGACCCTCCTCCACCACCTAGTCGTTATAATCCCGCTATTCCTCCAACGCTGGAACTGGTTATTCTAAAAGTGCTTTCTAAAGAACCTTCGGCGCGCTACCGCACCGCCGATCAATTCGGACGCATCCTGGTCAATATTCAAAACGAACTTTATGGCAAACCTGCCCCTGTCCTAAACGACATCCCAAAAACAGGGGAAGCTCCCACCTTATCACAAACCAAACCACCCCAATCCCAAGCATCTCCGCCTCTTGTCGCAACTCGTTCGACAGGCGCCTCTCAACCGATTTCTACCCTCCGTTACGAAACTCACCTTGCGGAACAAAACCCGCCTCTACAGATTGATTGGATCACCATTTTCCTGGGACTTATCACCCTTTTGGCTGTAGGAGGATTAATTCCGCTATGGATCTGGGTTTATTTTTTGTACCAGTAAACTCTGTCCTGGGTAACGGAAGACTTGTCAGAAATCATCTCCAAGGGTATCATTATTGCCATGCGGCGAAAATAAAAATCACGGCAGTCGCCGCGATTTTTATCTACTGGCATCTGAAGAATTGGTTATGATGGAATTACTCACTTTTCGCCAGGGTGCGAATGCACTTGGCACACAATACTTTGCGTATCTTTTTCCCTCCTTCATAAAGGCTCACGACCTGCAAATTCGGGCGAAAGGTGCGATTCGTGGCTTTTTTCGACCACGGTCGATTTTGTCCAAATACGGTTTTCTTTCCGCAATGTTCACATTTAGCCATAAGCTCACTTCCTATCCATTAAACTTAAAGTCTTGCCTTTACAGAGCAGGCGAAGTTTACCATAATTCGCATCTCTTGGCAAGCATGATGGTTAATTATTCCAGAGGTAGTGTATGACAAAAGAAGTCCTTCCCCTTGGAACTATTTACGTATCCCCTCGCGTGATTGCCACCATTGCCTATCAGGCTGCGCTGCAATCCTACGGAGTGGTCGGTCTCGCACATAAAAATTTTTTCTATGGCGTCAGCCATAAACTGGTTAAGGATCCCTTACATGGCGTTGAGGTGCATTACGATGGGGTCGAAATCCGCATTGATATCTATATTATCGTTGAGTACGGTACCCGCATTTCTGCAGTTGCCTCCAGCGTTCGGGACACGGTGCGATATCAGGTTGAAAAAGCCTTGGGACTGCCCGTCGCGTGTGTGAACGTACACGTGCGTGGTTTGCGAATCAGCGAGGTAGATTAACGGTGTGCCCCACATGGCGAGGAGTCGTTTATGAGGATTGAAAAAGAGAGAGGACAAAGTCCAGATCACGCCCCAAGAGCGAAAGAGCAAGTGAACGGAGCAGTTTTGAAGCTCATGGTCGAGGCAGGGTTAACCTGGCTTCGCACCAACCAGCAAATTGTCAATTCATTAAATGTTTTTCCTGTTCCCGATGGCGACACCGGCACCAATATGGTGTTGACCATGCAAGCAGCATACGAGGAAATATCGAATGGCAAAGAGAACAACTTTGGCAAAGTTGCTCACGCCATTGCCCATGGTGCGCTCATGGGCGCCAGAGGGAATTCTGGCGTCATTCTCTCCCAAATCTGGCGGGGATTTGCCCGTGCGGTGGATAACATCGAAACGCTCGATGTTCCCACTTTTGTCAAAGCTCTGGCTTCCGCCAGAGATACAGCCTACAAAGGTGTGGTAAGACCCGTAGAAGGCACCATCTTGACCGTGATCAAGGATGTAGCCACAGCCGCTCAGGAAGCCCTCCCAGAAACCAACGATCTCCTTCAACTCCTGGAAAGAATCGTTAAAGCTGCAGATGACTCTGTGCAGCGAACCCCTGAACTGTTACCGGTGCTCAAAGAAGCAGGAGTTGTTGATTCGGGTGGAAAAGGGCTTTTCTTTATTCTTGAAGGAATGTTGCGCTATGCCAAAGGCATGCCCTTAGATGCACCCACTTCTACCGTAATGCCCATTGCCTCCATGAATTTACAGCGGACAATGGAAATTATTGAACCCGGCCAGGATGTAGAAGTTGTGATTGATTTCCGTCCCTACAATAAACTCGATATTGAAACTTTTTATCGCGACTTAGAAAAAATGGGCACGTCGATTCAATTGGGTGAAGGGGATGGAATCTATCGGCTTCACATTCACGTTTCCGATGGACGGCAGTATGAACCGATTGAATACGTCAAGCAAGTGGGCATCTTCACGAAAGTTGCAATGGAAAACCTTGCCGCTCAAATGGAGCAAAGCGAAGAGAAAAGTGGGATTGCTCAACTGACGCTTGCGCCAGTCGAGCCAGGCCAAATCGCAGCCGTAGCGGTTGCGCCTGGGCCAGGCATCGCCAGAGTTTTTGCCAGTCTCGGCGCGGCTGCCATTGTTCACGGCGGGCAGACGATGAACCCCTCAACCCAGGAAATCCTCTCAGCCTTTGAAAATCTGCCGACAGACAAAATTGTCATATTACCCAATAACAAAAATATCATCCGTACTGCGGAAGCAGCTAAAGAATTAACCGTCAAAAAGGTAGCCGTCATTCCCAGTCGCTCAGTCCCCCAGGGTTTGGCTGCTATTATGCATTTGTCTCCCCATGAAGACTTCAATACCGTCATCAGTGAAATGGAAGAAGCCTTGCTTCAAGTCGAAACTGGCGAGATTACCCGCGCAACCCGCAGCGTTGAAATTGACGGAATCTCAGTCAAAGAAGGTGAATTTATCGCATTGCACAACGGAAATCTTGTCGCCGCCTCGTCCTCCTTGAAGGACATCACCTTAGAGTTGTTGCAAATTGCTCATGCCGATCACTTTGAACTAATCACCTTGTTTTACGGCAAAGATCTCACCAAACAAGAAGCCAATCAGATCGCCGATGAAATCCGCTTTGCGTATCCAGAACAGGAAATAGAAGTACAGGATGGAGGCCAGCCCCATTATTACTTTATTATCTCGATCGAATAAGGATAGCGCTCGCAAAAGTGGGTGATCTCTATGCAAAAAATTTGTATCGTCACCGATACAACCGCCCAATTCCCAAAATTCAAGGATGGGTGGCAAGAAATGGTAAAAATCCTGCCGATCAGTCCGGGAGGAGAGACTGTTCACCCGCATCCACCAGAACGAAGTCGGAGTTCGGTGGAAGACTACGCTCCACATCCCTTATTTCTGGGCGGGGAGGAGCAAAACAAATTAAAAATCTTTCTCTCCGGTTTAGCTTACGAATATCAACAAGTATTTTGTTTATTGCCTACGAAAACCCTTTTCCCTTCCTTTGGGATGGTCACACAAACTCTGGAGCAGATAAATCTGCCCTCAGTTTTTACGATCATCGATACGCGTAGTCTGGGGTATGGATTGGGATGGTTAATTCAGACTTGCGCCGACTTTGTCTGCCGGAGTGTAAACCCCGGTGAAATCAAACGATACCTGCACTACAAAATCCCCCGCATTTATACATTAATCTACCTTCCCAATCTCATTAACCTCAGCCGCTCAAAAATTCTCGACCCCGATCAGGCTTTCATCGGCGATTACCTTGGCATTCACCCCCTTGTATTATTAGAAAACGATCAGATCGTTCCCTATCAAAAAGCCCGCAATTTCAAAAACGTTGCCGATCGTGTTCTCGAATATGCTCATGAATTCACTCGAATCGAATATGTTGGCTTACACTTTGGCATCTCAATTGGCATCTCAGAAAGAAAGAATTTACAAAACCGCTTTCAAATCTTGCTCTCCCAAAACTCGCTCGATACCCAAGTCATGAGTCCCTACCTGAATCACGTTTTAGGTGATCAATCGATTTGTGTGATTTTGATAGAAAGTGATTCAAGACATGAAATCTAAATCCGCGATTGCCATAGTTACCGATAGCACAGCAGATATTCCCGATGAGCTACTGGCACAACATGAGATCTATATGGTAAACAATTACATTATCATCGAAGGAAAAAGCTACGAGGACCGCAAGGACATCTCTCGGGAAGAATTCTACACTGCTTTACCGAACCTGAAGAGCTTTCCTACAACTGCCACTGCTCCATCTGGCATCTACCAGGCGCTTTACGAACAGTTACTCTCACAAGGGAAAGAAGTAATTCTCTCGATCCACGTCTCCGGACGGCTGAGTGGAATTTTGAATGCTGCCTCCGCAGCAGCCAACTCTTTTGTTAACCGCGTCAAAGTCATCGATAGCCTCAATGTCAGTATGGGTTTGGGCTTCCAGGTGCTCGCTGCGGCAGAAGCGGCGCGTCAGGGAGCAAGCGTTGAAGCCATCCTCTCCCTGTTGGGCGAGCTTCGCAAACGGATCAAGCTGATAGCGATGCTTGACACTGTCGAATATCTGCATCGGAGTGGGCGGGTATCGTGGGCAAAAGCCCGCCTCGGAGAGTTATTGCGCATCAAACCCTTCGTGGAAGTCCTAAACGGACAGGTCTTAAGTTTGGGGGAAACTCGCACCTATCAAAAAGGGTTTACTCGGATTGTCGAAATCATCCGCCGCATTAGCCCACTGGAAAAGCTGGCTATCTTGCACACCAACGCCGAGGATCGCGCCCACCAACTGCTTGAAGAGATTAAAGACATCCTTCCAACGCAGGTTCTCACTGTAAACGTGACCTCTGTAATCGGATCACATGTTGGTCCGAATGGGCTCGGTTTCACTGCAATTCTCAAATAATCCAGATTTGGCTGGTAAAATTATCCCAATGAAGCCTTCTATCCAGAAACTGTATAACATCTTTCGCATCGAAGTCGAAAACCACTTCTTTAATCGTGCGGTCATCGGTGGTCTTGATCGCATCCTGGAGCGGTGGACAACAGAAGCCCGCCAGGATCAACTGGGCGAGGATGTCATTCAGGAAGTCCAATCCGCTCTGCAACGCTACCCAAAACTATCCACACAAGAAAGATCTCAGACGCTCGAAAGCCTGTGGAAGAGCTTGCAAAGCTCAACCGATGACATACCAGCCTTCCCGCAAGTTGTTTCTGAAAGTACCCCAAAAACAATTTCACAACAAACACCTTTCGTCAAGACTGATCGCCCAAAAGAAGCAAGCGCGGGGATTGAAGGACCACTGGATCTCAAAGCTTTACAAGCCTCAATCAAGGTGTTGCCGGGTATTGGTCAGAAATACGCCAGCGTATTGGCGAAATTAGGCTTATTTACCCTCGAGGATTTACTTTACTATTTCCCGCGCCGCTATGATGATTACTCAAATCTGAAGCCAATTCACAGCTTGCTCTATGGAGAAGAAGTTACGGTCATCGGTGTCATTCAGTCTGTCACAGAGCGAAAGTCGACTTCCAACCGTTCCATTGTCGAAGCCGTGCTCACCGATGGCACGGGTGGAATTCGCATAACGATTTTTAATCAACCCTGGCAAGCTCAAAAGTTACAAATTGGCGAGCCATATGCCGTTGCAGGGCGCATCGATCAATATCTTGGGCGATTGGTTTTCGTCAATCCGGAAATCGAACCTCTGGACAAAGAGTTGTTACACAGCGGCCGCATTGTCCCCGTCTACCGTCTGACGGAAAACATCACCCAACGCTGGTTACGGCGCACGATCAAACAGGTAGTGGATCGCTATGCCCCCAAATTAGTCGATTATATGCCAGCCTCCATCCGGCAGTCAGCTCAGTTGATGGAACTTTCCAAAGCCGTATCCCAGGCGCACTTCCCCGACTCCATGGAAAATCTTGAACAAGCCCGCTATCGTCTCGCATTTGACGAAATTTTCTTTTTACAAATGGGGGTTCTGCGCCACAAATACCAATGGCAACAACGACCTGGCCGTCCGTTCCATGCTCCCCCCTTCTGGCTTGAGCAGTTTAAAGCCATCCTGCCCTATGCTCTCACTCAAGCCCAAGAGCGAGCCTTGCATCAAGCCCTCAACGATTTAGCTTCAGGCAGACCGATGAACCGCTTGCTGCAAGGTGATGTTGGCTCAGGAAAAACCGTTGTCGCAGCCGGTATTGCAGCATTAATCGCCCATCATAACGCTCAATCCGCTATCATGGCTCCAACCAGCATTTTAGCCGAACAGCATTATCGCACATTTCTCAAACTGCTGGCTGCAGCAGAAGAGTCTAACGAGCAGCAAAATCCGGTAAAGCTACCTGCTTCGGCCATTCGATTATTGACCGGCGCCACCCCGGATTCCGAACGAGACAAACTCTTTGAACAACTGGCAAACAATCAGATTAAAATCCTCATCGGCACCCATGCGCTGATCGAAGAAGCCATCCAATTTCACGACTTGCAATTTATCGTTGTAGACGAACAACACCGTTTTGGAGTAGAACAACGGGCGCTGCTGCGCGCCAAAGGGGAAAATCCACACCTACTGGTCATGACAGCAACTCCTATCCCGCGCTCACTCGCCTTGACCATCTATGGCGACCTCGACCTGACCCTTTTAGATGAAATGCCTCCCGGCAGACAACCCATCAATACGTTTGTCGTCTATCCTTACGAACGAGAACGGGTTTATCGTCTCATTGAATCGCAAGTTGAGCAAGGAAAACAAGCTTTTATCATCTACCCCTTGGTAGAAGAAAGCGAGAAAACCCAAAGCCTATCGGCGGTTGAAGAGTACAAACGTCTCCAACGGGAAGTATTTCCGAATCTCCGTTTAGGTTTACTACATGGACGTCTGAAAGCAGAGGAAAAAGAAGCGGTAATGTTACAGTTCCAACGCGGCGAGGTCCAAATTTTGGTCTCGACTTCGGTTGTTGAAGTCGGCGTTGACGTTCCTCAGGCAACGGTCATGGTTATCGAAGGTGCAAACCGCTTTGGATTAGCCCAACTCCACCAGTTTCGAGGCCGGGTCGGGCGCGGCAATGATCCAGCGTATTGCGTCTTGATCCCTGAAACGGCTGACGAAGCTGAGAATGAACGACTAATGGTGATGGCTCAAACCCAGGATGGTTTTGTGTTAGCTGAACATGACCTCCGCCAGCGCGGCCCTGGCGATTTCCTAGGGACGCGACAGTCCGGCTTCGCCCAACTTCGTTTTGCCAACTTTACCAATTTACACCTGATCGAAAAGGTACGAGAGCATTCTCAAGCCCTTTTCAATGAAGACCCACTGCTGTCAAAACCCGACCATCGCCTGCTGGCCGAAAGAATCGATCGCTTCTGGCAGGAAACCACCAGTGACATCAGTTAAGCGTTTTCAATTTTCTATCCTTTACCATCGGATTAAGTGAGGAAGTATGATCCGCGCAGTTTTTCCTGGCACCTTCGACCCCATTCATTTCGGACATATTGACATTGCCAAAAGAGCAGCCAATCTGTTTGATGAACTGGTGATCGCCGTTTACGACCGCCCTTTAAAAACGCTCTTGTTCTCGCCTCAAGAACGCATCCGCATGGCCCAGCAAACTTTTGACGGAAACCCCAAAATTACCGTTATGGGATATAGCGGGTTGACCGTTGAATTTTGCCGCAAAATCAATGCCCAGGTGATTGTGCGCGGTTTACGGGTGTTTTCAGACTTCGAGTATGAATTCCGCATGGCTTTGGCCAACCATCATCTTGCGCCGGAAATTGAGGTCGTCGCCTTCATCACCGCCGAAGAACATACTTTCTTATCATCCTCTACCGTCAGAGAAGTTGCTTCCCTGGGCGGTGATGTGAGCACAATGGTGCCGCCGCTGGTCGCTGAAGCGCTCAAACGTCGTTTCCGCGAGTTGGGCGAAAGCCAACAAATCGTTCCAACGACCTCCTTGCGCGATTGATTTTTTGCAAGATTGGCCTGTATCTTGCAATCTATGTTGACGAAAAGGCAGTTTGCGTGTAATCTATTGATAGTAGATTTAACCTCGCAAAATTAGGGAAGACTCATATGGATATCATGCATTTAATTGATCGTTTGGAGGAAGTGCTTAACGAAAGTCGCCAGTTACCTTTCACCCACAACATCATTGTGGATGAGGAACGAGTCTTCGAAATCATTGACCAAATGCGCGCCTTGATTCCCGAAGAAGTCAAAAAGGCGCAACAACTTCTTGCCCAAAAAGATCGTATCCTAGCCCAAGCTCAGGAAGAAGCCAATCGCACCCTGGCAATTGCCAAAGAGAAACGAGACCAAATGGTCGAGCGTGAGGCCATTGTCCAGGCTGCCCATGCCCGTGCTGAACAAATTCTGGCGGAAGCCAAACTTGAACAAGAAAACACCCGCCGCGAAGCAGATGCCTACGTGTTAGAAACGCTGCGTCGTCTCGAGATGGAACTAGAGCGTTCCCTGACCCAGGTCCGCAACGGAATCAGCTACCTGCAAAGTGAGCGACTTCAAACTACCAAAGAAATCGAATAAACAGGTAACTTTTTAACCCACTTTTTCTCAGGGTATTTTCCCCATTCCTGATTTCTCGACAAGATCACAAAAAAGGATTAGACTTTGTTTCCAGACAAGCTGGATTGCTGGAAATAAACGTTGCTGACTGCATTTAAGCTCATCAATTCAGGTGGTAAACGTGAATCGTTCTTCACTAACCAAATATGCCTGGTTGTCGATTGGGGCTGCCCTTAGCACGATTACGCTCAAGAGTATTGCCTATCTGATTACTGGCTCAGTCGGTTTACTTTCGGATGCTGCTGAGTCTCTGGTCAATCTTCTCGCTGCTATCATCACATTGGTGATGTTGATCATTGCGGCGCGGCCAGCCGATGAGCTACACAATTACGGCCACAGCAAAGCGGAATACTTTGCTAGCTTTGCGGAGGGTTTTTTGATTTTGTTCGCTTCCCTGGGAATTATCTATTCGGCGGTACAACGCATCCTAAACCCTCAGCCACTCGAACAAGTCCCTTTAGGATTGATCGTATCGGTGAGTGCTTCTCTGATCAATTATTTCGTTGCCCAAGTGTTACTCAAAGCCGGCAACAAATTCAACTCGATCAGCCTCGAAGCAGATGCGCATCATCTGATGACCGATGTTTACACCTCGGCTGGGGTACTCCTTGCTGTGGGTATTGTTGCAATCAGCGGTTGGTTTATCCTGGATCCAATCATCGCCTTACTGGTTGCTCTAAACATACTCCGCACGGCTTACGCTCTGTTGAAACGCTCCGTCTATGGTCTGATGGATACTGCGCTAAGCACCGAAGACCAACAAACTGTTCAGACTATTTTCGAAAAATATCGCTCACAGGGTGTTCAATTTCATGCCTTACGTACCCGCCAGGCGGCCGGACGACGTTTTATCTCTTTTCACATCCTTGTTCCAGGTCACTGGTCAACCCATCGCAGTCACCATCTGGCTGAAGAAGTAGAAGCTGACATCCGGAAATCGCTCAACGGCGCAACGGTTTTTACGCATCTTGAACCGGTTGATGATCCACTCTCCTACCAGGATATCGAAATCGACCGCTAGCATCTGGCCATTTTCTTCAAGATGGTGAACGTTCCTGTTCGACAAAACACTTTTGGATAAGCCAATCAACCAAGGCAGGCACAGTGCGGTTGAGCCAGATAACGGACTTCAGGTAGCCTGGCAGGATCACACTTTGGCGTGGATGCTGGATTAGCTGAACCGTTGCTTCAGCGACCTTTTTAGCAGTGAGACGCATCCAGCGCGGTGTTGTAATGCGGGTCTTCCGCTCAATCCCTGCCTTCTGGGCAAATTCAGTCTCAACTCCCCCTGGATAGACCCCCGAAACATGGATGCCATAATGGGCAACCTCCCTTCTAAGCGCCTCGGTAAAACCGTGTAAACCAAATTTGCTGGCTGCATAAACACTATAGGTTGGCGTGGCTATCCAGGCTGCAAGCGAAGCGATGTTAATAATGTGCCCGGCTCGATTGGCAATCATGCCGGGTAGCAACTGTCTGGTGAGTTGAATCGGGGCGACCAGATTGACTTGAATTTGAGCTGCAATATCCATTTCACCATCCAATCTCTCCAACCAGTTCAACCGTCCAAAGCCGGCATTGTTGATCAAAACGTCAACCCGCCCAAAAAATTGCACAACGGTCTGGGCGACCATCTGCACTTGCTGCCATTTTGCCAAATCGGCCTGAATGGATAAAACCCTGACCCCATAGGGTTCACACTCCTTGCGTAACGTTTCTAATCGCTCCAACCTGCGGGCAGTTATTGCCAAATCATAGCCCTGTTTGGCAGCCAGACGAGCAATCTCTGCTCCAATTCCTGACGAGGCTCCCGTAATTAGAAGTACCGTCATGTTGAGTCACTCTCCAAATATAAATCGAGGTTTTTCCCATTATAAACGTCATCTATAACAATCTCAGCAGATCAAAGAGAATCCCCTCATGGTTGACAAGCCCCGGATACCTTTTTAAGGTTAAAATAATACCAATGAACGCCATAGAGGAAACGGTATCATTTGCTGAGATCGTTTCTCCGTTTGCTGAGCAAATCCTTCAACACCTTCTCTATCAGAGCAATCGTAACGACTGCGCGCCCTTCACCATAGCTACCCTTGTTCATGCATTCACCGGCCAAAGGGTCAACCCCCTGGAACTTGCCCTAGAGATGAACAAGCCGGTCTGGCGGGGTATTAGACCGGTAATTCGGCGCATTCCCAATTGGGCAACCTTCCCTTGGGGAATTGTGGATGTCCTGCGGCAGTTTGGTATCTCAGCCCGCTGGCGATTCTTGATTCAGGTAGAGGAAGTGGTTGAACATCTTCCCCATCCAATCCTTTATCTACCGATCCTGCTCTCCTGGCATCCACTATGGGCGCATGTCATGACTCTGATTGCGTATCATCCTGCACGGGGATTTGGGTTTGCCAATACCCAATTGGAAGGGGCAAAGGTGGATTGGTTGGAGGAAACTCGGTTTCTAAAATTATGGAATGCCACTTACCATTGCACAGTCATCGTCACGCCCTGAAGGAATGGTTTGGCAATCGGTGTGGATAATTGAGCGGAAATCTGTGGAGGGAAAAAATGGATTTTGAGCTAAACCCCGAACAACGAATGTGGAAAGAAGTTGTTCACGACTTTGTCGCCCGAGAGGTCAAGCCAAAGGCAAAGGAAGTGGATGAAAACAGCGAAGTGAACTGGACAGCAATTCACAAAATGAGCTCCCTGGGACTATTGGGTTTAAATGTCCCGGAAGCGTACGGCGGGGCTGGAGTCGATGCCATAAGTGCAGCTATCGCTATTGAAGAGTTAGGGTGGGGTTGTGGCAGCACTGCTCTCTCCATTGCAGCGCACAATGGATTAGGTTGCGCCCCTCTGGCTCTATTTGGCGCCGAGGAACTCAAGTTGACCTATCTACCCATTGTGACAAGTGGGCGCCGCCCGGATGGCAGCTCAAGCGGATTAGCTGCTCTGGCATTGACCGAGCCGGCGGCCGGATCTGATCTGCGCGGCATCAGTTGTCATGCTCATCTTGAAGGAGATCATTGGGTAATCAATGGAACAAAGATGTGGTGCACCAATGCCGGAATAGCAGAATATATTATTACCTTCGTGCGTCATGATACCGATCGAGCTCCGGATCAATTCAGTCTGATCCTGGTGCCCGGAAACCAGACGGGTTTACACATTGATCCTCCCGAAAAAAAGATGGGGTTGAAAGGGTCGCCCACCCATGCAGTCACATATCATCAGGTGCGCGTACCACAAAACCATTTGCTGGGAAAGCCGGGGGATGGCTTACGTCAGACCCTGCAGGTATTGGATGGCGGTCGCATTGGAATCGCCGCACTAGCCGTCGGGTTAGCCCAGGCAGCCTTCGAGGCAGCGCTTAACTATGCCAAAGAGCGAAAAGCCTTTGGGCAACCGATCGCCGAACAGGAGGCCATTCAGTGGATGTTAGCCGATGCCGCCACCGAAATCCACGCCGCCCGGATGATGGTGTATTACGCTGCCTGGTTGAAGGATCAAGGAAAGCGCTTCACAAAAGAGGCTGCCATGGCAAAGCTCTTTGCCAGCGAAATGGCAGAAAGGGTTTGTCGCAACGCCATCCAAATCCATGGCGGGTATGGCTACAGCCGGGAATATCCGGTTGAGCGCATCTACCGGGATGCAAGGTTAATGACGATTGGGGAAGGAACCAGCGAAATCCAACGCCTGGTTATTGCCCGCCAACTGCTCAAGGCTTAACCTCAAAGCTCAGAGAGCGGTTCATTTCAGGAGAACACGATCTGGAAATAACTCAAGTTGAAAATCTATAATATTGAAGAAATCTATCGGATGCGCAAGTTTTCCAACGCACCCAATTTTGATCATCCTTCAATCACCGGCTGCTACTGCGGTATGGTAATCCAATACCTTCCAGGCTTGCGGCGGCCAATAGACAATCCAGGCTTTGCCAATAACGTTTTCGAACGGCACCATTCCCCAGCTATGGGAGTCTGAAGAGCGGTTGCGGTTATCTCCCAGCACAAACAAATAACCCTGCGGCACCGTATAGGTGCCCTCGTAATCTGGTGGGGCGCTGATATATGGCTCAACCAAAGGTTGTTCGTTGACATAAACTACTCCTCCACTCACCCGCACCACATCACCGGGCAATCCAATCACTCGTTTGATATACGGCTCTCGTTGTGGATCGGGAGGGTATCGGAAGATAATGATGTCCCCTCGCGAAGGCTTGCCGAACTTATAGGCAAGTTTGTTGACAATCACATAATTCCCTGCCTCTAAGGTAGGAAGCATACTGATCGACTCAACTCGAATGCGCGCTGATACAGCGTTGATCCCAAAGTAGAGCAATAAAGACAAAAGAATCGTCTCAATAATATCCAGCAAGGTGCGCTTAAGCTTTCCAGGCTGGTCTTGATCATCTTCTGGAGAAATATCTGGCACAATCTCAGAACGAAACTCTTCCATACCGTTAGTTCAATTTCCTTTGCTATGATTTTATCTTAAGTTTTGAGAGGTATGACCCTGCTCGGCTGCTGCATCTTCCCGCAATAACTGGACGGCATGAGGGATCACCGGTAAAGCAATCTCGAAACTCTGCACAGCTCCCTTTGGGCTTCCAGGTAAATTGATCACGAAAACCCGTTTGCGGATTCCAGCGATGCCGCGCGAGAGCATCGCGTGAGGGGTAATTTTTAAGCTGGCTGAACGGATGGCTTCAGCAATGCCGGGCACCGGACGCTCGATGATCGCAGCAGTGGCTTCGGGAGTTACATCACGAGGCGCGCAGCCAGTTCCACCCGTGGTCAGGATTACATCCATTGCGTCCGTGTCACACCAATCCTTTAAAATCTTTTCGATAGCTTTTTGTTCATCAGCTACGACCCTGTATTGGACAACTTTTCCGCCGTATTCCTCAATAGCTTTTTTTAAAGCCGGACCACTGACATCTTCCCTTTCCCCTCTAGCCGAACGATCCGATACGGTAAGAATGGCAAAACGGATCTCACTCAAGATTTTTACCATAGGTCAGTATCTCCATGCGTTGCCAGCCGCGTTTTTCATAGAATTGCTGAGCCATTTGATTTTCAGGGGTCACCAAGAGGTATGCCCGCCGGCAGCCAATGGCTTTAAGACGCTTTTCTAATTCCCCCATTAATGCGGTTGCAATGCCGCGCTTCCGTTCTGCTTGATCAACAGCTAAATGATATATCAGGCCTCGCCGACCGTCAAATCCTCCCATCACCGCCCCAATCAAACGACCTTCTTTTTCGGCAACCAGAAACAATTGCGGGTCGCGTTCCATTTTCTTGGCAATCTCAGCAAATGTATCGGAAACCCCAAGATGAACCCCTTCACCGGCATTGCTCCATAGTTCTATCACCGCCTGGTAATCGGCTGGAAATTCAAAGGTACGAATTGTGAATTCAGCCTCACTCATCTTCTTGCCCTACCAACCTCCGCCATTTGCCATGAAGTCCATCGTCGGTCACACCGAAAAACCAGCGAAAGCCCTCTGCAGAGCGGCATACCAGATCATAGCGATGTTGACCACGCTTTCCTCGTTTTGCCAGCAAGCCCAAATTACCCATCCAATGAATCTCATTTGGGTCTTTTGGCAATTTGGAATACATTTCAATGGCATACTGCCACAGCCGCCGGGCGGATCTTGAGGTGACATTGCGAACCATATTCCCATTTCTCAGGTCTCGCAAGGTGTAAACGCGTTGTCCGCCGCGCTCGCTCATCGAAACAACTTCCACTCCTGTTCGAGGGGGTGCTTCCTCTTCGCCAGATGGCTCATATGGCAGCAATCCCTCTCCACTTTGGTCAGATGGTTCGGTCACTTTAGGAGTTATGGAAGGGGCTAACTGCAAACTTCGCTTGACCAGGTTTACGATTTCATCGCGCACTGCCAGCCCTGTCTCCCCCTCAAAACGGACATAAATTTTATTCTCGTCAAGGGCGTACGGCGGCTCATCGCCGCGGGGCACGAACACCCGCACAATTTTCTTATTGCCACTTTCCATCGTGTCCAGAGTAAATTGTAGCGGAGGATTGATGCGCTTGCTAATTTCGCGCTCTAAAATCTGCATTACCGCTTCGCTATCCGCCACGCCGGCGATAGGTTTACGGATGTCACGCCCCACTCCAAGATAGAGTGTGCCGCCATTGGTATTGGCAAAAGCACATACATCTGCCAGGATGCTATTGAGTTTTCCTCCCCGGGTCTCAAAGGTTTCATAAAAGTCTTGAATGATATTTGGACCTTCCTCCTGCAAACTGCGGATCAGGTCATAGGGTGGTTCTTCAGTCACCCGGCGCGGGCGGGTGCGCGTGAAATCCTTGCTTTCAAAGAGTTCTTTAAGAGCTTCAAAGCTGACTTCCGGGATAAGAACTTCGGTTGGTCGGTCACCCACGCCCAGATGCTTTTTTTTCTGAGGGTCGATTGTCAAACGATGAGCATCTGATCCCTGGATGCAATGCATCCGTCTGGGATATTCGGGTTTACTGCCGTTAAAGAAGGCTGCCGTAGAATTGCGGCTCTTATTTTCCAAATCGGTCACTTCTAAGGCGTGTAGATTTTCATCCTGGGTATAAGCGATTTTTGTTTGCCCACCCAGGGGAAATCCACGCATTGCCACGCCATTGCTCGAGTTGGCATGGGCGGCAATCACAATTCCACCCGCCTGGCGAATCAAACGATAAGCGGTTAATACATCCGCGGTCGCCCCTACGGTCGCCGAGCCAGTATCAAGTTGATCCGATGGAATGCGCAGATCCAGCAGTAAATGTTCTATCTCTCGACTGGATTTTTGAGGTGAGAAAATAGCCAAAATATGAAAACCAAATGTAGCGGTGAACTCAAAGCCAGGCAGAATGAGTATCCTGTCCTTCAAACGTCGATACTCATTCAGACGCTCTTTTTCTTCGGGCAGCAACCGATTTAACCGTTCCAGCAGTTCTAACTGCTCAATCTCTTCTTCCAAGCGGCGATAACCGGCAACGGTGTTATGATCTGTGAAAGCAATGATATCCAGTCCACGCGCTTCAGCCCGTTGAAGGATATCCAAAAAAGTGACTTCCATTTGTTGATAATCACTGGAAGCCGGGGTATGAATATGCAAATCAATTGTGCGCCACTGCATGGTGGCGGGAAAACGTTTTTTGACCACGAATTTATTCACTTCCTAATAAATGATGGACTTTCCTCAATAATTCATCGGGCATAAAGGGCTTCATTAAGAAGTCATCCGCGCCTACATTGATACTTTCGGATTCTAAAGGCATACCCGATGACATTAGCACTCGAATCGCCTCTCTTTTCGAACGCAATTTCCGCACGAAGGTGAAAGTATCTCGACCATGAATATTGACGTCAAGAAAGACTAAGTCAGGCTTCTGTTCGATCAATTGACTCAAAACGGTGTCTTCGGGCTCGATCGAACCCAAAGACACCACCTGGTAACCTTCCATGCGCAACAGTTCTCCCAACAAAGTGCGCATTGCTTCGTCATCTTCAATCAGGACTACTTTGGGCGACGACATGTTCTTTGGTTTCCTTTCCCTTGCGCGAGGTTCGCCTTGTCTTTGGCCGGCTTTCTTTTCCATTGCTGCTTGGCTCCTGCTTTTGTTCAACAATCGGCAGGTCCAAAGCTGCTTTCAGGACATCGTCAACGGTATCAACAAAGATAAATTGGATCGTTTCCCGCACTTCTTCGGGTAAATCTTCTAAATCCGGTTTGTTTTTCGAAGGTAAAATCACCGTCCTTAGGCACGAACGATGAGCAGCCAATACTTTTTCCTTGATACCTCCAACGGGCAGGACTTGACCACGCAGGGTGATTTCACCGGTCATGGCAAGGTCAGGACGCACAGGTCTATGCGTCAGAAGAGAAACCAAAGCAGTTGCGATGGTGACTCCCGCCGAAGGGCCATCTTTCGGTTGTGCTCCTGAAGGAATGTGCAGGTGAAGATCAATCTTTTCGAAAATTTTCGGATCAATGCCATAATCCTGAGCCCGTGAGCGAACGAAAGATAAAGCAGCCCGGGCCGATTCTTGCATCACATTACCCAAGGAGCCTGTTAATTGAAAGCCTTTAGAGCCAGGCATGGAGGTAGCTTCGATAAACAAGATGTCGCCTCCTACCGGAGTCCAGGCCAAGCCGGTGGCAACGCCTGGAATCGAAGTCCGTTCGGCGATCTCCTCTGTGTCAAAATACTTCTCTCGTCCCAAAAACTCCTTAACTCGTTCGGCAGTAACTTCAACAGAAGTTTCTTTTCCTTCAGAAATACGGGTAACCACCTTGCGGCAAACTGCCCCAATCTCGCGCTCTAAATTGCGCACCCCGGCTTCGCGAGTGTAGGAGCGAATGATCTTTTCCAGAGCATCATCGGTAAAGGAAATCTCTTCCGGTCGCAAGCCGTTTTCTTTGATCTGGCGTGGGATTAAGTAATGGCGGGCAATGGCAATCTTTTCTTTATCGGTGTATCCGGAAAGCTGAATGACCTCCATCCGATCGCGTAAGGGGCCTGGGATCGTTTCCAGGGTGTTGGCAGTAGTGATAAAGAGGACCTGAGAGAGGTCAAAAGGCACTTCCAGATAGTGATCGCGGAATTCATAATTCTGTTCCGGATCCAACACTTCCAGCAGGGCAGAAGCCGGGTCTCCATGAAAGTCAAACACTAGCTTATCTACCTCATCCAGCATAAAGACCGGATTACGCGATTCAACCCGGCGTAAGGCTTGAATAATCCTTCCGGGCATGGCGCCGATATAGGTCCTCCGATGGCCGCGAATTTCTGCTTCATCGCGCATCCCGCCTAAGGAAATGCGTACAAACTTACGTCCCATCGCCCGTGCGATCGAACGACCCAGCGAGGTTTTCCCGACTCCAGGAGGTCCAACAAAGCACAAAATTGCACCCTCCCGCATGCGGCGGATTTCATCTTTTTCTGTGCTCTCCGTTCTATCCTCACCTTCACGGTCGCTCTCTTCTCCTGCTCGTTCCAGACGGCGTTTGCGTACTGCCAGATACTCTAAGATGCGTTCTTTGATGTCCTCCAACCCATAGTGATCTTGATCAAGCACCTGACGAGCATGGGCAATATCCAGATTATCCTCGGTGGTTATAGACCATGGCAAACTGACCAGCCAATCCAGATAGGTTCGAATCACGCCATATTCGGCTGCTGCGGTTGGCAAGCGCGCCAAACGGTCCAGTTCGCGACGGGCTTGTTTTTCTGCCTCTTCAGGCATTTTAGCCGCTTCGATTTTCTGCCGAAACTCCTCTACCTCCTGCTGCTGTTCATCAGCTTCGCCAAGTTCTTTCTGGATCGCCTTTAATTGTTCACGCAAGAAGTACTCCCGCTGCACTTTTTCAATCTCAGAGCGGGCTTCATTTTGAATCTTTTGTCCAATCTCCAAAACCTCGATTTCCCGCGCCAAGATACCCACCAGTTTGTGCAACTTTTGTGAGACGGAATCGAGCTCCAAGATAGCTTCTGCATCACTCAAATCCATGCGTTGGAAATTGGCTATGGTGTAAACGATTTGGAGGGGGTCTTCCAGCGAAAGAACAGCCGCCACTAGCTCGCGCGGAATCGAGGGAATCATCTCGGCAATGTGTTCAAACTGGGAACGAGCATTGCGCGCTAAGGCTTCGATTTCGGTACCTTCTTCGACGGTCTCGGGGCGAAGCTCAATGCGCGCTTTTAAGTAGGGCTCTTCCTGGACGTATTCCGATGTACGGAAGCGCGAAATACCCTGCACAACAAGACGAATAGTTCCATCTGGAGCGCGGAATAATCGATGCACAATGGCAGCAGTTCCATATTCATATAAATCCGGAGGATTCGGTTGTTCCAGTTCCGGATTTTTCGATGCCACCAAGCCAATCATGCGCTGTTCAGAGGTGACAACATCATCCACCAGACGAATCGAGCGGGGCTGCCCGATCGTCAACGGGACAACAGTTTGCGGATAAACCACCAACCCTCTGAGGGGTAAAATTGGCAGGATTTCGGGAATATCTCCTTCGGGTTTGGTTTCCCCATTTAATGGCGTCGCAGAAGATGATTCACTTTTCTCGGTGTTTTCAGAGCTCGGCGGCAAAATCACTTCGTTGAAGAGGATTTCATCGCCGTCGAAATAGCCAAGCAATTCCATCATATCGGTCAACCAACGTGTTGCAGACATGTGTTCCTTTTCGAATTTTCAACCCCAAACAAACGGCTCCGAACGAGAATGGTTCTCATTTCCGTATCGGAATGTGCTGTGGAGCTTTCTTGGGTAAAGTGATCCGCAAGAAGCCCGCCTGATAAACGGCCTCAATTTTTTCAGCGTCTATAGCAAATGGCAACTCTACATCACTGACGAACTCACCAAAACGGATCTCCATTTGGTGATAGGCGCGGCGTTCAGGTGGATCAACCCGCAACCCGCGCACCGATAGATACTTCCCATCCAGCAAAATTGTGAAGTCGTCTTCACGCATCCCGCCGATTTCAATTCTCACGATGAGTGCTTCTTCGGTCTCATAAACATCGGTCGGCGGCCGCCAGATATGCGGCCGCACCGACAGATGCCAGTGAGGCAGTCCCTCACCTAAATGCTGATAGCTCTCTAAAATATATACCCCTGGTTTAGAAATGCTTGACTTTAAATGCAATTCCAACATGCAATGCCCTCCATCCGTCAAAACGACCAGCAACCATCAGCCAAGTGCTGTCCTTGCAGCGGCTAAAACAGCCTCATAATCCGGTTCATCCCCAAGGGCCGGCATATAGGCAACATAAGTCAGGACGTCGTTGCGATCGACCACAAAGATTGCGCGCCGCAAGATGCGGAGCTCTTTGATCAAAACGCCATACTTTTCACCAAATTCCCCGCTCATGTGATCGGATAAGGTCAGAACGCGTTCCACCCCTGCTGCACCGCACCAGTTCTTCAAGGTAAACGGCAAATCCATACTGATCATCTCAATCACCACCCCATCCCCCAATTTACTGGCTTCTTCGTTGAAGCGGCGGGTTTCGCGGTCACAAACCGAGGTATTCAGACTGGGAAGTGACCCAATAATGCGTACCTTTCCCTGCGTGTCAGCGATGCCATGCAAGGCTTTCCAGTCCATTGTATGAACCGTAAAATCGGGCGCTGTTTCTCCGACTTTCAGATCATCACCGACCACCGTAACGTCATTTTCTTGAAATTTCAGGATTCCCTTTCTTTCTGTAGCCATTTGATACCATCCTTCGATAACAATAAGTTTTCTTGATTTGCTCAGCGATTGTTGCTGGCTTCCAGCGCCCCAGGCGGGATTCGAACCCACAACCGTTAGCTTAGAAGGCTACTGCTCTGTCCATTGAGCTACTGGGGCGTTAAATTAATGTCCTCGTTCTTTATCTTCAGGATTCCATTACCGGCCGTAAACCCCGGTAGACGCGGCTCCCCGATAAAACACTCAAAATGGTTTGAGCGGGTTTCCCCAGGCGTTCACTCAATTCTATCGGGCTGAGGGGGGTATTGCCGTTCGCCAGAAATACCCGAAAAATTAAATCTACCAGTGGAGTGCCTGGGGCCAGGAATTCAGGTTGCTTCGCACAGTGTTCGATCAAAAGGTGCTGTAAGCCATTGACCGGTTGCACTTCTGCAGTTTGAGGGTCAACCCAATCGATCATTTCATCCGCAAATCCCTCGCTAAACAGCTTTTGATGCTCTGGACACAAAATATTATACAGGTACACGTGCCAGTCACGGTCATTCTGCTGCCACCACTCGTAATCAATATGAAAGCGAGTCTGAAGGGTAGGTTTTGAGATCAAAGGACGCTTTAGATCGGCCAATTTAACTCCTCGCCAATTTTTTAATTCTCATCGCCTTCGGTGTAGCGATAATGCTGGTCGCCGACATGCACAAACCACGGCCGTGAGTTCAGCAGGGAGAGGATTGGGCCAGGCGGAGAGCGACGCAGGAGATTCACCGCGGCATAAAGTTCACTGGCGTGGGCATGTCCCTGCGGATTTAATTTCGATAACTCCCGCAACATGCTGACAACGGTTTTTTCAAAGGGAGTTCGCTCTCGCATGTTTTTATCCCAGGCTTCGTCAACCCCTTCGACATCCGGCACCATAATCGCCATCCGTTCATCGAATTGGGCAGTGACGTTATGCTTCAACATGGCGAAGACAATTCCTCCATCCGAACCCACCAGCACCGTGCGAACCCATTCTCGCCCAGGTCGGCGAGCCAACCGGGTTAGAATTACTTCACCAGCTTTCTTACCCCGTTGAACTTTTACAAAACTTCCAGGCATTAGTCCCCGCTTTTCATACCATTCCTTCAGCCCGTAGACATAGCCATAGGTACGCACCACCCAAGCCGGAAAGCGCTCATCGGTTTCTCCATCTACAATGGTAAAGCGGATACGCGGCGCTTCATAGGCAGTCGGAAAGAGAAGGCGTGTCTGCGCCGACAACGGCAAGGTACCCTCGCGCCAATGGGGATAAATCAGGCTGATTTGCGCCTCATCGACTTTGGCAACTCGGTGGGGCGGTGGCGACAATTCATCCTGTAAACTCGCTTCTAGCCGCAGCATCTCATCGTTAAAGAGCGAGCGGTCCTCTTCAAGCGGAAAATATTTAAGGTGTAAGGGAGGCTCCAAAACCGCATCTGGCTCCAGTCGCTTGAGAAACCATAAAACTTCGCCGGCAGCGCCAACCTCATCGAAGCGGGCATCCTCCTGTAAGGCATAATCCATCGAAAATTCGAGCAGTTTCGGATTGACGGTGCTTTGCAGTTCGATCTGTTCCAGAAGTTTTCCCGTGGGTAGCGGCCCGCCTCCTGCCATGTCCAGAACCGCCTCCGCCAAATTCAGATGACCGATATTGATATCCACCAAAAGCGCGCGTGGAAACCACCTTCCGGCTATCTGCACAAAATCGGAATGGTCTCGTAAGCCTTCGCTTAGACGCCGACTGAGCAGGTCTCCATACGTTTCGAGAATAGCCTGTTTATCAAATTGCCCTTCATCTTCTTCAACTTGCGGTGGTCGATTGAGAAGGTGATGATCCAGGCCGGCTGCAAATTCACGGGTTTCACCTTGATCGAACTGGACTTTAATGACCTCGAAAGGACCTAAATCCGGATTGCGACCAGGACGAACACCGATCACCATCCCTTTTCGCCAGCCGAACGCCGGGAAAACCAGGCGTTGTCCTTCTTGATACCGCTCTTTTGGGAGATAGAGTTCACATCCTTGACTGCGTTCAAACTCCTGAGCGATTTTCTCCTGCCGGATGCGTTCCTCGACCAATACGGAGAGTAATTCGGCTGTTGTCGATGGCGTTTCGTTTTCTAACAGATAATTGTATAAAAATTCAATGTCCTGATCCCGCAGTTCAAACTGTTCCCAATAATCCTCTTTTAGGGTTGTCGAAGCAATAACCATCTCTTTCTTGCCTTGTCTATATTGAATCGCCAAATTTTCCTTTCATTTTCTCCAAAAATTAATTATACTCTATCCATGAGTCAATCTTTCCGCATTCTCGAATTTTTTAGAAAAATCTTACAGCAATCCAAAGGGGTTGTCCTCTATCGCTCGAACAACCCGATTCTGTGCAACTTCATTTTAGAGACCCTGCAAGAAAATAACATCCCAGCCTATCTCTCACAAGAAGCCGTTGGACAGCATATCTATCCGGTCAATATTGGCAAGCTAGCTGAGTCCGAAATCATCGTTGCCCCAAAAGATTTGCCTCAGGCAAAAGAATGCTTGGAAGCGCTTTTGGCACAGATAGAAGGTAGCGAAATCGAGCAATCCGATGAAGAGAATAACCCCCGATTTTTGGATCAGGGAAAGGTTTGACTGAGCCAGTCCAGCGGGTCTACTTGAACACCATTTACCCAAACCTCAAAATGAAGGTGAGGCCCCTGCGAGCGACCAGTTGATCCTACCAGACCGATCAATTGGCCGGCTTGGACGCGGTCTCCCACCTGAACGTAAATTTCTTTCTGATGGTAGTATCCGGTATAAACTCCCCAACCATGGTCAATCATAGTTGCATTCCCACGCACGGTTAAGAGACCGGCAAAAACCACAACGCCATCCGCCGGAGCATAGATTTCAACTCCTTCTTTGCCGACAATATCTAAACCGGTGTGAAAGTAATCGTAGGTGCCGCCGTTATATGAGCGGCGATTCCCGAAGCGAGAAGACCAGCAATCTCCAGTAGTCAAACAATAATCTTTTGAGAGCGGCGAAGGAAAGACAAACTCGCCCTGCCAGTATTTCTGCGGCGTAAAGGCTTGAGCATACGAAGCCCACAATTCATTTTCCGGTTCAGTCACTGCGGGATCGATGGTTTCCGGGTCCACGGTGAGCGGTTTATCGTAAGGATAATCGACCTTGCCAACATTGACCATCTGAGAGACAGCCAAAAGGGTTGGTTCTGCAGAGGCCAATTGAATTTCAAAAGGATATAAGCCTGGCTGCGCCATGGCATGGACACCCACTAATAAGACATATTCTTGAGGAGCTTCTTCCACAAAGGGAATGGTTTGATCCATAAAACTGGCTTGTAGATTCAAACCTGCTTTCGCCCTAAGGCGAATCACGGCTGTTTTTCCCTGCAAAAAGCGCTGCGGAGAGAAATTGATTTCGGTGAAAGGACAGGTTAAGGCGCTCAACTCTTCATTGCTAATATCGCCAAGCCCTTGATAGGGTTCGCCTGGTAGGATTTGAATTGTCTGCGTAAGCTGATTTTGAGCAACCAGTTGCCAGGGGTTGGCCTGGGTTAGGATAGCAAATTCCAATGGGGAGAGATCCGCTGGGAGAAGATAACAAGGCAAGGGAAAGACACCAAGTTGCTCCTCAGGCAAGACCAATGACGCTCCGACATACAGTTCGTTGGGCGTAATAATATGATTCAGGCGAGCTAATAATTCAAGCGGAATTTGGTACTTGCGGCTGATCCACTCCAAATTCTCCCCATACGCTAAAGGCAGGCTGGTTAGCCGACCGGAGAACCCTTCCACTGCCGGTATGGTCAATTCCATCCCCACCATGAGTTGGTTGGGGTTTTGGATATTGTTCACAGCGGCCAGCTCAGTTACCGACACCCGAAAACGTTGCGCAATGCTCCACAACGAGTCGCCTGCCTGCACGAGATACGTTGCTCTATCAGCCGGGCTTTGGGCGCTCACCGATAGGATCGGCGCAGCCAGGATAGAAATCAAGATCAACCAGTGTAACCACCTGACAACCATATTTCAACCACCTACGCAACAAGAAAGTCAATCAACTCTCCTTCGGCAAAGTCATCGAAACGGTCGGGATGGCATTCGATGACATATTGGGCGGCTTTTTGAGGGACGAGGGCAAATTGCCACGGGTGAGCAATTTTTCGATCGACCACCTGCCGATGTTCATCCAGCCAGATCACTGCTAATTTGAAAGAAACACCGATCATGTGAATTGAAGTTTCTAGTCGGCTCGCCTGAGGATACCAGAACAGCAATCCCCGATCGAGCGACGGCGGAGGCGATAACAGAAATCCTCGCCCGCGCGACCAGTAGGTGCGACAGACTTTCAGAGACAACGGCGGATTGAAAGGCTTTTGGCCCCGTCCAACCTTTACCCAAGCAGTCGAATGCATAGACATCCCGCAAGGCTAACTTTGGTCGCCCAAAACTTTCGCTACGCTATCCAGAAGCTCTTGGGGAGTGAAGGGCTTGGAAAGATAATCATCCACTTTCGCAATTTCCAATCCCAAAACTCGGTCGATGTTCTGCGCCCGAGCCGTAATGACAATGACCGGTAACGAGCGGGTGCGGTCATCGGCACGCAATTGATGATAGACATCCCAACCATCCATATCGGGCATCATCAGGTCTAACAAAACCAAATCTGGCTGCTCTGCCAGGATAGCCCGCATTCCTTCTCGCCCGCCATTCGCGCCAAGCACTTCATAGCCTTTGCGGCCTAAGATTAAACGCACCAAATCGATCATCTCTGGCTCATCTTCGATATAGACGATCTTTTTCTTCATACGCTCCTCTCACCACACGAAAACCTGTCTCTTAGTTTACCACATTCCCAAACCCTGATCCGTCTGACACTTGCCATGCCCATCAGGCTGGAATATAATTTCCAAAAATCTTTTCACAATCAGAAAGGCAATTTATGATCGATGTAAATGACCTTCGCAAAGGGGTTACTTTCGAACTTGACGGAAACCTGTACAAAGTTCTCGAATACGAACACCATAAACCCGGTCGAGGCAAAGCCACCATTCGGGTCAAAGCTCGCGATTTGCGCAGCGGTGCTACGCTTGAAAAGACTTTTATTTCCGGCGACCGAGTGCAGGATGTTCGGTTGGATTACCACAACGTCCAATTCCTGTATTTTGACGGCAGCTTGTATCACTTCATGGATACAGAAACCTACGACCAACCTGCAGTCCCCGCTGAAGTGATTGGTGAAAACGCTGGTTATTTGAAAGAGGGTCTTGAACTTAAACTTACCTTTTACAACGGCGAACCAATTGATATTGAGCTGCCCATCACCGTAGATATGGTGGTAACCGAAGCCGAGGTGGCCGTGCGCGGTGATACCGCTACCGGTGTTACCAAGCGGGTGACCACCGAGACCGGTTTGCAAGTTCAGGTGCCGAATTTCGTTGAGGTGGGCGATACCATCCGCATCGATACCCGTAGCGGCACCTATGTAACCCGCGTGTGATGAAAACCCCCGCCGGCAAAGAATGCCCCTACTTTTATGGGGATTACTTTCGCGGTCGAAAGACTGAAGAGTGCCGCTTGCTTGCGGCAGCCCTGCCGCCGCTGCCCTGGAAACCCGCTCTGTGCCAGACCTGTCCAGTACCAGAGATTCGTCTGGCTAACGCCTGCTCCTACATGGAGCTCAAACCGAGTTTGAGGCGGCCGTTTCCCTTTTTGAAACAGCAGGTTCAGGTGACGGCTTACTGCACTAAGACCGAACGGGTTGTCTCAGAACCATTCGTTGGTTGCGGCGAATGCCATCCTTTGCCCTTTGCCCTGCCCGGAGAAGACGATGACGCTAACACTGTTGCTTGACCTTGACGACACGCTGCTCCAGAATGACATGGGGACTTTCATCCCTGCTTATCTTCAGGCCTTGTCGAAGCGCTTGACAGAGAAAGTATCCCCTGACCATCTCGTCAAACACCTCATGCGAGCGACTCAGATCATGATCGCCAATGATCGCCCCGATCGCACCCTTAAAGAGGTCTTTGACCAGGCTTTTTATCCAGCCTTGGGGCTAGAGGAAAGTCAGGTGCATCAGGAGATCGAAGATTTTTACCAGAATCATTTCACGCAACTGCAAGGGTTGACCCGCCAGATGCCGGGCGCAGTGGAGTTGGTCAAGGAATCCTTGCAGAGAAATTATGACCTGATTCTAGCCACGAATCCGCTTTTCCCCTTGCTTGCCAATTTACATCGCCTGAAATGGGCCGGCTTGGGGGATGTCATCCCGCTCTTTCGGATTATTGCCTCCTACGAAACCTTCCATTTCGCCAAGCCCAACCCGGCCTTCTTCACAGAACTTCTGGCGCGGGATGGCTGGCGCGAACAGGGCGTGCTGATGATAGGCAACGACCTTGAGATGGACATCCTGCCGGCAAGGAAGATCGGCATCCAAACCTTCCTCGTATCCCCGCTTTCTCATCCATCAGTGTCGGTCGGTGGTGATTTGAGCCGTGTGATAGACTGGATCGATCAGACGCCGACCGAAGAGATGATGCCAGACTTCTCATCGCCGGAAGCTATTCTGGCGATCTTAAAATCCACCGCTGCTGTTCTGCCTATGTTATGTAAAAAAATGCCCAGTGATCAATGGAGCACCCGCTTTGCCCAAAACGAATGGTGTCAGACGGAAATTTTATGTCATCTGCGGGATGTGGAAGTAGAAGTCAACCTGCCGCGCCTTCGCAAAGCGATTGAGACCCCTAATCCATTTATCGCCGGGGTTGACACCGATCCTTGGGCAGAACAACGCAACTATCGGCAGCAGAGCGGTGAACACGCCTTAAGGGAATTTCTGCAAGCGCGCCTTGAGCTGATTCACGTTCTCCAGGAACTCTCCCCAGAAATCTGGTCCCGAAAGGTGCGTCATGCAATCTTTGGGCCTACCAGCCTGCAAGAGCTAAGCGGTATCATTGCCTCTCACGACCGCATCCATATTCGCCAAATTGTTCAGAATCAACAACGCTCCTCTAAGGAATCCGCGCGCCTCGATTAGCCCATCAGGGGGTTAAACCTACAGAGCAGGCCAGTCGTTGATTCGATCAGCCAGATCGCTTCTGGCAAGCTCGGTTTTCGAGCACCGCTTTAGGCTTGCCCGATCTTGATCAATACTTAGGAGAAAAATTACGGAGGAAACTATGCGCCGACGGGTCGTTGTTAGCGGATTAGGCTGTATCAGCCCGCTGGGCAATGATATTCAGACACTGTGGAAGTCCATCTCTCAGGGAATTTCTGGAGTGGGTGCGATCACCCATTTTGATGCTTCCGAGCACAAATCCAGGATTGCTGCTGAAGTGAAAAACTTTGACGCAGCAGCTCTGTTTGGAAACCGCGAAGCGCGCAAGATGGATCGTTATACCCAATTTGCGCTGGCGGCTGCCCAACAGGCTCTCGATCAGGCTCAACTCACCATTAATGATTCGATCCGGGATCGCATCGGGGTTGTGATCGGCACCGGCATCGGTGGGCTCCACACGTTAATTGAACAATATGAGGTCTTTAAGGAAAAAGGGCCAAACCGTGTAAGTCCGTTTCTAGTGCCAATGATGTTGCCCGATAGCGCCGGTAGCATGGTGGCGATCCATTATGGTCTGCGCGGACCTAACCTGGCAGTCATCACGGCTTGTGCAACAGGAAACAATGCCATTGGCGAAGCTACCGAAATGATCCGCCGTGGACAAGCCGATGTCATGCTGGCAGGTGGCAGCGAAGCTGCCATCTTACCGGTAGCCATGGCAGGAATGAGCGTCATGGGCGCTCTCTCCACCCGCAACGATGACCCGCAGCGCGCCTCGCGGCCGTTTGACTTCTATCGGGACGGATTCGTAATGGGTGAGGGAGCAGCCGTGCTGGTGCTGGAAGAGCTCGAATTTGCCAAAGGACGTGGAGCGACCATTCTGGCGGAGATCAGCGGGTATGGACATACCAATGACGCCTATCATGTTTCGGCGCCAGCCGAAAACGGTTATGGGGCAGTGCTGTGTATGCGCCAGGCCCTCCAAAACGCCAATCTAGCCGTTAACCAGATCGATTACATCAACGCCCATGGCACCAGCACTCCGCTCAACGATAAAAGCGAAACCGCGGCCATTAAAACGGTATTTGGTGAAAAAGCTTATCAGGTTCCCATTTCCTCAACCAAATCGATGACCGGGCATTTACTAGGCGCATCTGGCGCACTGGAAGCTGTCATCTGCGTTCTGGTGCTTGAACATCAGTTCATTCCGCCAACCATTAATTATGAGACTCCTGATCCAGAGTGCGATTTAGATTATGTACCCAATCAAGGGCGAGCAGCAACAGTCCGGCACATCCTTTCTAACTCCTTTGGTTTTGGTGGACACAACGCTTCAATCATTCTCAGCCAATTTCAGGAGTAAGACACATGGCAAGATACGCCCATATCACCGGTTGGGGGATGGCGATTCCGCAAAAAGTATTAACCAATTCCGATCTGGAAAAGATGGTCGAGACCTCAAATGAGTGGATTGTCTCGCGCACCGGCATTTCCGAACGAAGAATTGCAACCGAAACCGAATCCTCTGCGTCTCTAGCCGTTCAAGCTGCGCTCAAAGCCTTAGAAGTCGCCAACGTTCACCCATTAGACGTCGATTTGATCATTGTAGCGACTTCTTCTCCGGAACACATCTTCCCGGCAACGGCTTGTATTGTCCAGGATCAAATCGGCGCCAAACGCGCTGGGGCGTTTGATTTATCCGCCGCCTGTACCGGCTTTATCTTCGCCCTCGACCTGGCTGCGGCGACCATTCGCAGCGGTTCACTGAACACGGTATTGGTGATCGGTGCCGAGACCCTCTCGCGCTTTGTCGATTGGCGCGACCGCAATACTTGCATTCTCTTTGGGGATGGCGCCGGTGCCTTTGTTATCCAAGCCAGCGATCAGCCTGGGGGCATTCTCTCCGGAGTGATGCGTTCGGATGGCTCCGGCGCAGATCTGCTCACCCTGGCAGCCGGCGGGAGCAAATATCCCGCCAGTCAGGCTACGGTACAAAATGGAATGCATTATATCCGCATGAATGGTCGCGAAGTCTTCCGCTTTGCTACCCGCGTGATGACTCAAGCCACCCTGGAAGCTGTCCAAAAAGCCAATCTATCTCTTCAAGATATCCAAATCATCATTCCTCACCAGGCTAACCAACGTATCATCGAGACGGCAGCAAAAAATCTCAATTTTCCCCTCGAGAAGATTGTCTCCAACATTCATCGCTACGGAAACACCTCAACCGCTTCCATCCCAATCGCCACTTGTGAAGCCATTCAAGAAGGGAAACTCAAAGCCGGAGATACTGTGGTGTTTGTCGGCTTTGGCGCCGGTCTGACCTGGGGAGCTGTCCTAGCCAAATGGAGCGGACCGCTGCCAGCCAGGAAGCGCGTCTACCCGCGCCGCTACCGCTGGCTTGCCCGCCTGCGTTCTCGCATTCTACGCCTATGGCGCCGTCTGGAAGGGTTTTTATGGGGGAAAAACGCTGCCTAGCCGCTGGCTTCTGCAGCAACTTGACAATCATTTCTGCGCCGCCTTGATTCTTCTGGGTTAAAACTTGATTTCCAGCCAATCAAAATCGTTAGAGAGACGTTAGAAATCGCTCTCAATTACTCCAATTTATTCCATTCCTGTTTAGAGATTGGTATAATCGGAATTGGAAATGTTACTGGAATGGAATCTGGAGGTTTAAGTGAACCCGTCTCGTAATCGATCTTCTCTGGTATATCTCCTGTTGTTTGTGGCGATTATCGTCCTGGTGGTATACCAGTTCCAACAGAGTCCGACAACTCAGGACGTCATTCCAATTAACAAAGTCGCTAATGACATTCAGAGTGGACTGGTAGAACGCATCGTAGAGGACAATAATCGGCTGCGAGTTATTTACGCAGATGGCACGGAGCGATATTCCCATAAAGAGTCCGAAACAACCCTGGTTGAACAGCTTAAAGCCTTTGGAGTCAGCACCGAACAGCTTGCGGCAAGCAACATCAAAATAGAAGTGAAACCCCCTTCGCCATGGGTGGGATTAGCGACCATTCTCGGTTACGTCTTGCCATTTCTGTTTCTGGCTGGAGTGTTCTGGTTTGTTTTTCGCCAGGCGCAGGGCAGCAACAATGCCGCCATGTCTTTTGGCAAATCCAGAGCGCGCATGTTTACCGGCGACCAACCGAAGGTCACTTTTCAGGATGTGGCCGGGGTAGAAGAGGCAAAGGAAGAGCTCCAGGAGGTGGTCGAATTTCTGCGTGAGCCAGAAAAATTCATTTCACTTGGCGCCCGCATTCCCAAAGGGGTTTTGCTGGTCGGACCGCCTGGCACTGGTAAAACCTTGCTTGCCAAAGCAGTAAGCGGTGAAGCGGGGGTTCCGTTCTTTTCGATCTCCGGTTCGGAGTTTGTCGAGATGTTCGTGGGTGTCGGCGCCAGCCGTGTGCGTGATCTGTTCGATCAAGCCAAGCGCCATTCGCCCTGCATCGTTTTCGTCGATGAGATAGACGCCGTTGGCCGGCAGCGCGGCGCCGGTTTGGGTGGCAGTCACGACGAGCGCGAACAAACCCTCAACCAGATGCTGGTTGAGATGGATGGCTTCGACACCGATACGAATGTGATTATCGTCGCTGCCACCAACCGCCCGGATATTCTCGACCCGGCCTTGCTGCGCCCCGGGCGCTTCGATCGACGGGTCATCCTCGACCGTCCGGATATGCGCGGCCGTGAAGCGATACTCAAAGTGCATACCCGTGGCAAACCGCTTGCCCCGGATGTCGATCTGGCTGTCATTGCTCGCTCGACGCCCGGGTTTGTTGGCGCCGATCTCGAGAATCTGGTCAACGAAGCTGCCATCCTGGCCGCGCGGCGCAATAAGAAAATGATTGGGCAAGCGGAACTGGAAGAAGCGATTGAACGAGTCATTGCTGGCCCTGAACGGAAGAGCCGTTTGATCAGCGCCGAGGAGAAGCGCATCGTTGCCTACCACGAAGCCGGACATGCGGTGGTCATGAACGCCTTGCCCGAAGCGGATCCGGTGCACAAGGTTTCGATCATTGCCCGCGGCATGGCTGGAGGCTACACTATGGCATTGCCCGAAGAAGACCGTACGTTGATGCCGCGCAAAAAGATGATTGCCGACATGGTTGGTTTACTCGGAGGTCGAGCGGCTGAGGAGCTGGTGTTTGATGACATCACTTCTGGCGCCGCCAACGACCTGGAGCGGGTCACCCGCATGGCTCGTGCGATGGTCACCCGTTTAGGGATGAGCGAAGAATTAGGCCCGCTTGTTTACGGACAAAAGGAAGAGCTGATCTTCCTTGGGCGCGAAATCGCCGAGCAACGCGACTACTCTGAAGCGGTAGCGCAAAAGATCGACGAAGAAGTACGCAAGCTGGTCAATCAAGCCTATGAACGTGCCAAAGCGATCCTCATTCAGTATCGCGACAAACTCGACGCCGTCGCCCAGCGCCTCTTAGAGGTAGAAACCATTTCGCGCGAAGAATTCGAAGCCATTTTCCCGCCGCCCTTCAGCAAGAACGGCGGTACACCGGTCCCGGTGGGGCAAAGCCAGGCTCCCGTCGGGCAAGCAATCTAGCAGAGCAGGAGGTGCGAAAGGACTCGCACCTCTTTTTTTATCTTACTCCTCAGAACCATTCACGCCAAAAATCATCTCTTCAGGAGGAGTTTCATCAGTTTATTTTGGCAATCAAATTTGACTCCACTGCAAAAACGGATTGGTAAAAATTCTCCAAAAACCCTCCTCAAAAAGGGCAAACGGCAATATAATGCAGGCAACCCCCTCTCGAGGAGCACAGCATGTTTCGCAAAAACAGCCGACATCTGCAAATCCCGCTGACCAGTCATGTGGACGAACTGCCCGACTTTCTCCGCGAGCGGTTGCGGAACTCATGGGCTGAAACCTTTTATCGGGAATTTTTCTGTCGTCTAGACGAACAACCCTTTGCCGTGCTGTATGCGGAAGAGCCTTCGCGCCCAAATGTGCCGGTGAATGTGTTGGTTGGGCTGGAGTTTCTCAAGGCGGCTAATGGGTGGACGGACGAGGAGATGTACAACGAGTTCTGCTACAACATCCAGGTGCGCTATGCCTTGGGGTATCGGCAGTTGGGGGAAGGGTACTTTGACCTGCGCACGCTGTACTATTTTCGCGAGCGGTTGGCGCGCCATCTGCAGGAGAAGGGGGAGAACCTGCTGGAGCAGGCCTTTGAGCAGGTCACGGATGAACAACTGCAGGCGTTCTGCCTGAAGCGTGGCAAGCAGCGGATGGATAGCACCCTGCTGGCATCGAACATTCGTCAGATGGGTCGCGTACAACTGCTGGTGACCGTCATGCAGCGCGTGTGGCGGATGCTGTCCGAAGCAGATCGGCAGCGCTATGGCGAGCTTTTTGCTCCGTATCTGCAGGGGCACGCCGGGCAATATGTCTATCGGCTGAAGAAAGCTGAGCTGCCCGAGCACCTGCAACGCATCGGCGAGGCGATGGGGCGCCTGTTGACGGAACTGGAAGCGGCTTATGGCGAGCAGCCCACTTATCACGTCCTGGCACGGGTGTTTGCCGAGCATTTCCGTCTGGAGCCGGAAGGACTGCAGGTCAAGGAGGGCAGCGAATTGAGCGCCAGCAGTCTGCAGTCGCCGGATGACCTGGAAGCGACCTATCGGGAGAAGCGAGGACAGGGACATCGCGGCTACGTGTCAACCTGAGCGAGACCTGTGACCCCGAGAACCCGCTGCAACTGATCACCCACGTAGCGGTAGCGCCGAACACCACCGACGACAGCCGGCTGCTTGGCGAGGTGCTGCCCGAGCTGAAAGCGCGCACGGGGGTGAAAGAGGTCATCACCGATGGGGGTTACGGGAGTGCGGAGAACGATGTTCTGCTGGCGGAGCAGCAGGTCACCCTGATCCAGACCGCCATTCGCGGTCGTCCGCCGCAAGGTGAGCGGTTGCATCTGGAAGATTTTCAGTTCGAGGCCGAGGCTGCGGGTCAGGTGGAGCAAGTTATTTGTCCGAAAGGGGAGTTGGCGAAGGTGACTTCCTCTCGTTCGGGCAAGGCTTGGATGGCAGACTTTGGGCAAGCCTGCGCCAAGTGTGCCGAGCGGGGGCGATGCCCGGTGAGCCAACAGAAACGGTCGGGAAGATGGAGCTTGCGCTTCACGAGCGAAGCGCTGCGGCGAGCGGAACGGCGGCGTCGCACTCGTCAGCAGCGGGAAGGAAGGCACAACCTGCGGGCGGCGGTGGAAGCCACGGTGCGCAGCGTGAAACATCCCTTTCGGGCAGGGAAAGCGCCGGTGCGGGGGCGTTTCCGCGTTGCCTGTATGGTGATTGGGTCGGCGGCGGTGGTCAATGTGCGGCGGTTGCACCGCTTCTGGCAGGTCAACGTGCGACCAAAGCCAAGCGAAAAGGGACAGAAGCAGCAGTCAAGAGATAGGGAGCAGCCGGTTTGTTCTCCTTTGTTTTCTTTTGTTAGCGTGATTCGGGCGCTGCTGTGGCGATTCTTGACCCTCCGACCGCATCTATGCCCAGTTTTTATCAGGTAAAGTTATAGCTTTTTGCAGAGGACTCATTTTTTAAACAACAACGCGTTTGTTCAGGAGGATTCTATGAACCCAGAGAACCAAACCGAGTGGCAAGGAGAGGCAAAGTGCTATCAGGCTCCTCATATAGTTTTGGAGCTGGAACTGGAAGCTCAAGCCGGTTCAACCCTGTCTCTGCCAGATTTGGAAGAAGAGATTAACGAAGCTCCATAGATGAGAGAATCCGCATTCGCTTGCCGCCCAGTCCTAGAGGCTCTGCGCTCTAAATGGGACGCTCCCCTGCCACAGGGGAAATCAATTTGAAGGATTGCTTGTTCGGTTCTACTCGACTCGTGGAGATCACAGGAGCTGACCGTTGAGGTTTGCATCCTCAACGGTCAGTGTTGATTATAAATGCCTAATCGCTTGTCATAATGAAAAGCGGTTGCAGTTGGAAGGATTTGTATTTGGGGCGCAAGCGGTCGGTGTTGTAAAATCGCTCCACATCGACCAGCTTTTTCTTGCTGGTAACCACCTCGATCGGCACATTATCGTACCGCCCGTCCTTCAGCACCACCAGCCGCCCGTGAATGCGGTTCAGCACCAGATCCAGCGCAAGATTACCGTACGCCATGGGAACGATGGAGTCAATCGCATCCGGATCGCCGGCGCGCACCAGATAGGCCAGCCTTTGGTTTAGCACGTCCACGGTTTTTCCATTGTTATATTTAGGGGAAAGTTCTTTGAGCTTGACTGCGACCAGATCGCCAATGCCACCGAGTTTCTTATGCCCGTAGGCATCGGTGGTCAGGTCTTCGAAGACCATTTCTCCGCCTTCAAACATGGCGCCCTCGGAAACCAGCACAACTGCATAGTGACTGGGATTCTCGCGCCGATCCTGGCTGAGCAATTCGGTCAGGCGTTCGATGCTGAATTTGTATTCGGGAATCACACAGCGATTGGCAGCGCCGGCCATGGTGGGTAACATCGAAGTAAAGCCCGCATAGCGACCGAACACTTCCAGGACGAGGAAACGTTCATGCGAACCGGCAACGGTGCGCAGGCTATTGGCAAGCTGGATGGTGCGGGTAACGCAGGTGCTGAAGCCAATACAATAATCGGTGCCGGGAACATCATTGTCCATCGTCTTGGGAATGGCGATGATTTTGACCCCTTCGCTATACAAGCGCACCGCGTAGCTCAAAGTATCATCCCCGCCAATGGGGATGAGGTAGTCGATGCCCAAAAACTCCAGATTTTTCAGGACTTCCGGGGTCAGATCGTTTTTCTCTTCAGGGTATTGATCTTTCAGATGTTCAGGAACGTTATCCTTGCTTACCTTGGCCGGGTTGGTGCGCGAGGAATGCAAGAACGTGCCGCCAGTGCGTCCGACTCGGTTGACGATGTCCTCGTTGAGCTCCAGATAACACTCGCTGTTATCCGCTTTTGGGTCGCGGATGATATCCACCAACCCTGCCCAGCCGCGGCGGATGCCGATCACGCGGTATCCTTCATCGATGGCGCGGATAGTTACGGCGCGGATGGCCGGGTTCAGTCCTGGCACGTCACCGCCGCCGGTGAGGATGCCAATGACACCTTTAGTTTTTTGGATTGTAACCATACTTCAACCTCCATGATCAATGCCTCCTTCCTGAATTTAGACTGCTTTGAGAACCATCTAAGGAGGCTGGAACTCCATTGGATTATCCGGGAATCGGACAGATTATAGCATCATTTTTTCTCAAGAGCGCGATGGGTCGTAACCTTATCGATGCTCCACACCAGCAGAAATCCACTTATCATAAGAAATAGAGCCAAGCCGTCATAGAGCGTGAGGGTTTGGGGCAGGATCAGTGTAGTAAGGGTTGAGCCCTCACTAAGCGCTGCCTGCCATGGCCACACTTTGCGCAACGAACCGATCATTAGCCCGGTCAGGGCGGCAATGGTCGGATCATGAAAGCGGGCAATCAGCCAACGCAACAAGCGTGAGAAGCTAAGTAATCCGATCACACAGCCGGCGCCAAAGGTGAGAATGATGATTAAATCGAGACGGATCAGGGCGCCGAGGATATATCGATATTTACCCAGTAAGACCAGAATAAAAGCTCCGGAGATGCCGGGCAAGATCATGGCGCAGATGGCAATCGCCCCACTTAAGAAAATAAGCAGCGGGGTATGAGGTGTTTCCAAAGGCAGAAGACCGACAAAATAAAACGTCAATGCAGCAGCCATCAACAGGATGAAGACCAACAAAGGAGACCAGTGAAAGACCCGTTTCCGAACCACAGAGACGGAGGCTAGAACCAGACCAAAGAAGAATGCCCACACCAGCTCCGGATGTTCTGCTAGTGCCCAATGAATGGGGCGAGAGAGGGTGAGAATAGCCGTAGCGATTCCAAGCCCAAGCGAAGCGAGGAATTGCCAGGGGAAGCTGCGAAAAGCCTCTCTCCAACGCAAAGACCAGAGCAGGCGAAGGAAGTCGAGGTTGATCGCATGGAGCGCATCCAGGAGATGATGATATATGCCGAGAATGAAGGCCATTGTTCCACCCGAGACCCCTGGGACAAGGTCGGCTGCGCCCATGCAGAAACCCCGTGCAAAGTTATAAAGATGTTCTTTAGCAGTTTGAGGCATTGAAGCTTGAGTCATGCCAGCAAGTATATCGAACTCCGCCTGCTTCGACAAGGTGTAAGAGACACCCCAATTCATCAACCATTGCTGGCGGTGCAAGGCTTTGGGTAGCCCAATTTTCCGTTCCTAACTGAGCTGTAAGGTTTATAAATTGACGCTCATCGGGCTTGACTGTATAATCAACGGGAGAATGATTTGCCGAGTGTAACGGATGCGGTAAAAATGGCGTTAAAAGGCAACCTGCGCGATTTTAGCTTAACTCAATTGCTGAATTTGATCCATTTAGCGAAGAAAAGTGGGACATTATTTTTAGAGGACTCAAAGAGCAAAGCCTGGCTCGCTTTTCGCGAGGGGAAATTAGCGTATGCAAAGTATGGCGATGAAGATAACAGCCTGGCTGCTATTCTTTATAATGCCCGCAAGTTGAATGCCAATCAGTTTCGCGCCATTCAAGAGCGCGGCAATTCTATGAACGATAAAGAACTGGGTTTGCTGCTGGTCAACGCCGGTTATGTCTCTCAGCAAGAAGTGTTGGCAAGTTTGCAAGACTATCTGATGACGATTGTGCAGCGGCTCTATTCCTGGATGGAGGGAGTGTTTTATTTCGATAGCGATCGGTTGCCCCCCTCCGATAAAATTAATCTCCGCTTAAATTTGGAAAACCTGATTATCGAAGGAGCGAGACGACTCAAAGAAGTCGAACAGTTACAAGATGAAATCCCTAGCTTAGATATAGCCTTAAAATTCCGTGATCGACCGGATGCGAATGTGCGCGACCTGCGCCTGAGCAAAGAAGAATGGCGGGTTGTCTCATTCATCAATCCAAAGAACAGCTTAAAGCAGATAGCTCAGGCTTTGAAAATGAACGATATTGAAATTCGGCGGGTAGCTTATGGTCTGGTTCAGGCAGGGGTGGTTGAGATGGTGCGGCCTGAAAAGACTCTACCCAGGCCGATTACCCCTGGCATCCCGAATACCACCCCTCAAGAGCAAGCCTCGCTGGTACGGCGCATTATCCAGCGCATTCGCTCGCTCTAACTCCTATTTGAGGATGGACACCCATGCAAACAGTCAAAATGGTGGTCACGGGACCCTTCAACGCAGGAAAGACAGCCTTTATTAGAACGGTCAGCGAAATTGATGTGGTCTCGACAGAGCGCAAAATCACCAAAGAGTCTGAAAAAGTTAAAGCTACCACCACCGTTGCAATGGATTTTGGTCGCATTACCATTGATGAAGACCTGGTTTTATATTTATTCGGCACACCCGGGCAGCGTCGTTTTGACTTTATGTGGGAAATCCTTTCCGAAGGGATGTTGGGGTTTATCGTCATGGTCGATAGTTGTCGGCCGGAAACCTTTCGCGAAGCACGGAGTATTCTTGAAACCTTCCGCGCTTATGCTCCAACCCCGTATATTGTTGCCGCAAATAAGCAAGACCTCAAAGATGCCTGGGACTTGGAGGATATGCGCATCGCTCTGAGGTTGGATTCCACAGTGAAAATCCTGCCTTGTGTCGCGACAGATAAGGAATCGGTTAAGACCATCTTGCTCGAGTTGCTCTATCAGATCCTGCAGGAGATGGAAGATGGGGCAACCTAGCCGTTAACGGAGCGGGTGGCGTGTCTTCGATAACCACCGATCAGGGAATCTTGCACTATGAAGTATTTGGGCGGGGAAAGCCGGTGATCCTGTTGCACGGCTGGTTGGGGTCTTGGGGCTTGTGGCAAGAGACCATGACCTTTCTCGGCCGCTCTTTTCGCACCTATGCCATGGATTTTTGGGGCTTTGGCGAGTCGGGAAAGAAACGAGATACCTACCGCGTGACCGATTTTGTCAGTATGGTAGACCAGTTTATGGAACAACTTGGTATCCAGAAAGCACCGCTGGTCGGGCACAGCATGGGGGGAACGGTCAGTTTGATGACTGCGATCCAGTTTCCCCACCGTGTTGAAAAGGTTACCGTCATTGGCTCGCCTATTGTGGGTTCTTCTCTCTCCTGGCTGTTGAAATTATTTAGCCGTCGCCCCATTGCCTATCTCACCCATCACAATTTGTGGGCATTGCGGCTTGGATTTCGCATTTTGGCGCCCTTGTATTCCCGCGATCCGAACTGGCCGCAGATGATGAACCGTGACCTCTCTCAGACTACCCTGGAATCATTCTTAATCAGCATTGCATCTTTGCGGGAGACCGACCTGCGTCCTGAACTCCCCCAAATTCGGGTTCCGGTTATGGGCATGTACGGTGACCGCGATATTGTGGTCGACCCCAAACAGTGGCAACCGTTACAAGCTGGCGTCCCACACGCCCGCGTTGAACGATTTCCGACTGCCGGGCATTTCATTATGTTGGATGAGCCTTCAGACTTTCGCGCTCGCTTAATGGATTTTCTGGTAAGCGATGACTTCTTTCCCGCCTGACGCAACCGCTTCTGGGGTTTGCGCCAATTTCCTGGCGCGTACGATCTTAGCCTCCCTGCACGAGACGTTGGGAGAAGCCTCCTATCTCATTCTCCTAAGGCAAAGTGGTTTGGAGGAGAGTCCGCTTTGGGTTTTATCGGATGATTCTGCAAGACAGTTTCCGTTCAGTAAACTGGGGGATTTCTTTGCTGCCCTTGAAAAGATGGGCGGCGAGACCGTCCATCAGGGTTTATTGCAGCGCAGTGGACGAGCCTGGTTCCTTAACCTCCAACGTCGTTCTTCACCTTCCTTAGGGATTTTCACAACCCAGGTTCTAACCTTGCCAAAGAGGTTAAAGGTAAAACGCTGTGGAGAAATTCTGGCGGAATACTTTCATCGTTATATGGGGGTTGGTTTCATGGTAGAGTCAGCGCCGCAGATGTTGCAGTGGGGCTTTGAGTTTCCTTATCCAGAGCATCGTTCCCTCATCGGCAAGAGCCTGGCAAATCTCTGGTTGGGCTTTTGGGGCGAGTTGCTCTATACTTTATCGGGAGGGAAATACCATTTATTGCAACTGACCGCCGATCTTGATGGGAATCAGCCCAGGTGGATACTTCACATCCCGTTTCTGCCCTTTGAAGGATGAGGCAGAGATGTTGAAGATCATTGTAGAAGACCCCCGTCACGTGGTTCCGTTCAATGAGCGCGCCCGTGACCTGCGCATTCAAAATAAGCCCTTGTGGCTGCACCAACGCGATGTATTGGCGCCTTACACCCATCAAGAACTAGTCGTTCCGTATGGCTCTCCCTTGCCTCAGGTACGCCAAGCCTGTATCGTTTATCGGGATCATTTGTTTTTCGATTCATTTTACCTGCAGGCATTTCTGGAGCAAGCGCAAAAGCGAAATCATGCCAGTCGAGCGGCGTTTAACTTGCAAGATGCCGCCTTTCGGGAACATGCTTTACCCCTGGCTACTTCGTACACGATCCAGGGGGACTTATATCTGGCGGATCTGTGGTATTTTCCTCATGGCATTGAGGCGGACATCGAACCTCTGGTGATCGATTTACAAGCCAAAGAGGTGGGCTACTATCATGTACCGACCTACATGGCAACAGATAGCGGAGATTTGGTCTTTCAGGTGCCGCGCCGGGCTTTGCTCGCCATTGATTCGTGGGTGCATGTCTTTATTGCCGATGTTGTCTTTGGCGTTTTTGCGCGCGGGGTGCGCTTTGAAGACCGCCTGGCAAGTGATCCGTGGTTCAAGTTGAGCATTCTCGCTCAAGCCATGTATGAGGGGAAGCAGGTATTGGAATGCTCCAAACTGGTGCGGGTTGGCCGCAATTGTGTGATCGATCCTCATGCCATCATCCATGGGCCGACGACGATTGGCGACAACGTCACCATTAATGCCGGCGCAGTGATTGAAAATTGTATTATCGGTGACAATGTCAATATCTCTCAAGACTGTCAGTTAATGCTATCGGTGGTAGGCGATGGCTCTTTTTTGCCTTTCCGGGCAGCTTTGTTTATGACCACGCTGATGGATAACAGCATGGTAGCGCAAAATGCCTGTCTGCAGATGTGCGTAGTGGGTAGGAATACCTTCATTGGCGCGGGGAACACCTTTACCGACTACAATCTCTTGCCAGTTCCGATTCGGGCGCGAGATGGTAATCAACAGCTAAGGGATGCCAATCGGCCTGTGCTGGGAGGTTGTGTGGGGCACAACTGCCGCATTGGGGCAGGAATGATCATTTTTCCGGCCCGGACCATTGAGTCGGATGTGGTGTTGTTTGCCTCTGCTGAGAGGCGGGTGATCGATCACGATATTCGCTATGAGGAAAGTGATCATCTAAAACTGCCTTTTCAAAACCTGCATCCCCGTTTATACCCCCGCCTGGGTGAGACGATGCTCGAAACATGGTAATCGAAAACCGCTGAGCCGAATCCTAACAAAATTGTCGATACGCAAAATGACAGGCAATTGTTGCCAGAAGGGCAAGAATGACGTAAGATTAAGAAACGATGACCCTGTTCAATATTTTAGTTGGCGAATTTGGAGGCCGAAATGGGAAAAGCGCGTTTGTTGATTGTCGAAGATGATAACGACATCGCAACCATGCTACGGCTTTATTTCGCTTCGCAAGGATACGAAGTGGATATTGCCGGCCGCGGCAGCGAGGCGTTGGAGAAAACCAGACAAAGCATGCCTCATTTGATTATTTTGGACATTATGTTGCCCGACTTTGATGGCTTTGAGGTGTGCCGAACCTTGCGGACGCATACCCGAACCAGCCATGTGCCGATCATTTTCTTGACCCAGAAAGATGAACGCAGCGATAAATTGCAGGGTTTGGAACTTGGCGCAGATGATTATATTACCAAGCCTTTTGACATCGAGGAGCTAAAATTACGCGTTCAGCGGGCAATTTCGCGGGCTGAGCAACAGAGTTTGACCGATCCACGTTCGGGTTTGCCCTCCGGGCGGCTCATTGAAGAGCAATTGCGCCGCATTATTCAAAGCGATGGATGGGCATTGATGGATGTGCGCATTAACGCCTTCAGCGCCTTCACCGATGCCTACGGATTCGTGGCCGGGGATGATGTCTTACGCTTTACAGCCATGCTACTTAATGAAATTGTCAATCAATTGGGCACGCCCGAAGATTTCATCGGGCATGTGGGCGGCAGCAATTTTATTCTGATCACTACCCAGGATCGAGCGGAGGCAATTCGGAAGACCCTCAAGGAACGGTTTGCCCAGGAAGTGCTTGCTCATTACAATTTTCTTGATCGCGAGCAAGGCTATTTGCTGGTTACCGATGATAGTGGGCGTACGGTGAAAGTGCCCTTGATGACCCTGGCGGTGGGCTTGATTTCTCCCAAGGATCATACCTTTACCGACATCCGCGAGATCACGGAATTAGCTGCGGAAGCCCGACGGGTCGACGCAATGACGTAAACAAACAAGGATGATGGGGAATTCAGAACCGCTGGTAGGTTGGGTTGGTTTGCTGCTTGGCGTCGTTTTGACGCTGAGCGCGGTGTGGTTTTTCGCCTTTCGCAGGAAAAACAAATCGCTTCTTCCCTCTTCTGCTCAATTCCCCCTCACCCTCGACCTGACCGCCCACTCCGAAGCGGTTATCCTGGTTTCCCGCGGCGGGAAAATTGAATATGTTAATCAAACAGCCAGGGAACTCTTCCGCCTGGGGGAGAGCCAACCCAATTTGGAAGGTCTGGCGCGCCGGGTAACCCCTGCCGATTCATTCCTCTCGCTGTGCGCGGCCGAGGGACGAACGCGGTTTACCATCGATGGGCGGTTGATCGATGGAACTTCTTTTCGCATTCCATATGCAAGCGGTTGGGCGACGCTGGTTTCCTTACACCGTTCTCAACTGGTCTCTGCGAATGAAGGACAAAATCCGAATGCAAAAGGGGCGGGTTCGCAAGGACTGGGTGCTTTTGTCGAAGTCATCCAGTCGATGACTTCTATCCAGGATGTATCTACCACGCTTCTGACAATCCTGCAAAGCATTGGGCGTATCCTTCCCTTCGATACCTCTCTGATTGCCCTGTGGGATGAAGAGCAACAAGCGCTGATTCCTTATTACTGGAGGACCCAGGGCAACCAGTTTGCCCTTGAGCAAGGTGAACCCATCTCTGCCTCGTACCAGTTGCAACATACCCTCCATCTGTTCAGACGAGAAGCTATTTTATGGCGCAATTCTCAAGTTGAAGCATTACAGGTGCTGTTTTCTCCAACGCAGGGAGTAGAGACTTTCCATTCCTTCTTGAGCGTTCCGTTATGGGCAGGCAATGATTACCGTGGTGTGTTGATTCTGGCATCTTTGATGCCCGAAGCCTACTCCGAAGAAGACCTAGAAACTCTCAAGTGGATTGCTGATGTGGCCGGCAATTCCCTGCGCAATGCGCGCATCTATGAAAATCAACAGAAAAGGTTAATCGAATTAACCAGCCTGGTACAGCTTTCACAAGCCGTCAATGCCTTGAGCGATCCGCAAGACCTGTTTGCTCATTTGTTGGAGGGTTTTGCGCCCCTGTTGGATGTGCGGGTGCTGGGGTTTTTGCTGTATGATGAAAACCGTCATATTCTCGAAGCTCAGTCTCCTTTCATCGGTATTCCTGCAAACGCTCTGGAATTTGCGCGCTTTTCCATTCGCCAGGGTAGCGAAACCGAGCAATGGATTCGGCGGCGCGAGGTCTATGTTTCCGATGATGTCTCTCAAGATCAGGAGCTGGCAGCCTTAGAATTTAACTATTTTGCGCAAGCGGTTGGCATTCGGCAGCTTGCCTTACAACCGTTGCAGTTAGGGGGACGGTTTTTGGGATTTCTGCTAGCGGCCGACAAAAACAATGGAGAACTTTTCCAAGCGGATGACCTGCGCGTTTTATCGCTGATGGCGGTTCAAACGACTTCCCTGGTGGACAACGTCAACTTAATGATCCAGGCACGCCGCCGGGCGTTGGTCGCCGAAACTTTGCGGCGCATTACAAACCTAACCAATTCTTCGGCAACGCTGGATGAGATCATCCAATACTGCGTCTTAGATTTAGCTCGTCTGTTGGGGTGTGATGTCTCGGCTTTGTTCTTATTCGATGAAGCCAAAGGAGAGCTATCCTTGCATCAGGCTTCAACGTATGGGATCGATCCCCAGATTGCCAGCCTGATGAAGCGCATTTCGGTTGACGACCCCAGGTTTCAAAGCACGGTCACTGCCCGCCAGATGCCTCTTTTGAGCGGCAATAGCCTGGAAGACTCCACCGTTTTGGCGATTTACAATGAGTGGGTAGGGCCATTGCAATTAGATTCCGTCCTGACCGTACCCCTGGTGGTGCGCGAGCGCAGCCTAGGGGAATGGATGTTTGGCAGCCGTAAGCCCGATTTCTTCAGTCAAGTTGACCTACAAACAGTTTCCACCGCTGCCAGCCAGTTGGCAAGCGCCATCGAGCGGGTGGAGATTTATTCTCAAACCGATGAGAGCTTGCGCCGGCGGGTTAATCAATTGGTGGCGCTAACCCGCATCAGTCGCGAATTGAACAGCACCCAAGATCTGGATTATTTGATCGAGCGCGTTTACGATGAAGCGCTCAGCACAACCCGAGCAGATTGCGGCACGATTCTGCTTTTTGCTTTTGGAGAACCGCTTTATCCCTATGCGGCCGATCCACGGGTGATTTTTTATCTGGGAGAAGCTCCCCCGCCTCAATTGCGCCCCGAAGAACGGTGGGTGTTGCAAAACGGCGAAAGTTTTGTCGTAGGAGATTATCAAAACCTCCAGCCCGATGCGTTGCCTTTGGGAGGGAGAACTGGAGAAGAGAGCTTGCCACTCGAGCCTCCTCACACTGGCATCCGCTCGGCGCTCATTGTGCCGATTGTCTATCAGGATCAAGTAGTGGGCTTGATTCATCTCCATGCCACCCAACCGCATGCCTTTGACAGTACTGCGCAAGAGATCGCCGAATCGCTGGCGATTCAGGCTGCCATTGCCATCGGAAACGCCCAACGGTATCAAGATGAAGTCCGCCGCCGAGAGTTGCTCACCCAACGGGTGGATACTTTAGCAAAGATCTTTGAGGTTGTGCAATCTATTCAATTGGATTTGCCACTGGAGCAAGCCCTTGAAAATATCGCTTATGCGATCCGATCGATCACTTCATTTCAAACCATCAATGTCTGGATCCTGGATATGGAAAGTCCTGCCTTATTGCCGATTGTGCACCTTGGTCTGGATAAAGCAGAGCAGGAACGTTTTGAGAAAAGTCGGCCGCTTTGGGCAGAGCTCCAGCCCATCTTAGACGATGCCTTTCGGATCGGAAAAGCCTACTTCATCCCGCTTGAATGTCAGATTAGGGCGGAAGATGCCGTTTTTCCTCAACTCCTGCCATGCGGAGAACCGGGAACGCTCCAAACCAAATATGTTTCCTGGCAGGCAGGGGATCTCTTCTTGCTTCCGCTGTTTAATGCCAGTGGACAGGCCGTAGGGGTGATCCAGATGGACAAACCCCGCGACCATCTGCGTCCCGATCGCTCAATTTCGACTTCCCTGGAGATCATCGCCATTCAAGCGACCCTGATCATTGAAAGTCATCTGCGACTTGGCCAGCTCCAGAAAAAAGTAGCAGAACTCACCGACGAACTGGAACAAGCCCGTCAAATCGGCTTGACTTTGCGTTCCCAATTAATGGAGCAAGTGCAAACCGAATTGATGCAGGATAGTCAGGTTGAACGCTATCGTTTGTTGGGAAGTCGCATTCAAACCCTGTTACAGATGGGCAGTGAATTGATGGCATATTCCGATCGGTATGAATTGTTGCGGTCGGTTGGAAAAGCTTTTGTGGAGAAATTAGATTACCAGACCGTGATCCTTGCCGAAGCAGGTTCTGGGGGTGTACGCCTGATCGATGCCCTGGGTGAATTCGAAGAAGGGGTAACGATCGAACCGTTGCTTGGTCAACGCAACCCGCTCTTATCCTGCCTGCGCAATCGTCAAATTGAGCTGGTCGCTTCACTTGTCGAAGAAGGTCGCTGGCAGGATTCGCCCTTGCTCCATGCGCTCAATACGCAAGGGTTTATCTGCTTACCCATTCTGCCCCAAAATGCTCCTGAAGCCGTGCTTTTAGCGATCTCCCAAAAACCCTTGTTGCCTTTTTTGGATGAAGACATTCAGATGTTTGATCTGTTCTTACGTCAGGTCGCGCTTGCCCTTCAACATCTCAACCTGATGAAAGAAATCGAGCATCGTTTTCAGGAGGTCAATTTCTTGTTGGATTTCAGTCGGCAATTAAGCAGTCTGGAACCAACTCATATTGTGGAAACCCTGCTGCAGGCGCTACTTCATCAGATACCGATGGCAGAGGCGGGAATGATCGCCGTCTGGGACGCGCTTCAAGAATCGTTGATCCCCCAGGCTGTTTTGGGTTATTCAGATAACGACGCCATGCGCAGGATTAAGTATGCCCCAAGGGCTTCCCTGGTCGGGAAAGCGTTCAGTAGTGGGGAGGCGGTGCTCATTAAGGACCTTGATTTTGCTCAGCACTATCAGCTTTCGGTGAACGATTTGTCCGCCTACCGCAAAGGCACCAACGGACGTCTGCCCATTTCCTGCCTGGTAGTGCCGCTAAAAGGTTCTGCGCAACTGTCCCCGATTGGGGTATTGGTGCTGGATAATTTCCGCTTTCCATCGGCTTTTAGCCGTGAAGATCTGGCTCTGGCAACTTCCCTGTGTCAACAGGCTGCGTTGCATTTGGAAAACTCACGCCTGTTCCAGGCCTCCCGCCAGAGGGCAAGCCAGCTTCAAGCCCTCACCGATGTCTCGGCGATGATCACCGCAACATTAGAGCCAGGCGAACTGGTTGCTTCGTTGCTAGATGAGCTGGCAACCATTGTGCAGTACGACACAGGCACCTTATGGTTGCGGGAAGGTGAGCACATGGTCGTCGCAGCCGCCCGTGGCTTTTCGGATCGAGAACAGCGCGTTGGCCTGGCGGTTGCCATTGAAGATAGCCGCTTGCTGGCAGAAATGATCCACACTGCTCAACCGATTGTTGTCTCCAATACTTTGTTTGACCCCCGTTTCCCGAAATTTGGCGAACAGCCGCCCACCTCTTGGTTAGGCTTACCCTTAGCGGTGGGTGGCAAAGTTTTAGGGGTGATTGCTTTGGAGAGTCGGGAGATCGGCGTTTTCAGTGCCGAAACGGTGCAAATAGCCACCACTTTTGCTTCTCAGGCAGCGGTTTCTCTGGAAAATGCTCGCCTGTTCCAGGAAAGCCTGACCCGCACGGCTGAATTGAGCGAACGAACCCAGCGGCTGGCAATGCTGAATCGCCTCTCGCAGGAATTCAGCCGAACGCTCGATCCGCTTCAAATTGTTCAGCTTACCGTAGAAGAGGTGCAACAAATAACAGCCGCCGATGGGGTGATGGTCGTCCTGTTCGATGCTGCTGAACTCCCCTCGATCGTTGCCGAACAACCGCATCAAGAGACGGATTACCCGCTCTCCATTGCAGATGTACCCCTGTTTCATCGCTTGCGCGAAAGCCTGGGTACATTCTTCACCGAAAATGTGATGCAGGAAGAGGATTTGGAGGCCTTGAAGGAGATTTTTGAGCGACGGCAAATCCGCTCCCTGCTTGCCTTACCTCTGGCGACTGCCGAAACGCTGCACGGGGTGGTTTTGATCACCTCCCAGTCTGCTGAGCGAATTGCACCCGAAAAAGTGGAACTGGCGCGCACGGTGATCAATCAAGCCGCGGTGGCGCTGCAGAACGCCCGTTTGTACGCCGAAACGCGCCGCTTGACCGAAGACCTCGAAAAGCGTGTTCAGGAACGCACCGTACAACTGGCATCCGAACATCAGCGCACCCAAATCTTATTGCGCATCGCTACTGAATTAACGGCCAGTTTGGATTTGGAACATGTCCTCAATCAGGTGTTGCCGGTTTTGAACGAATTGGTCGATGCCGAACAAATCGCTGTCATGGTCTTGCGCTCTGACTCACCCAAACTGTATCATCTGGCTTCTTTGGGTTACGCGCCCGGGCCGCCTTTGGGGGGGAAGCCCTCTCCTTTCGCGGTCGACGAAGGGTTAGCCGGCTGGGTTATCAAACACCGTCAACCAGCCCTGATCGCCGATGTACGCCAGGACCCGCGGTGGATTCAATTGCCAGATCAGCCGGGCGACCATCGCAGTGCCATCGCCGTGCCGATGATGGTCGGAGAAGAACCGCTGGGAGCTTTGCTCTTTTACCATCGCCAGCCAAATCACTTTACGGCTGAGCAACTTGACCTGATTCTAGCTGCGGCCAATCAGATGGCGATTGCTGTAAACAACGCTGAACTCTACCGCCTGATCCGCGATCAGGCAGAGGATCTGGGAGCCATGCTTCGCAGTCAGCAAATTGAAACCAGCCGTTCGAAAGCGATCCTGGAAGCGGTTGCCGATGGGGTTTTGGTGACCGATGCCATGGGGAAAATCACTTTGTTTAACGCCTCGGCTGAACGCATCCTGAATCTCTCGCGCCAGGAAGTGATTGGCAAGAATCTCGATCAGTTCAGCGGACTTTTTGGCCGCGCCGCCACCATGTGGACGCAAACTATCAAAACCTGGTCCCGTCAGCCCGATTCTTATACCTCTCAAGAGGTCTATTCTGAACAGATCGAATTGGATAATGGAAGAGTCGTTGCGGTGAATCTGGCGCCGGTGTTCTTGCGCAACGATTTTCTCGGCACGGTTTCGGTATTTCGCGACATCACCCATCAGGTCGAAGTCGATCGTCTGAAATCCGAGTTTGTCGCTACGGTAAGTCATGAGTTGCGCACCCCGATGACTTCGATAAAGGGGTATGTGGAGATTCTGTTGATGGGAGCGGCTGGCGCTTTAAGCGAGCAGCAAACCCGCTTTTTGGAGATTATCCGCAGCAATACCGAGCGGTTGGCAGCTCTGGTCAATGACTTGCTGGATATCTCGCGCATCGAAGCCGGCAAGGTTGGTCTGAGCTTGCAACCGTTGAGTGTGATTGATCTGGCGAAACAATCCTTAGCTATGATCCAGGAGCGCGCCCTGCGCGAGAACAAACCGATGCAGTTTGAATTGCAGGCCGACGGAAAGATTCCTCTTGTCCAGGGCGATCCCGAACGGGTGCGGCAGATTCTGGATAATCTGCTCGAAAACGCTTATCTCTACTCCGATGCGGGGCGAACGGTACGGATTCGGATTGGCGCTCAGGATGCCATTGTACAGGTAGATGTGATCGATCAAGGGGTTGGCATTCCTCCGGCTTTGCAGGAGCGGGTTTTTGAGCGCTTTTATCGTGGCGAAAACCCCCATGTGCTGGCAACTTATGGCACGGGATTGGGGTTATCGATTGTGAAGAAACTGGTCGAGATGCACGGCGGAAAAATTTGGGTGCAAAGCAAAGGCGTTGAGGGAGAAGGTAGTATCTTTTCTTTTACCTTACCGCTGATCACAGCCGGATCGCTTCCGGTTGAGGTTGAGGGAGAAGGTTCATGGCAAAAATCTTAATTGCGGAAGATGAACGAGATATCCGAGATTTGATTGCGTTTACCCTGCAATTTGCCGGACACGAGGTGATCACCACCAGCAACGGCGAAGAAGCTCTCCAGGCAGTGCGAGCCCAGAAACCCCAACTGGTGCTTTTGGATGTGCGTATGCCCAGGTTGACTGGCTATGAGGTCTGTAAAGAGATTAAAGCTGACCCCCAGACGCAGGCCATCCCGGTGATCTTTCTCTCGGCAAAGGGGCAAGAGGCGGAAATACGCAGCGGGCTGGAAGCGGGGGCTGAACAGTATCTGCTCAAGCCTTTTGCGCCAGACCAGCTTATCGAACAGGTGAATAAGGTATTGGCGAAACGCTAAGATGAGCGTTGTGATCCTGCGCAATCAAGTGGTGCATTACGAAGCGCTGGGACGCGGCAAGCCGGTGCTTTTTTTGCATAGCTGGATCGGTTCCTGGCGGTATTGGGTGCCAGCCATGCAAACCGCTTCCGTTGCTTTTCGCACCTATGCGTTGGACTTATGGGGTTTTGGCGACACGGCCAAGGCATCCAACTATTACGCCTTCAGCGAACAGGCGGCCCTGGTGGGCGAGTTCTTAACCGCTATGGGCGTCGGGCGGGTGGCGCTTGTGGGCCATGGGTATGGGGCGTGCGTGGCTTTGCAATTTGCGCGGCAATCTCTGCAACTGGTTGATCGCTTGCTGCTGATCGGACTGCCCTACGACAGGAAGAAACTGAACGGCCGTCTTGAAACGGTTTCGCTGGGAGATTTATCCGAATGGTTGCTCAATCCGAACGAAGCAGCCGCAGAAGCCACCCGCGTTGAGGCTCGCAAAGCCGATCAACTGGCCATTCGGCAGGCTTTGCCAGAGCTGTTTGCCTTACCTTTTGAGAAACACCTGGCAGAATTGGAACTTCCTTACTTGCTGGTCTATGGAGAAAACGACCCCCTGGTCTTGTCCCCGGCTGTGGAGGAATTGACCAATCTGCCACCGAACTCGCATTGGATTGTCCTGGAAGCCAGCGCGCATTACCCGATGCTGGAAGAAAGCGCAAAATTCAATCGCTTATTGATCGATTTTCTCAATCTCGACTCCGGGCAAAGTCCGCGGGCTTTGCAGTTGAAAGAAGAGTGGAAGCGGCGCGTGCGCTGAGCCTGCTCTCTTGCAGGTTTGATTACTGCCGAAAACAACCAGTGCAAAGATACGGTTGGGGGAAGATTGATAAAAAAACAGATAATCATGGTAACATCCTTCCATAACAAGTCGGGTTAATAATTTGCCGAGAAAACCGTCCACGAATTGATCACGAATAAACGAATGGATGCGCTATTCGTGCATTCGTGAAAACATTCGTGGACGGTCTGTCCTGCCAAATAGAGCCTTTGGTAGGTCATTACCTCTGGGAAGAGCATTCCAACCTTTTGCCACAGCCCCTAGCTTGCTTCAGTTTGATAGCGTTCACCCGAGAGGCGGTATATCCAGAGAAATGCCCGCCGCTACGATGAGCGGTGGTACGTAGGTCTTGGTTTGAGTTTGGTGTTCTTCCATGGTCATGTTCCTATATGGAAAGCAATCGAGAGATTACCGCTTTGCCAGCCGCTTTTTGGTGAACCAGGCGGCAATTGCCAGAGCGGCGGGCAACAGCCAGACGAGGGGGAGGGGGGAAGAGCTTGCCTGGAAGCTGGTGAGCCTCACCGCCGTCGTCCCGACGTTGTTTCCCGCTGCCTAGTCGGAAAAGGCCCAATTCTTGCAGCTTTTTTCTGCGAAGGCCAGGTTTTTGTGCTATGATAGAAAGGACATAGGTTGATATGCAAGCCTGGAAGCGCGCCCTTATTTTTCTGCTGCTCAATGTGCTGGTTTCGGCAACCGTTACCCTGACCGTCTTATGGATCTGGGATCGCACCCATCCACGGGTTTCCTCTGAACCATTAACTACGCCGCTTCCTTCAGGGCAGGGGGTTGCCTTGCCTGGCGTCACCGTAACCCCGGCGGTCTTAATGGACGAATACATTGTGCGTGAAGGCGATACCCTGGGCCAGATCGCCGACAAATATAACGTGAGTGTCGAGACCTTGTTAAGGGCTAACGGCCTGAAGGACCCCAACGCCATCAGTGTTGGCATGGCGATCTATATTCCCATTACCCCCGAGCCACTGCCGCAATCCTCTGCCCAGGTAAGCCCTTCGCCAATCGGACCAACGCCCACCTTGTCGCCCGGCGCTCAACCCCCCAGCGCAGTGATTAACAGCGTGATCGGGATTGGGGATATTACCGCAGAGCGGGTCTTTATTAACCGCGTCGGCAGCGGGGTGTTGTTGCTCAAAGATTGGCGCTTGATCGATGAGGATGGCAATGTCTTTGTCTTCCCGGAGCTTACCCTCTATGAGGATGGCGCCATCAACGTATGGACAACCACTGGCACCGTCACCCCGGTTGACCTGTACTGGGGATTAGCCACCCCCGTGTGGCGTTCGGGAGAGACGGCTACCCTGCTCAACGAGCAGGGACAGGTTGTCTCAACCTACACTATCCCCTAGTGGAGAAAGCGATGCGTTGGGTTGAAGAACGCATCCAGAAGGCAATTGAGGCTGGCGAATTTGAAAACTTGCGCGGCAAAGGGCAACGGATTGAATGGGACGAAAATCCGTTTGCGCCGCCCGAGTGGCAACTTGCCTTTCATCTCTTGCGTTCCAATGGCTTCACCCTGCCCTGGATTGAAACCCGCCGCGAGTTGCTGGCAGAGATGGCCGAGCTTCGCTGTCAAACAGCGCGCCTCCGAGAGACCCCACCGACAGACCTCAGGCGGGGTGAAGAAAGCGCGCAGTTGGAAAAGAAAATCGGGGAATTGAATCAACGCATCCGCAGGTATAATATCAGCGCGCCGCTGGCGCACTTTCAATTGCCAGTCTTAGACTGCAAAGCCGAACTCGAAGGGAGCCAATGACCCGAACCCTGTACCGAAAGTGGCGCCCAACCAATTGGCAGGAGATCGTTGGGCAGGAACAGGTTGTCCAAACCTTGCGCAACGCCATTGCCAGCGGGCGTTTTGTGCATGCCTATCTGTTTGCCGGGCCGCGCGGTACCGGCAAGACGACCACAGCGCGCATTCTGGCAAAAGCCTTGAATTGTCTGGCAGAGGATGGCAACCAGAAGCCTTGTGGGAAGTGCCAGAATTGTCTGGCAATTCAAGACGGCCGCTTTTTGGATTTAATTGAGATCGACGCCGCCTCGAACACCAGCGTTGAAGACGTGCGCGACCTGCGCGAGAAGATAAACTTTGCCCCCAATCAGGGCAGGTACAAGGTCTACATCATTGATGAAGTGCATATGCTTTCCACGGCGGCGTTCAACGCCCTGCTGAAAACGCTTGAAGAGCCGCCGCCTCATGCCATTTTTGTCCTAGCGACAACTGAAGTGCATAAAATCCCAGCTACGGTTCTCTCGCGCTGTCAGCGCCATGAATTTCGGCGCATTGCGCTGGTAGAGATGGTGGCGCAACTGGAAAAGATCGCCCAGCAGGAAAACATCCCGGTTGAGAAAGCGGCTTTAGCATTAATCGCTCGCCAGGCAACCGGGAGTCTGCGCGATGCAATTTCATTGCTCGATCAATTAGCCTCGGCCGCTAAACCGATTACCGTTGAATGGGTTGGTCAACTGCTGGGCACGGTGGCAAGCCAAGCCGTTTTAGAACTCACCGAAGCCATTTTGAACGGCGAGGCTCAGCGCGGTTTGCAAATCATCCACCAGACCCTGGATAGTGGGGCGGATGGGCGGGTGTTTTCCCGCCAAATGATCGAGCATTTGCGTAACCTGCTGTTGGTAAAAGTGGGGCAGGGAGGCGAAGTCGAAGCGCCGCAGGAGATGAAACAAAGGTTAGCCGAGCAGGCTCAAAAGCTAACCGTTCCGCAGATGCTTGAGCTCATCCGAGCCTTTCAGACAGCGGCTTCCGAAACACGCTTTACCTGGCTAGCGGCTCTCCCGTTAGAAATGGCATTCTTAGAGGGTTTACAAGCCCTGCAAGCAGAGGCGCAAAAACCGCCCACCGCTCTGCCGCTCTCTCAGCCGGCGGCTGGACGTTCAACTGCGGCAGTAAAAGCGGTTACCCGAGAGAAAAGCGATGCCAAAGCGGTAATCCCGCAGGAGCCGATAAGTGAGCCGCTTTCTGTTCCTGCGCCAGCCGCAGTCGAGGAGCAAGGGTTAACCCTGGCCGCGGTTCAAGCCCATTGGCGCGAAATTCGAGCGTTGGTGCGCACGCAAAACCCTGGCGTGGAGGCCTTGTTGAATTCCTGTAAGCCGGCCGCGGTCAAGGGGCGACAGTTATTTCTGGTCTTCAACGGCGAGTTCGCCAAACAAAAAATGGAGCGACCGGAGGCGCTGGCGTTGGTCAATCGGGCGATTGCCCGGACGTTAAATTGTAGCGTTGAAATTCGCTGCCTATTGCGGGGCATCCAGAGCGACGAATTGCCGCAAGGGGTCGATCACGACGGGGTGATTGCGGAGGCTTTGCGTTTAGGCGGTGAAATTGTAGATATTCAAGATTAGCGATTGTGGAGGATACCATGGCAAAAGGATATAAAGCCCCGAAAGGAATGGGATCAGCGGGGATGATGCAGCAGTTACAAAAATTACAAGAACAATTGCAACTCGCCCAAGAGCAACTGGCTCAGGAAACCGTTACCGCAACTGCCGGCGGTGGGGTGGTCAAGATCACCTTGACCGGCGATCAGCGTTGTACGGCGGTGGAGATTGATGCTCAGCTTGTTCAAGATGGCGACGTGGAGATGATTCAAGACCTGGTGCTGGCAGCCATCAATGCGGCCTTGGATCGCAGTCGTGAACTGGCTGCTGAGCGGCTTGGACCGTTAGCCGGTGGATTGCCCTTTTAGTCGATGTCGTTGCCCAAACCCCTTCAAGATGTGGTCAATGCTTTGAGCCGTTTGCCGGGCATCGGGCCAAAGACAGCCGCCCGCCTGGCGTTTTTTCTTTGGCGGGCGCCGCAGGAGGTGAGCGTCGAACTGGCAAACGCCTTAATGGCTCTGAAAGCCGAAACCACGACCTGTCCACACTGCTTTCATATCATGGCAAGGGGGCAGGAGGCGTGCGACATCTGTCTGGATGTGACCAGGCAACGCGAGATGATCTGTGTGGTCGAAGAGCCGTTAGACGTGATCGCCATCGAACGGTCGGGCGCGTACCGTGGCCTTTACCATGTCTTACAAGGAGTGCTTTCTCCTATTGAAGGAGTCAGCCCTGAGGATTTACGCATTGCGGAATTGATTCAACGTCTGGAGCAGGAGTCGGTTAAGGAAGTGATTCTGGCGACCAACCCGAGTTTGGAGGGAGAGGCGACCGCCATGTACTTGAAACAGCGTTTGCAACCCTTGGGGGTGAAGATTACCCGCTTGGCGCGTGGTTTGCCGGTGGGAGGTGATTTAGAATATACCGATCCGAACACCTTGCTCAGGGCATTACTAGGCCGGCAAGAAATGGGGAATGGAGAAGGCTAAGGGGAATTAAGGAAAGTTAAACAAATCATCTAACATTAAAAAGGCTTAAAACCTCTTGACAGGGGAGCTCAAATCTGTATAATCAAGAATACAAGAAACCCCAAATCGGATCTCACCGCACAGGGATGATCCTTTACAAGTGAAGAGACGCCCCTGCGTCAGAGACCAGAACTGGAAAGTTTGTTCGGTCTGACGGCCGATGTCAGAAGACATCGGTATTTTGTCTCTAAAAATCCTTGACAGGCAGAAGCGAGGCTGGTATACTCCGAACTCGCTCAAAGACAGAACCTTAACAACTGAAGAGTGATAGAAAGTGAAACCTTGCGCTTCCGGTCAACATCCGTAACGAACGTATCGCAAGATACGATAAATTTTTTTGCGGAGAGTTTGATCCTGGCTCAGGATGAACGCTAGCGGCGTGCCTAATACATGCAAGTCGAACGAGGAGGTTTGTAGCAATACGGACCTCCTAGTGGCGAACGGGTGAGTAACGCGTTGGTGACCTGCCCCGAAGAGGGGGATAACAGCTCGAAAGGGCTGCTAATACCCCATGTGGTCAGCCGGGTTAGAGGCTGGCTGACGAAAGGAGCAATCCGCTTCGGGAGGGGCCTGCGTCCCATCAGCTAGTTGGTAGGGTAACGGCCTACCAAGGCGACGACGGGTAGGGGGCCTGAGAGGGTGACCCCCCACAATGGCACTGAAACACGGGCCATACACCTACGGGTGGCAGCAGTAGGGAATATTGCACAATGGGCGAAAGCCTGATGCAGCAACGCCGCGTGCGCGATGAAGGCCTTCGGGTCGTAAAGCGCTTTTCGGGGAGATGAGGAAGGACAGTATCCCCGGAATAAGTCTCGGCTAACTACGTGCCAGCAGCCGCGGTAAAACGTAGGAGGCAAGCGTTATCCGAATTTACTGGGCGTAAAGCGCGTGCAGGCGGTTCGATAAGTTGGATGTGAAAGCTCCTGGCTCAACTGGGAGAGGTCGTTCAATACTGTCGAACTCGAGGATGGTAGAGGGAGGTGGAATTCCCGGTGTAGTGGTGAAATGCGTAGATATCGGGAGGAACACCAGTGGCGAAGGCGGCCTCCTGGGCCATTCCTGACGCTCAGACGCGAAAGCTAGGGGAGCGAACGGGATTAGAAACCCCGGTAGTCCTAGCCGTAAACGATGTGGACTTGGCGTCGGTGGGGTAAAACCTGTCGGTGCCGTAGCTAACGCGTTAAGTCCACCGCCTGGGGACTACGGCCGCAAGGTTAAAACTCAAAGGAATTGACGGGTCCCCGCACAAGCAGCGGAGCGTGTGGTTTAATTCGTTGCTACGCGAAGAACCTTACCCAGGCTTGACATACAGGTGGTAGGGATCCGAAAGGTGACCGACCCTTCGGGGAGCCTGTACAGGTGCTGCATGGCTGTCGTCAGCTCGTGTCGTGAGATGTCCGGTTAAGTCCGGCAACGAGCGCAACCCTCGCTGTATGTTACAGGTGTCATACAGGACTGCCGATATAAAGTCGGAGGAAGGTGAGGATGACGTCAAGTCAGCATGGCCTTTATGTCTGGGGCTACACACACGCTACAATGGCCGGTACAATGGGTTGCAAAGCCGCGAGGTAGAGCCAATCCCTAAAGCCGGTCTAAGTTCAGATTGTAGGCTGCAACCCGCCTACATGAAGCCGGAGTTGCTAGTAACCGCGCGTCAGCATTAGTGCGGTGAATACGTTCCCGGGGATTGTACACACCGCCCGTCACGTCATGGGAGCTGACAACACCTGAAGCCGGTATCCTAACCGTAAGGAGGGAGCCGTCGAGGGTGGGGTCGGTGACTGGGACGAAGTCGTAACAAGGTAGGAGTACCGGAAGGTGCGCCTGGATCACCTCCTTTCTATAGAGTTCTGAGCAACCTGGCGCGGTTTCAACCGTTCCATGAAGCTCTACTCTCAATGGTCTCTCAGCGGTGTAGAGACGCCGGAAGAAAGGTCACTTTCTATCACTTCTCAGTTGTTAAGGGCTGTCGGATCGGGCCTGTAGCTCAGGTGGTTAGAGCACTGTGCTGATAACGCAGGGGTCACTGGTTCGAATCCAGTCAGGCCCACAACCCTGGCGGTTGTGCGACCCGGGGATGTAGCTCAGTTGGGAGAGCGCCGCCTTTGCAAGGCGGATGTCACGGGTTCGAGTCCCGTCATCTCCACCTGACGGAGCGAAGGACGAAGGAGTTTGAAGGGTTTTGAATTATCGACAGTTGAACACACGCTAATTTTTGGCAAAATCGCAAGGGATTGACGGCCCGGCGATTTGCCGGGTCGACTTGTCTAAAAATCGGGTTGAGCGACAGGGGGCGCTTCAGACAGAAAGTTGTCGGAGCGGCCGCAGGCGTTCAACCGCCTCCTGAGCAATCAGGTTGCACCTTAACAACTGAACAGGCAACAGTATTCACGAAAAGTT
>Ga0308397_1000027_pt1 | contig 121475 bp, 95 predicted proteins | sample Hotspr20SampleT8_FD_202356 | JGI IMG/M metagenome (GOLD analysis project Ga0308397, IMG submission 202356) | Hot spring phototrophic mat microbial communities from Mushroom Spring, Yellowstone National Park, Wyoming, United States - 20051001_T8 ...
GCATCATCCCTTGATACAGCAAGCAGGCGTAAACTGCGTTGTTCGGGTCGACATTCATATCCAACAACGCAACCGCATTGTTCTTCACAACAGTGTTCTTGGCGCTTTGAATACCAATGCCTGCGACATAACCAGTTGTCAATGTTGATATGTTTTGTATTACAACGGTATTATTAACAATTTGGTCATTGCGAGAGTAATAATTAACTACACGAGGCACTGAAATATCATTTCCGCGTTCAGTTCTAAGATAGATACCAGCACGATGTGCAGTTTGAGCTGTTGTGGAAAGTCCCCAAACAATGTTGTTAAAGACCTTTGTATTTTCTGGGACATCGGGATAGAACACTTGCGGTGGGTTTGTAAATGGATAAGCATTGCGAGCCTGCTCGACTTTGATTCCCCAAGAAGCAACAGCCGAAGAGACACCGCTGATTTCGTTCCCGTCTACTTCGATACCAATGTTGTTGTATCCATTGTAACCGGTACGGCGTTCGCCACCAAGCAAAATTCCGGCAGCATCCCAACCGCTTATACCATTTACATTATAAATCCGATTGTTTTTAACTTTTGTGCCTTCCTCGTGACCAAGGAAGATTCCTGCGCGGAAGACATCGAAAATCTTGTTCTCAGCAATTAAATTGTTCTTGTTGTAATATCTCGCATATGCAGCCTTTCCAGCGTTGAAAAGAGGACCAATACCAAGCGAAACGATACCATAGCCAAAACCGCTGATTTCGTTGCCTTTAATAACATTATTCATATTTGGAATTGTATCGAGGTTGAATGTATTTGCGGTCGGGTCATTCTTGTCTGTTGGAGCTTTGCTACGCAAGACAATACCAGCGCTGTAAGTTTCGTTTCCGGGTCGTAAATCATCTTGGAATTGGAACATTGAGAGAGCTGTATTATAGATTATTAGCGGCAAAGAAACATTGCGAGATAGATTATTGTTGTCGTAGTTCTCAATTATACAATTTTGAATTGTAACATTAGAAGCCCCGTTGCCGAGATAGAAAACTGCACGGAATGGGCTATTTGTGTTCAAAACAAAACGCAAAGATTTTTGCTTGCCACCGTCGAAGATGAAGTAGCCATTGGAGTTTGCATATTTTCGGATAAGGCTTGGAATCACCTCAAGAACGGGAGCATATGAATTAGATGGCGAAGAGCTTTGACCAATAAGAACTCCAATACCTATCCCGCTATTTAGTTTGATTGTAATGCTGGAACGGGAGAGGCTCTTCATTATCGAAGGTTTAAATGTTACAGTATTTTCTTGGCTTATGCCAATAATAGTCGAAGTTAAATCTATAGCAGGTAAAGGTGCGTTAACATTTCCGACTTCGTAGTATGAATCGGTTAATTCAAACACAACGGGACCGGTAACTCCTCGACGATACAAATCGTTAATAGCATCCTGAATGGTTAAGTAGTTCCTTGGATTTCCTTGGTAAGTTGTCCCGATTGTATAAGTTCCAGCCATAGCGTGAACTACTTCGAAGAACTTGCAGATGGTGTTGTTATCTTCTACTGGGTCTTCGGGTGCGCTAATTGTTACGCAAATCTTATAGGTTCCTGCGGAAGGTGGAATAAAGTTATCGGGGAAAATTACGCTTGTAATGTTGTTTCTACCGGTTGAAATGTCGGGGACTGTTGTAGTTGAACGGAAGACAGTATCGTATGGAGGTGTCATTTTGACAATGTAAACCGATGCAGGTGCATCAGAAATTACGCTAACGCCATTGTTTTGGAACATTGCACGAACTCGAAGCGGACGCCCAACATAAACGCTATCTTCGGGAGTAATGATTGATTTTGCCTCTGCTTCGATATCGTAAGCAACGTTAAATGTAAAGGTTTCGCCTTGTCGAGGATATCTATTGTTGTAAGTTTCATCATCATAAGGAGGATAGGTTGGAGTTGCAGTAATCACAAGGTTATAATCTCCAACATCTCTTGGCCTGAACAATCGGAAATTAATTTGAACACCATTTCCAGTGGTTAAGCCGGGAGTATTTGGAACCGAGGGCCATCGGACTGTGTCGGTGTAAACTATCTCGCTATTCCGTAAGATAGTTGCTGTTGCAATAAAGGAATCGATTGTGGCGATGCCGATGTTCGTAATTCTTGCTTGAATAGGTATGTTTACCGAGAGTGGATACTTACGGTCTGATTTTGGTTTCGGGGAAACTAAGCTTGTGACAGAAAGGTCATAATCATTTGCAATAACAAAGATTTGGGGTTCAATTTGCTGGACATAATTAAAAGAGGGTAGTTCCATCTGGGCTTCGACCATATATTCGCCACCGGGTATTTGGCTGCGATTAGTCAGCAAGTCGAGTGCCCCGTTGGAGCCAGCAGCAAGACCCTTTGCAGCTGGTATTGGTGCGAAAGCAGGTTGTCCAACTGGTTGGGGCGAGAAGTAAATAAGTTCATCATTCGGGTTCCCAACTTTTGTTCCAGTGTAAATTGTTTTGAATTGAGGATTTCGGCGTGGGTCGGCTGGCAATGGTCCCGAAATTTTATATCTTCCATAAACTTCAGCCTGACCAGAGATTCTGTTGAAATACATTCCGGGCTTCATTGTTCCGCCTGAACCATCATAGATACTCCCCCTTCGCAAAATTGTTCCAGCAGTGGGCCAAACATCGACAAATGATGGAAAAGCGGTTAACGAAATGGTAACTCCTTGGGAGCAGTAACCTGCTATTTGACTGCTAACAATGTAAGAACTTGCATATCTCGGCTCAGGATTTCGGTTGGAAAAGTGGGCTGTGAATGTAGGTCCGGGTTCAATATTTATGTAGCTGGAACCATTAACTCCAGTAAAACCAAGGTGTGGTGCATAATAATAGTAGTCTTGGAAGGGGAAGTTCCCATAGTTCATCGGACCAAACACTATATCAACCCTGTTCGATGTTTCGTAAAGTTTAACTTGAAAATTCATATTAGCGCTATATCCGTAATAAAAGTCCACACCCAACCATTGAAATACGACTACACGATTAGGAGCTACGCCTTGTATTTCGTACCCCATTCCACTGTAAACGTAAAGGTCTCGTTTCATAACTTGGACCGAAGCATAGGTGTAGGTCAAATAATAGTTGGTTAAGTTGTAGTAGCCATAGTAGGGATAGAAACTTATGTGGCCATTAGAGCTCATATACACATAAGTATTGTAGTAATTGTCGAATTTGAATTGGAAAGGCAGAGAAACGTAATAGGATGCATCGTCAACGACATAAGCGAGAACAGTCCACCCGGTGGACTGATTCCAAGTGCCTTGCGAGACGGAAAAGGTCATATCTGTGAGCGCTTGGGCGTGGGCTTCAATTGTCCACCCCAATAAAATTGCTGCTACCAGCAAAATCGACTTTTTTAGAATGCTTTTCATAAAAAACTCCTTTTTGTTAAACAACTATGAAGATAACTACTCAAAATTACATACTACTTTTTGAAAATATGTGATATTTTGCCCAATTTTTTTGGAGAAATAACAAATATTATCAAAAATTTCTTTCAAAAGTGTGTAAAAATTTCCACAGCGTCAAAGAACATTTACAATTTTATTCCACAACTTCAATTCGCACTTTTGCAATGCCCTTGTTATAAAAACCAAGCTTTTGGCTTGCCATCTTGCTCAAATCAATAATACGATTGGGAACAAAAGGACCACGGTCGTTGATTTTCACCAAGATTGATTTTCCATTTTCGAGATTAGTAACTTTCACTATTGTTCCAAATGGTAGCCAGCGGTGTGCGGCTGTTAGCTCCGTTTGAGTAAAAATTTCGCCACTTGCAGTCTCTTTCCCTTCGAATGCATCGGAATAGTACGAAGCAAAACCTTCTTCGGTGTAGTTCTGTATATTCTTATTTTCATTACTTTTTGAGTTCTGGTTGAAATGAACCACCGAAACACACCCCGAAAGCGAAAAAACTAAAAGCACATACACAAACTTAAAGGAGCGAGTTTGCATTTTTCCGACGGAGGAAATTAACAATTTCAGGAACTTTTTCCGAATCGCCGCGCTTGCAAATCAAAATTGCTCGATGGGTATCGATTACCAACAAATCGCGGATTCCAACCGCTGCAATTAATTTCTCGTCGGTTTGAATGAAGCAATTTTGCACATCAATAGCAATTACATCGCCAACAAGATGATTGTTGTCTGCATCCTTCAGAGATAGGCGGTAAATCTCGTCCCAAGTTCCAACATCACTCCAAGAGAAAGAAGATTCAAGGACATACACATTGCCCGAGCGTTCCATAATCCCTGTATCGAATGATTCCGACTGGATTAAGCGGAAAGTGTCGAGCAAAGCCTGGTCGAATTGTGGTCGACCAACGAAACGCTTCAAAATGTTAAAGTAGTTGTATAATTCTGGGGAACAGTTGTAAAGAGCATTCCAAAAGGTGGAGACTTTCAGAATGAAAATGCCAGTGTTCCAAAGGAATTCCCCAGTGGATAAGAATTTCTTTGCCAATTCGTAGTCGGGCTTTTCTGCAAATGCTTTGGAGTATCGTATTCCTTTATCGTAAAATTCTCCTAAACCTTCGCGAAGGCTGTCGACTTGGATATATCCATAGTTTGTTTCGGGTCGGGTTGGGGTTACACCAATTGCAACGATTGCATCGCGGGTCGAAGCAAACTCCATAGCAATCTCGACGCTCGATTGAAATTCGCCGATGTTTGTGATATGATGGTCCGAGGGGAAAACCACACAAACGCTGTCGGGTTCCAACTCCTGCGATAATTGAGTCATAGCAAGCGAAACGCAAGGCAAAGTATGGCGAGGGAATGGCTCCACGATTATGTTTTTCCTTGGGAGCTCTGGTATTTGCTCTTGAACTAATTTTACGAAATCTTGTGTTGTTGCAACATAAATGTCACTGATTGGGAAAATTGAGAGGATTCTATCGATTGTGTTTTGCAGAAGAGTACCATTTCCAACGAAGTGGAGAAACTGTTTGGGTTTGTCTTGTCGGCTTCTGGGCCAAAGCGAAGGGCTTTGACCACCAGCCATAACAATCGCAATTTTCTTTTTGGGCATATTAAACTCCTCTTGTTTCTGGTCCCCAGATGTATTTATGAATTTGCAGATTCAAACGCACAGGCAGAGCATCCTTCAAAATCCATTCCGAAAGATATTTCGGTTCCAATTTTCCCCAAACAGGCGAAAAAAGTATAGTTCCGACTTTTTTGTTCAAATCATATTCTTTAATCTTTGCCTTTGCCCATTCGTAGTCGTTTCGGTCTAAGATTACAAACTTGATTTCATCTTTTTGTTCCAATGCCTCCAAGTTCCTGTAGTTGTTGAACTTTTCCATACCCGAGCCAGGACATTTCAAGTCCATAACCTTAACAACCCTGCGGTCTACTTCCGCTATGTCCAAATGTCCATTCGTTTCCAACACGACTGTATAATCTTTATCGCATAAAAAGGACATAAACGGCAAAATAGCCTTCTGGTTCAACGGCTCGCCACCAGTAATAGTAACAAATTTTATACCAGAAGAGTAGATTTTATTAAGCAAATCCTCGCCCGATAGCATTGTTGCTCTTTCTTTTAAATCCAAAGCATAGGGTGTATCGCACCATTTGCACCGCAGTTCACATCCCTGAAGCCTGATGAAAACGCTTGGAAAGCCAGCGCGACTTCCCTCGCCTTGGATTGATGTAAAGACTTCGGAAACATTAAATTTTAACTTCATTAAAGTTTCGTAGGCTCCCATAGCTAACCATTCATTAGTTCTAAAAATGATACAGTTTCGATATGATAAGTTTGTGGAAACATATCAACTGGTTGAATTTCTTTAACCTTGTAAAAATTCTTGAGTTCGAACAAATCTCTTGCCAAAGTTGCTGGATTACAACTAACATAGACGATTCTTTGAGGAAGTATATTAAGCAAAGCCTTCAACAAATTTTTATGTAAACCAGTGCGAGGCGGGTCAATCACAACTGTTCCGGGTTTTTCGAGTTTGAGCAGTTCTTTTGTTATATCTTTCGAATGTAAATCCTTTGCATAAAAGACAACATTATCGATTTGGTTTAATTCAGCGTTAAGCCTTGCATCTTCAACTGCTTCGGAATTTGATTCAATTCCAAAAACGAATTTACTTTCGCGGGCGAGCGGAAGCGAAAAGGTTCCGGCGCCCGAATACAAGTCCCAAATGATTTGGTCCTTTGGTTCAGATAATTCAATCACTTTTTTGACCAAATTTTCAGCCTGTAATGGATTGACTTGGAAGAAGGAAAACGGCGAGATTCTGTATCGAACGCCATTCAGGTTCTCGTAAAGGAAGCCAGTTCCTTTGATTATTCTTACTGCTCCTGTTACGGTGGGCGAAAAAGAATCGTTAATTGTGTGCAAAATGTGGTTTGCAAGATTGTTATTTGGGAAATCATTTGCATACCACTCGATAAAAAACATTTCGTTGGGGTGCTGTGGGGTCGTTGTAATAAGATTTATCAATGTCTCATTTGAGCTAAATGAATATCTTATGATAAGATTACGCAAAAAGCCCGTATGTTTGCGAAGATTGTAGGCTGGCAAAGTTAGTTCTTTGGCTTTTTGGCGGATAATGTTTAATATTAAGTTCCCATTTTCGAGCAAAAGTAAGCAGTTCTGAATATCAACAATTTTATCGAAACGTTCGGGAATATGGAAGCCAAGCACAAGGTTTTCGTTCGATACGGCATTAGGGTTTGTGTTCGCATCTAGGGGATTAGTAAAATTGCTACCGAAGCTAAAATCTACTTTGTTGCGGTAACGGAACTCCAATGGCGAAGGAATTGTTTTTTTTAAATTTATTTCGTCGAGTTTGCCAATTTTTTGCAGAGCCTCGCTAACTATCTTTTCTTTCCATTCTAACTGAACTTGATAGGGTAAGTTCTGGAAGGAGCAACCGCCGCAAACACCAAAATGCAAACACTGGGCAGAAATTCTATTGGGCGAAGGCTCGAGGATTTTGATTAGCTTTGCCTCTGCGTAATCTTTTTTGTTCTTTGTAAGCTGGATTTCAACAAGGTCGCCGGGAACTGCATTTCGCACAAAGACAACTTTGCCATCGATTCGGGCTATGCCCTTGCCTTCGAATGCAAGAGATTCAATCCGGACTTGAAATATTTTTTCGTTCTTCATTTTTAATTTAAATAAAAAAAGGCTGTGCCAATTGCTGGACAGCCCAGATTGTCAAATAGCAAAAAATTTAATTCTCTGCTTCGGGTTCTTCTTGTTCCGATTCTTCGACTTCCTGTTCTTCGTCGCTAATAACCCAAACTTTTATGGTTGCGGAAATGTCTTGGAATAGTTTGATTTTAACATCAAAAACTCCAAGAGACTTTATTGGTTCGTCCAACAAAATTTGGCGTTTGTCAATATCTATGTTATGTTCGTTCTTCAGATATTCAGAAATAATAATAGGTTTAACAGAGCCGTACAATTTGCCTTCTTCGCCAACTTTCATTGGAATAGTTAATTGGATTTGGCGAAGTTGTTGAGCAAACTCTTCGGCACGCGCTCGGTCTTGTTCAATCCTTTTCATCATTCTCTTCTTTTCGATTTCAATTGCTCGGATTGCACCTTCGGTTGCGTAATATGCATAACCTCGTGGAATAAGATAATTCCGAGCATAACCATCCTTAACATTGACAATGTCTCCGACTTTTCCAAGCTTTTCCAGGTCTTTCCTTAATATTACTTTCATTGTCCAACTCCTTTAAGAAAACACAATTAATTTTCAGAATTATCTTGATTAGACGAAACAGCTGCTTCGGCTGGTTCGGTTTGGGTAACAGGAGCTTTCGCCTCTACTTTGGGTTCTGATTCGGCAGTCGCAGTGGTTTCCTGTGGTGCGATTTCGGTGGCTTTGCCTTCGGCTATTGCTTTCAAACGATATTCACGAAGTTTTTTCGGCAGTGCAAGGGTCAGGTGGCGAAGAATAGTATCTTCTAAAACCAGAAATCGCTCGAAAATCGGGATAATACTTGGGGAGGCTTCGTAAATGAAGTGCACATAGTATCCATTATATTTTTTGTTGATTGGGTAAGCAAGGCGACGACGCCCCCATTTGTTGACCTGAATGATATCGGCTCCAAGATTTTCGATATAATTTGTTACCCGCGTAATAATTGCCTCGATGTCGGGGTCTTCGAGCGCAGCATTGATAATAAATGTTGTTTCGTAAATCTTTCGTATACTCATATTTGCACCAATTCTAAAACAAATTATTTAAAATCAAAAAAATAAAGAGAAGCAAAATTACGAATAATATTTTTTTTAAACAAAAAAATTTATTGTGTTAAGTTGCTATAATCCCAAGCGAAATGCTTTCCCTTACTCCTGTAACATTTGGAATATTCGATGCAATCCCTCCCATTCTCAAATAACCGAGGAAAGCAAATGCAAAGGATTCCTTTGCTTCTGGTGGCTCGAAGATTTTAAACTCGAAGGAAGAGTTTTGTTGAATATATTCTTTTAGTAGTTGGAGTAGAAACAAGTTTCTTGCTCCACCACCAGAAACAATAATATTGGCATTTGGGTTTGCAAATCGTTTGATATTTTCTGCAATCGACCAAGCTGTGAAATGGGTCAAAGTTGTTACAATGTCGACATCTTCTATTGAGTTTTCGTTACAGAATTTAATTATTTGTCTTAATTCTTTTTCGCTAAACTCTTCGCGACCGGTAGATTTGGGCGGGGCTTTCGCAACGAAAGGATTTGATTTTAATTTTTCCAAAAGAATTTTGTTAAGTTTCCCTTTTTTGGCTGTTTCGCCGTCTTTGTCGTAGTTTCGACCGAAAAGTATTCTCATAGCTCCATCAATCCAAGTGTTTCCGGGACCAGTGTCGAAGGCTACAACGTCGGAAAGTTTGCCGTCTTTGGGCAAATATGTAATGTTAGCAATTCCGCCAATGTTAATCGTAATAACGTCGCATTTGCGTGAGAACAAGAAATTGTAATCGAAAATTGGGACGAGAGGTGCACCTTCGCCACCGACTGCGACATCTTTCGAGCGAAAGTCGCCAACAACGGGGACTTTCAGTAATTGAGTTAAAGCCGAAAGAGAAACCAGCTGCAAAGTGAAGCCATTTTTGCCTAAGTTGTTGGATTTTGGTTGATGCCAAACTGTTTGGCCATGAACAGCAACAGCGTCGAGTTTTTTCAACGGGAACTTTGCTTTTCTTAAAAAGCTTCGGACACATTTGGCAAAAAAGTAGGCTAAGTCGAAGTTTAATTTTGCAATTTCGCGTGTCCGGGCTTCGTTTTTGATGGCAAGTTCAATGAGTTTTTTTAAACTTGCTTGAAATTCGAAAGATTGAAATTCCACGAGTTCGGCGGTAAATTCCTGCAACTTCGAGCCGCTGAACTTGCCCAAAGAAATATCGACACCGTCGGCAGAAGTTCCCGTCATTATCCCAATTAGGTAGCGAAAATCCGAAAACCATTCTTTGCTGTTAACTTTCAATCTAAACTCACAATTGTTTAAAACTAACCATTGTTTATTATTCAGCACCAATTTAAAAAAATTCAACAAAAAAATTTTGTTGAACAAGAAAAACGAAAATTTTTAATCATTTGAAAATAAAGGGTTTAGTCGATTTAATTGTTTTTTTTGATGGGCTGGCATATTTGTTGAAAAAATACCTTTGAACAAAAAAAATTGAATGATGGAAAAAGAAAATGTTATGTCGAAAGAAGAGCGATTATTTTTAATCGAAGCCTTGAAAAGGTTGGTTATGGAAAGGAAACCGATTTACGAAGGCTATCAAAAATTTATTCAAAGAGAAAACGAGATGAAAAAATTTATAGAAACCAAGGATGGAAGTTATTTCAAGGAGGAAAAGTGATTAAAGATATTTTTACTGCAGCACTCGGGATGATTACTCAACAAATGAAGCTCGAAGTTGCAGCGAACAATCTTTCGAATGCCAATACTATTGGATATAAAAAGGACAGAGTTTTCGAGCAAGATTTAATCCAAGCGAAATTGAATCTTTTGAATGAGGAAGGAATAGTCGAAACAAAGGACTTACCTGTTGCCACTTATACAGACTTTGCCTTTGGAGCATTCGAGCAGACCAATAACCCTTTGGATTTAGCAATCGAGAACAAAAATGCCTTTTTCCTTGTAGAAGATGAAGAGGGAAATCAGTTTTTGACGCGAGCGGGAAACTTTACTTTGAGCAGGGATGGCTCCATTTCAGCCAAGGATGGCAAAGTTTTGATTGGCGATACTGGTAGGTTGAATCTTTTGCGGGAATTTACTGTGGAAAATGCCTCGATTCAAAATACAATCGCTTCGAATATTAAAGTAACAGAGCGGGGCGAGGTGTATTTGAATGAGGCATTGATTGGAAGGATTCAACTCGTTGAGGTGGATAACCCCGAAACTCTCGAAAAGGTCTCGGGGATATATTTTAAACCAAGAACAGAAACGCGGCAACGTTTCCTTTCGTTCGAAGAAACTGTGATTCGACAAGGATGGATTGAGAACTCTAATGTCGACCCAATAGGCGAGATGGTTAGCCTGATAGATTTACAAAGGATGTTCGATATTGGTGCCAAAATTATTCAAGTTAATGATAATACTTTGGACCAAAGTATCCGTCTTGGCCGCTTTGTTTGATTTTAAAAGGAGGTTAGAATGGATAAAACATTGAGAACTGCTGCTACGGGACTTTCCGCCCAACAGCGGTATGTTGAAATAATTGCCAATAACATTGCGAATGTGAATACATACGCATTTAAGAAAGTTCGACCGGAATTTCAAGACTTGCTTTACGAGACAATCAAGCCTATGGGAAATGTCCAAAGGACTGGAACGGAGCCTCCAAACGAAGTTCAAATTGGTTCGGGTACTGAACTTGTTGCGGCAACAAAAATATTTTCCCAAGGCGATATAGTCGAAACCGGAAATCCTTTGGATATGGCTATTAATGGAGACGGCTTCTTTGTAGTTATTCGACCTGACAATACGTATGCTTTTACAAGGGATGGCTCTTTTCACATCGACCGAAATGGTGAAATAGTTACTTCGCAAGGGTACAGATTGGAACCGAATATCGTAATACCGCAGGATGCTGTTGGCGTTGATGTCAGCCGGGATGGTTTCGTAAAAGCAATTTTCGAAAACGGGGAGGAGCAAATTCTGGGTCAAATCCTTTTGGCTCGATTCATTAATCCAGCAGGATTGCGTGCGATAGGGGAAAACACATTTGTCGAAACACCTGCCTCGGGACCAATGATTCTTGAACAACCGGGCTACAACAATACAGGGGAGATAATTCAAAGACATCTGGAAACTTCGAATGTTGACATTGTCGAGGAAATGGTAAATATGATAATGGCTCAACGTGCATATGAATTGAATGCTAAATCTGTTCAAACTGCCGATAACATTATGAATACTGCAGTAAACTTGAAGCGGTAAAATGAAAAAATTTGCTGAAATTTTTCTTGTTTTTGCTTTGTTTGCTTTGAAAGCTTTTGCTCAAACTAATTTTTCGGGTGAGCAAATTAGAGAACAACTTCTTGCTGAGCTACGCGGCAAAGTTGGAAACGAAGCTGAAATTTTTTTGCCGAAAGTAATAGAAAATTTTTACTTCCCGCAATCAAATGTCGAAATGCGATTCGATTTTGGCGAGCAAAATCTTGTTGGAAATGTTTTCGTTGGTGTTGAATTTCGAAAAAATGATGCACTGCTTCGTAGAGTGGAACTTCCTGTTCGGATTAAATATTTTCTGAAAGTTCTTGTTGCACAAAGAACAATAAACCGTGGCGAAACAATTACGGAGGAAAATGCCCGATTGGAAACTCGCGAAGTCGCTTCGAATATTAATTTGTCGTCGATTGTTGGGACAGATGCTTTTGGGAAAATTGCCAAGCATTATCTTGTAAAAGGAACGATAATTACTGCGGATAATCTCCAAGATGGGATTGCCATCCGAAGAGGCGACAAAGTTCAAGTTGTTGTTTTAAGCGGTGCAATTAAGATTGTTACAACTGGAGTTGCTTTGGACGATGCAAACGCAGGCGAAACCGTCCGGGTTCGTCGAGATAAAACAAATATCGTGCTTTCTGGTATTGCTTCTGCCGATGGTTATGTTGTGATTACAAAATGAGGAGGTTGAAATGAAATTTTACAGAATCTTGGTGTTTATGTTGCTGACAAATTTCAGTATTTGTTTTGCTCAGTTTAATCAAAATACATCTCGTTCGCTGTTTTCGGATGTTAAGGCATACAAAGTTGGCGACGCAATTACAATTTTGATTATGGAGGAGACCCAAGCCGATAATTCAGCTGCAACGAAGGACTCGAGGTCGACTTCGTTGGGGGGCTCGGTTGATGCTAACGCAAACAACAATAGATTCAATGCGGGCGGAGACCTTTCCACTTCGACAGGGTTCGCGGGTAGCGGGCAAACAACCCGGCGAGAGAATATTCGTTCTCGAATCAGTGCTCGAGTCACAAAAGTCGACGAGGTGGGCAACTTGTATATCGAAGGAAAAAGAACAACCAAAATTAATGGCGAAACCCAAACGATAATGATTAGCGGGAAAATTCGACCTGTGGATATTCTGCCTAATAACAATGTTTACTCCTACAACATACTCGACCTTTCGCTGACAATTGAAGGCGATGGCAGTGTAAGTAAAATTCAAGAACCCGGACTTATAACTAAGTTTTTGAGAATATTATTCTGATGCTATGAAAAGAAGCATTTTTTTGCTTGGAATTGTTTGTCTTTCTTTAATGATTACCTCGGCAAGAATCAAGGATATTGCAAAAATCGAGGGGCAAACAGTTGTCCAGGCGATTGGCTATGGTTTGGTTACGGGCTTAAATAATACCGGCGATAACCAACTTTCGACCCATACAGTGCAATCGGTAATAAATATGCTAAAAAGATTTGGATTGACAGTTCCCCAAACCAATCCGAGAATTCGCAATGTTGCTGCTGTTATGGTTACCGCTACAATACCAACATTTTATAAAAAAGGAAGCAAAATTGATGTCGTTGTCTCCTCGATTGGAGATGCAACTTCCTTGCAAGGCGGAGTGCTTTTGATGACCCCTCTTTCTCTGCCCGACGGAACCATTGTGGGATTTGCCCAAGGACCACTAACTCTTGGTGGGTATGAGTTTTCGGCTTTGGGTTCAAAAGTTGTAAAAAACTTTGTTACCAGTGGAAGGGTTCCCAATGGCCTTGTGTTAGAAAAAGACATCGATAACAAATTTATGGACAATCAGCAGATTCGAGTGATATTGAATGAGCCCGATTTTACCACAGCAGTGCGAGTTGCAGATGCAATTAATCGGTTGCCTCGGCTTGCCAATTCGGCTGTTGCTCTTGATGCCGGGACTGTTCAAATTACTTTGCCTACGGGAATTAATCAGAACGAGACGATGGCTTTGATTTCCCAAATTGAGCTTGCCATTGTCGACAAAGATGTTCCGGCTCGTGTTGTAATTAACGAAAGGACAGGAACTATTGTTGTTGGTGGCAATGTTCAAATCAATCCTGTTGTGATAGCACATAGTGGATTGGAAATAATGATTCAAAAAGAGGTGGTGTTCCCACCCCAACCAATGATTGCCTTGTATTTGAATCGTGGCTACACATTGGATTCCATAATGAAAATCATTGTGTCGGAGCAGAAATCTCCCGCAGTTGCAATTGATTTGAGGGCGCCAACGGTGCAGGATATTGCCAATGCTTTGAATTTGCTGAATGTTACCCCGAGAGATTTAATCTCTATCTTTCAGGCGCTTAAAGAAAGCGGGGCACTTTCGGCAGAACTTATTATTCAGTGAATTGTTTTTTTATAAACAGAAGTATAATATTCGACAATGAATGAACTCGGGAAAGTAGTCGATAAAGAAATTTTATCCAGAAGCCTTGAAAGCAAGGCTTTGGAAAACATTAAAAAAATTGAAAGTAAAAAATTGTCTGACGCAGAGAAGAAGAAAATCGAGGCGACTTCACGAGATTTTGAGTCATTTTTTACCTATATGATATTCAAAGGCTTACGAAAGGCAATGCTATCTGATGTCGAAAACGAAGAGGAATCGAACGATTTCGGTGGCGATATTTTCAACGACTTAGCGTTGATGGAGCTATCGCGTCAGTTGTCCCGCTCAGGTTCTGGTATAGGAATTGCAGAGAAAATTTATTTGCACCTAACTGGCGAAAGATTAAATATGTTACCGAAAGAAATTATTATTCCGGAAAAGAATAAGATAAAGTCGAAAGAAGCGGAGTTATCGAAGCCAGCAAATTTGAGCGACAATAAACCAACGAAGTTAGTTAAGGGAGTTTCGAAACAAGTGGCACAAAAAATAAAGGAATTGGAAGATATCATCGAACAAACAGCGAACAAATACCAAATCCCCAAGGCTTTAATTCAGTCGGTGATAGCGGTGGAATCGGGAGGCAACAGTTACGCTGTTTCGCCAAAAGGAGCCAAAGGGCTGATGCAGTTAATCGACAGCACTGCAAAATACGTTGGCGTCCGTAATGTGTTCGACCCAAAAGAGAACATCGAAGGTGGGGCAAAATACCTTCGGGAAATGCTCGAAACTTTCGACGGGAACATAGAACTTGCACTTGCAGCTTACAATGCTGGTCCGGGTAATGTATTGAAATACAATGGGGTTCCGCCATTTTCGGAAACCCGAAACTACATCAATCGAGTGAAAAGGTATCTCTCGATTTTTTCAAGCAATCTTATAGGTGAACAATGAATAAGTTTACTGAGTTACTTCAAAAGGAATATGAGTTGCTCAAGCAAATGTTAACACTTGCAGAAGAGCAACAAACAGCATTAATCCGATACGACATCGGTGCAATTGAAAGAACAACATTAAAACTTAACGAAGTAACAAGGGAAATGAAACAATGCGAAGACGAAAGGATAAATTTTTTGATTAAAGAGTTGAAACTCAACAGACGGGAAGCTCTGACTGCCAAGTTGACGGATATTAGCAAAAAGATTGATATTCCTGCGACTTTGCTTGAAAAGCGGGAGGAAATTGCCAACGCAATCGAGCGTTTGGCAAATGTTTCTTCTTTGAACAGGCTATTGATTAATCGTGCGTTAATTTCAATTAATGAGATACTTTCGACACTTTCAAATCCACAAAACTCTGTATGTAATGTTAGAATTTAAGGAGGGGTTATGAATATACAAACAAACAGGACAAACGAAACTATCAAAAAGAAGGTGGAATCATTCCTTGGTTCCATCGATAATTTGACAAATCATCTGAATGGCGATATTTTTAACTTTAAAAATGCTTTGAAGGATTGTGTGCAGGACATTCCAAACATTTTGGAATTTTCTTTTAACACTGGGCATTTACTTGAACGGAAGAAGAATATTGCTATAGCGAAAGCATCGCTTGAACAATGCAAAACTTATCTTTCAATGCTAAAAAGTATGAGAATTGTCTCGACCAACGACTTAATTGCACAGGTGGAAGAGATAAATCGCTTGTTAGAAAGTAACCAATCGTAAAGGGAAGGAAGATGGGAGTTTCGCCCTCGCTCGAAATTGCAAAGCGGGCATTGATTGCCCAACGATTAGGCTTGGACGCTACAAGCGGGAACATTGCCAATGTCAATACTCCGGGCTACTCCCGTCGTGTTCCGAATTTCACCGAAGGGGAACCTTTGCCTTCCCGTAATGGCTTCATCGGGAATGGCGTTTTGGTTAGCAAATTGCGTACATTTCGGGAGGAATTTTTTGACCGCCAAATTCGCCGTAGCCTATCGAATTTAAGCACATTGGAATCTGATGATTCAATAATACACAGGATAGGTGTAATCTTTGGCGAGCCGGGCGAGAACTCGCTCAACAGCATCCTAAGCGATTTTTTCAACTCCTTCGAGGATTTATCATATAAGCCAACAGATGTTTCTTTGCGTCATAGAACAATAACGCTTGCCCAAACTCTTGTAAGTCGGTTCAAAGAAATTGCAAATCAGTTGAGTGAAACACGCCAGCAAGTTCTTACCGATATGAACGACGCAATCAAACAAGCAAATACCCTTATAAAGGAAATTGCCGACTTGAACTATAAAATTGCTTCCTTGAATAACAAGACCGAAGGTGAAAATCAAACTTTGGTTGACCAAAGAGCGACGAAAATCGAAGAGCTTAGCAAATTAATCGATGTTAATGTTACACAAGGAGATTTTGGAACTGTAAATATTTTTTCGAATGGCATAAATTTAGTTACTGGCTCAAATTATAATCAATTAAAACTTAAAGAAACAATTGATGGAGTCACAGGGGAAAGAAATGTCTCGATTTTGAAAATCGACCCGAGTGGTAGGGAGCTTGCAACTATCAACCTTCAGAATGGAAAACTGCATAGTTTAATGTCGCACTACAACATTACATTAGATGACAAAGATTCTTCGGGCAAATTTTCGGTGGCAAAATCTTTGGAGGATTTTTTTACGACTTTCGTTAACAAAATAAATTCTCTTACCCAAAATGGTTATGGTTTGGACGATACTACCGCACCACCTCCAGGTAGGCAGTTTTTCACTTATACTGGTTCGCTTTCGATTCTGACGACGGAGGTAAACAGCGAGCTAATTGCTGACCCACGAAAACTTCCTATTTCGGCTTATCCGGGGGAAGTGGGTGATTCTTCGGTAGCAAAGCAAATATCTTCACTTGCTTCGGATTCATCTTTTCTGTTGAATCAAACACCCGACGAATATATCACAAACTTGATAGGGAATCTTGGAGAACTCGGTTCCCAGATTTCTTCTTTATATTCTATTTCCAAAACAGCAAACGACCAGCTTTTGAATCAAAGGGAATCGTTGATTGGTGTTAATCTTGACGAAGAAGCAATTAATCTTGTGAAATACCAGAAGGCATTTGAAGCTGCCAGTAGAGTGGTTTCGACAACGAACGACCTTTTGGCTACTCTTGTCAATTTAGGACGATAGGATTATGAGAGTTACTCAATTTTCAAAATATACGCCATATCTTTCTAATCTCGAAGAAATTCAAAGCAGAAAGTATTTGAATGAACTTCGAGTTTCAACGGGTAAGCAAATTGTGGATATTTCCGAAACGCCCGATTTGCTAGTTCAAAAGAAAAGGTTCGAAAATCAAATTAATCTACATCAGCAGTATAAAAAGAATATAGAATATGCCATAAATTTTGTTCAACATACAACTGATACACTCGAAACTTTAGCAAACAATGTGCAGAAAATCAGAGAAATAGCAATTTCTGCAACTCAAATTGGGGCATCGCAAGATGTTTCGACACTCGGAAAGCAAATTCGAGGATTACTCGATGATATTATCAACAATCTTAATAGCAATTTCGATGGTCAATTTATCTTTGCAGGGAATTTGTTGACCCCCGACGCAATTGCCCAGCCTCCCGGTTCAAATAATAATCTACCATTCGAAATTATTCAAGAGACTCCTTCAACGGACAATCCTTCGGGGTTGAAAGTCATTTTTAAAGGGAATACCAAAAAACTTGTAGTGAACACAGGAAAATTTACCAGCGAGGCTTTGAACACAACAGCCGATGAATTATTCAGCGATACACTACTTTCTGATTTGAACAAAGTCGTCGACCTTTATAACTTGTTGGTATATAATAAAGATGGCACATTGCGAAAGGATACCGATTTGTTTAATACAGATGATTTGAGTAAATTGAATAATTATCAGAAAGAAATCTGGCAAATGTATGACAGATTGAATCGGGCTAATGCCCGAAATGGGGCTTTGATAAATCGATTGGAAGCACAAAAAGACCAAACTGCTTCTTTGTTAACAGCATTCGAGGGTTATCGTTCGAAAGTTGCCGATACCGACTTTGCATTGGCAACAATTCAGTTGACAAAAGACCAGTCCACTTTGCAATTTGCATTGCAAGTTGGTGCAAGACTGACACAAGCAACACTTTTTGACTTTTTAAGATAAAGATGCGATGCGATTTTCGAGTGGTATCGCCCTGCTAATTGGTTTTATTGCGATTTTTGGTGCTTTCGTATGGGAAAGCGGTTCTTTGGAAAGCATCTTTCTCGGTCCAGCCCTTTTGATTGTGGTTGGTGGTACCCTTGCCGCTGGGCTTGCAGGAACTTCCGTCGAAGTTATGGCGCGTCTCCCAAAATTAATTTGGATTGCTCTCTATCCCAAAACATACAACAAGATTGAAATTATTGAACAGATGGTTGAATTTTCGGTTTTCACCCGAAAAGAAGGTATACTTGCTTTGGAAAGGCGTTTGGACGAGGTAAAGCATCCTTATATGCGTCGTCTTTTCCTGCTTTTAATTGATGGAACCGACCCACAGACGCTTCAAAAAATGGCTGAAACGGAAGTTAGCTTTATGACCGAACGCCACAATATCAATATTATGCTTTTCCAAAAGCTTGGAGGTTATAGCCCGACGATGGGAATCATTGGAACAGTGATGGGATTGATTGCAACGCTTGCAGCAGCTGGCAGCGACCCAACAGTTTTGATTCAGCATATTGCCACAGCATTTATTGCAACAATGTGGGGAATTATTCTTGCCAACCTTCTTTGGTTGCCAATTGGCGATAAACTTCGAGTTCTTCATCTCGAAGAAGTTGAACTTATGCAAATGATTTTAGAAGGAACCCTTGCCATTCAACTTGGCGAAATTCCTTCGGTTGTTCGTTCAAAACTTTTGGCTTCTTTGCCTATTTCCGAACAAGAGAAATATTTGGAAGAACATAGCGGTTTTTAATCCAAAGGCATCAGAACGGAGCGGAAAGATTCAACGAATAGCCCCACCGACCAAACAAATGCTTGCTTGTATTGTAACGAACTTCAAAACCCCAATAGGCTAAATTTGTGATGAATAATGGAATCCGTCCTAAACCTAACCCGAATTCAGTGTATAAATTATTTGTTGGTTTGTAAACGATTGGCAAAGTTGCTTGGTTAAAGTATTTTCCCATTGCTCCAGAAATTAAAATTTCGACGCCACGATTGTTCCACAAAGGCAAACCAATCGCTCGCCAGAATAAATCGGAAAAGTTGTATTGAAAATGAATCGCAAAAAACTTATTTCCACCAAAAACACCTGTTGGTGCAGTGTAAAAGTTCCCTAAACCATAAAAATTAGGCATCCGAAAAGAATACTGGATTGGAGTCTCTGCGGCTGCATATCCTCCTTCGAATAGAATACTCAACGACATTGGGTCGTAACCAGTGTAAACAGTTGGTATCTTGATTAGAAGGGCGGGATAGAACACACCAAAGTTTTGTGTTTTATCTCGAATTCCCACATCAACACGGAAGGAAAATCGGTAGCCAATTTTGTCTTCGTTTGCCGAAGGCATCAAACCTGTTTGTAAATTGCCAAAGGTCAAATCCATTTCGAGAATATCAAAAGTCCCTTCGGTGATTTTGGGATTTTCTCGCCACGCAGAGTTCGAGAACAAACTTCCAGTCGAAATTTGTTTCAGGGAAGATTGAGTTGAATGTTCATAGGCTATTTTAAAATCGATGAAGTCAAAAATTCTATTTTCACTTAATTGGTATTCCAAACGCCATACTTTGCGATGGTAGTAATCGTAGTAATCCCAGTGGAAAAGGTAGGCGAAAAGCGTATTCAAAAAGATTGGCATTTTATCGTCCATCGTCGAAGGTGTTACATCCGAAAAAATGGAGAAAGTAATTTTCGATTGTGGCTTGGGTGAATATTTAAAATCGATGGAATGATAAAATTTTTTCTGACCAAATGAATACGATGGCGAGAACACAAGGCTGAAAGATTTATATTTGACATAAGGAGAGATACCAAGACTATAGCCAGTGACCCTGTTGAAGCCCGTCCCAATTCGGTCGATTGCGGGGTCTATTCCCCAAGTAAAACTTTTTTCAGCCTTCTTTTGAAGTGTATCTACTGTTTTAGAAATGGAATCGATTTTTTTGTAGATGGATTTTTCGTAGTCGGAAGTTTCCACCAAGTTGTTTTGCGACCAGAATTCTTCCTTCGTAGAATCTGCTTGTGGGTTGACCGCAATTTTTTGTTTTTCCGATTTGGCAACTATGCTATCGGGCAAAGGTTGGTTAATAATTGCATCTGTAACAATGCTCACGGCACGGAAATTCAATGCCAAATCCAGAAAGCCTTTTAATATCTCAACTTTGATTTTCCCCGTAAGTTCCAAATAGGAAGGTTGCCGGATGTTTTCGTTCAAAGCAGTGAATTTTTGCGTATATTTCAGGCTGTCGAACATATCAATGAATGAAAATCGGCTTGGTGTTAATTCCAATTCGAGCAGATTGTAACTTTTCTCCAAAATTTTTATCACTCCTTCGAATGCTGGATAAACTTCGGTTTTGGGCGTAACACGAATTATATACACATAAAGTTCGCCAAAGTTTTCTCTGCCCAATAGTTCATAACGGTAGTAATCGAAACAATTTTTGGCAAGAGGTGTAACAAATTCCGTAGAAAGGACTTTCACTTTCTCGTCGTAAAAACTTAAAAATTCATTAAACACAAGGATATTTGCTTCTTTCGGGAAATTTGCAGTCTGCCGACGCTCGGTGATTTCGGAATATTTTATATCCTTTGTGTAATCGATGAAAACATTGGAGAAAGTTTCGGCAATGACATTTTTAAAAAATTCCTTCAAGAGGCTATCTTGCTTCTTTTCTGCTTCAGATTTCTTTTCGATTTGAATTCGAAGAGCATTCTTTTCTGGTGCGTCGAGAATTCCCCCGCCAAGAGTAACAAAAATTTTCGAATATACTTTTGCTTGAAGAGTTTTTAATCGGTCGAGATTCTCCTTCTTCTTTTCCACTGCCCTTTTGATAATTTCGTTGACCTCGATTTCACCAATTGACTCTACTTCGGCAATTTGCACAGGCAGTGGATTTAGGTAAATCTTTAAGGTATCCTGCACGGTTCCGTCGAAAGTGTAGGTGTAGGAATCGAAACCGATGGAACGGAAAAGGATTTTGCTTCCCACAGCGACGTTTGTTAATCGAAAGAAGCCCGACGAGGAGGAGTATGTACCTCGATCTGTGTTCAGGATTGTTATTCTGACGCCCGAAATTGGCTTTTGCGTTTCCTTGTCGAATACTTTTCCAATTATGTTCGCTGTTTGCGAAAAGCCTTGTTCTGCAACACAAAAAGTTAAAGCAAATAGCATCAAAAACAAAAAACGATGCCAAAGCATTTTTAATCGATTTGTATGAAAATCAAAATTAATCAAAAGAAATCAAGTGTGGAAATTGTAAAATTAGGGGATTTTGGAATCAACTTTTAAGTTTTTGATAATTCTTCGAGCATTTCAAGAATAAGTTTAACATTTGTTTTAAGTTCATCTAATGAGCCATTATTTTGGATGATGAAATCTACGGAGTTGTATTTTTCTTTTGCAGGAATTTGCCTTTGCAAGCGTAAGTCTACATCTTCTTTGGAAAATTTCCCAAGTATTTCCATTCGCTCGTATATTTTTTCTTTTTTCGAGTCGACTAAAATAATGTAATCGAAGAGGTTTTGAATATTTGCTTCGAAAATCAAAGCACTTTCGAAAAAAAACATCCGATTGCCTTCCTCGATTAATCTGGTTATGATTTTTTCTGTCTCGTCCAAAACAAATGGATGGACAATTGCATTCAGACGGGCAAGGATTCGTTCCGATTTGGGAGAATTGGAGAACACCTTTTCGGCGAGCCACTTGCGATTTAAACTACCATCTTCGAGGTATGCTTCTTCACCAAAGTTGTCGATTATTCTCTTTTTGAGTTCTTCGTTTTTTACCATCAATTCCTTTGCAAGCGAGTCGGAGTAAATAATGGGGTAACCAAACTCTTCGATTATTTTGCACACTGTGGATTTTCCTGTGCCAAAATTTCCTGTAACACCAATGAATAATACTTTTTCCATAAGCAAATCTTAATCTTTCAAAATTACGAAACAATAATTTCAGATTTGATTTGATTTTAATTTGATATTTGATTTTTTTACTTAATTTTTTTAATTTTACTTTTTTATAGGAGGTTATAAACCTTGAAAAGATTGATTTACTTGCTCATATTACTTGTTGGGATTTTGCCCTCGTGCAACAACGAGGACACAACATCCCCGAATACTTCGGTGGCGAACATCATAGCCGAAGTTACTGGGGCGGTCGCTGTTAAATATACAGGTGCAGGAGTTGTTACAGCCGCTAATTTGTCGAATGCATTGGTTTTGAGTCTTGGAACTTCTGCAAAAATTGATAATAAAAAATATATGCTTGGTGTTTATATTTTCTTCAAAGATTTTCAGGACAAGACGGGAGTGTTTAGATTTACAGATAGAGAGGGAGTTATCGCAGGGGATTATGCTGTTGGAACTTTTGATGTGGGCGAGGGAAACAACAAAAAAACATTTGTGTCCGACTCGGGGCAGGTAGAAATTACCCAACTTGTTGGCACATCTGTTCGGGGTTCTTTCTACTTTCGGGCAAAGGAAAAAACCACGGGCGAGATAATCGAAGTCAAAAATGGAATAATCGCATTCCCATAAAAAGGGTTTTTTATGAAAATTTTCAAAGGTTTCCTACTTTTTATTGTTATTTTCTTTTTGATTTTTCTTGTTGTTACAATTTTTCTGCCCTCCCATTATAGGGTCGAAAGGAAAATCGAGCTGAAAACTTCTTCCCCGTTTGTGTTTTATCTAATCAATGATTTGAGGAATTGGAAATACTGGGACCCTTGGTGGAAACTCGATACAACACAAGTTAGGATTTACGAAGGAACAATATTTGGCAAAAATGCTTCTTTTCGCTGGTCAAGCAAAAATAGTAATATCGGAACAGGAGAGGTAAAGATTATCGAGGACAAGCCATTTGAGTTCATCAAGCTGAATTTTCTTTTTGGCAGGGGAATGTCGTCGGTAAGCGAGTTTCGTTTCTTCAATTTTGGCGATAAAATTTCGCTTGTTTGGAGTTTGGAAGGCGACCTTAAGTTCCTTGCCAAATGGTTTCGATTTTTTATGGACGAAGCAATAGGGAAAGACTTCGCCGAAGGTTTATCGAAAATAAAATCGATTGCCGAGAAAGCGGACTCCGAAAGGTTTGTTTGTTTCCGAGATTCTTTTCCAAAAGTTGATATTATCTATATTTCCGATTCCACTGCAAGTAGTCGAATGGAATTCTTGCAAAAGTTTAACGAAACATTGCTTGAGCTTTTAGAATTCTCGAAGGAAAAGAATTTGCAATTGTTGGGAAATCCAATAGCAATCTATAATGGGAAGTCGAAAAATACTATTTCTTTCGATGTTTGCATTCCTGTGGTTCTGGCTGATTCTATTGAGGTTAGTGGCAGAATTCAGAAAGGCACAATTCTTTCGTTCAATGTTCTGCGTTGCGTTGCATTAGGTAATATCAACGATTTTGATTATCTAAACTCAAAAATTCAGAATTACTTGATAAAGAATGGGCTTTCGGCAAAGTGGAAATTGTTCGAAATGTTTTATACCGACCCCTTGAAGACCAACCCGAAAGATAACTTGTCGATAATTTACTGCCCGTTATAGTTTAAAATTTTTTTGGAATTTTTAGAAAATTTTAGATTTGGAATTGACATAATTATAAGATTCGCATCTTTGTTTTAATAAGTTTCGCTTAACAAAAACTCAATGGTTTTTTCTTTATAATAATCAGATTTCGTTTCGTTAACTTTCAACAATGAGGATGTATGTTTATTATCAAACCACAAATAAGTAATAGTTACAGTTTTGATTATGCTTGAATATTGTTTTAATGTGTCAGTTTGAACTTGTTCAACTTTTACTCGTAAAACATTTTCATATTTATTGTTTGGTAGAATTAGAGTTCCATATGCGTCTGCAATTGTTGTGACGGTTCCTTTGCCTTTAAAGTCCATTCCATTAACCGAATATTCGGTAGTATACTCATCGGAAATTGTATCTTGGAATTTTATAGGTCGTTTAATAAAAAGCATTGGATTATTGTATTTTATGAATAAATTGTTTTCTGTACTCACGGTTCCTACTAATTGATTTTCGTGTTCATTTTTGAGCAAATACACATATCTCCCATCTGAATATTTTTCAACAAAATTAGCCTCTGGAAACAGGTTGTAATAAGGTGTGGAATCAGGTGGGGTTATCTTTATTGTAGTGGTTTTGGATGGAATTACTTCTAACTTTGAAAAATCCCAAATTTGATTTTCACCACTTTTATCAACTACCACATTGTCTGCAAAAGCTTGCTGAAAGATTAATGTTGTTCCATGTTTAAAATCTTCAGCTTTTTCGATTACAGGTCCTTTGATTACAGATTCAACAGGTCCACTTCCGCAAGCATATAAAATTAAAACCAATAATAGTAATTCTATCGTTTTCATAATTGCCTCCTTATATATTATTTATTCATCATAATCTACGTAAAAATCCAATCTTTGTTTCAATTAGAAAAATAAAATTATTTAACTTTTAAAATTTCAATTTTAAAAAAAATTAATCTAACCAAAATAATCAGCAAAGCAATTAAGAAAAGAAAGGCAAGGAAGTACTTCCTAGTAGAGGTTGAAAAAACATTTCAGTGTTGCCGTTTTACGATTGTAGCGTAATGCACAAAGTTCGATTAAAGGTTCATTTTACTAAATTCAGCTTTGAAGCCATGTTATTTGAATTGAATATCGTTGAACAAATAATATTTTAAAGATAGTTTGTTAGATTACCACCGAGTGACTAAATTAAACTTTCAAGATTACATTATCCAAATTTATTTTATTTAAAATCGTCTAACTATAAGTATAAAGTTTTTGGTTTTGGAAATGAAGAAAGTGATTTTAATTAGTTCGGCGATAAACGAAAATAGGATAGCTATAACCGAAGATGGGAAATTGGCAGAGTATTTCGTCGAAACACCCGACAAAGAGAAATTTGTCGGCAACATTTATCTTGGTAGAATAACACGAATCCTGCCCAGCCTAAATGCTGCTTTTGTGGATATTGGACTGAAACAAAATGCCTTTCTTCATTTTTCCGACGTTGACGAAAGGTTCAAACAAATTCTTTGGGATGAAGAGCCCGAGCGTGAAAATTTGGAAGATGGAAATAGCTTCGAGGAAAATAGTGTGATTGCCGAAATCGATAGTCTTATTGATAACTTCAAGAATGGAAATGGTAGCAGCAATGGCGCTGTTAAAGATAAACGCGTTGACGAAAGGCGTGGCAACAAAAAAGTCGATAAAGTTAAAGAAAGAACTATTCAGTTGAATTTCAAACTTGACATTAAGGAAAATCAATTAATTCCTGTTCAAGTGGTTCGCGAAGCTTTTGCGAACAAGGGGGTCAAAGTAACGACACGGATTTCGATTCCCGGGCGATACCTTGTGCTTGTCCCCGATTTTAATATCATTGGGATTTCGAGGCGAATAAGTTCTCCTCAGGAAAGGCGTCGTTTGCGAAATCTTGCTGCAAAAGTTACAAAAAAAGAATACGGTTGTATAATTAGAACAGCAGCAATTGGTCGAAATGAAGAAGATTTTCAGGCAGACTGGGAAAAGTTGAAAGATACCTGGGCGAAAATACAGAAGAAGGCTGAGAATGCAAAAGAACCTATGCTTTTGTATAAAGATATGGAATTGACTACAAGCATCATTCGCGACCTTTTCCAGAATGATGTTGACAAAGTAGTTGTCGACTCAAAAAAACTTTACAAGGAAATTATTGAATATTTGGAAGATTACTCTCCCGAGTTTATCGAAAGGGTGGAACTTTATAAGAACAAAACTCCATTGTTCGATTATTATAATGTCGAAAAAGATATTGAACTTACAAAGCAAAGGAAAGTCCCTTTACCAAGTGGCGGAAGTATAATAATCGACCAAACCGAAGCAATGTTTATAATCGATGTGAACTCGGGGAAATTGGTTAGCGAAGCGACACAGGAAATAAATGCTTTCAAGACGAATATGGAAGCGGTGAACGAAATTGCTCGGCAAATTCGCTTGCGCGACCTTGCTGGAATCATAATTGTCGATTTTATTGATATGCACGACCCATTGCACCGAAAGAAAATTTATTACGCTATGCGGCGGGCTATGAAGAAAGACCGAGCCAAAGCAGTTGTTTTCCCTCTTACTGAGCTTTCTTTGATGCAAATCACTCGGCAAAGAATCAGTCTTAATATTGCCGAGAAAGTTACAGAAGTTTGTCCTTTGTGCAAAGGTTTAGGGCGAGTTCCAACAAAAGCCGAGGTGTTGACCAAAATTGAACGATGGTTGAAGAATTTCAAATCGAGGTCGAAAGAATTTCGTGTTCGACTTTATGTTCATCCTCATATCGCTGAATATTTAACCGAAGGAAGTATCTCGCGGTTAACCAAGCTGATGCTTAAGTATTTCATAAGAATAAAGCTTGTTGTCGATGATAGTCTGGCAATAGACCAGTTTAAATTTGAGTCGATTAAACAGGGCAAAGATATTACAAAACAGTATTTAGAATTTGTTTATGAAGAGGGACTCAATTAAAAGGATTTCGATTTTGGGTTCAACGGGTTCGATAGGAACCCAAACTCTGCAAGTTGTCGAAGAAAGTGATAATCAGTTTGAAATAGAGTATTTGACAACAAATACAAACATTGAAATTCTTGCCGAACAGGTGCAAAAATTTCAGCCAAAAGGCGTTGTAATCAAAGATTACGAAAAGTATAAAGAATTTAAAAAGAATTATTCCTTTTCTGGCGAGATTTTGACGGGCGAAGAGGGCTTATGCAGGGCTGCTGCGAGCGAGCGTAACGACTTGTTGGTTTCGGCTTTGGTTGGATTTTCGGGGGTTTTGCCTACTATTTGTGCTTTGGAGAAAGGGATTGATGTTGCGCTTGCGAACAAGGAAGTGCTGGTTGCGGCTGGGAAATTTGTATCCGAGATTTCGGCAAAGAGTGGTGCCAAAATAATTGCTATCGATAGCGAACACAATGCAATCTTGCAATGTTTGATTGGCGAGGATATGGCTTCGGTCGAAAAGATTATTTTGACCGCCTCGGGTGGTCCTTTCCTTGGTGCAAGTTTAGAAAGCCTTGCAGAAGTGGGGGTCGACGAGGCGCTGGCACATCCCCGATGGAACATGGGAAAGAAAATTACTATCGACTCGGCAACTTTGATGAACAAAGGTTTCGAGGTGATTGAGGCTCATTGGCTTTTTAATTTATCGCCAGAAAGAATCCAAGTTGTTGTTCACCCCGAAAGCATCATACATTCGCTTGTTCAATTTGTCGATGGCGCGATTAAAGCCCATCTTGGTTTTCAAGATATGAGAATCCCAATTTCTTTTGCTTTAAACTATCCAAAAAGAAATTATTACAATTTCCCAAGAATAGATTTAATCGAAATTGGGAAACTAAGTTTTTCGCAGCCCGACACCCAAAGATTTCCGTGTTTAAAATATGCATACGAAGCTCTTGAAATTGGTGGAACTGCACCTGCGATTCTGAATTCGGCAAACGAAACCGCAGTTCAAGCTTTTTTGCAAAAGCGAATTTCGTTTGTTCAAATTCCGGCTTGTATCGATTTTGCCTTGAGTAATATCGATATTCTCGAAGAACCTTCTTTGGAAGATGTTTTTGAAACCGATAGAATTACCCGCGAATTAACGGAAAGATTTATTAACAAAAAGAATTAAGCTATGGAAATTTTAAATAATCTTTTTTATTTTATAATTGTCATTGGTGTTCTTGTCATTTTTCACGAGTTTGGACATTTCATTGCTGCACGACTTTCGGGCATCAGGGTCGATGTTTTTTCCATTGGTATGGGTCCTCGCTTGTTTGGTTATAATAAAGTGAATGGATTTACATTTGGCAAATTACCCGAAAAGTTTGAATTGAATGGGTTTTGCGATTATCGCGTGTGTTTGTTTCCGATTGGTGGCTATGTTAAGATTGCTGGGATGATTGACGAAAGTTTGGACAAATCGTTTCTTGAAACACCCCCACAGGAATATGAATTTCGGAGCAAGGGAACTTTGACTAAGCTTTTTGTTATTTCTGCTGGCGTGATTATGAATTTTATCCTTGCCGTCTTGCTTTTTTCAATTATCTCGTACAGCGAAGGGAAAGTCGTTTGGAAAACTACTCGAATTGGGTATGTTCAAAAAAATTCACTTGCCGAGAATATCGGATTACAGCAGGGCGATAAAATTCTTTCCATAGACTCTAAACCTGTTGCAGATTGGAACGAGGTTTTAACTCGTCTTTCGCTCGAGAAGTTTGGTTCAACAAAGACTTTAGCAATATTACGAAATTTCGATACCATTAAACTGCGAGTCGATGGCAATCAGGTTGTGAAAGCCATTGCCAAAGGGATTTCGAATTTAGGTCTCACCCCAGAAAAGTTTGTAGTTTATGTGCGAGACGTCGAGACATTAGCGCCCGCAGGTAAAGTGGGTTTGAAACACGGAGATACAATTCTTGCTGTAAATGATGAGCAAATCGATGCTTTCGACGAGTTGACTTATCTTTTGAGCCAAAATAAATCCAAACCTGTTCTGCTTCGCTGGAAAAGAGGGAATACGATTTTGAGCGATTCTGTGACACCAACGAATCAGGGTAAGCTTGGCTTTTATCCCGGATTTCACTTTGCAGGACAGAAAGATACCATTTACTACGGGGTGTTCGAGGCTCTTTCCAATGGTTTGAGCGAAACCTGGCGTGCTTCTCAACTTTTTGTTTCTTCTGTTGTTCAAATCTTTAAGGGGAACATTTCTTCCCGAGAATCACTGGGCGGACCAATTGCAATTGCCAAAAGTGCTTCTCAGCAAGCCAATCTGGGAATAATCTACTTTTTGAATTTTATTGCTTTGCTATCTATTACTTTGGCTATAATCAACATCCTGCCAATACCTGCACTCGACGGGGGGCACTTCTTGATTATTTTACTCGAGGGCTTGTTGCGCCGCGAACTTCCCTTGAAAGCCAAACTGGTAATTCAAAACATTGGCATCGGAATTATTGTCCTTTTGATGATTTACGTTGTTTTCAACGACATAACAAGATTGATTAAGTAAAAGAGCAAAATCAGGTTTCATTCAAGCATTCCGAAAGGTGTTTAACTAAAGATACTCCCCATTATCGATTGTTGCAATTTGAAACATATTCTACAACTTTTGACAATCACAACAAAAATTGCAGTTTCACTTGTATTATCGATTGTTGCAATTTGAAACATATTCTACAACGGTAGGCAAAGGGGTTATTTAGACATCGGATGTTTCTAAAACATCCGATGTCTTTTCAAGAACATCTTCAGTCGAAGCTTACTCCACCACCACCGGCACGGTTTCGCTTCCGCCACGCCAGCGGATGAGGATGAAGTATATCCCTGCGGGGACGCCACTGCATTCCCATTCCAACTCCCCGCTGGTTGTGCTCCGGGTGTCCACCCGTATTCGCTCCTTGCCCTCCACCTTCCGTCCCATCGTGTCATACACCCCGTCGATTGCTTCCCGCAGGTCGAAACTCCCGTCCCAAGCAACACGTGCCTTCACCCGCACCTTCGCCGGCTGGGGATATGGGTCGGACGCCCAAAAGTGCGTGGTGTAATACCGCTTCTCAATCGTCGGCTCTTTGACTATGCTCGGCTCTTGCTTCTTCAATGTAATCTTGTAGTAGTTGAACGGACGCAGCGAATCGCTCAGCCCTGCGATTGCAACATTCCCTCGGAAAATTACGCTCTCGAAATTCGGCTTGCCATAGTCCCACTCGCCCTCCCGCCATTGGGTAAGGTCGCTGCGGTCGGCATTTTCCAAAAACAACCCCCGCCCGACAAGGTAGAAATGGTCAGAGATGACCATAAGCATCGGACGGAAGTCGCCTTCCTCCGCTTCCCAAAGCAATTTCAATTCATTTGTCTTTCTATCGAATAAGTAAAGTCGGTCGGGAAGGGAAGTAGTGAAAAAGACACTGTCCTTGCCGTGTTGGTAGAATTGAATTGGATTTAAATAAGGAAGTTTATGAACAATGGTATATGTTTTGCCAGTATCATTTGAATGCCTTATTTCAAAACTTATTCTGCTAGAATCGAAAGATGAGTCTTGGGGAGGATGTGCTAAACCGAACATATAAAAATCGTTTACAGAGGAATTTGGCAAAATAAATTTCAAACCAAAACCTTTTTGAAATTGAACAGGAGTAATAAAATCAACAAAATTAGTATCACCAATATGAATACTATATCTAAATGGAAAAACTTCAGTTGAGCTATAACCAAAAAGGAAGGAATCGCCTAACAAGGAGATATTTGTTGGTTCATTTTTTGGCAAAACAGGAAATGCACCCGAGGAAGTTTTTCCCTCCCAAGGGTAAGAAATATTTTTGAAAAAATTATATGTTACAGTAGGAGTGAAATAACTTGTAAAAGAGTTTGAAAGGAGCCCCCAAATGTAACCCTTTCCTGTTGAGTCGAGAAAAATTTTCGTTACCTTCTCCATACTGTATCTTCCGGGAAATCTACCAATTGTATCCCCCATTGAATAATATTCCAAAGGTTTGAAAGTGTTTCCACCATCTAAAGTTCTATAAATTTCTCGGTCCTTCACAAAGAAATATGTTGAATCATTCAATATAAACAACGGGATTCCTTGGAGCAGAGAAACCAAATGCCATTCGGAAAAATCGTTCTGAGATAATAAAAGGAACCTGTTCTGAAGAGGCAAACTTTCAGGGTTTCCCATTGTTAAAACCATCAGCTTGTTGGAGTATGAAGAAACCTTAGGGTCAAGAAAAAGACAATAGTAGATTGTTTCACCAGAAATATTAATACTCCCAATTCTAAAAAGATAAGTAGCAAAGTAAACATCATCAAAACTTGTTCCAAAATCAACCAAACTGTCTTTTGGTACATTAATATGCTTTTTTATTTTATACTTATTGTAAAGGGGAATATACCCCGTCTGTGAAGAATCTAAATATCTCACAATTTCTTCTTTTTCCAAACCCATAAGTGTATCTTTACAAAAAAAATATGTCCGAGGTGAAATAACAATTGAATTTCGCCTTTTGTACTCTTGTGTTTTTCTTAATTGATAATTTAAAAAAACAGTGTCATTAAAAAAGTATTCCCACTTGTTAAATAAACTATCGGTAAAATATAGATTTCCCCAAATTCTTAATATTGGTTTTCCTTTTAAATAATAAACATTGAACTCCATCAAGGGCAAAGTGTCCTGAATATTAATTTTACCTCTTATACTAATGTATTTTAAAGAATCCAGATTTTTATCAACTACATAAAATCCATCATTTCCAAAAGATTTTTCATATTTTGAATCTACAATTATTTTATCGTAAAAGGGATAAATCTTGTATCTTAAATAGACTGAATCCTTCTGGGGCAAAATATCACGCGAGTTAGGAAAGTCCGAACGGGGCAGAAATACACTATCGGAAAGCTTCTTTTCTATTTGTCCATGCTTATTCAATTTTATAATAGACTTTACTGTTCGGATAAAAATTGAGTTTTCATCAACAAAAAAGCATAGAAATTTGTCATTTGAATCTAATGGAATTTTAATTTTTTGCCAATTTATTCCTTTATTGTGGGAGAAAATAAGAAAACCATTATCAAGAATGCCCCAAATTGTGTCCTTATCTTTTTGCATTCCTCTTATTGCAGAATAATTCCCAATTGACCTAATGTTCCAATTGCTGCCAAAATCACTGGAAAAAAGAAATATTCCATAATTTCCATAAACAATGACGTTTGGACTATCTATTATTGAACCATATAAATCGAATCTCAAAGGAAGGAAATTAAATTCGAAGGCTTTGGAATTTTGAGAATACAAGCTCAAAAAAATAATGAAAAAAAATAGAGAGAGGGGGGAAAATTCCCCCCGAGCTGGCAATAAACACCTGTGTTTTTTCATCCTTTGCCCCTCATTGTTAAATTCTAAAAATGATTAAATAAATTCTTTATGGGCACCCCAAAACACTCCAAAGTTCAGCACAATCGAAACGTATATATTGCACCCCTTGGTCAATTAGGTTTTTAACAAAATTCCACTCGATTACATCATTAGGATTTCTTGGACAAGTACCCTCAACTTTTGATTCAAGTACCTCACGCTCTTCATATTGTTGCGTTTCCATGTTGTAACATAACTTTACTTTCTTAACACAACGCTTGTTGCAATCCCCAGGCAAAAATCGTCTAATCGTATATTTTTCGTGTGTTGGAGTTTCAAAATAAATAAAAACCCCACAAAGTGGTATAGTTCTCCAAAGTTCCACAGTTTGTGGACAAGGAACCATACCACAAAGATTAAGAGCATCTCTGCGTACGTGGGCATTTAGACTATCCCACATAATATCTTGGCAATCCCAATCCGAGAGATACTGCTCAAATGCAGCGGGCACCTTGAATTCAAGAAGTTGCATTAAATAAACGAAACCATCCCGGCATTCTATGCAAATTGTTGCTTCCACAGGAAAAATGTTCCCACCACAAGTAACATCAAATGTTATCACATTGCAAAAGCGAGGATATTGGCAATATTGACACATATCCTGTCCGCTGGCTTTGTTCCCTGCAACAAAGCCTAAAAATATTGTCAACAACAGAACAAAATATATTTTTTTCATTTTTTAACCTTTAATTTTGTTTAACAAAATTACTTAACAAAAACAAATTTTCAAAGCGAAGTCCAATGTTTTTGCACGAAGGTTTGATTGAACATATCGCAAAAGAATTTCCCGAGCCAGTGCACTTTGGCGGTCCACGACAATTTGAACAGAATCTATGTAATTCAGACTGGTTTCTCCGAGATGAAGTGCTCTCTCTCTCTCTACAGCTTGACAAATTGGATTAAACACAAAAGAAGGCTCGAGCAACAGAATTATTCCCTGCTTCGCAACATTAGAAAAGACATTTCGGCACCAACGCCAAAACATTTCCAAATTCTGCTGAAGTTCAAATAGCAATATACAAAAAAGTAAAATAAAATTTCAAAATTTTTTTAAACACTTTGGAAAAATTAGATTGCCAAGAGAAAGAGCATCAGCACAATGTTCAGTGAAGTATCCAAACATCGGATGTTTCAAAACATCCGATGTCTTTTCCCAACCAAACATCCGATGTGTGATTGTCAATAGACATTCTCCCCTTGTTCAGTATTCGAAATCGGCTTATATATTTCACAAGCCCAATAAAAAGCAAACCTTCCGAAGGGTTAATTGCCTTCGGAAGGTTGCTGAGACTTTTTGGAGCAATTGCGATAAGTTTATTGTTCGTCCATATTTTCGATAATTGCGCTTCCGAATTCGGATGTTTTGAGAAGGGTGGCGCCTTCCATAAGACGATGGAAGTCGTAGGTAACCCTCTTCTGTTTGATAGTGCGTTCCAAACCTTTAACAATCAGGTCGGCAGCTTCTTTCCATCCGATGTATTCAAACATCATCACGCCCGAAAGGATAACAGAGCCGGGGTTAACTTTGTCTTGGTTCGCATAGCGAGGCGCAGTTCCGTGTGTTGCCTCGAAAATAGCGTGACCAGTGATGAAGTTGATGTTCGCTCCGGGAGCGATTCCAATTCCACCTACGATAGCTGCAAGAGCGTCGGAAATGTAGTCGCCGTTGAGATTCAAAGTGCAAATTACAGAGTATTCATTCGGACGAGTTAAAATCTGTTGCAAGAACGCATCGGCAATAAAGTCTTTGACAAGGAGTTTGCCTTTTGCTAATTCTTCGGATTGGATACGATTAGCTTCTTCTTCGCCTTTTTCTTCTTTAATCTTATCGTATTGTCGCCAAGTGAAGCATTTATCGCCGTATTCTTGCTCGGCAACGTCGTATCCCCAGTTCTTAAAGGCACCTTCGGTGAATTTCATTATATTTCCTTTGTGCACAAATGTGACCGAGGGCAGTTTGTTCTTTAGTGCGTATTCTATTGCAGCGCGTGCGATTCTTTTCGAGCCTTCCTCGGAAACTGGTTTGATGCCAATAGAAGAAGTTTCGGGGAAACGAATTTTTGTTACCCCCATCTCTTCTTGCAAGAACTTAATTACTTTTTTAACTTCCGGAGTTCCAGCCATCCATTCGATACCTGCGTAAATATCTTCGGAATTTTCACGGAAAATAACCATATTAGTAAGCTCTGGCCTTTTTACGGGCGAGGGAACGCCTTCGAAATATCGCACCGGACGGAGACATACATACAAATCGAGAAGTTGACGCAAAGCTACATTTAGCGAGCGAATTCCCCCACCAACAGGTGTTGTCAGCGGTCCTTTGATACCGACAATGTACTCTTTGAAAGTATCGAGAGTTTCTTGTGGTAACCATTCGCCTTTAAGTTTAAATGCTTTTTCGCCTGCGTAAACTTCGAGCCAGTGGATTTTTCTTTTGCCCTTGTATGCTTTTTCCACCGCAGCATCGAAGACCCTAACACTTGCACGCCAGATGTCGGGTCCCGTCCCATCACCTTCGATGAACGGGATTATGGGCTCGTCGGGAACTACGAGTTTCCCATCTTTCATTGTGATTTTTGAACCAGCCATTTTCTGTTTCCTTTTATGATACAAACGAATTTGCAATTTAAGAAATTAATTTTTTGTAAAAATCTAAACTTTTAAAAATTAAAAATATAGGTAGTTCCTAAGAGTGAAAACAAATTTTGAAGCAAAGATGTCTTTTTCAATTGCAATTTGCAAATGGCTGGAAAGTCACGATTTTTAAAGATGATTGCTTAATACAGTCCGCCTTATATTGGAGCTTTAAAAATTTGTCATAATTTGTTCTCTTGTTGGAGCAATTTATGAATTGCATCTAAAAAAAGCACACCATCGTACCAAACAAAACACATCGTCATAGAATGTAGTTTAAGGGGCAAACACATAGGGAAAGGAGGAAATACCCAGATTCGCCACTAAAACCTTGTAAATTTTCAGACATCGGATGTTTCGCAAACATCCGATGTCTTTGCGTAATGGACCCCGTTAGGGTCACCAACAAGGGTTTTCGTTCAAGCCACCAAATAATTTATGTCTTGTAGTGGCGAATAATTATTCGCCCTTAAAACAAAATTTTAATGAAATAAGTTGTGTAATTACCTAATTTTTTTGACCTGATATTGAGAATTAAAAAGGCTATCTCGGGATTCGAGACAGCCTCTTTTTAGAAATTAAAAATTTTGGCAATTATTCATCTTTGGCATTTAAGTCGCGATAAAGGAACCACCAATCGAAGTTTTGATATTTGGCTTTTTTGTATTCAGCAGCTTTGATATCTGTTGGCGGTGGAATAATCACTTTGTCGCCAATAAGTTCGTTGTTGGGCCAGTTGGCAGGGATAGCAACCTTTTGAGCGTCGGCGGTTTGCAAGCCTTTGAGCATGCGGAGGAACTCGTCGAAGTTTCGTCCTAATTCTTGTGGATAATAAACTATGGCGCGGATAATTCCGTTTGGGTCGACGAAGAAAACTGCACGAACTGTGTTTTTGCCTTTTGATGGGTGAATTAAACCAAGAGTATTTGCAAGTTCCCCACTATCGGCGATAATTGGGAATTGAATATTCACATTGAGTTTGTCTTTAATCCATTCGACCCACTTGATGTGCGAGAAAACTTGGTCGATGCTCAAGCCAATCAATTCGCAATTGAGTTTTTTGAACTCTTCGTAGCGATTTTGAAATGCGACGAATTCGGTTGTGCAAACAGGTGTAAAATCTGCGGGGTGGCTGAAAAGAATAAACCATTTGCCTGCCATATCGTTTGGCAGTTTCATCGGTCCGTGAGTGGTTTGGACCTGGACTTCTGGAAATCGGTCGCCGATTAAGGGCATTTTTCCTTCCATTTTAAACTCCAAAAAATTAAACAAAAAGAAATTTTAGAGAAGTATAAAAATAAATTTTATTGTAATTTATTTTGAATTGGCAAAACAATTGTAAATTTTGAACCTTTGCCAACAATGCTCTCAACTCGAATAGTTCCACCAAAACTTTTGATTATATTGTAGCTTACAGATAAACCCAAACCTGTACCTTTGCCCACTGGTTTTGTTGTATAGAAAGGCAAAAAAATCTTGTCCATTTGTTCTTGTGAAATTCCACAGCCAGTATCCTTAACGGAAATATATACAAATTCACCATCTTGGAAAGTTGAAATTGTGATTTTGCCTTGACCAGTTATTGCATCCTTGGCGTTGTTAAGCAAGTTTAAAATTACTTGACGAAGGGAATTTGCATCGACCCAAACTTTTGGGAGATTTGGTTGTAGGTTTTTTTCTAAAGTAATGTTCGAGACAAATAATTCGTGTTCGACAAAACCTTCCAACAGTTCATTAATAATTTGATTAACGTCGTAATAGTCAAGTTTTAAGTCGTCTCGGCGGACAAATGTCATCAATTTCCTTGTAATATCTCGGGCGCGAAAGGCACTTTGTTGTATGTTATCGAGGTGTGGTATTAAATCGGAAAAAGTAATGTTTTGCTTGAAGTCGGGATTTATAAGATCCTTAATCAAACCAGCCTCGCTGGCGATTATTGCAAGTGGGTTGTTAATTTCATGAGCAATTCCAGCTGCAAGTTCCCCGACGGCAGCAAGTTTCGAGGCGTGTTCAAGTTGAAGCCTTGCAAGTTTCTTTTCCATTTCTGCGATTTCTTTCTCTTTTTCGAATTCGACAATTTTTTTTGCACGAACGAAAATGACAAAGGTTAGAAATAGAATTGTGAATAAAGAAATAATAAGGGTTGTCTTTTGGAAACTTGAGCCAACAATTAAGTTTTGCTTTTCGCTCGAGGCAATAACACACCAGTTCGTTTGTGTTAGCCAACAGTATCCAAAATCGAAAGTTTTGCCATTGATTATTGCTTCGCTAAACCCAACTTTTGGTTCTTGTGGGGGGCGGAAAGGTGAGGTTTCCAAAACTTTCCCCAAACCGGGATTGGTTAATTGAAATTTACCCTCTTTGTTTACAAGTGTAATCAATACATCGCGAAATACTGTTGTTGATAGCAAAAAGTTGTAAATTTTAATTGGTTCTAAAGTTGCCCGAAGGATGGAAATTTTTCCGTTAGAATACTTTTTTACCGCAATTGTGAAATGCGGTAGATTCCTGAAGCCAAGGTATATGTCGGTTATTACATATCTTTGTGAGTTTGAAATTAGGGTTTGGAACCATTGTTCCTTAGAGTAATTAATATTTCGAAGGTTTGGAAAGGGACCGGAGTAAAGGTTTTGTATTCCAGACGAATCAAAATAACCGATATCGATAAATGCTTCACTATCCTTTTTTAATTTGTCAAGAAATACATCAATGTTGTTTTTCAAGATATTTTCTTCGAATCTTGGGTCATCGATGAGATTTAAGAGATTCACCACGCGTTCTCGAAGGAATAGGTCGAGTGTTTGAGCTTGGGTTTCGGCAGTCGATTTAAGGTGCAAAATTGTACTTTCTTTATTGATTTTATCATACTCAATTTGAAAAAATAAAATCAGCAATAACAATGGGAGAACATAAGTAAGAATTAGTCGAAAAATTTGGCGTCGGTAGAGCGTTTTATACTTTCCTTCGTCAATTTCAAAGTTCAGGGTATTTGGATTTTTTGTGTCGGACATCTTTGGTTTATTTTTCCTCGTCGTCAAGTTTTTTCAACTCTTCTAAAATAGCGATGGGACTATTTCCTAAAGCAATTTGAAAGATTTTATCCATTTTTTCTTTGTCGTCGCGGAATTTCTTTTCCAAGCGAGCTTTGTAGACTTCTTTAAGTTTCAAAATTAAATCTTCCAGTTCGTATGGTTTAGGTAAATAATCGAAAGCACCCAACTTAGTACACTCGACGGCAGAATCAAGCGAACCGTGGCCAGTTAAAATTATTACTTCGATATACTTATGTTCAGATTTTAAAATTTCTAATACCTGTTTACCGTCGAGACCGGGCATTTTTAAATCCACGAGTGCAATGTCGAATTTCTTTTTTCGGGCTAAATCGATAGCTTCTGTTCCGTTAGTTGCTTTTGTAACTTCGAAGCCCCGTAGTTCAAGTCTTTTAGTGATTGAGTCGAGAAATTGCACCTCATCGTCGACAACTAAAAGTTTGATTTTTTTCTCTTCCATATTAAAAACCAATTAATGGCCAATAAAACGAAATTATTAAAGAATAAACAAAAACACAGGCAATAGCCCAAAGTATTGAAACTTTAATAAAATCTACTTGACTAAAATATCCTGTACTATAAGCAATAATTGATGGGGGACATCCTATAACGAGCCAAATGAAAGAAGTAGCTGCGGGGAGAATTAAAGTAATATGTTTTACGCTTAAACCCAACTCTGCCGCCATAGGATACATTATTGGTAAACAAAGAGCAGTTGCAGCAGAGTTAGACATAAAGCTCGAAATAAATGAGCTAAAAATCCCTATTCCGAAATATTGGACTAATTTGCTTTGACCATACAATAGAGGAGCAAATTGATCGGCAAGCCATTTCCCAGCACCAGTATCGAGCATTGCAACACCAAGGGAAACACCAGCGCCAAAAACCAGCCAAGCGTCCCAAGCAAATTTTTCGATTATAGTTTTAAATTTCACATAACCGAGACCACAAATTGCGATGATAGAGAGTGCAGCAATTACACTTACGTGTAGGTGAGTTAAGTCGCCTAATGACCAAAAAATGAAGGCAAGAGCAAAGATAAAAGCTACCCCTTTTTCTCGTTTGGTCATAGGTGGCAATTTTGCAGATTGTATTTCCGACGGGAGTTCAGTGAGTTTTGGTGGAAAAATTAAGTAACAAATAATCCAAGTGGTTAAGGAAACAAAAATGACAATTGGTAATTGGCAAATTAAAAATTCAACAAATCCAATATGTATACCCATATGTTTTTCTAAAAATTCAACAGCTATTGGGTTCCTGCCGCCACCAAGAATTGTTCCAAAGCCTCCTGCGCTTGCACTTAAAGGTATTAGTATTGTCATAAATTTTGAAAAATTGTTACTTGTATACGGGGTAATGTTTAATTTGTTGAATATTGGAATCATTGAAAACAGAAATATAATTGTTATTGTTGCGTCGTGGAAAACAGATGACAGAAGAGAAGATACAATGCAAAGGAAAAGTGAGAATGGAATAAGTTTTCTACCCCCAATCTTTAAAATTCCGTAGAGGATTCGATTAGTTAATCCAACTTCATTAATAATAACACCAAACATAATAATCATCATAACAAACATAACAGCAGGACTTGCAAAAGGGCTCCAAGCGGCTTCTGGTTTTTGGATACCAAACAACACTAATCCACCCCCGACTAACAATGCTGTAACACCTATCGGAATAGCCTCGGTAATCCAAAGGAATATTACGCTTAATAAGAAAGCAAGGAAACGATGTCCTTGAGGAGAAAGCCCTGCAGGTGTTGGAAGCAAGTATATAAGTAAGCCTACTCCAATAGATAATAACAACTGGAAGACTATTACCTTTGCAGGCTTACCTTTCTTTCCTTTTGTTTCGGCGATAAGAAAAGTTGCTTTTGATCTTGCTTTTTTGAGAACATCGATTAATTTTTCTAATTCGACAGGTTTTTGGAGATAGCTAAAAGCGTCCATCCTTGCCAGTTGCACAGCACTTTCTGTATCCCCGTGCCCGGTAAGAATTACAACTTGAACTTCGGGTCTCGTTTCCTTGATTCGCTTTAAAACCTCCTCTCCATCCATATCGGGCATTTTTAAGTCGAGCAGAACGACGTCAATAGATTCGTCCTTTTTAATCAGTTGCTCAACATCTTTTCCGCTCGTTCGAGTTATTACGTCGAAACCTCGCAGTTTTAATTGGGAAGAAATGCTTTCCAAGAAGACTTGTTCGTCATCAATAATTAACAACTTATTCATAAGTTTCCTTGTTTTTATCCAACTTCACACATTCTTTCAAAATGCAGTTTTCAATTTCGTTTATCAGGTCTGAAGTTCGAAGGATTCCAACTACTTCGTTGCCACGCTTAACTAATACAGATAAACATTGCCACATAATAATTTTGTGGATTGCCATTGGCAAAGTTTCATCTTCGTCAACGCTTTCCTCAATAGGTTGCTTAATGTCCAAAACTTTAATACTTGAAGCAACTGAACATAAATCCATAGGGATTTCGTGCCAAAGCGAAAATTTTTCGAATAATGTTTCGATAAATTTAGAGCTTAGATTAACTCTCGAAAGTTTGTCCACATCGAAAAGATTCTTATACTTTGGTTCCAACCCTTTTAAAAAGGCGAAATGCCCAACTTTGCCTATCACTTTACCGTCTTCGTCCACAACCAAAACTGCACGAAAAGGGGGGAACTCGGGAGGTGCGGTTTTTACGGCTTCGTGCAATTTTAATATAGCTTCGACCATTGTAGCATCTTTGTGGATTGTTGGATATTTTTCGATTGGAACCATTATCTCTTTGACTTTTTTTGTTGTAAACATTTAATCCTCAAATTTTTTTGAAACAAATCTAAAATATTAAAAAACAATTCCCAACTAGTCAGTTTAAAAAACAAATGTAACTTTTGTGTTGCTTTGTCATTTTGGCTTATTATGTTATTTTTTGTCATAAATTTTGTTCTGTTTCGTTTGTTATTTTTTTGAATGAACTATGAAGCAGATTTTCGAAAGGATAAAAAGGATTATTAAATCGAATTTAAACGAATACTCATTGTTTAATGAATTTGAGTATGTTGATTTAGATGAATCCGAAGATTTAAAAAGGCAAATTGATGAAGCTTTCCAAAAGAAATCTAATTTAAAGATTGATGAAGATGATGCTTTGAAGAATTTGACTCTTTCCGAGGTATACAAAATCCTTGAAGTGGAGCCAAATGCTTCGATTGAAGAAATCAAAAAAGCTTATAAAGCCAAGGTGAAACAATATCATCCCGATTTGGTGCAGAATTTGGGTCGGGAAATTCAAGAACTTGCCAATCGTAAGTTGCTGAAAATTAATTATGCATTCAATTTGATTTTAAAACAACGGGAAATGTAATATGAACAAGACGGATTGGAATAGGATTTTTAAGGAAGCTTTGTTTATTTTGTTTGCTTCGGCTTTTATTGCCGTGGTGTACAATTGGCTGAATCCGCGAGGCATAAACTTATTGAAAAAGCCAACGGTTGCTTCCGATACACTAATCGAGAAATTTTTAACTGCCGACACCTCGATTTCCGATACGAATGGAACAATCGTATTTAAGCCTGTGCCCGATACTGTTGCCCACTCGAAACAAGTTGAAAAGGAGCTGGCAGAGAATAAACCAACCTCGGGAAATGAATTAGCAAGCAAACAAGCAACTTCAACAAAAACAGAGGGTCATCAACTGGAAGAAACAAGTGAGATTCCAATTGTAACTTACAATCAATTAGTGAAATTATTGAATTCTAAAAAATTGATTCTGATTGATGCACGCTCTCCCGAAGATTATAACAAAGAGCATATAGCAAATGCGATAAATATATTTGCTTTCGAAGAGGATTTGAATAAATACTTTGAATCCTTGACACGAGTTCCTTTGAGCAATGACAAAATCATTATAGTTTATTGCGAGGGGGGCACCTGCGATGCCAGCCATAAAGTTGCTGGCGATTTGATTAAGCTTGGTTATCGAAATGTGTTTGTCTATGCTGGTGGTTGGGAAGAATGGACAAGAAATAGGAAGAAGTAAGAATGGAAAACGAATTTGAATTGGATAGTTCAACACTCGACCTTTTGAAAAACCGCTTTGGGCTTGTAGGGGCATCGCCCAAAATGCTTGAAGTGTTCAGAACAATTCTTCGAGTTGCCCCGACGGATTTAAATGTGTTAATCACGGGTGAAACTGGCACGGGCAAAGAAGTGATTGCCAATGCAATACATCAATTAAGTAAGAGAAAGAAATATCCATTCATAAGTGTCAATTGCGGTGCAATTCCCGAGACATTGCTTGAATCGGAACTTTTTGGGCACGAGAAGGGTGCATTTACCGGCGCCTACGAACAGCGAAAAGGTTACTTCGAAGTTGCAAATCGAGGCACAATTTTCCTCGATGAAATCGGAGAAATGCCCGTTGGCACACAAGTCAAATTGCTTAGAGTTTTGGAAACTGGGGAATTTAATCGATTGGGCTCGACAGAAGTCCGAAAAGTTGATGTTCGGGTTATTGCAGCAACAAATAGGATTTTGGAGGAGGAAATTTATCGTGGAACTTTTCGCCAAGACTTGTTTTATCGCCTGAAAAATTTGCATATAATTTTGCCGCCGCTACGAGAACATCCCGAGGACATACCTTTGCTGGCTGAATATTTCGCTCAAAAGACCTGTGAACGGCTTGGAATACCATACAAAGGCTTTGCAATCGACGCGGTGAACTTCTTGCGTGGTTTGCCTTGGCAAGGCAACGTTCGGGAGTTAAGGAATTTAATCGAAACGATTATTCAATTGGAAAAAACGGGATTTCTCTCCCTCGATATTGTCAAAAAGTATATTCCTCCAGCTCTGCCTCCGCATATCGTAGTTGAACAGCCCAAGGAAACTTCCCTTTTAAGAATCGAAACAGCCAAAGAAGCTCAAATTGGGTTGGAAATTGTTCTTCGAACATTGTTTGAACTTAAAAAAGATGTTGATTTGGTAAAAGATGCTCTTAATGAGCTAAATTCTAAAATCGACAGCCTGAATTCAAACGTAATGGAACTTAAGCCAAATTCCTATCAAATTGTTGATGCCTCGGATTCCCTTTCCTTTGATAAAGATAATTTGAATCTCGAAGAAATCGAGAAGAATTTAATTTCGTTTGCTTTGAAGAAATTCAAAGGGAATCGTCGGTTGACTGCAAAGGCTCTTGGAATTAGCGAAAGAACTTTATATCGGAAAATCAATCAATACAACTTGGATTGAAATGGTTGGGTTATATATTCATATTCCTTTTTGCGAAAAAAAGTGTGATTATTGCGATTTCTATTCTATTACAAATAAATCATCATTAAATAGATATGTCGATTGCTTAATAAGAGAGATTGAACTATTCTGTTCTAAAATTCAGCAGAATAAACTATCGGTGCAGACCATCTTTTTTGGTGGCGGAACGCCATCGATACTTCCGATTTCACATTTAGAATTGATTGTAGAAGCGATTGAAAGGCACTTCGACCTCTCGTCCTTGAAAGAGTTTACGATAGAATGTAATCCCGGGACAGATTTCGTCCGAAATTTACAGGTTTACAAAGCAATTGGGATAAATCGAATTAGCATTGGTGTTCAATCTTTCGTTCCCGAAGAATTGAATTACCTCGGTCGGATTCATTCGGTTGAAGAGGCAATAAGGTCGATTGATTCGGCTTTGAATGTTTTCAATAACGTTTCCATCGATTTGATTTTCTCAATTCCTGTTCAAACGGAACAAACGCTTTCGAGAACGATGGAAATGGTTAAGGCATTCGACTTGAAACATATTTCTGCTTATTCTTTGATTTACGAGGAAGGCACCAAACTTTACAAACAAATGATTGAGGGGAAAGTCCGACCACATAGCGAGGAGAAAGATTATCGATTTTATAAATTAATTTGCGAGTCTTTGCAGTCTTTGGGTTTTGAACATTATGAAGTATCGAATTTTGCCAAGCCGGGATATAAGTGCAAACACAATCTTCGCTATTGGAAAGGTGAGGAATATATTGGGTTTGGACCATCTGCCCACAGTTACTTTTTGGGGCAAAGATATTGGAACTTTCGTTCGCTTTCCCGTTATTTTGAACAAGTAGAGCGGGGCTTGCTTCCAATCGAAGGGAAGGAAATGCTCACAGAGAAAGAGAAATTGACCGAACAGATTATGCTTGGATTGCGTGCCGAAGGAATAAACTTCGGTGATTTTCGAGCCAAATTTGGAATTGATTTGTTTCGTACTGCCTGCAGCATTTTTGAATTGTGGCAGGCTTCGGGCAAAGCCAAACTCAACTCCGAAAAGGTTTCTCTCACCGACGATGGTTACTTTGTTTGCGATAAATTAACTATTGATTTGTTAGACAGAATTGAAAATATCGCAAGCAAAAAGTTTTCGTCTATGCAAGTTCAATTGTGAAGTTAATTCTCTTGATAAATTCAACAATTTCTATGTAATTTAAGGCGTTTGGTATTGTGATGTAGCTTGGATTTTCGCCAACCGAAAGAGTTAGTTGATTCAGATACAAAAAGCCAGTTAGTGCAGAAAGGAACGCATCAATCAAGTGTTTATTCAATTTTGCAGGTAGTGTAGAATTAATTAAACTTTGCAAGTTGTTCCTGTATTCAACGATATTTTTTGAATAAACTTTCAAAATTTTTGCTGTTCCCGTTGGGAAAACTTCGATAATTTCTTTTTTACCGATTTTATAAACCAAATTAACGGCTCTCTTTGCAAGCAAATTTATCGAAGGTAAGTTTAAAGGCATAACGCCGAGATATTTTAACTGCTTATCTCATAATCGATTGTCGAAAGACAATGGTGCATCGATTGCAATTAATTCTGGTGAATTTTGCTTGATTTCTTCAAGAATTTCTTCATCTGGATAGACAATTTTTAGCTTTGCCTTTGCAGATTCGAGAAGGCAAAGACCAGTAGGATTATTTTCTTTGCCTGCTAAATCGATTCCAAGAATCATAACATCTTGAAAATCATTTAGACAACAAAAATGATACAAACATAAAACCACAAATATGCAAAATTTTATATTACCTAATTTTGCTAATGTTTAAATTTTTGAGGGATAGAAATGCTAACAAAGACTGCGGAAGAAATAATGATACCTTTATACAAGTATCCAAACATACCGAAATGGTTTACTATTAGGCAAGCGATTCAATTAATTCAAAGCTTTTCATCAAGGTTGGAGAACGTGAGTCTTTGCCCCGAGCAGTGCTTGTTACCGACGAAAAGAACCAAGTTGTTGGAATGATTCGCAGGCGCGATATTTTGCGTGGCTTGGAGCCGCACGGTTTCTTTGGTAGGCATGCACACCATCCGAAGATTTTTGTCGAGGTTGAGCCAGATTTGAACTTAATCGAAGCAGCATTCGACCATTTTTGTAGCAGATGTTTGAAGCAAGCCGACGAACCAGTGGAAAAGTATATGATACCAATTGAACATACACTAAACCACGATGACCATTTGATGAAAATTATCTATATGATAGACTTAACTGGGCTTAGTCTTTTGCCTGTTGTTAAAGATAGTGAGGTAATAGGAGTGGTTAGAACTGTGGAAGTTTTGTCTGAAATTGCAAAAATGCTTGATATTGAATAAAATATGGTTACTAAATTGAAAAATAACAAAAAAAATTCCGTAGTTGTCCAAAAAAAATTTTTTTTCCGCGTGAAGTCCATAAGAAAATCGATTTCAAGCGGATATTCTTTATTTTGTTGGGAGTGGGGTTGTTCCTAATTTTTTACTTCATCCCACCCTTGCCGCCTGTAACCAACCCACTTGGGAAAACTTTTGTGCTTTCTCGTCAGCTCAGCTGGCTCTGGGACTTTTCCTTTGGGCAGGAATTTGGTGGGTTTTCGAAGTTGTTCCGATTGGAATTACCTCCATCCTTATTGGAGTTGTCCAAGTGATTTTTTTGATTCGTGAGCCAAGGGTAGTTTTTACTGATTACTTTGACCCAAGCGTATGGTTTATTTTTGCTTCGCTTGTAATTGGGATTGCTTTCCAAAGAACAGGTATTACACAACGAATGGCATATCGGATGCTAAGCATTGTTGGGGAGAAAACCACATACATTTATCTGGGTGCCTTTGGGATTATTGGAATTTTGACTTTGATAATGGCTCATACTGCTGTTGCTGCTGCGTTTTATCCAATTTTGATGACAATTCACACTCTTTATGAAGAAACCGAAAAGCCCACTAAATTTGGCAAAGGTTTGTTCATTGGAATGGCTTATACTTGCGGGGCTGGAAGTATTGTTTCTTTGTTGGGTTCAGCACGAGCACCAGCAGCTATTGGTATGTTCAAAGAGATGACCTCTTCTGCTGGTATGGCGGGACGCGAAATTTCGTTTTTTGAGCTGAGTTACTATATGCTACCTATTGGATGGTTGATGATTTTGATAATTTGGGGCTATATTTCCTTGGTCTATAAGCCCGAAAAATCGAGAATCGAAGGTTTGAAAGAAAGAGTAGATTTCCTGATTTCCAAGCAAGGGAAATTCACAAAAAACGAAATCATCACACTCATTGTGGTTTTGGGTTCTATTGGGCTGTTGGTAGTTCGCTCATTTGTTCCACAATTAAAGTTTCTCGATAAGAGCGCAATTATGCTTTTGCCAACAATTTTGCTGTTTCTTTTTAACATATTGAAAGTAAAAGACCTTGAGGATGTTCCTTGGAATATAATTTTGCTTTTTGGCGGGGCTATGTGTATTGGTTTTGCCCTTTGGCAAACCGGGGCGGCAAATTGGTTGGCTGTGAATTGGCTTGTTTGGTTCAAAAACTCGCCGTGGCTTGTTTTTATTCTGTCCATAGCTTTGCTTGTTTTGATTTTAACAAATTTCATAATGAATGTTGCAGCAATTGCTATTACTTTGCCAATTTCTTTGGTAATTGGAAAATACTTAGGAGTAGCCCCAGAAGTTATTCTTTTTGCTTCGTTGGTAACTGCTGGAATGCCTTTTCTCCTGCTAATTGGGGCTGCTCCAAATGCAATTGCTTACGAAAGCAAACAGTTTACAAGCGGAGAATTCTTCCGCAATGGAATTGTTATGAGTATTATTCTAATTGTAGTGCTTACCATTTTCGTGGGGCTTATCTGGCCACTGATGGGAATGCCTGTTTTGGTTAAATAATTTTAAAAAAAACTTTTTTATCTCGTTCAAAATTCTTATTATGCAATTCGCATAACGAGGAATTTTAATTTTCTTTTTGTAAGATGGGCAAAGGTAAATTTTTTAAGATTTTAAAACAATTACAAGCTTCACATTATCTTTTTTTAGGCTTCATTGTGGTTGGTTTCTATCTTTTGCTTTTTGTTCCAACGCTACCAATGAAGCTGCTTGGGACAGGTATAGTTGTTTTGTCTTTTATTGGTTTGGTTATTTCACTTTTCCGGGCAGGGGAAGTTTTTGGCAGAACTGAATATTCCGAGCTTCGTAAACCATCGGAGGATTTGCCAGAAGATTTACTAGTTGAAACTAAAGAAACCGCAGTTGGCAAGGTTCAAATATTTAAAACTTTGAGCGGTGTTCAAGCTGAACAAATCGAAAAAGCCCCGAAGCCTAAAAAAGAGCCAAAACCACGGCGAGATTGGCTCCGAAAGTTTCTCAACTTTGTTTCTAATGCCGATGAAGTGCAAATGCATCCTCTCGAACAAAAGTATATTTCCGATTCAAAGTATTCGACTTCAGTATCCGAACAAAACATCAACATAGAAGAAGGGGGATTTAAAGTCATTAGAGAGAGGGAAGGGTCGATTTCCAAAATCGATATGCTTAAAAGAACCGAGCCAGAAACGCTTCCCAAGAATAAAATTGAACTCCCCGAGCCCGAGGTGCCAGAGAAGAAGGAAATCGACAAAGCTGTGCCTTCCGAAATAATCGTAGCAAAAGAAACACCACCTGCCGAAGAGCAGCCTATCAAACCCGAAACGACAACTACAACCACCACAGCTGCATTTAAAGTGTCTGTTACTGCAACCGATGTGAATGTGAAAGCAACCGAAGAGTTGGAACCAAAACCAAGGGAAATAGTTAAGGAACGAAGGATTGAAGTTGATTTTTCGGAACTGGTCGAAGAGGAACATCGGGGCAAAGGTGAACCGATTAAAGAAATGAAGATTTTGTTCGAAAAGATGCTTAACGTAATTCGCACAGTTACCAAAACCCAAACAGCTGCTTTCTTCCTTGTTAATCATACGAAACAAGAACTTGTCTTGCAGGCGATTGTTTCGGAGCGAAAGAATGAACTTCGGCAGGAAAGGAAAATCCCGCTCAATGGTGATTTGGTTAGTCAATTGGTTCATCGAGGTAAACCCGAGATTGTAGATTTTATTAATCCTAATGCTGTTGTGGATTTGATACCATACTATGCTAAACAAGTCAAAGTCGAAAGTTTCATAGGTGTACCAATTTCATATAAAAATTCGATAATCGGGATACTTTGTGCCGATACGGATGTAAGCGATGTTTACGACCGCTATACTGTAAACTTTTTTATGCATTATTCCAAATTGTTTGTATTTCTGCTCGAGAGTTTCACAGAAAAATACGAGCTTTCGCTCGAAAATAAAGTTTTAGAGCAAATCGAGGATTTTAAAAAGTTTCTTTTTGCAGAAAACTTTAATATAATCGAGCCTTTGAAAAATGCTGTGAATATGATTTTGAACAACTTCGACTTTGTTACCGCTGGGATATGTTTTTACGATTACGATGCAAAGTTTTATCGGGTATTCGAAATTCGTTCGAAAAAGAATATTGATTTGAACCTGAGGATGAAGAAGGTCGATTTGCAAAGGTCGTTGATGGGGCGAGCTCTTCAACAAGGCAAACCGATTAGTGTTGAGTTTGACGAGCGAAAGATGAGAATCAATTTCAACGAAACAAAGATAAAAAAGGGTTACTTCACTGCTGTGCCAATCAAAGCACGCGTGGGAGTTTATGGTGCAATCTTTGGAATTGCCGATGAACAATATCCAATTGAATCGCAATATATCAAGATGCTCGATAGTTTGGCGTTGGTTTTGGGATTGATGTATGAAAATGTCATAATGCAGATAAAATTAAATGCGAAGATTGCTTTGAAAGAACGCGACTATCGGTTTGACGAGCAAGCTTTTATGCATCGTTTGGAAGAGGAATGCCTTCGTTCCAGCGATTACGGGCAAATTTTTTCTGTATGTAAGATTTCAATAAATAACTATCTTTATAGCAATTACCAATCGCCCCAGTTCGAAATCGAAGCCAAGAAGGTTTTGTATGAGTATTTGCGGAGAGTACTTAAAACCTACGATGTCGTTGGTGAATTCCAAGACCAAACCATTTGGGTGATTATGATTGGTCGTTCGGGAAAAGATGCGAAATCGTTGATGGAAATGGTGCGCGAGAAAATAGCCCAAACGCAGTTGAAGATAGAAGATGATGTTGTTTATTTTACAATTTCTGTTGGTATCGCTCAATTTTCCAAAGACATAGACGTCAAACAACTTTGTGATAATTTAAATAAAGCTTGGGAAATTTCCCAATCAAGAAAAAATCAAGTTGTTCTTTATTAAGATTTCATGGATATTAACAAGATTGAACAAAAGGTAATCTCGATTCTACGAGATACAGGCGGACCTATGCGTTTGCAAGAAATTGCAAGACGCATTAACATACCCGCAAAGACCCCTTTATATTCAAGTTTATTAAAAGCTGTTGAAAACTTAATCAGTTCGGGAATTATATCGAGGTCGTCGCGTCGGCGTTACCATCTTCAAGAATATTTGAACGACACTCTAATAACTGGAATATTAAAAATTGAACACAACAAAGGCTTGGTTTATTACGATAAAAATAAGCAACCGATTACAATCAAAAGGAAAAATCTATATACTGCTTTCGATGGGGATAAAGTCCTTGTTAAGCTCTTGGGTGTGAAAAATAAGAACAGGCAATATGGCGAGGTAATTGAAATTGTTTCTCGCGCAGAGCATAGGATTATTGGAACAATAGAAAAAGACGCTGGGCTGTATTTTTTGGTTCCGTCAGACGATAGGTATTATCTTGATTTTGTGGTTCCAAGTAAGAAATTGAAACGGGCTACCCACGGCAGTCGAGTTGTGGCTAAACTTGTGGAATGGGAAGACCCTAACAAAAGTCCCATAGCCGAAGTTGTTGAAGTGCTTGGCAATGTAGGGGATATTGGCACAGAGGCGGAGCGGATTATCTACGAGTTCCGTTTGCCAAAGGAATTTCCCGATAAAGTCATCGAGGAAGCGGCACAAATTCCTGAACGAATTCCACAAAGCGAAATCAAGCGGCGAGTTGACCTTCGGGACAAGCTGATAATAACCATCGACCCAATTGATGCTAAAGATTTCGATGACGCTGTTTCGTTGGAAAAGATACCCAATGGACATTATCTGCTTGGAGTCCACGTTGCCGATGTGAGTTATTATGTTAAGGAGAAAAGCGAAATCGACAAGGAGGCTTTTCGACGCGGGACAAGTGTTTATCTCGTTGACCAAGTCATTCCTATGCTTCCCGAAAAGCTTTCGAACGACTTATGTTCTTTGCGACCAAACCGTGTTAGGCTTACTTACAGTGTTTTGATGGAGTTTGACCCTAAAGCTTTGAAGCTTGTTAAGTATCAGATAGTCGAAAGTGTTATTAAAAGCAAGAAAAGGTTGAATTACGACCAGGTTTACGAATTTCTAAAATCTGGGCGAGCTCCGAAAAACGAAATCGAGGCTCTTTTGCTCGAGATGAACGAATTTGCTCAAAAGTTGCGAAAGAAGAGGTTTTCGGAAGGCGGAATTGAATTTGAAACTGCAGAAGTTCGTTTCGTTTTGGACGAAAACAAAAATCCATTGAGTGCATTTTTGAAAGAAAGCACTATTGCGACCCAACTTATCGAAGAATTTATGCTTGCTGCAAATCGAACTGTTGCAAAGCATATTCAAAAATTAAAAGTGAAACATAAATTAAAAAGCGAACTTCCTTTTGTGTATCGTGTGCACGACCAGCCCGAGCCCGAGAAAATCAAAAGTGTAGTGAACTTCTTCAAAAGCCTCGATATCCCAGCAAGGAATTTGGTTAGCGACAAGGCAATTAACAAGTTTTTGAAGTTGTTCGAAGGGAAACCCGAAAAGCCAATCGTTCACCAGTTGTTGATTCGTGCGATGCAAAAAGCAATTTATTCTCCCGAAAACATTGGTCACTATGGTTTAGGCTTTCAATATTACACTCATTTTACTTCGCCAATAAGGAGGTATCCCGATTTGGTTGTACATCGACTTTTGAAAAAGTATAGCGCTGGTATACCCGATGAGGATGAGTTAAATCGATTGAGTCGCATCGTGGATGTTGCGAGCGACCAAAGTTCCGAGCGTGAAATAGTTGCAATGGAGGCGGAACGGGAAAGTGTCCATTTGATGTTGACCTTGCTTGCCAGCGAAAATGTTGGTAAAGAGTTTACAGGAACTATTTCTGGTGTTACAAATTTTGGCTTGTTCGTAGTACTCGATGGTATTTTTTCCGAAGGATTGATTCCCATTCGCGACTTGATAGATGACTACTACATCTACGACGAGAGAAATATTCGCCTTGTTGGTCGACGCAAAAAGAAAGTCTATAAGTTCGGCGACCGCGTTGTAGCACGGATTGTCGAGGTAGATGTCGAAAAGCGTAAGACTTGGCTTAAATTAGTTGATTATTTATCGTAAAGTTACAACTGTAACACCTGCGCCCCCTTCTTCGATTGTACTTTCTCGGAAACTTTCCACTTGGGGATGAGTTTCAAGAAATTGGTGGAGAGCAGTTCGCAATGCACCAGTGCCTTTCCCGTGAATAATTGTAATGTTCGAAATATTGCTCAGGATTGCTTCGGAAATAAACTTGTCGACTTCCCGAATTGCATCATTGGCACGAAGCCCGCGGACATCTATTCTTGTTTTGCCCGAAAATTTTACATAACTTGTCGGAAGGGCTTGGGAGTCGATATTTTGCGCATAAATTTTTGTGAGCCGATTTAGTTTTGTTTTAAATTTAAGACCGTTGAAATCGACGAGAGCTTCGCCTGTGTCCTCGTAAATTTTTAAGATTTGACCAGTATTTGTGGGATTGTCCATAGAAACAAAATCGCCCTCGCGAAGTGGAATTTGTTGGCTAACGCTTTGCAGTAGCGAATCGAAAACTTTTCGAGCTTGCTCTTCCAACTCCTTTTTTACTGCTTGGAATTCGCTTTTGATTTGGGCGATAGGTTTCTGTTGTTGCCGAATTTCGCGAATGGTATTTTCGATAAGAGCATTGGCATTGCGTATAATTTCGTATGCTTCGATTTTTGCATTGTCCAAAAGTTCTTTCCTTTTGGATTTTAATTCGTTTAGTTTTTCTTCATATTCTTTTGTTAGGTTGCGAAGACGAATTTTTTCTCTTTCCAATTCAGCTTTGAGCCGTTCCGATTCTATTTTAAGTTGATAAATTATTTTCAGTTGTTGTTCAATTTGGTTTTCGGTAACGGAAAGGTAAGAACGGGCTCTGTCGATGATGTGTTTGGGCAAACCAAGAAGCTGAGCAAGTTCAAAAGCGTAGCTACTTCCCGGTACGCCCTCAAGAAATTTATATGTTGGTTTCAAATTCCATTCATCAAATTCAAGCGAATCATTTTCAATTTCTTTATGATTCAAGGAAAAAACTTTTAGATAAGATTGGTGTGTAGTTACAGCAAAGAACAGGTTCATTGTGATAAAGCTTTCCAGAATTGAAGCAGCGAGCAGAGCTCCTTCGTGAGGGTCGGTTCCAGAAACAATCTCGTCAATTAGAACAATTGAATCGGCGTCAGCAGTGTTTAAAATGTCTTTTAATCTTAATATTTGGGAACTGAAGGTACTAAGGTCGTGTTCAATCGATTGCAAATCCCCAATAGAAGTGTAAATTTTAAGGATTTTGGTTTTGCAATAGCCGTGAGTAAAGAAACCAGACATTGCTAATGCAAGGTTCAGCCCTATACTTTTTATTGCAACAGTTTTGCCCCCAGCGTTTGGTCCCGAAACAACGTGTCCCCTCTTTTGTTCAGTGAAAGAGATTGTCAGAGGGACAACGTTCTTAATACCTCGATTGTGAACAAGGATTGGATGGCGTATGTCTTGAAGAAAAATTTCCTGATTTTCCCAAAACACGGGTTTCTGGCAATTAAACTTGATGGCATATTTAGCACGAGCAAGCAAAGAATCGATATGGGTTAGAATTTCGACAGAATGGAGAAGTTGCTGGGCAACACTGCCAATTTCTTCGGTAAGATTTTGAAGTATTCGGTAAATTTCCCTTCTTTCCTCGTTTTCCAACAAAGAAAGTTCATTGTTCATTTCAATGATTTCGGCTGGTTCGATAAAGCAAGTTTGACCACTTTGGGAAATTCCGTGAATAATCCCCGAAACTTTGTTTTTGTTTTCAATTTTGACGGGGAGAACAAATCTGCCTTCGCGAATGGTGTAGAATTCATCTTGGAGATATTCTTCTTGTGCAATACTTTTCAGGATTTTCTCGAGTCGACGGCGAAGTTTTGCAGATTTTTCGCGTATTTCCCCGCGAATCCTCAAAAGTTCCTTGCTTGCAGTGTCGCGAACTTGCCCTGTTTCGTCGATGGTTTCCCGAATATGCTTTTCCAAAATTCTGCTTTCGAATAAATCGTTTGCCAGTGCAGAAAGCAATGGCAATTCTTCGCTCTTCGAGACAATGAATGAACGAAAAGTTCGGGAGTTGACAATAAAATGGTGAATTTCAAGAATTTCGGATGTAGTCAGAACAGCGTTTTCTATTTGCGATTTGTATATTTTGGGCTTGATTTCGCCAAAATTTTCGAAAGGGATTGAGGATTCGGTTTCTAAAAGTTTAATGCATTCTTCAATCGTGTCGAGTTCTTTGGTTAGGGCATCTTTATCGTCGAAAGGCAACGAGGCGAGAATCTTTTGTTTGCCATATTCTGTAATTGCAAAGTGGGATATTTTTTCGAGAGCAGTATGAAATTCCAATTGCTTCAAGGAATCCAGATATAGTGGGTCGGTGTGGCTCATATCTCATTGACTTGATTGTGAAAGTAATTCTCTTGCAATCGATTGGACAAGTGAACCATCGGCTTTGCCTTTTAGTTCTTTCATTGCTTTGCCCATAACTTTTCCCAAATCGGCGGTCGACTTTGCACCAATTTCTTGGATAAGGTTTGTCAGGTAGTTGCGGATTTCGAGTTCGGACATTTCTTCGGGCAGAAATTGTTTGATTATTTCCATCTCCTTCCGTTCTTTTTCGGCGAGGTCGGTTCTACCGCCTTTTTCGTAGAGTTCTATTGCTTCTTTTCTCTTCTTTACAAGTGAATTAAGGATTTTAATTTCATCGTCGTTTGTGATTTCACGATTTAATCCGCTCTTTTTCAACTCGAGAAGGCTGGCTCGGATAGAACGCAATGCATCCATACGGGTGCGGTCGCCTTCTTTGATGGCTTTTTTCAGTTCTTCCGAGACTTTTTCCTCAAGGTTCATTACTTCCTCGAAAAATGTAAAACAAAACATCCAAAATTAAAAGATTAATGGCAATTTCATAGGTTCGAGATTTTGAGGTAAATTTGTTTTTTGTAAATATTGCAACAAGTGAAATACGGGTTGAAAACGAAAATAGTTCTGCTAATTTTGATTTTTTTTGCCGTTTCTTTGTGCGATGCGGTCGTTTTCTCCGCTCCCAAGAAGAGCAAGTCTGTTTCCGTAAGTTCGAATAAAAAGAAAAAAGAAATTATTTCAAAAAATAAAAGTTCCAATAAATCCCAATACTCGAAAAAAGAAATTACTTCGAAAAACAAAAGTTTTCAAAAATCAAAATACTCGAAAAGTGCCAAGAAGAAGCGAAAACCAAAAATTTATGTTCGTAAAGTTGCATTAAATGAAATAAGTATTCTCGAAACTAAAAAACTTGCAGAGGGAGTGGAATATAAGAAAGTTCAATTTGGCAAAGACCCTTTGAAAATCATTGCTCATTTGGTCGAGGCAGATTTCGACTCTACTCAAAACAAAGTTTGTGTACTAAAAGCACGCAACAATGTTACGGGTTTAGACTATTTAAAAAACATTTATGATGATTATCATTTTGAATTGACGAGAATATACGAAGGAGACCTGCTCGCTTTGGTGAATGCAAACTTCTGGTCGGCTTATCTTAATTACCCTATTGGACTTTTAATCTCCGATGGCGAAGTAATCTCGATGAAAAAGTATAAGGAATGGTCTTCTGTTCTTTTTGACAAAGAGAATCGTCCCTACATCGACAATTTTGAACTTTTTGGTGAAATTATTTTCCCAAATAAAGAAAGGATAGAAATAGATAATGTTAATAAAAGGACTGAAAACGATAATGTGGTTGTTTACAACAAATATTTTGGAGATTCATTACCCAAAATTTATGTTCGAGATTTAGAGAAGATGGTGGAGCAAACAATTAAAAATATGACTTTGGGACAGAATGACTTGGATACTTTTGAGATTGAAATAGATACCAATCAAGTTAGGAATCAAATTCTAAAAGAACTTCAATATGAATCGAAAGAATATTCTACTATTAAATATGCATTTCAATATTTGGAAAAACCTATTATAAACGAGAGGGTTAAAGTAAAACTTTTGCAGATTGATACAGGTGTTGTGGCAATACCATCAGATGGGTTTGTGTTAAGTCTTCCATTGGATTTTAAGAGGAGCAGGTGGAAAGTTGGTGATGTTGCAGAGTTGTTTTTTTACACCAACAAGTTGCGTTATATTGAATTTGAGAATGGGGTATCGGGAACTCCCCGATTGGTTCGCAAGGGAGTTGCACGGCACGAAGCATATCAGGAAGGTTCTCGAGGTTATAGGTTCATAGGGGCACAACTACCACGAACCTGTTTGGGCACAAATATGTCGAAAACAAAGTTGTATCTAATCTATGTTGAGACCTCTCGGTCGAGCGGTAGTCTTGGTGCCAATTTGACCCAACTTGCAACAATTGCAAAGAAATTGGGTTGTTACGATGCGGTAAATTTAGATGGGGGCGGTTCATCTTCGATGGTTATCAACGGGGAAAAAGTTGCGGGAAATGGAAATTCAAATGGTCGAAAAATTTCAGTTGCTATCGGAGTTTTAAAAAATTCAAAATAATTGTAACCAAATCGATAAGTTTTTTGTCTATATGTTTGAGTTTTAGGTGGAAATGTGAAAGGATTCGACGAGCATATTTATGATGAAGAGCAGTTGAGGATAGCCTCGGAGGATTTCCGTCGGGGAAGTGCCGAAGCCTTTCACATACTTTACCAACATTATAGTCCGAAAGTTTATAGATTTTGTTTGCGAATGCTTGGTAATCGAGAGAAAGCCGAAGATGCTTTTCAGGAAGTTTTTACAAAAGTTTTCGAGAATGCAAGGACTTTTCGTGGTGAAAACTTTGGTGCTTGGTTGTTTACAATTGCTCGACATATATGCTTAAATGCAATAAGGCTTGAAAAACCATATCAGAATGTTGAAGAAAACTCATTACATTATTCGTATGTAGTCAGCGATGATATTGGAATGCGGGACTTTGTACAAAAAGCAATAATGCAGTTGCCCGTGAGTTTGCGCGAGGCTTTGATTTTACGAGAATATGAAGAATATTCATACGAAGAGATTGCAAAAATTTTGGGTATAGGATTATCGCTGGCAAAAATTCGTGTTCATCGTGCCCGATTGCTTTTGAAAAAATTATTGGAACCAATTGCAAAGGAATACTATGGGAATCGATAAGTTTATTAATGATTATCTCGATGGCTCGATAACCCCGGAAGATGACAAAGAGTTCCGGGATATGCTCGAACGAGACCCTTTGGCAAAAGAGGAGTTCGATTTGATGATTTCAACTCACGCTCTGTTGAAAAGCGATGCGGAGTCTATCCGCATTCCAGAAGATTTTCAGAGGAAAGTCGAAGAAAGAATTTTGGCTCAATATCTTCACATTGCAAATGTGAATTATGGTAGTAAAACTCGGAAATATGCATATTCTGCACTAGCTTTGTTGTTGCTCTTTGTGTTTTCTATTTATTCGATTAGTGATGGTAAACTTTCGTCCAACTATTCCCTTTTCTGGTCGGAAATTGCTAAACAACAGGATTTGCTGGTTTCCCAAGTTCCTACGCTCGACGAGCAATGGATAATCTCACAAGGGAACATTAAATCGCCTACATCAAGCTCTTATTTTTCTAATAACATAAATGAACGAAATCGAAAAAATTCCCAGCGTGTTGAAATTTTAGAACAAAGTCGGACAATGGTTGAAGCAAAATCCGAAAGCCCTTTGGTTAACTCTTCAAAAGTTGTTTCTCAAAGCCCTTTCTTGAAGTTGAACAGCATTGCATTTTCGACTAATGATTTTGTTGACAAAAACAATTTAAAGGTAGCTTCTGGGAATATTTTTGTTCAACCTTTGAATAATTTATTTTTGACAAGAAACTTTCAAGGTTCATCTGAATTTGATGGTAATTCTGTTTTCCCTGTGCAAATTGTCGGGAAAGGGACTTTACCCTACACGGAATATCCAACCAAGGGTGTTCTTTTGAGTGGTTTTTCGTGTTTGCCTTTTGCAAAATTTGGCTTTGCCGATGTGAAGCTTAAATCTTATTCTGCTTTTTCGCAAAGTTTTGGTTACAAGATTTCCGACAATTTCCGTTTGGGATTGGAATTCGGATATTTCGATTTCGTGTTTGAGCATCCTACAATGATTCTTGTCCCTGCAACAATTGCAGAAGCAAAAGAGAGCAAAATTTATTCTCGAATCGATAAAGATAAAAGACAAGAGGAGAATTTACTAACAAACGGAAACGATTTTTCTAATTCAAATTATGTTCAGGTGGTTGTGCCAATCGACCGAAAGTTTCAAATCTATTGGGGGAGTTTGTTCTTTGATTACATTTATCCTTTGACTGAATATTTCTCGCTTGCTGGAAGGGTCAATGTTGGAGCAACAAATTCGGGAGCTTTGGGGAAAGTGATTTTGTTCACCGAATTTCAACCTATAAAAGGATTAGCTATTAATCTTGGGGTGGAAAATAAATCCTATTGGCTGACCTTGCCTTCGTCGAGTTCTTCATTCAAAAGTGAATTCGGTTTGGTTTATGGCGTAAGTATCAAGATGGATTTTGAATAAAAAGTAATGGTGTTTTTTTGAAAAAAAAGTTTAATTTTGTTTGAATATGTTTAATATGTTTAACAAAATTGGAGTTAAAAATGAACAGATTTGTACATTTTTTAGTACTTATTGTTCTTTTTGCATATTCTTCGCTGTTTGCATCGGAACAAATAAGTAATACGAAAATTCTTGCAAAAGGTTTCAGGGGGAAGGAAATTACTCCATCTTTTATTGTCGAAAAAATTTTGAAATCTTTGCCCGATAAGCCTTGTTCGGTGAATTTTCAGACATTAGACTCTCTTGCCAATGCATATTCTTATTTCACAGAATCGCAACAGCCTTTTGTTTATATTCCCGAGTTAGGACAACTTATTACAATCAAGCGTGGCTTTTGGGATATTGACCGCTATCCTGGATATACAGGGGATAATACAAAGAACAACTTGTTCATCCGTTATTCAACTGATTGGGGTCAAAGCTGGTCCGAGCCGATTCTCGTCTACAAAGTCCCTGTGGGAACTCAATTTGGGAACTGGTGGGCTCGTTACCCAAGCGTATTTGCTTTTAATTACGATGGCTCGCCTGCCTATGTTTATACCGCACCAGCAACAAATGGTTCTGGTTGGGTGGGTTTCATTAACGGCTTGTATTATCAAGATAATTTCTTCAGCTCGTTCTCCCGTTCCTTTACTTGGAAAGATGGGAACCGCTACAATTGGGGCGGCACCGATTCCCGTATCGTTGGCGGAATGGATGGTGGCGAACCTTTCGCAATGGCTGTTGGAACCATTATGATTGAAGGTGGATTGCCATTAACTTTAACAAGCCATCTGGGTTATCGCCGAACAACTGATTTTGATAAGTGGACAGAAGTTATTCCACCACAATGGGAAGCAAGCAATTTCGTTGTTCCATCATCTCCTACTGGTGACGATAGCCTTCGAACTTCTACAATTGCTGGGTTTAAGTTTGCCGACGATGGCAATCTGTATATGGCTGCTTATGCCAATTTTGCAGCAATTAGTAGCTTTAACCGATTCTATTTTGGGGTATCAAAATCTACTGACCTTGGTAAAACTTGGTCTTCTTTCGATATAGCCCCTACCAATTTATTTGATGCATATCTCCAGCAATATGGCTTGTCGGTTAGCAATGTTTTTTGGCAATTGCCGCAATTTGTGCCTCTTGGAAATGATAATTATAGCTTCCTTGTGAATATTAATGAAGACACTACAAAAACTTTTAGACCATATGAGCAAGCATTGCATCAACTTGTTGAGGTTTACAAGCAAGACGGTGTTTGGGGCGTCCGCAAGGTTGCCGACTTAAGTGGCTATGTCCTTGCCTATGTTGCACCAACCAGTACTAATCAGCTTGGTGAGGAATCGCAATTAGTTCGTACTGACGATGGTAGAGTACTTGTTGCAAAATGGGTTGACTTTGTTGATGTAGTTGTTGGCGATACTACTTACAAGCGTGCTACGAATGACATTTTCGTTGCAGTTCGCCGAACCAAAGATAATTTCTGGTCCTCGATAAAAAATATTACCGAAAGCTTCGATTACGATAGAATTACTTGGTTGCCCGATAGAGTTCCTAACAGTTTAACAAACATTCCGATTTTGAAGCTCGAATCAATACCATTGCCCGAGACTGATCCCAGATTGCGACAACGAATGTTGGATACTGTTCCCCAATATGTTAAGCTGGGGTTCTTTGATGTAGTTGACATTCTTGGCGTTGACGAACCCCAAGCAAATTTCGATTTAACCAATATTAAAGTTTATCCTAATCCAATGGATGATTACGGCTTCGTAGAATTCTATACCGAAGGGTCTGTGAATTTACGAATTGAAATTTACGATTTATTAGGTAGGAAAGTTAAAGATGTGTTCAATGGATTAACTTCGGCTGGTTTCCAAGGAGTTTCTTTCCAAACGAACAATTTGCCCAACGGAAATTATACACTTGTTATATCTCATAACTCTCAAAAAATTGTTAAGCAGATTACAATAATGAAGTAAAACAAAAGAGGGTGTGTGTTATGAAAAGAATAGTTTCTATCTTAATGCTGTTTTTATCGATTATCTTGCTTCCACACGTTTTGGAGGCAAGCAACTACGGGACTTTAAAAGGGAAAGTGGTCGACCAGGATGGAAATCCCGTAGTTGGTGCGTCTGTTAGAATTTTAGGGACACGTCTTGGAGGAGTAGTTAAATCCGATGGACGTTTTATCGTTGTAAGTATTCCAGCAGGTTCGTATACGGTGAAAATTACAGCTGTTGGTTATGCACCTTATGAGGCAACGGTTAGAATATCTGCCGATGACGAGACCGAAATTAATGTTGTTTTGAAAGAAGAAGGTAAAGTTACCGAAGAGGTGATGGTAGTTGCCGAGAAATTGGTATCGCATAAAGATATTGGTGTTAAGCGGCAGTACGAAAATCAGCAATTAACAACAATTGCACGCGAAGGATTGCAGGCTATCATTGGGTTGAGTGCTGGTGTGTTCAACGCCGGCGGTGGTTGGATAATTCGAGGGAGCCGAACCAACGAGAGCCAAATCAGGGTCGACGGCATCGATATTAGCGATAAGTTCACTGGTGGGTTTGGTATCGTCGGAGCAACTTATTACCCAATGGTCAGTGCTTTTGCGACCGAGGAAGTTCAAGTTCTGACTGGTGGCTTTTCCGCTGAATATGGAAATGTCCTCGGTGGCTTTGTAAATACTACATTAAAGACAGGGCGAACCGACCGCTACGAAGGCTATGTCCGTTGGCGAACGGATGTTCCTGCTTTGTTTGGGCGTCAACCACACGATTTGAAGCTTATCCGCGAAGGCGACCGTTACAAGGCAATCGATTGGGGCGAGGGAAGGAAATTGCAAGGCTCGAAGGAACATACTTTTGAATTTGGTATCGGCGGTCCTATTCCTTTGTTGGATAAGGCAACATTTTTCATCGCTGGAAATTACTTCTATGAAAAGTATCGCTCTGCCAGGTACGATATTTACGACCCCGTCCACATAAATAATCTTGGTCAGGTTGAACAAAACAATCTCGGTCAAATTCCAAATAACCAATCTTGGAAAAAGAGTGTTCAGGCGAAATTGAAATTCCCCGTAACAAAGGATATCGACTTGGTTCTGTTTGGCAACTGGGGAATGACTAATCTGGAAACTTTGAATTGGGATTGGCTTTATGCTATCGAGCCCGGGAAGATTCCCGGACTACCTTCCTACGGAGTTGAAGAACGAAGGGCGAAATCTCCTGTTTTCAACCAAGTTGCTCTGAGTGCATATGTTCAGATTCAACATCGTTTAGGTTCTAATAGTTTTTATGAGATAAAGATTTCGAATACTTCGAATAATAGCGATGCTTCCAAACGGAAATCTTTTGACGACCCCGGATTTTTCACAGGTTTCGATGTTTGGTATCCACAGGATAATTATGCTGTGGCGATTGGAAAGCTTGAACCCGGAAAGGATAAGATTCTTGACCAGTATGCACCTGTTTCTCAAATTCAGAACTCCAAGGATGGATTTATTAAAATGGATATGCCAATAGTGAATCCGCTCACTGGATATATCGAAGGTAGTTCAAGCACACAGCAAGCACAAAATGCTTATGGATTAACCGGTATTTTCGATTTGCATGGCAACGAAAGAACTTTTGAATTCCGCCGAAGTAATTACTGGCAGATTGATGGCAATTATACACTTGCTGTTGAAGGTGAGTTTAGCCATATGTTTAAGACTGGTTTTGAAGTTCAATTTTATCAGCTTCGACGCCATATGAATAGCTTGCCTTGGGATGCAAACCCATTCTTCGATGTATATACAGACGATTGGGGGGGCAACTTGTATGCTGATAACCAAAAAGTTTTTGATAAAACAAGCAAACCTTATAAGCCCATAACTGGTGGACTTTATATTCAAGACCAAATTACATACAAGGGCTTGATTATCACTCCCGGTTTGCGTTTCGATTTTTATGTTCCTAATAGCGACTATCGAACAGTTGTTGAATATTTTGTTCCTATTACTTCCGACACTGGATTTGCCAAAGCAACTACGAAAACCCAAATTAGTCCGCGTATTAATGTAACTTATCCTATAACCGACCGCTCGAACATATCGATTTCCTACGGTGTGCTTTTCCAAATGCCGCCAATGCAGTATTTGTATGATGCTTTTGCTGTTGACCAACTTCGTGGTAATTCAATTCTTGGCAATCCAAATATGAATCCACAGAAGTCGAATATGTATCAAGTTACATACAATAATCAATTGACAGAGGACTTTGCTCTCGATATTTCGGCTTATTACAAAGATAACTACAATCAGGTTGGTCTGGTGTATGTTGCTGCTGTTCCAACTCCTTATTATATGTATACTGTTTCAGAATATGGTAGTGCCCGAGGCATTGAGTTTACTTTAAGGAAACGACCAACAAATCATATTCAATTGAATTTAAATTATAACCTTTCGTATGCTACAACTACTGGGTCGTCTCCGGGTTCAAACTACCTTGTTGCTGTCGACCCATTTACTGGTAAACAGGCATTTCCACTGGCTGAATTTCCGTTCTCGGCAGACCGAACCCATCGTGTCAATGCAATCATAGACTTTATTTGGGGAAGTAAGCAAGGACCATCGATTGCTGGTATTTATCCATTGGAAAATGTTGTGATTAACTTAACCGGATTCTTCCAAACTGGGACGCCATATACTCGATTGGACAAAGCCGGGAATGCAATTGGCGAATTTAATGCAGAACGAAATCCCTCGATTTGGAATGTGAATATGCGTTTGCAAAAGGGCTTCAAACTTCGCGATTGGTTCGGCGACCAAGCTGGTAACGCCCGAATTGAGTTCTTCGTCGATGTTAACAATCTGTTTAACCTGACCAGCGTGGCAGGGGTATTCGCTCGTACTGGCGACCCAATCGACGATGGTGTGAACTTTTATCGACCGGAAACAGACTTTAGCGCTATTCCATATTATCGAGAAGCAGATTATGCACGAGCGGAATCGTTTTCGACCGACCAATATACAATCTATGGCGATAGATTCTACAATGTGAACGCCGATTTCGACCGAAATGGAATAGTAACTCGAACAGAAAAATTCCAAGCTTTCACGAAGTATTTGGAAGATGTCCGACGCTTCCGAGGCAATTTCCTCGCTCCTCGAACAGTTTTCGCTGGTATAATGTTTAGGTTTTAATTAATTTGAAAAGTTTTACAATTAGGGGTAGATATATGAGAAGATTAGAAAAATTAACTTTGGTTTTGTTTTCGATTTTCCTTGTCCCAGCGATGTCTTTTGCTTTGCCAAAGGATTGGGACAAGAAAGGCAGTGGCGACGAACCTTTGCGAACTTATAATCAACTATTCGATTTGCAACAAAATACAGTTAGTAATATTCAGTTTTACACGACGAATTATGGAATATTTGGTTTGAATGTTGCCCAGAATCGTGGAGGTGGTTATTGGCCCAGAGGTTCGAATAATCAATACATTTTTGGTGGTGGGCTATGGATTGGTGCTGTTAAGCCACGTCCCGACGGGCAATTGAAAAAATATGTCGAAGTAACATATAACCCGAACAATGGTCGGTCTTGGATGGTTCCGGGAAGAATTACCGACGGCGACAGCAAGGATGTTTCCGACATTAAAAAATATCGAACATACTTTTCGACTGATTTCCGGAAAGGCGATGGAACTCCCTTGAACCCTGATCATGGACCCAACTGGCCTATATGGGATACAAGCCCAACAGATAGTTTGAAATATAATCGTTATTTTGGTTATTACGTTGATGATGTTAATCAACGAAGCAATTCTGTTTATCCAAAGGGACCTGCTTTTATTTCGGGCGAAGATATTTTTGCAACCTACAAAGATACCGATTTAAATGAATTCGATGGAGGAGCTGGATTAAGGAAAAGCCAAGGCTATCCTCTCCGCTTGCAGTTTGAACAAATGATTTATTCTTGGGGCTTTGGCGATTACAAAGATTTTATCTTTTTGAAGTACGATGTAATTAATTTTAGCAAGGATACTCTAAAAGAGGTTTGGCTGGGTTCAGTAATGGATATAGATATTGTTCGAGCTCCAAATTACTTTGGTGGTGCTGGTAACGATAGGGCTCGATTTTATAATGAAGATTCCACTTTGAATCTTGCTGTTCAATGGACAAATACCGACCAAGGCGAAAAGGGATTCGGATTTGGCTATCTTGGCTTCGACTTTTTGGAGAGCCCTGCTGTAATTAAATCCGACCGAAGTGATGTTACCTACGAAGTTCAAGGTAGCGATACAACGTATAGAATTACTGAATATATGTGCTTCGATAAGCAAATCGTGAAAGTACCTGTCTACGATAGTACAGGAACAATTATTGATTATCGCGACTCAGTTGCGTGTCTTCGCGAAGATGTTGTTAAAAAATGGGTTTCATTGCATAAGAAAACCGATACTGGGATGGCTGTAATAAATACTGTTGAATTTGATATTACTGGATATATCCGGAAAGACAAAAGATTTTACGCAAATGATGAACAACTTGGATTGAAAACCTTTAGGAACTGGCATATAAGCGATGATAAGAACGATGACGACGAGCGTTATAATTTTATGTCCTCCGGTGTACGCGATGGTGATTTTGGACCCGGCGACCGCCGTTTGATGATGGCAACCGGACCATTCAATATGTTGCCCGGCGATACTGCCCGCTTGGTTGTAGCTTTGATTTGCGCTTCGACTGCCGTTCGCGAGGATGCCGATGGTTCCACAGAAGACCTTGCTGAACTTGTTCGAAAAGATAAATTTGCTCAACAGGTTTATGATAACAACTTCCGTGCTCCTGCTCCACCCGAAAGAGCTAACTTTGTTTCTTGGACTCCTTTGAACAATGGATTCATAATTAAATGGGATAGTACTGCCGAAATTTCCAAAGACTTTTACGAAAAGGGGATGGATTTCCTTGGCTACCGGTTATACCGAGCGAGGAGAACGGACCTCGATACATTTGATGTGGACAATGTTTCTCCAACATCGCAATATCCTTCGGGTAAAGGACCTTTTGGTTGGAAGCAAATTGCTCAATGGGAAATCCCAACCCCATTCTATAAATCGGTTTACCGTGCTGGGACAGCGAATGCAAGCAATATGCCATTCATTGATTCATTGAGAATTGTTGGTCCTTATCTCGAAAACAAAGGTGGACAAGTTGTTATCGACTCGTTTGCTATCAGAGTTTTGCGTGTAGGTCGCGGTATCAAGCTTAATCCAACAAATCAATGGGTAATTCAAAACATTAATCCCTCGACCAGAAATATTTTCCCCGTCATTTGTGGAGTCGATACTGCATACTTCTCGAAGCCTTGGGGACCCTTCTGGGCATCGAAAATAAATATCTCCGCCCGGGAATTGCCAATTTATTACGACCCATTTAATGTAATAAATCCAAGACGCCATTATCTGCTCGATAGCGTGATGCTTGGTGTTGTGAAATTGAATCGTTTGTTCTTGCCTTATAATCCATTGCTCTGGCGAAAGGAAACTGTAAATATTCGCCCGCAAGATACACTTGGTTTGCCCGATAGAACAGGACCAAACCTCGATACAATTTACTTGAAGAAAACTTACCGCACTGCTGTTGTTAATGGTACGAATGTGCTTTTGATTGACCGTATGGTGCCAATGAATATCAATATGGTCCTGCGGGATTCTGTGCATATCGCACAAGCTTTGGATTCGATTTACAAATATATCCAACAGGGTCTTGCAAAAGTTGAATTTCCGAATTTTGAACAATCCGATGAAGCAATTTACAAGGTTATCGTTCCCTATATGGATAGCATTACAAATCATAGGACTTTTATCGATTTTGGGGATGATAACAAAGACCTTTACATCTCGTACAATGATAATCCTACCAAGACTGAAAAGATAATTAATAACGTTGACTATTATTATAAACTGTTGTCTTATGATGAAGGTGATTACCAACAACAAACTCCTCAAAAATTGAATGATGCATCTATTGGTTTACCTAATATGATTAATGTATTTTCGCGGTCAGCACCTGTTGGGAAGCCGATAGATTTCACCGTCACCTATGTTGATAGCGCCAGAATTGGTGGCTTATATAATTTCAAACTTTTCTCTGTTGATTACGACCGTGCAGTCCAGTTGTTTGCTGGTCACGAACTTGAGCTTGAATTCAATCCATATTGGGAGTTGGAAAGGATACAATTGCCGGGTCGTTCAACCCCGCTTACTTTTGGTCTTTATTGGCGAAGAATGACTTTGAAAGACCTTACTACAAATACTTTACTTTACAATGGCTTGACATTGTTGGAAGAGACACCCGGGGTTCTTAGATTTTCTGGCTCGCCAACCGAAAATGCTGCTTCTTATATCCTAAGCGATACTGCGGTTGTCGACCCAATTACAGGGAAAGTCAATACATTTGGCTTACCATTTAATAACGAAGTGATTACTCGTTCCGGAAAAATTACAACTGGAGATTTCACAATCCCCGGATATTATTATAGCTATGGATTTATGACGAATTATCCTTCGCCCGGACCTGCTTTTGGGACATTAGGGTTTAGTTTCGATTTTACGATTCAGCAATATGGTGGAATGCTACGACCCGACTCCTCTTCGATTCGAATGGACCCAGATAAAACTCCGATTAATATCATTTCGGATTTCTCGAAGGTTTACACTACCCGGCAAGTTGATTTTATGACATTACGACAAGAATTTCTTGGCTACACTGCCCAAGGTGTTCCTGTTTACCAAGGCTATGGACAACCTATTTATGGTAGCTTCAACAACGGTCCGGGAGACTTCGAGGTAACATTTATGCCCGGTGGCGAAGAAACAATGGAACTTGTTTGGGGCAAAGACCGTAAGAGAAATACTTTCAAAGTGAAGTATTTAACTTTGAAAGTTCGAAACTTGCTTTCCTACAAGAGACCTTCGGAGAATGGAAAGGATTCGGTTACGGTTTCTTATCCAATCGAATATACTCATATGGCTATCGATACTGCTTTTGGTGTTCTTTATCCCGACCCAACGAACCTTGGTAGCCGTTGCAATGAATTTATCGATAAGTATAACCTTAGTGCCTATGGCTGGGTGAATGGACGCGGGCAGAATTCTGCTATTAGAATGCGAGAACAACAAGCTAACCCCTCTTGGAACACAGGCTCAACTTCGTTGAACACTTTTGTTGGAACGCAAGGACGCTACTATCTCTCGGCAATTAGCGAGGATGGAAAAGATACAGTGGACTTTACCCACGTTCTGATAATTGGCGGATGCCAGTTTGCTCTCGATTATGCAAACAAGGGGCGTCGCTTTGGCACTGCCGAATGGGATTACATTCCAACGAATGAATACAAATTTGGTGAAGACTTCAAGCCCGGTGATAAGATAATTTTGAAGGTTCGTGGTGGCGCTTTTGGTTTGCCATTGCCCGGAGCGAAGGTGCGATTCAAGATTTCCGACTTCAAGCCCGAAAATGAAAATTATACCGACGAAATGCTCGATAAGTTCAAGGTTGTACCAAATCCATACTACATTTCGCATCAAGGGCAAAAGACCCCATACGATGCCAAAATATACTTCACCAAGCTTCCGCCTCGTTGTACAATTGATATTTACACGCTGGCTGGCGATTTGGTTCGAACTATTGAACACGACGAAACCAGTAGCGATGGTCCCGATAAACATTCTGTCGAGATTTGGGACTTGCTCTCTAAGAATGGTTTAAGAGTTGCAAGCCAAACTTTTGTGGCTGTTTTGAAGACCCCAAATGGTGCGACTGCAACTCAAAAGTTCTCTGTTGTTGTTGGTGGGTTCCGATTAATTCAATCACAACAATAAATTTAGTGGGTTCCCACCGCAGGTGGGGACCCGAACTTTAATTTAGGAAACAATATGGAGTGGGATATGAAAAAAGTAATAATCAATGTTCTGATAATCGGAATTTTAGGCATAACGAAAGCATTTGCAATTGGTGGGGCAGTTTCGGGTTCAACAACTGGCGAAACATTTGTTAAGGTTGGTGCTGCTGGGGCACAATTCCTGAAAATCCCCATTGGTGCGCGAGCAAACGGTTTGGCGGGTGCTTATTCATCGCTTTGCAACGATTTGAGCTCAATTTATTGGAATCCTGCTGGTCTTGCCGATGTCAAGGGAATTAGCGCCGATTTCTCTTACACTCGTTGGTTTGCAGGGTTTAACCATAGCTTTGGTGCTTTTGCTTTGCCAATTGGACGGAATTTTACCTCGGCGGTTTCGCTTGTTTCCTTGAATAGTGGAAATATCGAAATTACCACATTGGAAAAGCCAAACGGAACTGGCTTGAATTATCAAGTTAATGATGTTGCCATTGCTTTCACCTTTGCAGGGTATTTGACCGACCAATTCTCCTTTGGAATTACTGCAAAATATGTAAGCAACGCTATTTCGAACTTGAGTAGCCAAGGAATTGCATTCGATGTTGGAACGATGTATGAAACAGGGATACGCGGCATTCGACTTGGCTTTTCGATTCATAATCTTGGAGTCAAACAGGCTTATAGCGGTCAAGATTTGAACTCCTCGAGAAAGCTTTATGATGCTTTGAATGCTGCTCCGCTCGATATAGCCTACATTGCAAGTAGTTACTCTTTGCCTTTGATTTTCCGTGCTGGAATTTCCACAGAGGTTTGGAAAGCCCAAGACCACAGAGTTGTTGCTGCTGCCGACTTTATTACTCTTTCGGATACTCCCGAACATTATGCATTGGGTGCAGAATATACTTTTAAAGATTTTCTTGCATTGCGTGCAGGCTATCAATTCGGAACCGATATTTTTGGTCTTTCGGGTGGAATCGGGTTGAAGTATTTTGCTGGTGGTTTCGAAGGCGAATTCGATTACTCTATTACACCAACTAAAAATATTGGTCTGGTTAATCGCTTGAGTATTAAAGTTGCGGTTAAGTAAAATTTATTCTTGACTTTATTCAATCTTCTGGGCAAGTAACTTTCGCTACTTGCCCAGTTTTGTTTAATTTGGCTTTTTTATTCGATAATGTTGTGTAAAAATGAAATCTAAACTGCTTTTAGTTTTCTTTTTATGGCTTTTGAATTTGATTTCGATTGACTCGGCTACTACAAAGCCCATAAATATTTATGTTGATTATTGTGTTTACCGAAAAAGCAATACCGAAAATATTGTCGAAATTTACTATGGCTTTCTCGACACGGCATTAACCTACCGAAAGCAGGGAAATCAATTTACCGCTGAACTTTTTATGCAACTGAAATTCTTTGTTGGCGATTCCTTGGTGGACTCCTATGAATGGAATGTTTTCCACCAGAAGGAAAAGATTGATTCAAATGAAGAATTTCAAAGCCTTTTAGTTGGACAAAAAAACATCCAAATCGAAAGCGGGCGGAATTTGAAATTTTCACTGTTCTGCGTTGACACAAAAGATTCCACGAAAAGATTTTACCGAACATTTGAAGTTGAGAATATCAGCTTTGGTCGAAACAATATCGAGATTAGCGATATTCAATTTGCTCAAATGATTGAGCGTGCAGATACTTCGGTCATTCCTTGGCAAAATGAATTTCTAAAAGGGAAGTACTATGTAATTCCAAATCCTACCAAAGAAGTAATTGGCTCTTCACCGCGACTATATACTTATTTCGAGTATTATCTGCCAAAAAGCTATCTTTCGAAACAGTTGAAAATAGAATATAGAATTTATGATGCACTGAAAGAAGAAGCATTATATAAGTTCAAAAATGTAAAGGTAATATCAACGGAGCAGTTTGACATCGACGGGTTTGCACTCGATGCTTTGCCCTCGGGGATGTATTATTTTGAAACTGCGATTTGTGATTTATCGGGAACAATTTTGAGCAAATCCAAAAGCAAAAAATTCTATTTATTCAATCCCGATATTCCACCCAAACCAATACAGCACTATACAGAATCTGATCTTTTCGCAAAAAGCGTTTTTGCTACCTTGAGTGATTCGGCTGTGCAAATCGAATTCGAAAAAGCCAAGTATATTGCTTCGGATTACGAGAAGGAACTCTTTCAAAAATTGACTTCTCTTGATGGAAAAAGGAGATTTCTTTTCCAGTTTTGGCGAAGGCGAAATCCCGATACAAACTTGGTTTACAATAAGGCATACGATGAGTTTGTTCAAAAAATCAACTATGCGAATAGATTCTTTTCCGTTGGGAACCAAATCGAAGGATGGAAAACCGACCGCGGTCGAGTTTTAATTCAATACGGAGAACCAACGAACAGGGAGTTTTACCCGCGGGAAGGTAATCGGCGGAGTTACGAGGTTTGGTTCTACAGCGAACTTTACGGCGGGGCATATTTCTATTTTGTCGATTTGCTCGGAAATGGCAATTATATTCTTGTCCATTCGACTGCAATGAATGAAATTAGCAATGAAAACTGGTACACAGATTTTGTGACAGGCACCAACACCGAGCGAATTCAAAAAATGCTGTTGATTCGATGATAAGGAAAATTCGCTTCTATTTAGAAACTATTTTTGTTTTGCTTATTGGATGGGTTTCGAGTCGACTTTCCCCTTCGAAAAGGATGAAATTTGGGAAGTTTCTTGGGCGAATGCTCAAGTTTTTTTTGAAAAAGCGCGAAAAAATAGCCTTCGATAATCTTTCTTTTGCTTTTCCAGAAAAAGATGTTGAATGGATTAATGATAAAGTCCAAAAGACATTCGAAAATATGGGAATTGTCTTTGCTGAATTCCTTGCTCTCGGTCGGCTCGACGAAAACACAATCAAAGATTATGTTCGCTTCGAAAATGTTGAGTTAATTCGCCAGAAGTTCATTGAAGGCAAAGGTGTTATTCTTCTTTCGGGACACTACGGGAATTGGGAATTTTTGGCTTATTCGGTGTATGTTTACTTGAATTTGCCTGTTTTGATTGTTGTAAAACCTTTGTCGAATTATGTGCTTGATAAAGTCATTAACAAATATCGAACAAGGTTAGGCAACAAAGTTGTTTCGATGTATGAATCGGCTTTGAAGGTTGTTCGTACCTTGCGCAATGGTGGAATAATTGCTCTTCTTGCAGACCAAAGTGCTACAGAAGACCGCGACATTTACGTCGAATTTTTTGGCAGGCAAGCCGCAACTTTCGATTCACCTGCATATTTTGCATTGAAATATGATGTTCCCATCATTGTTGGGTTTGCCCGCAGGGAAAATTATTGGTACAAAGTTCGATTGATTGAATTAGACCATAGCGATTTGAAGTTCGATAAGAGCGGAATTTTTGAATTGACGCGAAGGTACATCAAACTGCTCGAAAATGTTATCCGAGAACAACCTGAACTTTGGCTGTGGACACATCGTCGGTGGAAACATTCAAAGAATTAACTGTGCTATTTTCCTTTTGTTTGATTATTGAGCCAAATATTTGATAATATACAAAAATTGTTAATTTTGTTTTTTTTGTAAGATGTGAAATGGGTCAAACAGCATTAGACAGGTTTTTACGATATGTTAAAATCAATACCCAATCGAACGAGGCTTCGCAGGAAACCCCAAGCACACCGAACCAGTTCGAGTTGGGCAAACTTCTCGTCGAAGAACTAAAAGCGATGGGAATCGAAGACGCAGAAATTGATGAGCATTGTTATGTGATGGCTACAATACCTTCGAACATTCCTGCCGACCATCCTGCTTACGGGAAAGTTCCGAACATTGGTTTTCTTGCTCATCTTGATACTTCGCCCGAAGTTTCGGGAGAAAATGTTAATCCTCAAATTATCGAAAATTACGATGGTTCGGACATTGTTTTGCCAAACGACCCGAGCGTTGTAATTCGTGTCGAAGAAAACCCGAACCTTAAAAAGTGCATTGGACATACCATTGTTACAACCGATGGGACTACTTTGCTTGGAGCCGATGACAAGTCTGGAATTGCTGCAATTATGACAATGGCTCAAACACTGATGGAAAACCCGCAAATACTCCACGGAACAATTCGCATTTGTTTCACCCCGGACGAGGAAATTGGTAACGGAACCAAGTATTTAGACATTAAGAAGTTCAATGTCCGGTATGCCTATACTGTCGATGGTGATCTGCCCGGTGAACTTAATAAGGAAACATTTAGCGCCGACCAAGCCACCATTACTATTGTTGGCAAAGATATTCACCCCGGAACAGCAAAAGGCATTATGGTTAATTCTATTCGTATCGTTGGAGAAATTATCACTCGTTTACCAAAGGATATGGCTCCCGAAACAACCGAAGGATACGAACCTTACATTCATCCTTACGTTCTCGAAGGTGGCGTTGGCAAAACTACTTTGAGGTTGCTTTTGCGTGATTTTCGAACTCCGGGCTTGGAGGAGCAAAAAGAAATCCTTCGGAAAATTATCGACGAAGTCAAGATGTTATATCCCAAAGCCGAAATCAATTTGGAAACCAAATATCAGTATCGTAATATGCTCGATGGTTTGGAGAAGCATCCCATTGTTTTGGACAATCTTTGGGAGGCTGCAATTCGTAGCGGTGTCGAGCCATATTGGAAGCCAATTCGCGGTGGTACCGATGGAGCCCGGCTTACGGAAATGGGTTTGCCAACACCAAATATTTATACCGGTGGAAATAACTTTCACAGCAAAACCGAATGGCTGTCGGTCGACTTTTTGAATAAAACAGTCGAAACCCTTGTCAATTTAGTTCAAATCTGGGTAGAAAAATATTAACACAAAATAAGGAGCGATTATGAGTGGAGAAACTACTCAACTCAATAGTTCTATTCATTTACCCGAAAATGCCCATCGAGAACTTCGCCCGGGCGAAGTCTATCGTCCAATCCTACAACCGGAGTATAAGTTTCCCGAGGTAACGTCTTATTCGGTGTTTCTCGGCTTGTTGATGGCGATAATTTTTTCTGCTGCCGCAGCATATTCGGGCTTGAAAATTGGACAAGTGATGGAGGCAGCGATTCCGATTTCCATCATTGCAGTTGGTATTTCCGCAGCTGCAAAGAAAAGGAAAGCCCTTGGGCAAAATGTAATCGTGCAGTCAATTGGAGCATCCTCGGGTGTGATTGTTGCTGGGGCTGTGTTTACAATCCCTGCTTTGTATATTTTGAAACTTAATGCAACGTTTTTCCAGATTTTCTTTGCTTCGATGCTTGGAGGATTTCTGGGAATTTTGTTTTTAATACCTTTTCGCAAGTTCTTTGTTAAGGAAATGCACGGGAAATTCCCATTTCCCGAAGCTACCGCAATCACTGAAATACTTGTGACAGGGGAGAAAGGAGGCAAAAGCGCCGGAGTCCTCGTTACAAGTGGTATTCTTGGGGGAATTTACGATTTTATGTTTTCTTCGCTCCATCTTTGGAAAGAAACTTTTACATCGCGTGTGCTTCCCTATGGAGAATTGATTGCCGAGAAGGCGAAGATTCTCTTTCAGCTAAATGTTAGTGCGATGATTTTTGGTTTCGGTTATTTGATTGGACTAAAATACTCGTTGATTATTACCATTGGTTCTTTTCTTTCTTGGTTTGTTTTCGTTCCGTTAATCAATCAGATTGGGGCGATTGTAGCAAACGGTGGAACGAATTACTTTGCATCGATGCCGCCCGAACAGATTTTTTCGCTTTATGTTCGCCCAATTGGCATTGGGGCAATTGCAATGGCTGGAATCATTGGAATTATAAAGTCATCGAAGGTCATTGGCAATGCTTTTTCGCTTGCCTTTCGTGGTTTCGGCAAAAAAAGGAAACCGTCGGTAGAATCTCCCGAAGATTTGCATCGCACACAGAAAGATATCCCAATGCATATTCTCCTTGTTTTGATAATTCTTACTATTGTTGCAATCTTTTTGTTTTTGCTGTTGGGAGTGAATATCACCCCGTTGCAGGCAATAATTGCTTTGCTAACGGTTACAATTATTTCGTTTTTGTTTACCTCTGTTGCAGCTAATGCAATCGCAATTGTTGGGACAAATCCAGTCTCGGGAATGACTTTGATGACGCTTATTCTTTCTTCTTTGATTTTGACCCAAGCCGGGCTTTCGGGCAAGGAGGGAATGATAAGTGCTCTTATCATTGGAGGAATTGTTTGTACGGCATTGTCGATGGCTGGCGGTTTCATCACAGATTTGAAGGTTGGTTACTGGATTGGTTCGACACCGATTAAACAGGAAAGCTTCAAGTTTCTTGGGGCAGTTGTTTCGGCTGCAACAGTTGGGCTCGTCATCTTTATCCTTAATGCTTCCTATGGTTTCACGAGAGAGGATTATGTCCGAAATCAAAACATTTTCACCGCGGAAGAATTGTACAAAATAGAAAATAAGATAGCGGATAAGGCTTTGCTTGAACGATACAACAAAGCATTGGCGTCGGCAGAGCCACTGGTGGCTCCCCAAGCAAATGCAATGGCAGCGGTCATTCAGCCTTTGATGTCGCCCCAAGCAAAAGTCGATTGGATATTGTATCTTGTTGGTGTATTCATCGCTTTATTTGTGAATTGGCTTGGGATTTCGCCTTTGGCTTTTGCTCTTGGAATGTATTTGCCTTTGCCATTGAATACACCGCTTTTGGTTGGGGGGCTTGTTGCCCATTTCATTCAGAAAACAAAGGACGAAAAGCTTCGAAATGCCCGAATACAACGAGGAACTTTAATTGCTTCGGGATTTATGGCTGGGGCTTCGCTTTTCGGCGTAATTGGGGCTTTGCTTTTGTTCTTTAAAGTTAGATTATATCAATTTGTTGGTGAATGGGAAAGTTCCGCTGGTGCCGAATATCTATCGCTTGTTATGTTTGCTTTGTTAGTTGTCTACTTTGTTTGGGATACATTAAAAGCCAAAACTGAATAGGGGAATTTTGGAGGCAAACAAACAGAAACAAATTTCTTCGTGGAGAAAATTCCTTACCTATTTGGTTTCGTTTTTGCTTGTTATTGGGCTGGTCTATCTTTCTATAAAAGAAGTTGACCTTGCTTCGTTTGGGAAATATGTAGTTGGAGCAAACTACCTATGGGTTTTGTTGTCAATCCCAGTAATGTTAGCATCCCATTGGGTTCGTGCTATGCGCTGGAAAACAATGTTGAAACCAATTGTCAATCCTAAATCGACTTGGAATTTGTTCTCGGCTGTTATGGCTGGCTATGCCGTGAACAATTTGATTCCTCGCGGCGGTGAGTTGATTCGTCCATTTTATTATAGCAGAAGGGAAAAAATATCCTTCACGATGACCTTTGCAACAATTGTTGTGGAGCGATTTATCGATTTAATTTCGTTGCTTTTAGTATTTGTGATTACGTATTTTTTTTTCAGGGAGCAACTTAAATTAGCATTGCCCAATCTCCATATCGAAAAGATAATTTACCCTACGATTGCATTGATTATTGTGGCAATTTTAAGCTTTTACAAGCGATGGGTAATTTTTTTGCTCGATAAATTAATTAAGCCAATTTCGACAAAAGTATATGAAAAGCTAAAAGACCTATTCGATAAGTTTTTTCTTGGATTAACCGTTATCAAGCGACCTTCGCAATATTTTCAACTCGGAATTGAGTCTGCCTTGATTTGGTTGCTCTATACAGTTCCTCTTTATCTTATGTTCTTTTCGTTTAGTTTTGCATACAAGTTTAATCTTGGCTTCGATGACGCAATCCTTTTTATTATAATTTCGGGAATAGGTTATACTGTTGCCCCGACGCCCGGAGCCATTGGCTTCTACCATTTTCTTATCCAAAATGCATTGAACAAACTTTATGGCATTAGTCTCGAAGAATCTCTTGCCTATGCTACCGTTACTCACGGGATAAATTTTCTTTCACAAGTTGTTGTTGGCGGAATTTTTATCATTCGAGAAAATTTAAGTATTTTTCCAAGGATTAACTCTGGCAAAACTGGAAACGATGGAGAAGGTTCGTCTTCGAGCGAATAATATACCCCGCGTAGAAAGCGGACACTTGTGGATTTATAGCAATGAACTTGCAAAAGTGCCGTCGTTGGAGCCCGGCTCGATTGTCGAAGTTTTTACAAACGATGGCACAAGTCTGGGTCTTGCTTTTTTCAATCCCCACAGTCTAATTGCTCTTCGCTTGTTAAAAATTTCTATCGTACAAGATGTTTCGAAGGTGTTCAAATCGCGAATACTTAATGCAAAGCAGTTGCGGGAGAAGATTTTTCCCACCGAACACTGCTATCGGCTTGTTTATGCTGAATCGGATTGCCTACCCGGTTTGATTATCGATAAGTATGAAGATTACTTTACTTTGCAAGTCAACTCTGCGGGAATGGAGAAATTTATTGAGAAAATAGTTGAAATTCTTTTGGACATTTTCCCGAAATGCAAAGGAATAATTGCCAAAAACTCGACCCATTTCCGCACACTCGAGGGCTTGGAGCAATACGAAAAGGTTCTGTATGGCGAAATTCCAAAAGAAGTAATTGTTACCGAAAGCGGAATAAAATATAAAGTAAATTTGCTCGACTCGCAGAAAACGGGATTGTTCCTTGACCAAAAACTAAATAAACGATTTATACGAAGGATTTCGGGGAACTTGCGTGTTTTGGATTGCTATTCGAATTTTGGTGGCTTTGGTTTAAACGCTGCGTTAGGGAATGCCAAAGAAGTTACGCTGGTTGATATTTCGAAGAGCGCAATCGAAACTGCCCGCGAAAATTTTCAACTTAATGGCTTTAAGAACGGAAATTTCTTTTGTTCCGATGCTCTTGAATTTATGAAGAAAGAATTTCAGGATGGGAAGAAATACGACCTTGTTATCCTCGACCCGCCGTCGTTTACAAAAAGTAAAAAGAACATTCAAAACGCAATTGCAGGTTATCGGCAAATAAATAAATATGCAATGCGAATAGTCGCTCCGCAAGGATTTTTGGCAACTGCAAGTTGTTCGATGCACATCGACGAGGCAACTTTTATGAAAATCATTCAGGATGTAGCATATTCACAAAAAATTAATTTGAAAATGATTTATCGTGGTGGTCAATCCCCCGACCATCCAATTTTGATGTCGATGCCAGAGACTCGCTACTTAAAGTTTTTTGTTTTTCAATTATCGTAGGTGCTAATTGGAAATACTTTATGCAATTATAGTTGGAATAGTTCAGGGTTTGACTGAATTTTTGCCCATAAGCAGTACGGCACATATGACCATTGTAGCCAAATTGATTGGGGGAAATTATTTCAGCGACCCCAAAATCTGGACTGCCTCGATGGCAACAATTCAACTTGGCACAATGTTGTCGCTGCTTTTTTATTTTCGCAATGAATTACTTGCTCTTTCGAAAAGTTTTGCTCGGGAAAACATTTTTTCCTTGCCAAGAAACATTGCCAATCAAAGTTATAATTCTCGTCTTGGTTGGGCAATTGGGTTTGGTTCTATTCCAATTTTTGTAATTGGATACCTTCTGAAGGATTTTATCGAAAGCGATGCAACCAAAAGCCTCTTTTCGATTGCTTTGGCTTTGATTATTGTTGCCGTTTTTATGCTCATAGCAGAAGTTACTGGAAAGTTTGCCAAAACCATCGACAAAATAACATTTTTTGATGCAATTCTAATTGGCTTGGCGCAAACGCTTGCATTGTTCCCGGGAGTGTCACGTTCGGGAGCTACAATAACTGCTGGTTTGTTTTTGGGTTATCGGAGGGAAGATTCTGCTCGGTTTTCATTCCTTTTAAGCATTCCTGCTGTTTTGGTTAGCGGTGTTTATGAATTTATTTCGAATTATCATAATATTACGAAGGAACAAATCATTTTTGTTTTGATTGCAACATTTTTTGCGTTTATTTCCGGAATATTTGCTATTTCTTTCCTTTTAAAATATTTACAAAAGAAATCAACTCTTGTCTTTATCGTTTATAGATTTTTGCTTGGTATAATCATTTTATTATGGCTCGTGTAGGACTTATCTACATTTTGCTCTTGGGGGTAAGTTTAACTTTTGCCTGCTCGTGTAGTAGGACAAAAGAGAAGGTTGGGGCTCGTAGTTCAGCCTCGCTCGATACCAACGATAAGAACTACCGCGAGGCAGTTCCTGTTTCTAAATTGAAATTCGACATTCAGGTGAATCCCGATTCCATAAAAATAACCGAATATGCAATTTTGAGGACCAGTTTTGGCAACATAACCATTGCTCTGTATGGGAATGATGCACCAAAGACAGTCAAAAATTTTATTGGTTTAGCACGAAGTGGATATTATAATGGAACTTTGATTCATCGTATTGCAAAGAACTTTTTGATTCAAATGGGAGATGGGAGCACCCGCTTCCCTTCGAAGAAAAATGAATGGGGGAAAGGAGGCAAAAGCATTTATGACGGATATTTTCCCGACGAAATCAACCCAAATCTTTTGATTTACAAAATTGGCTATACCTACGGAACAGTAGCAATGGCAAATAGCGGTCCAAACAAAAACCTAAGCCAATTTTTCATTTGCTTAGACGAAGCTCAGTATTTAGAAAAAAAATACACAATATTTGGTAAAGTTGTCGAAGGTATGGATGTTGTCGAAAAAATCTCCGAGCAGGAGATAATTCCATATAAATTCGACAGCTTGGATGGAACCCCGAAGAATCCCATAAAATTGTTAAAAGTAGAAATTTTCAAGAAACTCCGATAAGTTTTTCAAGATTTTAATTACTTAACTTACTTTTTGAGCAAGCTTTATTAAGTTTTTAATGTTTTCTTTTTCGCTGCTGGGAAAAGAACATTGTTTAAAATCAAGCGGTAACCGGGTGAGTTTTTGTGCAGGCTCAAATCGGTCGGTGGGTCTCCGACTGCGTGCTGGTAATCTTCGGGGTCGTGCCCGCCGTAAAAAGTGAACATACCTCTTCCAAAGTTTCCGTGCAAGTATTTCACTTGGTCGGTTCCTTCCTTAATTCCCATAATTGTAACATTTTTCTTGATTTTGTCCAAATGGAAGGCAGTTGTTTGCCCCAGGAATCCTTTGATGACATTTACATGGTTTTGAGTAAGCATAGAAGGGACAGGGTCGAACTTGGCAGAGAACTCGAAAAGGGTAAAGTAATCGTTTTCGGGGTCGAGCGCATAAATATTAGGCGGACAGTCGATATCTGAGAATTCGTAGATAAATGGGTCGAGTACTAGCTTGAAATTTTCGAAGGCAAGAGTTTGAGAGTAGTCAAGTTTTGAATTTGCATCGGGGTCGGCAGGGTCCCCGTCAAACATAGATTCGCAAATGTCGGTGTTTTGTGATGCCAAAGCTATATCATAGGTATCAGTTGCACTACACATTGCAAACAGGAAACCACCATTGGCAACGTATTCGCGGATTCGTAGGGCAACTGCTCTTTTCATTTCCGATACTTTTGCAAAACCAAGCTTTTTTGCCATTGCTTCGTTGATGGTAACCTGTTCAATATACCAAGGAGCATTCGAAAAGGAAGCCCAAAATTTTCCGTATTGCCCTGTAAAATCTTCGTGATGAAGATGGAGCCAATCGTATTCAGACAATTTGCCTTGCAGCACTTCTTCGTCCCAAATGACATCGTGGTCAATCCCGGCATAATTTAAGGCAAGGAGCACAGCATCGTCCCAAGGTTGTGTTCCCGGGGTGGCATAGAGGGCAATTTTAGGTGCTTTTTCCAGATGGATTAGTTCCATATTGACGTCGTTGCTTTGGACTTCGGCGTAAATTTGGGCGGCTGTGGCTCCGTCGATAATTTCGAACGATACGCCGCGGATGCGCGCCTCGGTTTCGACCTTCTCGGAATAGTCGGTCATAAACGAGCCACCGCGGTAGTTCAATAGCCAGTCGACCGTTTGCCCATGCTTTAATGTCCAATATGCTAAACCGTAGGATTTCAGGTGGTCTGTTTGCGTCAAATCCATTGGGATTAGTATTTTTTGGGAAAATAAAGAGGAATTTATCCAAAAAATTGAAGCCAAAATTACAAGAAACGCCCTTTTCATATTACAATCTCCTTGAAATTAAAGTAACGAAAAGGCAAAGGAAATATTTAGTTCGCGGTGATTACTCGCGACATTCCATTCAGTATTTAAATCAAACAAATATTTTGTAAGGGCAATTTATAAATTGCCCCTATAAAACATATCGTCATAGAATGTAATTCAAAGAGGGGAACATATAGGTTCGCCCCCACAAGAATTAAATTTGAACTTAAAACTTTATGATTACAAAATTTATTTATTTTGTTTAATGTTTTTCGTTATAAGTCATTAAAATTTATGAAATTTACTAATTTTTTCAATTTTAGAAATTTGAGTTGTAAACATTAATCATTTTTCAACTTCAAAGCAAATTTATAAATTTATAGTTTTAAATTGATACAAAATCGAAATGATAAAGAAAATCCTTGTTGCAAATCGAAGTGAAATAGCTTGTAGGATTATCAAAGCTTGCAAGGAACTTGGCATCTGCTCCGTAGCAGTGTATTCCGATGCCGACAGAAATGCGTTACACACTCTTCTTGCCGACGAAGCTGTGTACATCGGGGAATCCCAACCGTTGAAATCTTATCTTAATATGGAGGCAATAATTAACGCTGCAAAGCAAACGGGATGCGATGCCATTCATCCCGGATATGGCTTTCTTTCGGAGCAAGCAGAGTTTAACCGAATGGTAAGGGACGCTGGTTTGATTTTCATCGGTTCCAATCCCGAGTCGATGTCATTGCTTGGTTCGAAAGTGCAATCCCGTCAAACTATGTTGAATTCAGGTGTTCCAATAATTCCCGGGATGAAGTCTGCAACAAAGGAAATCGAAGAATTCAAAAGATATGCTGCCGAGCTTGGTTATCCCGTTTTGGTCAAAGCCTCTGATGGAGGTGGCGGCAAAGGTATGAGAATTGTTCGTTCCGAAGCCGAACTCGCCGATTCAGTAAATTCTGCAATTCGTGAATCTATTTCTGCATTTAAAAGCGATGCAATTTATTTGGAAAAGTATATTGAATCGCCTCGGCATATAGAATTCCAAGTCGCAGCCGATAATTATGGTAACGCAGTCTATTTGTTCGAAAGAGAATGTTCGATTCAGCGTCGGCATCAAAAAATAATCGAAGAGACACCATCGGTGGCATTGGACCCCGAGCTTCGCCGTCGTATGGGAGAAACTGCGGTCCGAGCAATCAAGGCTGCTGGGTATACGAATCTTGGAACTGTTGAATTCCTTTTGGATAAAGATAAAAATTTTTATTTCCTCGAAGTCAATGCCCGTATCCAAGTTGAACATCCAATTACCGAGCTGACAACAGGAATAGACCTTGTCAAGCTTCAAATCCAAATTGCAAATGGCGAAAAGTTGCCATTTACGCAGGAAGAGCTTCGCCAGAATGGTCACGCAATCGAATGTCGAATCTATGCCGAAGATGCAGAGAACAATTTCTTGCCATCCAGTGGGAAAATTTTGTTCCTGCGCGAACCGACTGGACCGGGAATTCGCTTCGATTTAGGTATCTATCAGGGTTGCGAAGTTCCCGTTTTCTACGACCCAATTATGGCAAAATTAATTGTTTGGGGAAGAAATCGCGAAGAAGCCCGAAAAAGAATGATAAATGCTTTAAAAAATACAGTAATTCTTGGAACCAAGACATCGATTGGGTTTATGATTAAAGTTTTGGAACATCCTGAATGGATTGCTGGCAATACTTATACTAATTTTATTGAGAAGCATTTCGAAGGAAAGCATTTACCCAGTCCAGATTTAATCGACTTTGCACTTGCTGGTGCAGAATTCGCATTCAAATCAAAGCGAAAGGTTGCTCGAGTTTCGAATGTAAAAGAGGAAATACCTTCGCCTTGGCAATCGCTTGGGCATTGGGAAATTGCAATGGGTAAAAATTAAGGAGCTTTTATGGATTTGATTTACAAAGGGAAAAAGTATCAAGTTGAAACAAACGGCGAGCAGATTGTTATCGATGGCAACTCAAAGAATGCAGAAATCAAATCATATTCCGACCATATCTTGAAAATTAGAATTGGCGAAGAAGAGAAAGCAGTTTACGTTGCAACCGATGATAAGTTCGCTTATGTTTTTATTGATGGTGAACAATTTGTTATTCAAAAATCGGATGACTCCGAGACAAAGATTGAACTCGAAGAAGAAGGGAAAGACAAAAACATCGAACAGATTAAGCCGCCGATGCCGGGAAGTGTTGTAAAAGTTTTAGTCGAAGTTGGGCAAAAAGTTGACGAAGGAGCTCCAATTATTGTTGTCGAAGCGATGAAGATGGAAATTACTTTATATTCATCAATCGAAGGTGTAATTAGTCAGATAAATGTGGAAGCTGGACAGCAAGTTGATTCCGAGCAGGTGTTGGTTGTTATCAGCAAAGAGGAAATTAAATAATTTTGTAGTTTTGAATTTGTCTCATTAAAATAAACAGATATTATGAAAATCCACGAGTATCAGGCAAAGGAATTATTGAAAAAATTCAATGTTCCTGTTTTGTTTAATCGAGTTGTGTTCTCGGCATACGATGCTGGGCAGGTTGCATACAACGATTTTGAATCGCAAGGCAGGCAAGTTGTCGTCGTCAAGGCACAGGTTTTTGCTGGGGGGCGTGGCAAAGGAATTGTTTACGACCCAGAAACAAATGCCCCTGTCGAACTTTTTGGCAAAGAAGTTCGTGGCGTCAATGTAGTTTCGGGTGAAAATCTTGCCGACAAAGTTTACCAGTATGCTGTTAAAATGCTTGGGAAAAAGCTTGTAACGGTTCAAACCGGGCAAGCCGGGACAATAATTCGCAAGCTTTTGCTCGAAGAAGGTGTTTCGATTGAAAAAGAGTACTATGCTGGTATCGTGCTCGACCGAAAGAATGGACGAAACACGATTATGGTTTCGACCGAAGGCGGAGTGGAAATTGAAAAAGTAGCCGAAGAAACCCCCGAGAAAATCATCAAAGAATGGGTTAACCCTGCAATTGGATTCCAACAATACCAAGCTCGCCGTTTAGCTTTTGGGTTGGGTCTTAAAGGCGAGCCGTTCAAGAACTTTGTTTACTTTATAACGCAGTTGGTTAAAGCGTATGAAGAACTGGATTGTAGTTTGCTCGAAATCAATCCACTTGTTTTGACCACCGATGGCAAAATGATTGCGCTCGATGCCAAGATGAACTTCGACGACAATGCTTTGTTCCGCCATCCCGAATATGCCGAACTGCGTGATATTTCCGAAGAAGACCCACTCGAGGTCGAGGCTTCGAAATACGATTTGAACTACATTAAGTTGGATGGAAATGTTGGGTGTATGGTCAATGGTGCCGGCTTGGCGATGGCGACTATGGATTTGATTCAGCTGTCGGGAGGTAAACCCGCGAATTTCCTTGATGTTGGCGGTGGTGCCAATGTCGAGAGAATCGCAAATGCATTCAAGATAATGATTTCTGACCCAAATGTGAAAGCGGTGTTGATAAATATTTTCGGCGGGATAGTCCGATGCGATAAGGTTGCAAATGGGATTGTCGAGGCTTTGAAACAAGTCGAAGTGAAAGTTCCCGTAATTGTTCGGCTCGATGGCACAAACGCCGAAGAAGGTCTTGAAATTCTTCGAAATTCAAGCTTGAATTTCAGAGTGGCAAAGACATTCGAGGAAGCTGCAAAAACAGTAACAGAAGTTGTTTCATCGCTGTAAAATCAAACTAGATAATTCGCTCAGTAGTGAAATTTTTATGAAAAATAAAAATTTTACATTTTAAAGTCCCACAATAGCTGATTAAAACATTTGCGAAAGAAAAACAATCAACCTTCCGAAGGATAAAATCTACGGAAGGTTGTTTTATTTTTAAGTTTTGCACTGCGAACCGCAACAAACGGAGAAACTATGCCTTAGTATTCGCGGTCTTTGGTGAAATCGAGCCGCAAACTTGGTTGAATCATATTTTCCGGCTTCAAGATTTCTTCTAATTGTTCCTTCGAAAGAAGTTTTTTCTCGAGAACAAGTTCGTAAGGGGACTTTCCAGTTTCCAAAGCCTCTTTTGCAAGTTGTGTTGATGTTTCATATCCAAGGTATGGATTTAAAGCGGTAACTAAACCAATAGACTTTTCGACATATTCTCTGCATTTTTTCTCGTTAGCAGTAATTCCTTTAACGCATCTATAATTGAACGTTACGATGCCATTCCTGAGCATTTCGATTGATTCAAATATGCTTTGTGCAATAACAGGTTCAAACACATTCAATTGAAGTTGACCCGCTTCTGCAGCAAGGGTAACCGTCAAGTCGTTTCCATTAACTTTGAAAGCAATTTGATTTACAACTTCGGGTATGACGGGGTTAACTTTCCCGGGCATAATCGAGGAGCCGGGCTGCATTTTGGGTAGGCTGATTTCGTTCAAACCGGCGCGCGGTCCTGAACTCAAAAGCCTTAGGTCGTTGGCTATCTTCGACAATTTCACGGCAAGCCTTTTAATTGCAGAGGAGAACATCACGAATGCGCCCGTATCTTGGGTTGCTTCGACAAGGTTCTCCGCTAAAACAAGCGGTAAGCCAGAAATTTCGCGAAGATATTCCAGGGCGAGTGTTCTGTATTGTGGATGAGTATTTATTCCAGTGCCGATAGCAGTTCCACCGAGATTGATTTCCAGCAGTAAATTCATATTTTGTTGGATTCTTTCAACTTCTTCTTCGAGAGTAACTGCAAAAGCCTCGAACTCTTGGCCAAGGGTCATTGGAACTGCATCTTGAAGTTGAGTTCTGCCCATTTTCAGGATTCCGGAAAATTCTTTTGCCTTTGCACGAAACGATTCGATTAAATCTTTTAGCACGGGCAAAAGTTTTTTGGTAGCATTGATGAAAGCAATTCTCAGTGCAGTTGGGTAAACATCATTTGTAGATTGGGAAAGATTGACGTGGTTATTTGGGTGACAATGTTGATAATCCCCAAGTTCGTAGCCCATAATTTCGAGTGCACGATTGGCTATTACCTCGTTAGCGTTCATATTGGTCGAAGTTCCTGCCCCGCCTTGAATCATATCGACAACGAAGTGGGTATGGAAGCGGCCCTCGATAATTTCCTGACAGGCTTGGACGATTGCGTTTTTAATGTTTTCCGGGAGCAAGCCAAGATGGTGATTTGCCAAAGCACAGGCATATTTAACTTGGGCAAGGGCAACAATTAGCTCAGGGAAATGGCTAATTGGAATCCCAGTGATAGCGAAATTCTCTAATGCTCGCAGTGTTTGAATGCCATAGTACAGCTCCGCGGGGACTTCTCTTGTTCCAAGTAGGTCGTGTTCAATTCGGACGCGGCCCGAGACGTATTGAGCGGCGGCGTTTACAACCTGGTTTGTTGTTTGTCTCATTCTTCTTGCAATCACCCGCGAAATCTCGGAGATGATTTTCGAGGCAGTTGCAGGGTTTTGTTGTAAAATGTTTGTGAATTTTTCCCGGCTTAGGAAAATCACTTTTGTTGGTTCTTTTGCAATTGCATTTGTTGAATGGGGATAATCGTCCAAAAGAGCCCCTTCGGAAAGGAAATCGTATTTACCGAAAAATGCAAGCTTCTTCTCTTCTCCAAATGGAGACTTTTTGTACAATTCAATTTTTCCATCGACAACAATATACATTCCCTCGCGGGGAGAATTTTCGAGGTAAAGATGTTCCCCGGGATTAAGCTCTTTGAACTCTATGTTCTGCAAAATTGGTATCAGCTCTTCATTTTGAAGATTTTTGAATAGGTCAACTTTTTTCAAAAAATCAAATAATTTTTCCATTTTTAGCCATTTTTTATTTTTACATAAAGGAATTTTCTTTTACCATATTTAATCAATTTTTTTTGCGATAAGTCTAACTGAAGATTAGAGTCGGAAACTCTGACACCATCGACGTAAACACCGCCTTGGTCGATGATGCGGCGAGCTTCCTTCTTCGATGGGGCAAGGCCGCTTTGCACCAGAATTTCGACAATATTCTGCTTCGGTTGCTCTGCTTCGATTTCAAAAGTCTCCACTTCATCGGGAATGTCTTTTTTTACGAAAATTTTTTCGAATTCCTGAAAAGCTTTTTCGGCAGTTTCATTGTCGTAATACAATGCAACAATTCTTTTGGCAGTTTCGACCTTGGCGTTTCTTGGGTGGAGAGAGCCATCTTTTAGTCCTTTTTCCATTGCGGAAACTTCTGCTTCGCTTGCAAAAGCAGCATATTTAAAGTACTTCACTATTAATTCGTCGGGAATCGACATTACTTTTCCGAACATTTCCCTTGGTGAATCAGTCAATGCGATGTAATTCCCAAGTGATTTGCTCATTTTTTCGACGCCGTCGGTGCCCTCGAGGATAGGCATAAGAACAACACATTGAGGTTCTTTGCCAAAGGCTTTTTGGAGTTCCCTGCCAACTATTAGGTTGAACTTTTGGTCGGTTCCGCCCAGCTCAACATCTGCTTCGATAGCAACCGAGTCCATTCCTTGTGCCAAAGGGTAAAGGATTTCGTGGATGCTTATTGGGATTCCGTTTTTATAACGCAAAGCAAAGTCATCTCGTTCAAGAATCTGTGCAACAGTGTATTTCGATGCAAGATTAATTACATCGGCAAAGGTCATTTTGCCTAACCATTCGGAATTGAAACGAACTTCGAGATTTTCGGGCGAAAGTATTTTCGTGGCTTGTTCGAGATATGTTTTCCCGTTGATTCTGGTCTCTTCCATTGTCAGTGGTGGTCGAGTTTTGTTCCTTCCCGAAGGGTCTCCAATCATTGCTGTAAAATCGCCAACGATAAGAATGGCTTTGTGTCCTAAGTCTTGAAATTGTCGTAATTTTTTTAAAACCACCGAATGCCCTATATGTAAGTCGGGCTTGCTGGGGTCACATCCTAATTTTACTTTTAAGGGCATGTTGGTTTTGATTGAGTTTTCCAGTTTGCGGACTAACTCGTCTTCGGGAAAAACTTCTTCGGCAAAGCTTTTGATAATGTCCATTTGCTCGTTGACAGGCGGGAATAATTTTTTTTTCATCATACTTTTAACCTCTTAGAAATTTCGCGTTCCATTTCTTTTTTCTTGATAGTTTCTCTTTTATCATATTTTTTCTTGGCTTTTACAAGGGCAATTTCAACTTTGACATAGGGACCAGAGAAATAGACCGAAAGTGGTATAATTGTAAATCCTTTTTGTTCGACTGCGACTTTGAGCCGGGCAAGTTCCTTTGCGTGAAGAAGAAGTTTACGCGGTCTTCGGGGGTCGTGATTAAATTGGCTTGCAGGTTCGTATGGGCTAATGTGGAAATTAACTAAAAAGAGTTCGTGAGATTTTGGATTTAGAAATGTGCAATATGAATCCTGAATATTGCAGCGTCCTTGCCGAATAGATTTCACTTCTGTTCCTTTCAATTCAATTCCAGCCTCATATTTTTGAATGATGTCGAAATCGTGATAAGCACGTTTGTTTTTTAAAACAAATTTTATCTTTCGTGAATTTGTATTTCCTTCTGCCAAGTTTTCCCTCTTGATAATTTTAATTTAACGAAATCTTTGGGAAATTGTTTTTTATCGGAAGGATTTTGGTTCGATAAATTATTGAATTTACATAAATTAAGGCAATTGTTAATTCCATCTTGTTGTTTTTATGACAAAATCACTTCTCTATAATAACCACTGCAGTAGAATGAGTATTAATGTGAGACAAGCTAACAAAAATTTTGAAATCACCCCATTTTTCTTTGAGTTCGCCTAAAAGTTCGATTTCGGGCTTGCCATTGGAGTTGTTGACAATGCCAACGCTGTTAAGTTTGAATCCTTGTGTAAGCCCTGTTCCTATCGCTTTGCTGAACGCTTCTTTTGCCGAAAATCTTGCAGAATAATGAACATACTTGTTTTCTTTAAACTCCTCGCAGTATTTTATTTCATTTTCTGTGAAAACTCTTTTCAAAAAACGCTCTCCGTAATTTTCAATCGCTTCTTTGATTCTTGCAACTTCGATAATATCGATACCAATGCCGACAATCATAACATTCCTTTTGCTTGTTTGAGCAATTCGACAATTCGCGGGAGACTTTTTGCCGAAGTTTCAGCGATTTTGTAGTCTACATAAGGAGATAGCACTGTTGGGTTTGGATTGACTTCGACCAGAACTGCACCCGACTGTTTGGCGATGTATGGGAGGTTGGCAGCCGGGTAAACTTCTGCAGAAGTTCCAATGCTGAAGAAGACATCGGATTCGCGTGCAGATTGTTCAGCTGCTTCGAGTGCATCCACTGGCAGCATTTCGCCGAACCAAACAACAGAAGGTCTAATCAATCCGCCACAAACAGGGCAGCGTGGTATTGTCCCACTCGACAGGTCTATTTCGACTTTGTATGGTGTTTTGCAATTGAAACAATGATTTTCGATAATGTTTCCATGCAATTCGATAACATTCGTGGAACCAGCCTGTTGGTGCAGTCGGTCAACGTTTTGGGTGATTAAGGTGAATTGGGGGAAAATTTTTTCCATTTCGACAAGTGCATAATGCCCGGGATTAGGTTTTGCTTCGTGTATGATTTTTCGCCGATATTGGTACCAATCCCAAACTCGTTGTGGATTCGACATAAATCCGTCGATACTTGCCAACTCCATAGGATTGAATTTTGCCCAAAGTCCGTCGGGGTCTCGGAAAGTCGAAATACCGCTTTCGGCGGAAATTCCTGCCCCTGTTAGAACAGCAACATAATTAGTTTTGCACAGTATTTCAATAAGTTTTTGAGGAATTTCCATATCGTCCTCCATTTATTTTTCATCTTTTGGTGGCGGCTCGCTAAGCAAAAGTTGACCGGGATTGATTGTGTATTCCCGGATGAGCTTTTGTATCATTGCATTCGAACGCTTCAAACCGTTGATTAAATCGTTAATAGTAAAAGTGAGCAGTTCTGCTTTGGTGCCAAAAACATAAACGAAGTTTGTTCCGAAATTTATCAAGCTGTCGGCTCTACGGAAAGTAGAATCAATTCGCGAAGCAATTCGGGCATCGGAGACTTCTTTTTGGAGCGAATCGGCGAACATTTCCAATTTATGTGTAATGGTTACAATGTTCTTGGATGCAAGTTCCAATTCCATAATGATGTTTGAAGTATCCATTTTCGAGGCGAAAGAACTTAAATGTTCAGTGGTTTGCTGAAGGTTGCGGATTGTAGTTAGAAGCTCCTCGTTTGTAAGGAAGTTGGAAGCATCTGTTAGGAATTGGACAATTTTTTCCGAGACTTCGCGAAATTGGAACTCCATCAGTCGATTAACTGCTTCACGAACGCCTGCTTCGAGCGTTTCGATGCCCGAAGGTGCCGAGTTAATCAATGTAAACAGTGGGGTAAAGGTTAATTTTGGATGCCATTCAAGAATGTATGGGTCGTTTGTATAAAATAATTGTAAAAATCTTCCCCCTGTTAAGCCCGAAAGCTCAATCTTAACTCTTAAACTATCTGAAATTTTGATAGTTTTTTCGATGACCATAATAACTTCAATCATTCGTCCGTCGGGGGCGACACGAATTTCGTAAACACTTCCAACTGGAACTCCAAGATATTTTACTGGTGTACCTTTCGAAATCCCTTCGACTGAACCTTCGAAGTAAGTAACAAAGTAAAAATTCTCACGGAAAAGTTTTGAAGTCCCGAACCAAATAATAGCTACTGCTACGAGGATGAATCCCGCAACAACAAAGAGCCCAATGAAAAAGTTTAATGTAAATTTAGATTTTGCCATACTATTTAATGTTTTAACAAACAAAATTAAACAGAAATTTATAATTATGGTTGGCTTTTCTTTAAAACGTTTCTATTGAACTTTGCCAATATTGCAGTCGAAATGATTTCGCCAAATTCGGAAATTGCAACTCCAAGAAGGATTAGAAATGCACCGAAATATTCGATGGCTTTCAGAATTTCGTTGAAAATGAACAGAGCAAATATGCTTGCAAAAATTGGCTCGAGCGAAAAAATCAAACCTGCTTTGACTGGGGTTGTATATTTTTGGACGCTTGTGTGAATCGAAGTTAAAACAACAGAGGCAATGATTCCATTATATAAAAGTGCAATGATTAACTTGTGGTTGAATTGCAATGTTTCGGGCTTTTCGAAGATTATAGATCCAATGAGACTGCAAGCAAAGACAATTAAAAATTGAGTAATTACCAATTGGGCAGTTTCGGAGAAATTAACAATGCTTTCAGTAAATTTATTCATATAAACAAGATAAAAAGCCCAAAAGAAAGTTGAAATCAGGGTCAATAGGTCTCCAATGTTTATATTGCTTATTTCTGGGTTTGTGAAAAAGTATAATCCAACAACAACGAAGAAAATGCCCAACCACTGGTAAAGAGTTACTTTTTTCCTTTCAATTAGTTTGTATGCAAATGGAGTAAGTGCGACGGATAAACCAGTGATGAATGCAGATTTTGTAACGGAAGTAAATTGTAAGCCAAGAGTTTGCAAAATAAATCCGCCAGCATAAAAAAGACCAAGTATCGAGCCATTTAGGAAGTTGGTTTTGTTTATCTTAACGAAACTTTTCCACCAAAGTAAAAGGGACAGTATCAATGCAATTGCAAATCTTAAAGTAGTGAACTGAAAAGGAAAAGCGAATTCCAGTCCAATTTTGGTAAAGGAAAAAGTCGCTCCCCAAACAATTGTAATAACAAACAATAATAACTCTGCTTTCCAAGCTTTCATAATTTGAAAATTTTAAAAAGAATTAAGAAGAAAAATGAAAATTTTTATTTAATTTTGATTTTTGATTTGGGGAAGTAGCGGGGTAAAGTTGGTTCTGATTGAAACACATTTTGTTCCAATTTCTTTTGATTTTAACAGCATAAATCAAGAAACAATTGCAATCGTAGGAGTTGATATTTTGCGAGCGGGCACCACTTTGTGTTTTGCGTTGCATAATGGTGCTAAAGAAGTGATACCTGTAACGGATTCGAACGAAGCGATGACAATTTACAACAGACTGGACAAAGAGAATGTATTGCTTTGCGGGGAAAGAAATTGCACTAAAATCGAAGGTTACCATTTTGACAATTCGCCTTACAATTTCACTTTTGAATTTGTTCAAGGAAAAAGCTTAATTTTAGACACTACAAACGGCAGTGCTTTGTTCAAAAAAGGAGTTGGTGTTAGAAATTTTTTCATTGGCTCATTCTTGAATATATCTTCGGTATGCAAAGTAATATTGGACAAGTTAAAAATAGGTTCAAAGAATAGGGTAGTTTTAATTTGTTCAGGTAATAATCTGCGTTTTTCATTCGAAGACTCTATTTTTTGCGGATGTTTGGTAGATTTATTGAAACAAGGGCTTGCAGAAAGCGAGGAAATTCATTTAAATGATGCCTCGGTTGCGGCTTTGGACTTGTATCGCTTGCATCGCGATAATCTGCTTGATTTCATCAAAACCACAGACCACGGCAAACTGCTTATTCAATCGGGCTTCGAGCGGGATATTGAGTTCGCTGTAGAATTAGATAAAGTTTCTGTTGTTCCTGTGTCGAATGGCTTTTCTTTTGTTAGCTTAAAATAAATGGGCAAGGACGATAACATCGAAATTCAGTACAGGAAAAAAACGAAGGCGGAAAAAGCTAACAGCTCTTCGACAGAGTCCCGCTCTGCCGAAGATTTGCGAGCTCAAATCTTGCAAAGATACCAAAGGGTGATTCGCATTGTATCTATTTTTACTATTTTTTTGAGCATATTTATTTTCCTTGCTATCATTTCTTATTCTCCCAAAGACGAATTTGTTTTTGGTCTTACTCTGAAAGACTATTTCGAAGCATTAAAAGGAACTGGTCCTGCATTGGGTAAAATCAAAGAAATATCCAATTGGCTCGGACCTGTTGGGGCACTTGTTTCTAATTTTTTCATAAATAAAACTTTTGGTTTCTTTTCGATTACTCTGCCTATTCTTTTGTTGTTATGGTCGGTGAAGTTACTTATTACCCAGAATTTTCGTGGGAAATTGGTCAATTGGACGGTCTATCTTTTGCTTTTCTCTTTGTTTTTTACAAGTTTGCTTGGTGCTGTAAATCTTTGGCTAAATCTGAATATTCCGTACTATTGGGTTGGCTTAATAGGAACTTACCTTGCTACAATGACTTCAAACTTTATTGGTCTTGTTGGTGCATTCATCTTCTACCTGTTTGCCCTTTCGGTTACTCTTATCTTTGCATTCGATATTAGCGTGGAAAAGTATTCCAAAAGCCTCTTCCAAAAAGTAATTTCCACCTTTAAAAGTCCGAAACCTGATGTCGAATATAAATCAATTCCAACAATAGATAAAAATGTTGACAAAGGGGAACAATTAGAGGAAAGTAAGATTGAACCTCGAACAGCAGATGATATAGACACAGCGAGAATTTTACTTGAGAATTTCGACAAAGCAAGGGATGAAAAAGAAAATAAAGACTTTGAACCTATTGAAAGTGATAAAAGGGAAGAATCATTTAACGATTTTGAGGATGAAAATTTTGTTCGTAATAACGAAGAGTCAAAGCCAACAGAAATTCCAAGAACAACTACTGACTATATTCCGCCGAGCGAAAGAAAACTTACCGTTGTTGTCGAAGAAACAGAAACTCCCGAAAGCAATGGCGAAACAAGCAATAAGACACAAGCATTTTCGCCAATATCGACTTTGGCTTTAGACGAAAAAATACGCTATATTCCTCCGCCGATTGATTTGTTGATTGATGATGAGAGCAAGTTTCAAATAAATGAAGAAGAATTAAAGTTAAATGCTCGACTTTTGCAGGAAAAACTCGAGACATTTAAAATCTACATCGAAAATTTAACTGTTACTCCCGGACCGGTGGTCACTCTTTATGAATTTGTTCCAGCGCCGGGAATAAAGCTCAGTCGAATTCAAAGCTTGGCAGACGATATTGCTCTTGGTTTAAAAGCCAAAGGTATTAGAATCATTGCCCCGGTTCCCGGGAAAGGAACCGTCGGAATAGAGATTCCCAACCGCAAGCCATTAGTGGTTCGTTTTGGAAATTGTTTGAAGAATGCTCGTGTTAACCCGAACTATAGATTGCCGATAATTTTGGGTAAAACAATTTCGGGAGAAGTTTTTGTCGAAGACCTTGCAAGGATGCCACATTTGTTGATTGCTGGCGCTACAGGTTCAGGCAAAAGTGTTGGTATCAATACTATTATTGCTTCAATGATTTATAAAATGCATCCCAAGAATTTGAAATTCGTAATAATCGACCCGAAAAAGGTTGAATTGACACATTACCAACAGCTGTTATATCATTATCTTGCAGTCTCGCCCGAGATTGATGATGCAATAATTACGGAACCATCGGATGCCGTTCTGGTTTTGAAGGCTCTTGTTGCCGAAATGGAAAGCAGATATGATATTCTTCATTCGGTACAGCAGAAAAATATTGTTGAATACAACAAGAAAGTTCAAGATGGCTTGTTTAAAAACGACCCCGAATTTGTACATCGGCAGATGCCATATATTGTTACGATTATCGATGAATTAGCAGATTTGATGCTAACCACTGGGAAGGAAATCGAGGCTTTGATAATTCGTTTGGCTCAGCTTGCCCGAGCTGTGGGTATCCATTTGGTTGTTGCAACGCAAAGACCCTCGGTAGATATTATCACGGGTTTGATTAAAGCAAATTTCCCAGCACGAATTGCATATTTGGTTGCTTCGAAAGTTGATTCGCGAACAATCATCGATACTATTGGTGCTGAGCAGTTACTTGGAAATGGCGATATGCTTTTCCTTCCGAACGGAAGCCCGCATCCAATTCGCATTCAAAATGCTTTTCTTTCAACCGAGGAAATCGAACGAATTTGCGAGTTCATCGGCAATCAGAAAGGATTTTCTAAACCATATTATTTGCCAAGTGTAGAGGACAACAAAGACTCCAGAGAGGATTTTGACCGCAGTGGGTTCGACACTTTGTTTGTCGAAGCGGCGCGTTTGATTGTTCGATACCAACAGGCTTCTGCTTCGATGCTTCAGCGTCGATTAAAGATTGGCTACAATCGCGCTGGAAGGATAATGGACGAGCTGGAAAGGGTGGGCATTGTTGGTCCCCTTGATGGCAGTAAAGGTCGAAGTATAAAAATTTCCTCCGAAGAGGAACTCGAAAAATTCCTTCGTGAAAAGGGAATTCTATAAGAAAGTTCATTTGCTTTTGTGAATATAAATGTGAGCAAAATCCCGCACTAATTTTCTAATGGAGGTTTCGATGATATTTTATTAATAGATGATTATTCAAGACAACCCACCCAATAGTTTTAATTATTTAAATGGTTCTTGTAGGGGTAATTTATTAATTGCCCAACATTGCCACAATAATATTAACAATGCGGACCTATGGGTTTGTCTCTTTATAATGTTATCTTATGGTGCCAAAAATGTAGGGGCGACCGGCCAGTCGCCCCAACAAGCTATTTCAGACATCGGATGTTTCGCAAACATCCGATGTCTTTCCACAAAGAAGTGGGCGACTGGATGTTTGCCGCTCCAGAACAATTGTTAAAAAATAGATTTAACCCGAATTATGCATTAGAGACATCCAAAGGGGAGAAAAATTATCGATATTTTCAACGCAAACAATGCTGATATTAATCTTAATCTTCTTCACGGACTTACTTGTTTTTTTGTAAACTCATACTCTAACTGCTCAACTTTTTTAGTTAATTCTTTCATCCCTGCATCCTATTATTTTTGTTAAAATTACGAAAAATTAAATTTCTTTATTGCATATTTCGGGTTTAACACTTGCAGAGATGGAATGAATCGAGTAATCACCTATTAATATTTTCAGAAATTTTAGAGAATAGTTTGAAATCAGCAATAGTTACTTTTTCAACTTGAGTTGCACTTTTTTCAGTTCGTTCAAATCATAACACAAATCTATGATATTCGAGCGGGACCCGATTGTAGGTTGGAGATATACTCTTGTAAATCGGTCGCAAAGTTCTGGTTCGGGCAAAAGTTCGACAATTTGATAGATGTATTGGGTCATTTTATCGAAAAGATTTTCGATTTCTTTTTTCAAATTCGATGTATCAACGTCTGGATTGTTCTTTGCAATTCTGTAACTTCCCCAAAGTGCTGAGCCATAGAAAATAATCTCATTAGCAAGCTCGGGTAAGTTGTTGGTTGCAAGGACTTCGAGAATTACCCCGAGGTCGCTCCTTTTGCGTAAAGTTCCCGAGGAGGTATAGTCCAAAAAAGCAAGCACTTCCAAAGTATCTTTTGAAATTTCCATTTTAAAATTGTATTGATGCTAAAACTGAATTAAAAATTTCGTCGAATTCTGTATTGGAGATGTTTTCTCTTTTGTTGATATTGGTTTCTATTAGCGAAAATTCATAGGCTTCGTTCAATGGAGTTACAAACACTGCTGTCTTTCCAATCAAATTATTTGCAACATTTTCGTACTTATAGATATAAAATCTTTGGAGACCATTCTTGATTGGGACAAAATCACCTAAAAGTTTGACATTGTTTAGACTTTTGCTTTGCTTTTGCTCGAAACTTCGTTTAGCAATGCCCAATAATCCTTCTTTTTTAAGGACTTGTGGGACATCTATTCGGTTCGTTAGTTTAGCAAAAATCAGGCACAATGAATAGTCGGGGTTTGCAGAAACGGAGAAGATGTTCGATGGGATTTTATCTTCTGGGTCGATGAAGAACCAATCCTTCGGCAGAAAAGCAATCATATCGCCGCGTTCGGAGCGGATTAATACATCCGACATCGGTACGGATGGTTTTTTAAGTATTGTAAATTCGGTATCGAATTCCTCGTCGGGAGTGCGAACTTTGACGATTATACAACTTGAAAGACCAACCAAGATAAAAAATGGAATCAAGAGTTTAATATTCTTCAACATGAAGCGAACCCGGATTGCTTTTAGTATGTCGTGTGTATCCATATTCTTTCAAAATTTCCGAAACGCTTTGAACCATTTTGGGGTTACCGCAAAGGTAGACGTGGGTTTTATCGGGCGAAAGCTCAATGCCTGCTTCTCGTTGTAATAGATTATTTTGCAAATGGTCTTCGATATAGCCACGTAATCCGTTCCAATCCTTTTCGGCGTGAACAAGCGTTGGAAAATAGTAGAAGTTTTTGAAAGTATATTGGAGAAATGTCAATTCGCTGTAATAACCTAAATCCCAAGGGTAAGAGGCGCCGTGAATTACTGCAAGTTTGCGATTCTGATGTTCAAGAATATGGGAACGAAGGAAACTAATGTATGGGGCTAAACCAGTCCCAGTGGCAATCATAACGATGTCGGAACCTTCCGGGGTATCGTTCAATTTAAACAAGCCTAAAATCCGAGTGTCGACCCAAATTCGGCTCCCAAGCGATAAATTAAAAAGCCTTGGGGTCAATTGCCCGGATTTTATTTGACTGATGTAGAACTCGAAGTTCTGGGTTTCGTGATTTGCCGAGGCAATCGAATATGGTCTTTTAATCATTTTATCGGGTGGAACATCTTCGACAACAGGCAAAGAATTCGCTGAACGCGGTTCTTTCCCAAGAAGACCAATCTGTGTAAATTGTCCAGCTTCGAATTTTGGACGGGGCTCGTCGGTTCGCACTCGGAGTATCATTAAGTCTGGTGTTAAAAGAATTTTACCAACAACTGTTGAATTATATTGAGACTCTTCCATTTATAATTACATTTTTGAAAAATACAAAATTAGGAAAATTATTGGGAAACATCTTCATCGGATTTATACCGAAGGCGATTTTCTCTTTTTCGTTTGGCGACTTCTCGCAGGTCGATATACTTGTCCGCTTCGTCGATAATTTCTTCCCCAAGTATTGTTTCAATCAAATCTTCCATAGTTACAAGCCCTTCGATGCCTCCAAATTCATCGACAACGAGGAAAATATGTTGCCGTTTGGAAAGGAATTGATTTAGCGCATCGTCGAGCGTAACATTTTCGGGGATGAAGTGTATCTCTCGCGCAAGTTCTCTTAATTTCTTGTCCAGTTGGTTATTTATAGCTTCTTGGAAAATGTCTTTTGTTACGACATAACCAACAATTTTGTCATCGATAGAATTGCCATCGTAAATTGGGAATCTGGAAAATGTTTTGATTTCGGGCAGTTTTAGTGCCTCTTCAATTGTTAAATCGGCTGGGCAGGCAAAAATCACCGTTCGCGGGGTCATAACATCGGACACGGGCACTTGATTGAATTTAATGACATTCGAAAAAATCTTGTACTCGCCAGTTTGCAAGGTTCCTTCTTCGTGAGCAGTTTCGACTACCTCTTGTATGTCTTCGAGCGATGCCTCCTCGCTTCGTGATGAAATTTTTCGGAAAAGAAGTAAATAGAATTTGCCCAAGAATTGTAAAATAACATAGAAAAAGTAAATGATTTTTGCAAATGAGCCAAAAAGTTTATCGCTAAATCTGATTCCAATTGAATACATTGTTGTTCGAATGAAAAAGGTAGCCAGAATTATAAACACAAGAAGCAAATAGGAAGTTGCGCCTTGGAAAAGCGAAAGGAAAAAGGCATAGACAGACAAATTTATAGCCGACAAGAGATAAAGTATAATTTCAAGGAATAGGAAGGAAGTAGTTACAATATGTTTTTCGTCGAATAGCCTTTGGATTTTGGCATTTTGGAAGGTATTCGATGCCGGAGTGTTTTCGGGCTGGGCTTCGGCAACGATTCCGTTCAAAAAAGCCAAAAAAACTGCAAATGTGATAAAAACGAAAGGTAATATTAGCGGGTCGATAAGGTCTGCTTCCATAGTGGTTAATTAAAACTATCGCTTGTGATACGGACTTTGGGTGCTTGGAAATTCCCGAAAGGAGTGGAAAAGGTTGGAATTGCTTCGATAGCGAGTTTCGATGGATTTTGTTTTAAGCCGCCAAGCGAAAGAGCAAGGTTGATTATCCCTTCGTAGCCTCGATTCCCAAAGAATTCGAACAAGTCGAGCGAAACTTCCAAAGGCAGGTGTCCAAGCTCGGTGGATGCAGGATATTCATATTCTCTCGCAAGCTTTCCCGATATGGTTTTAGTTCCATCGATAAACAAAGTCCAATCGAACTGCTTTAATTTTACTGGGATAGGTCTTGTGCCTTGGAGCCCAGTGTTTGGATTTTTAACGGCAATATTGATAATGAACGAAACGGGGAGTTTGTTTTTCGCTACTTCTTGTCCGATTTTTACTGCATCGATGGGAGAGAAATCGGACAGGCTTTGTTTTGTGGCAATTGGAACACCGGCAATCTTGAACTCGGTCACATTTTCGATTTTGAACCGAAGGGAAGAGAATGAACTCAAAGAATGTGTTACATCCTTAATCGTTTGGCAAGCCCCAAAAACAAACAAAACACCAAAAATCAAAAAATATCTAAACAATTTCATTTTAAAAACTCAACCATTGCAAATAAAATTGACGTTCACACCGCAAAAGAATTTTTAGCGAACGGGAAAATTCAGGGGAGCGGGGGAAAGGGAAAATTTTGTGATATGGTAGGGGCAGTTGCCGACCCATTTTTTATCTCAAAAGTGCAATTACTCCAATAGCAACTGCCGTTATTGAACTTGCAAGTGTTACTATAATCATTGTTTTGAGTTTATTTATGCCTTCCGCCTGTTTAACAAATTCCACTGTAAATTTGTTTTCTAATTCTTTGAACCTATTTGGAATTTCTGTCTGCCCAATTTCTTTCAAAATTACAAAATCACTAGTCAATTTATTCTCTAGTTCTAAAATCCTATTCAGGATTTCAGGCCCCCCAATCTCTTTCAAAATCTTGATAATTTGATGACTACCATCCACAATCCTTTCTGATGACTCAATCAGACTCAAAAGTCGTTGACGAACCTTATCAAGTTCTTTTGTTGCGGTTTGATATGAGGTTGCCTCATTGTAAAGTAGTTTCAATGTTTCAACTAGCTTTACAGCAGTTTCTTCAGCTTCTAAAAATTTTTGTACCTCTTTATCCATTTTTACTCCTTGTATATATTTAACTTTTGCCTGAGTATCCTTAGATTCAAAACGTCCTCTTTATTGTATTCCAATAAAGTTTTCAAAGAGTTTTTATCTCCGTAAAACCTATAATTGCGCCAAAGTTGAACAGCAACCCTACCATCTACACCTGTTAATTTTCTTCCAATACCGAGTTTTCTCTCAACTTCTTTTAAACCTCCATATAAATTTCTTCGCCAGCATTCCTTCATCAAATCTTTGTGAACAAAATATCTCGAAAGATCTATCCCCAGCTTAGCTTTTATATAAGGTATATCGAACCGAGCCCCGTTATAGGTATAAAGTACTTCAACATTATTCATTATTTCAATTAATTTGGAAGCAGTTATGTCATTCCCAACTAGCTGTATAACTCTGTGCTCATTACCATCATCTAAACACAAACCAATTACTGTTAACTCTCCATTGTGTGGATTTAAACTGGTTGTTTCAATGTCTAGATAAGCACAATATTTTTTATCAGCAACCTGTTGAGTTTTGGATGTTTCCTCTTTCAATTCAGGGTAATAAAATGTATTGCGACAAGTAGGGCAGGTTATCTTCAACGGCTCTTTTGTATTGGGGATTTTTAGTTTTTGTTTACAGTTTGGATTGGTACAAGTAATTATAATAGTTGATTCTTCGCCTTCGTTTTTATATTCCTTTTTAGATTCAGGTTCAGGGGGCAGTTCTGAGGTTTCAGAGATATATTTTGTTTTTTGATTGGATACTTCCTCTTTCCTCTCAGGATAATAAAAAGTATTGCGACAAATAGGGCAGGTTATCTTCAACGTCTTCTTTATTTTGGGGATTCTTAGTTTTTGTCTACAATTTGGATTCGTACAAGTAATTATCAACGTAGTCTCTTTAACTTTGTTTTTGTTACCATTTTGAAAAGCAAGTTGCACCTCTTCGTTCTCGGGTTTTCGATTGGTAACCGGTGATTTTATGTACAATACCAGATAGAGAAATAACCAAAGTACCAGTAAAATTATTCCTAAAACTAAATCCGCCATTTTTGTACTCTCTTTTCAGGGAACAAATCAAGAATCATATGATTAAGATTTGCCAAAAGGAACCAAGCTGGAATCTCAGCAAGTTCAATCGGTAATTTTTCAATAAGTATTCTAGCAAGAATGCGATTTGAAGTTTTTGTAAGTTGGAAAACTAATTCTTTTGCTAATTCTAAATCACGATTTTCAATATTTAAAATAGCCCAAGCAGCAAAATCAAAAACGGTATAATCACTTAGTCCATATTTTGTTAAAGCAGAATAAATAGCTGCCATAAAGTTTTGCTTTGCTACCTCACTATTTTTATCTCTTGAATAAATTTCGGAGAGAGCGCGCAACATAAGTAAGGCAGGGTGATCAGGATAACTTTCAAGATAACGGGATACTTGGCCTCGAAGTTCAGCAGCTTCATTTGGCGAACGGACAATGCCAAAAACATCCCTGCATTTTATTATACCAACCTTTTCATCATTAATTATCTCTTCTAAGACCTCTGAATATTCAGTTGCTTCCAGGTATCGCAAGATTCGTTGTCGGATAGCCTTATCAGTAGGAGAGTTAACGCAGGCAAGCAACATTTCATAAAAAGCACGCCTTCTTCCCCGCTCAATAACATCATAGATGAAGTGAAGCAACAGGTCAACCATTTCCATAATGAATTCAAAATGAGAAAGAGAACGAGAAAGCAACTGTGATGCTTTTTCTATTTCCGCTTGACTTCTACTGTAGAGATAACTTGCGACATATTTTCCGTAGGTTTCAAGAATTTCCTCCTTGTTAGCGCCTGATAATTTAAGAGTAAATTCCTCACGTGAATAATCTATTGTATAATCAGAAATGACTCCAATGAGTGAAAGGCGATGAAGCGCCTTTTCCATAATTTCCCTCGGTTTTCTGTCTTCATCAGCGGTTTGATTAATCCTATCTGGTATAGATAGAATCCTCTCCCCCTTTTTAGAGACATCTCCAAGATGATGGAGAACTTCTTCAACATCTTGCTTTTCTTTGGCAATTCCACGAAATGCATTCGTATGGAAATAAAGAACTCTGGTTATATCATCATTTTCTTCCCGACGGATATTCTTTAAAATTTCATCTATTTCTTCGACTTTTGTATTGGGATTTAACAATTTCTTTGCTCTTTCAGGGTCATCGATAGATACGATTATGCAGCAGTGAGCAGTTTTCCTGTCTCTTCCAGCACGGCCTGCTTCTTGATAAAAGGATTCTATAGAAGGTGGAATCCCGAAGTGAATAGTATATCTAACGTTTGGCTTATCTATACCCATAGCAAAAGCCTTGGTACATACCAACAGCGGGGTTTTGTTATGCTTGAACTCTTTTGTTACCCGGCGTTTGTAACGCTCCCACCGGTCTGGATTCCAACCCCTTGGTTCTTTTCCAGCATAAATACCCACAGAAATACCTAAATCCTTCATGAGTTCATCTGACACTCTGACCACACCAAATTCACCACCAACATGTGGACAAAAAACGAGTCCAGAATACGTTCCCTTTCCTCTTGTTTGATAGAGAGACGAGAATGTGGTATTAAATAAGTTTGGCAACTTCTGTCCAAGATAACCTTTCAACCTGGCAGTTTTTTCACTAGATGTAGAATGGATAATATGAAATTGCAATTCTTTTCTATCAAAAGATTTTGGAGTGATAATAGCATCGAAGTCTTCTATCATTAGTTCTCGTTGAACATCTTTTAAAACAGCTCTTGATGCTGTTCCTGTCAATGCTACCAGTGGTGGAACTTTCCCATTTGATTCACAATATTGTCGGCTCGTCCTTCCAATATTAAGGTAGGCTGTACGAAAATCATGTCCCCATTCAGAAACACAGTGCGCCTCATCTACTACAATCAATGCAATCGGCGTATGCGCTGTAAGTGTTCGAAGTGAATCTCGGAATTCCTTCGTTTGAAATCGTTCAGGTGCAACATATGCAAAAAGATATTCGCCTTGTCCGAATAATTTGAGTGCACGTTGTCTATCATCAGGATCATCAATTTGGCTTGTAATAGCAATTGTTCTGTCAATTCCTATCATAGCAAGATTATCAATTTGGTCCTCCATTAACGAAATGATTGGGTCAATAACCACTGTTCTACCTGGTAGAAGGAGAGAAGCAAGTTGATATACTAAAGATTTCCCTGCTCCTGTGGGAAGCAATAGCAACGCGTCTTTACCTTGAATCGCCCGGGTAATTCCGTCATATTGGCCTTCCCAGAAATAAGGCTTACGAAATAGATATTGCAGAAAGTATTCCAAATCTTTCTCACGAGGTTTTTCTAATCCTTCAATTAATGGTGCTGCCGAGAAGGATGTATCTGTTGCTATATGGAAAGGGAAATAGATATTTTAAACGTAAAATGTTGGTAAGTCAGTTGAGAATTCGTGTGCGAAAGAGATAAAGACTGCACTTGTAGACTGAGCTGTAGCGTAGTCTGAAATAAGATTGCAAACTAGTTCCTCTATGTTCAGTTCAACAGAATAAAGTTTACTAAGTTTTTCCAATAATTCTACAAAGTCTGTTGCGGATTCTTTTAGTATCGCAAGAGCTTCTTTTTTATCAAATAAGCCAATCCGATCTAAATCGGAAACAATATGCCATTTATCTTCTAAACTCAAGAAACCTGATTGAATTGCTTGTAGGAGAGTCACTTGTATTTGGTGGGCAATCTTGATTGACCAGATGTAATTGAAAGCTTCATCTTCTGATGAAAAGAGATTATCAAGGGATTTTCCCCCTATGGTAGAAAGTTTTGTGAGTAAAAGTGAGAGTTGTTCTCCAAATTTTCTCCGTATTTCATCAGCTTGTATGCGTATAACTGTATAGCCATTTTCTTGCAGAGACTTATCTCGCTCTTTATCCGATTCAATATGACTTTTGTGTTGTTCGCCATCAATTTCAACAATGATTTTTTCCTCTAATTCTGGATGGAATATAGCAAAATCAACTCTCTGGTATGGTGTGGTATCTATATTTGGACCTGGAGGGACTAAACTTGAAATTTCAACTTGAGGAAGAACGAATTGTTCATAGTTCTCCCCTAAAAAATCTGGGAGAATATTTTCATAAAATATATTTTCCTCTTTACTATCGAACCACTGACCTTTTTGAGTTTTTTTATAGCCATTAATCGCTAAAGTTTCAATAAGTGATAAAGGAGATTCTATTTTAGGTGATTTGAAAATCTCTTTAAACTGTTTTTCAACTTTAGGAGAGGACAAAGTGATTCGGCCTCTAGTTAAAATTTTTTCTGCAACTGAAATTATCTGGCGCAGTTTTTCAGTTAGTGTAAATTTAGATTCTCTTGTTGGGAAATCAATTCTCCATTGAGAGAACGCTTTTAGCATTTTATTTTCTGTATCTTCTGATACTATTTCTTCCAGCAAATCTTCGGGCACTGCTACAGTTTCAAAAAAACGAGTTTGATATCCTTGGAATCTTTCTCTGGCAATTAGAGTTCGTGGAAAGAATCTCTCTGTTTGATAAAATTTTTCCTTCTGAGGCTCTTGTGGTTCAGTAACTACTGACTCAAATGGAACAGTTGCTTTACACTCGGGATAACGAGAGCACCCATAGAATTTTCCACCAGCATTTGACCCTCTTTTTGCTGTGCGCAAGACCATTAAAGAACCACAATTTGGACATCTAACTTCTGCCATTATTTAGCTCCATTGTTTTTAAGGTCGAAATTTCGCCTAACTCGTTTATATCCAAACTACTTCCCCTTTCCCCCTGAGTTTGGAATATACACAAAGTATTTCGCCTTTTCCACCTCCGCGGGAAAAGCCAGAATACCCTATACTTTACCGACTTTATCATTTCGCACTTCCTTCACATAATTTTCGTACTACCTGAAGGATTCCTTATTTTCCAATAATTTTCGCCCTAACAAAGTTGACCAAAGCAATTTATGCAATGCATAACTTTATGTATTGAAACAACAATCCCACTTATATTTCCTGATATGGTGGCGATTGCTATAGGTTTACCCGATTTAACATTTGTGGGTATATTATTAAATCTTTCTTTGTTCTGGGGACGAGCCAAATTTTCTTTCTCTCCAACTTTGTACCGGAGGAGGGATTCGAACCCCCGACACACGGATTATGATTCCGTTGCTCTAACCAGCTGAGCTACTCCGGCTAAAAAAACAAAATTACGAAAAAATTTCATTTTTCCAAAATTCTTTTTAGCTCGTCGCGGATTTTTGCTGCAAGCTCGTAGTTCTCGTCTTTTATGGCTTTTTCGAGTTCTTCTTGCAATTTTTCCACTCGGGTTTTGGGTCGGTCGGGTTCCTTGCTTGGCGGCGGGAATGGAAGTTCGTCCTCATCCTCGTCCATCGAGCCAAAGAGGTCGGATTCCTGCTCTTCGTTGATGTCCCGTTGTCTTTCGCCAAATGTTATTCCCGCTTGGTTAAGAATTTCTGCATCGACGTAAATTGGGGCTTGGAAACGAAGCGCCAACGCTATTGCATCGCTCGGACGGGCATCGATATCCAGTGGTGGCGACTCGAACAAAATCCGCGCATAGAATGTGCCGTCCCTAAGGTCGTTGATGTATACCTCCTCTATACGAGCGTCTAATTGTTCCAATACATTTTTAAACAGGTCGTGGGTCAAGGGTCGTGGAGTAGTAACACCTTCCAAAACCATTGCGATTGCCTGAGCTTCGAACTGTCCAATGATAATTGGCAAACTCCGGGGTCCGTGCTTTTCTTTAAGAATTAAAGCGAAAGCATTAGAACTTTCGGGGCTTGTTGTTATACCTATTGGTCTAACTTCGATTTTTTCCATCTTTACTTTTCTCTTTTGTTCGATTTAAAAGACTATATCGCAAAGGTTTTATTTTAGTTTTTACTCTTTATATTTTTTGATTTCCTCTATGAGTTTTGGAATAACATTGAACAAGTCCCCGACAATACCGTAATCTGCGACTTTGAAAATTGGAGCATCTTTGTCTTTGTTTATTGCAAGAATATATTTCGACGAGGACATACCAGCCAAATGTTGTATTGCTCCGCTTATTCCACAAGCAACATAAAGTGTTGGGGAAACAGTTTTTCCAGTTTGACCGACCTGCTCGCTGTGGGGACGCCATCCTGCGTCTACAACTGCACGCGAGGATCCAACCGCCCCACCAAGCAGCGCTGCAAGGGATTCTATGAGATGGTAATATTCGGGTCCTTTGATTCCGCGGCCACCCGAGACAACGATGTCGGCTTCGAGGACATCGAGTTTGCCTTCGTTTTTCATAACATTAACAACACATTCCTTGCGGTCTGCTTCCGAAACATTAGGTTCGAATTTTTCGATTTGGATTTCGGCAACGGGCGAAGATGTTGCAGTGAAAACGTTAGGTCGGAGCGAGCAGATTTTTATGTTTCCATTGAGTTTGGCAGTGATGTGGGATTTTCCAGCATACACAGGCTTTTTGACAATCAAATCGCCGTTTGAAATGTCCAAAGCAATGCAGTCGGAAACGTATGCTGCGTCTAAATTTGCCGAAACCCGCCCCGCCAGTTCAAAGCCGTATGTATGGGCGGGGAACAGAATTAAGTCGAATTCTTTGGAGCGAATAAGTTCGGCAATTGCTTTGGAAAACAGCGATGCAGAATAAGAAGCGAATAATGGTGCATCAATCAGATAGGTATGTTGCAATCCGAATTCCTTTGCTGTTTCGAGTGCTTCCTTTGTTCCGTTGAATGCAATGCCCGAAACAGTGGCAGAAGTTTTTTCGGAAATTTGCCTCGCTGCTGTGATAAGTTCATAGGATACTCTTTTGAGTTTATTTTCGAGTGGTTCAAGATAGACCAAAATTTTTTTCATTCTTGCCTCCAATTAATTAAATAACTTTTGCATCTTCGTGGAGAAGTTTAACAATTTCGGCTATTTCTTGGTCGCTGTCGCCAACGATTTTGTTTTTGCGGGCACGCAATGGAATTTCCATTCCGAGTATTTCGACTTTTGGCTCGAGCTGTTCAGGGGTGATTTCTTCGATTGGTTTGTTTTTTGCTTTTAAAATGTCGGGCAATTTAGGATAGCGTGGTTCGTTCAAGCCCTTCTGGGCAGAGATGACACAGGGAAGCGTGGTTTCGACAATTTCTTTTCCGCCGACGACATCTCGTTCGGCAACTACTTTTGTGCCGTCGATAGTAAGCTTGGAAACAATAGTGATAGAGGGCAAGCCAAGGAATTCAGCCACCATAGCGGGAACCATAAGCGAATCGAAATCGACGCTTTGCCGTCCGAAGAATATGATTTCGGGGTTAAATTGCTTAGCATAATTTGCAATGTTTTTCGCAGCGAAGAACGAGTCGAAAAAGCCCTCGGTTTTGATTAACACGGCACGGTCGGCGCCCATTGCCAAAGCCGAGCGGATTACTTCTTTCGAAGCTTCGGGTCCAACGGTGATTGTAACAACAGTGCCACCGTACTTTTCTTTCAGGCGAAGCCCTTCTTCCAACGCAAATTCATCATAAGGGTTAATGATGAACTTAACTCCTTTCTCGTCGATGGACTTGCCATCGGCTCCGATAATTATTTTTGTTGCAGTATCGGGAACTCTCGAAATGCCTACCAGAATATTCATTCCAATCCTCATTGATTAAACAAATTCCTCATTACAAAAATAATAAAAGTTTGTTTTTTAGCATTGAAATAGGAATTGTTAAGTATTCGACGAAAACAAATCGATAAAGAAGATTTTTAATTAACGCAAACACTTTTTGCCAGAGTTTAATTTCTTTTTGCATTTTATTATTTTTTGTTTTTAAATCTGTAATTTTTTTTAAGAGGTTTTGTATGGCAAAAAGTATAAGTTACCGAATTAATTCCTTAATCATTATTTTGCTATCAGTTGTGATTGTAAGTTTTTTAATTATTCTGATTATTCGAACGAATAGCATTGAGAGGTTTTCGAGCGAGGAGTTAGAGAAATCGGCAAAGAAGGAAGTTGCACAAATAGCTAAAATGGTGTACGACCTAACCGACAATTCCAATAATTTAGCCCAGAAAATGCTTAATGTTGCTTTGAATACTGCAAAGGTGGTAATAAAGCAGAAGGGGGCAATCAAAATATCTGGCACTGAGCAATGGCAAGCGATCAATCAATTTACCAACGAGGCAATGGAGGTGAATGCTCCCAAGCTTGAGATTGGGGGAATTACATTTCCAAAAATAAAGACTTTTGATGTTAAAGTTCCTATTGTGGACGAGGTTGCGAGTCTATCGGGTGCTACCGTTACGATTTTTGTAAAGATGAGTTCTGCTGGGGATATGCTTAGGATTGCTACTACAGTGAAAAACAAGAAGGGTGAACGGGCAATTGGAACATTCATACCTGTTAAGGAACCCGATGGCAAGGAGAACCCCGTTGTTTCTTCGATACTTCAAGGCAAAGATTATATTGGAAGGGCATTTGTTGTTGACCAATGGTATGTTACAGCATACTCTCCTTTGAGGCTACCGAGTGGTGAAATTGTTGGAATGTTTTATGTTGGAATACCGCAGAAAACTGTTGAAGAAAGTCTGCGTAAGGCAATTTACTCAATCAAAATTGGTGAAACTGGGTATGTTTATGTTCTTGGTGGAAGTGGTAAGCAAAAAGGGCATTATATCATATCGAAGGATGGTAATAGAGATGGGGAAAATATTTGGGAATCCAAGGGTGCAAATGGGAAATTATTCATTCAAGAGATAATAAATGCTACTACCGAGAATCCCGGAGTGGTTAAGTTTTTCCGATACGACTGGAAGGATGTAGGGGAGGATAAAGCTAGGACAAAAATAGTTGCAGCCGTTTATTACAAGGATTGGGATTGGGTTATTGGAGCTGGAACATACGAAGATGAAATATTTGCAGTCCGAGACCAAATTAGCAAAAGTTTATACTCGCTATTGTATCTAATGGTAATCCTTGCTGTGACAGTTTATGTAATTGCGATTATAATTTCGACACGAATAGCGAAGCGGATATCGGCGCCGATAACTAGCGCAGCGATGATAGCCCAATACATAGGACGAGGAGATTTAGATTCAGCCCGAAAACTGCTTGATTGAGAGCAAAATAAAAGATTTACTTGTAATTGAAATTTGCAAAATTGTAGGGGCGAATAATTATTCCCCCCTAAAACAAAATATTATTTCTTCTCATTTCCGCTACATCACCATCAACATCATAAGGGCAAACCTATTTGTCTTTACCAAAAATGATGTTTCCGAAGTTTCCAACGATGTAGGGGCGACCGGCCGGTCGCCCCTACAAGTATTTGCCAGACATAGGTTGTTCCCAAACATCCGATGTCTGAAAATTACTTGTAGGGGCGAGCCAGGGCGTTCGCTCCTTGTTCCTGTGTTTTCACCCCTTGAAGTACATCCAATGACGATATGTTTTGTAGGGTATGATAATATGTTTTTTTTGATGCAATTTACAAATTGCCTCAACAATAGAGTAAATTAAGATAAATTTTTAAAGGTCAAATTTGGGATGGATTGTAATGAGCAATTACAACACTTTTTTTCTATGCCATAAAGAAGTCACTCAACCTTTGTAGAAGTTTTTGCTTTTTACTAAAAGATACATTTAATCGTTTTAGGTTTTTTAAAATGCGAAACAGATGAATAAAGTTGTTTTGAATTTTGGGTTTTCTGGGTGGCTAATTCTGATTTTTGTTCTTGTATCTTTATTCATAACTTATTTTTACTATCGGAAAACTAATCCTACGATAGAAAGGAAAAATAGGATACTACTTGGAGTTATTCGTTTTTTTGGGTTGCTCTTTTTGTTCATTTTCTTTTCGGAACCAATTTTGAATTTCATTCAGAATAGAATTGAGAAACCGAAGGTTGTATTTTTAATCGACAATTCAGCGTCGATGAAAGTAAAATGGGATGTTACAGATTATCGAAACATTTCGAGAACAGTTGATAAATTTGCTCAAACAAAAAGAGCAATAACTGCATCTGGAATTTCCAGCTACTCTAAATATCCCGCAGAATACTGGAAATTCGATGAGAGTTATAATATGCTCGGAGATTTTCAATTGGACTCGTTCAGGTTCGACGGTTTTGAAACTAACCTTTTGGCGCCGCTAAGAAAGATTTACAATTTGAGGCGAGAGGAAAACATCGGAGCCATTTTTGTTGTTACCGATGGAATAATTAATTCAGGCGAAAATCCAGCATACCTTGCCGAACAAATTGGAATTCCCATTTATACTATTGGAGTAGGTGATACAATCCCGCCAAAAGATGTAGTTGTTACTGGAATTGTTACAAACGAACTTGGATTTGTGGATAAGCCCCAACCTGTTAAAGTTAACATCAAATCCTTTGGATTCGATTTGGATGGTGTAAATGTGCAACTTTTCGAAGGAAAAGATTTGGTTTCGGAGCAGAAAATCAATTTAAAAAGAGGAATCGAAGATTATTCTGTGGTCTTCGATTACACACCGAAGGCAGAAGGTTTTGCAAAGTTGGTTGCAAAAGTTCAGATATTGTCGAATGAATTTTCGAGCGAAAATAATTCACAAACACAAATTGTGAAAATCGTTAAAAGCAAGAAGAAATATGTTCTGATTTCGGGCTATCCAGTTCCAGACATTTCCTACATTAAGTCGATTATTTTGCAGGAGAAAGGCTCCGAGGTTCTTACATTCATCCAAAAACAAGGAGCGGAATTTTACGACCCTAAACCTACACGAAAAGATTTCGAGGATGCCCAAGTTTTCATTTTGCTTGGGTTTCCAATCAATTCAAGCCCGAATCAAATTTTGGACTGGGTGAAAGAAGAATGGAACAAAGGCAAATCCGTGTTGTTTGTTTCCCAACTATCCACCGATTATAGGAAGTTGAAACCCTACGAAGAGTTTTTACCATTTAATTTTGCAAGCAATAATGCAAAAGAATATTCATTTGTTGCCGATTTTAGGCAAACTCAATCGGGCAATCCAATTTTGAACATTGCGTCGGGGGATGTTGGGTTGAAACTTTTGAATCAGCTCCCTCCCATTTTCCGAACGGAGTTGTTCGTTCGACCCAAGCCAGAAAGCGAAGTCCTTGCTACTATTAAAGTTGGGAATTCGGAGCTAAAAGAGCCATTCCTTTTGACATACGAATTCCAAAACAGGAAGTCGGCAGCAATTCTTGGCTATGGAATTTATCGCTGGCGACTTCTTGGGCAATCATTAAGAGAGTTGATGAATTCGCCCGACAAGGAAATCGACCCCGGCTCGGCTTTGATTATGAACATTTTGAATTGGCTTTCTGCCAATGAAGAGTTTGCACGAGTTCGCATCAAACCTAATAAGACCAATTTCCATCAATTTGAGCAGGTTTCTTTCACCGGGCAAGTTTACGACCAGACGCAATCTCCGGTTGATAATGCTTTGGTTAAGGTTCGAGTTGTTAAGGACAACACACAAGTCGAAAGCGTACTTCCCCAAATTGGGAGCGGACTATATTCGGGCAATGTTGGAACTTTCGATATTGGGGAATATAATTACATTGGAGAGGCTTACCGTGATGGAAAGCTAATAGGTTCCGCCCGAGGAAAATTCATTGTCGAAAAAAGCAATCTGGAAATGTTAGAATTCCGTTCCAGATTTAGTTTCTTGCAGTATATTTCAAATGTTTCGGGCGGAAAATTTTTCTTTTGGAATGAGACTGATAAAATTAAGACTGAATTAGATAATTTGTTTTTGCAAAACAAAGTCATAACACAAAAGAAAGAGCTATATCTTTGGAACTATTTGCCATTGTTAATACTTTCGATACTATTTTTCAGTATTGAATGGCTTTTGCGTCGTAAAAAAGGACTACTTTGAGTTTGTTCGGTTATTCTTTAACACCTTTGAGAAGCAGAAGATTACAAGACCAATTATTACAGAATAAGCAACAACCAAAAAGATGATTCCTTCTATCTTAAGTCCTGTCATATTAATTATACTCTGGTTTGTTTAACTTCCAAGCTTTGTAAACCATAAAGCAAAGACCAGAAAAAACGAGCAGCATAAACAAACGAGCCCCCCAACGGTAAGGAATCTGCTCGGCAGGTATGTTTTCCATTAACAATGTTGGAATAGCATCGGTAATTCCCCAATAAACAAGAATAGCAAGGATATAAAAGGGAGTGATATATTTTATCACATAATAAAAGAAACGAGGTATTTTAATATCGGCTCCGCTTGTGATTTCCTTCCATCCTTTATCCATTCCCCAAATCCAAGCGAAAATAACAACTTCGAGGAAGCCTATCAGGACGAGGAAAAATGTTCCTGCCCAGTAGTCCAATTCATCGAGGAATCCGTATTTTAGGAATATCACCACTAGATTAACCGAGATAAATGTTCCTATGCCAATGTATGTTGTAGCTTTATTGTGCGAAATTTTGAATTGTTCTTTGAGGAATGCGATTAGCGGCTGAACCATTGCAACTGATGATGTAATACCAGCGATAAAGAGCAGAAAGAACCAAATGCACCCAAAGAAATCGCCGAAGGGTAATTTTTGGAAAATGAGTGGCATCGAAACGAAACCAAGATTAAATGCACCGCCTTTGGCAATTTCCAATGTTGCTGGAACGCCAAAGAAAGCCACAGCAACGGGGATAGCAATAGAACCACCAAGAAAGACTTCGACAAATTCGTTTGTGGATGCAGTGGAAAGACCATTCAGTGCAATATCATCTTCTTCGCGTAAGTAGCTTGCATAAGCTTCAAGAGTTCCCATCCCGACGCTAAGGGTAAAAAAGATTTGACCAGCGGCGGCGAGCCAAATTTTTGCATCGCCAAGCATCGAAAAATTAGGATTCCAAATGAAAGCAAAACCTTCCTCAACATTTCTATCGGGGAAATTAACAGGGTCGGGAGTTCCGAGCGTAACAACTCGAATGGCAAGTGCAATTGCAAGAATTATAAGCAAAGGCATTCCAATCTTGGCAAGAAGTTCGATTCCGCGTGCAATTCCACGCTTCAAAATGTAAAAGTTAGCCAGAAGCGTGATTAAAAGGAATATATAAGCAGGGAGTAATGAAGAAAAATAGCCTTTTTGAATTCCTTGGTAGCTTTTCAAAAATCCTGTCATCGAATCGAAATCGGTAAGTCCGAAATATGTTTTGGTAATAGAAAAGAAACTATAAGCCAATGTCCAAGATTCAATGTAGCAGTAGTAAATCATTATGATGGATGATACAAAAAGCCCGAGCACACCAATATATTTAGCCAAAGGATTTCGCCAAATAACATCGAACATACCGGGAAGATGGCCATGGTGAAACCTCCCGCCGTGCCTGCCGATTGCCCATTCTACCCACATCAAAGGTATTCCCAAAAGTAGGAAAGCGATGAAATATGGTATCATAAAAGCACCGCCGCCGTTTTGGGCTGCTTGTACGGGAAAACGCAAAAAGTTCCCCAAGCCAACAGCATTGCCTGCGGCAGCTAGAATTAATCCTATTCGAGTTGCCCACCTTTCGCGTTCGCTCATTGTTCTTGCAGTTTGTTTAACATTATTCTATTAATTTCTTTTGGTAAAGCCGATAAATTTTATAAACTTTGGCACTCATTGTGCTTGTTAAACCTTTGTTCATCATTTCGTTGTCTTCCAAAATCCACGAAGCTTCGCCATATCGATAGCCAAGTTGTATTCCCCGAGTTCCTAATTCATAATAAAGAATAGAATCTATTCCGGTTTTTTGAAATTCTGGTTTAACACCTAATGCAATTATTCGAACAAATTGGATTTTCTTCTTTTTAGTTAGGATATGATAAAGTGCGCCCAAGGTTGAGCCTTTTTTATTGTAAATCAGGCATTCGTTGATATTTGGCAAAGCCAAGCCAAAGCCAGCGACTTTACCTTTTGATTCGGCTATTAAAGCGAGTTTTGGTTCGGCGATAAGTTTTAGGTCCTTAGCGATGTAGTTAAATTCTTCGTCGGTCCATTTAACAAAGCCCCAATTTGGAACCCAAGCCGAGTTGTAAATATCCTTTAAAATTTCCACATCGCGCCAGAAATTCTTTTTGTTGCTGAAATCAACTTCTCGGATAGTTACTTCGTATCTTTTCCGTATAACATCTTGAAGGCGGAGCATTTTTTCGGAGGTAAAAGTGTGTGGTTCCAAAAGATAGGCATACAAATCTTTCGCTTTGGTATATCCAGAGCCTTCGATTAAGTCGATGTAATATTTAGGGTTGTAGGGCATCATAATCACGGGTGGGGAATCGTAGCCTTGAATGAGCAAGCCTACTTCGTCGTTCATCGAAGGATTTTCGGGTCCGATAACTGTATCGAACCCTTTCTGATAGAGCCAGCTTTCGACTTGTTCGAGAAGTTTTGGGGCAACATCAAGATTGTTAACACATTCGAAGAAGCCAAAAAAGCCAGTTTTATCGTTGTGGGTTTTGTTGTGGTTGTAATTTATTATCCCAGCAATCCTGCCAAGTATGTTTCCGCTTGAATCAAATGCCATAAACAGCTTAAATTCCGAATGCTTGTAAAATGGGTTCTTCTCGGTATCGATAAGTTTATATCGGTCGCTGATAATTGGGGGAACAAAATTTGGGTCGTCTTTGTAGAAAAGCCATTGCGACTTGATGAATTTTAGCTTTTCGCTTTTGGTTGAAATTTCTTTAATTTCAATTTGCATTTCGGTGTCCCTTTTATTATTCTTTGATAATTATGTTTTCTCCTTTTTCTATCCAATCGGGTGGCTGCTTCTTTTTTAGATATGTGTCGAAGAATTCTTTGATTTTGATGGCATAATCCAGTTTATTATGGAATTTGTTGGGCCAGTGTGGTTCATTGTGGTATTGCAAGAAAAATGCAACTTTGTTGAGACGACGGAACGCAAGGTAGAGTTCAATACCTTGTTGCCAAGGCACTGCTTGGTCTTCATCGCCAAACATTAGCAAGAGAGGGGTTGTGGCAGTTTTGGCTTTGAAAATCGGTGAGTTGTTGATGTAATTTGCAAGTGAATCCCAAAGGTTGCCGCCTATTCGGCTCTGAAATCTTTCGTATTGGAATTGCCTTGCTAAACCCGATTCTAATCTTATTCCGCTATAGGCGCTTGTCATATTTCCAACAGGAGCACCAGCAACTGCTGCCGAGAACATATTGGTTTGAGTGATAATGTAAGCTGTTTGGTAGCCACTCCAAGAGTGCCCCATAATTCCAATTGCCGTGGTGTCGATAAATCTCGCGGCGATGAGTTTTCGGACTCCGCTGGTAATACAATCCAAAGCAGAATTTCCTGGACTACCTATTTGGTACTTGATGTCTGGGAGGAAAAAGATATAGTCGTCGGAATTATAAATTTGGAAGCAAGGTCGGTGTCCAATGTATGGAAAAGAAAAGTTGTTCTTCAATTGCGAAAATCTTTCGTAAAAATACACAATTAGGGGATATTTTTTCTTTGGGTTAAAGTTTTCGGGCAAAACTACAAAGCCATCGAGAGTGTCGCCACGCGAGTTTACCCATTGCACGCTTTCGGTTCTTCCCCAAAAGTACTTGCTTACAAATTCATCATTTAGGTTTGTTAATCTTTTAACATTTTTAAAGGGAAAATCCGCTACCCAAAGGTCAGGATATTCGCTGTAACTTTCGCGGGAGAACAAAATTAGGTTCGTGTCTTTTGCTTTTTGGATGACTTTGAAATTAATTCCGTCTTCTTCTTTCAATCCAACAGGACCAAGAATCTTGAATTCCAATAAGTAAATAGACTTAGTTTTGGTTTTGTGATTAAAAACGGAAATTAAAACCGAATCGTTGTTCCGAAAATATTTCTTCGACTTATCGAGATTAATTATTCTGTAGGTTTGATAATAGTCTCGACCAAAGATAACCGTTTGGCAAACGTAACCATAATTTTCGGAAAAGAATTTCCAGATGTCATATTTGTCGTAAATCAAAAAAGCATTGTCGTTTTCGAACCAACCACCGAATCCGTAGCTTGGCGGGGGCGAAGGCTGGTCGTAGTCTTCGTCGTAAAAAGCATATTTCATCTTCCCAGTTAAATTGACCAATGTATCGAGCTTTGTATCGTATAGAAACCAATTTTTGTCCTTGTAAAAGACAACGAATTTCCCTTGTGGGGAAAGATTAGCATCTTCGGCAAGTCTTTTAGCTAAAAGTTTTTTTGAACCAGTGTTTAAGTTAATTAGATAAAGGTCTTTGTAGGCTCCTTCCCAAGTTGATTCTTTTAGATAAGGATTTTCGTCGTATCCAATGGTGTAAAGTGGATTATCGGTGAACGCAACATCAGGCAGATTTAAATCTGCTAATTGTAGGAATTTCTTGGTTTCGGAATGATATACGCAAACGAATGTTCGGTCTTTGTTTTGTTCCCACCATTTTTTTTCGTTGGTCTTCACTCTTGGGTCGTTCCAATGCCACAAGGTATAATCAGCCTTTTTCAAAATTGTGGCAATATCGAAGAAATTCGTATCGTTGAACTTAATTTTCTCCTTTGTTGCCGAAGTGTCCATCTTTGGTTTGATTCCGAAGAAGAGTCTTTCGCCGTCTTCGCTCCATTTTAATTCATTTTTGCGAGGGATGTACCAATCGTCGGCAAGTTGACTGTTTTCAACGAGGTGTTTGGGAATCATTACAGTCATCGGTAAATTGCAAATAGAACAGGAGTCGACTTTTGTGTGTTTTGTTTCGAAGCATTTCACGTAAGTAAGTGATAATTTTATTTTGTTCCAAGCAAGCGAGGAAATAAACACAGCCGAATCGACATCAGCCTTCACTGGGAGCGAAAATTCCCCTTTTAAGTTCAAGATATACAGCCCATTCTTTTTCCCTTGTGGTTCTACCACAACGAATGCAAAGTAGTTCGAAAGCGTATCGAATGAATATTCTGTAACATATTGAAAATCCAGCTGGTTTTTGGTTAGCAAGTCGAAAAGAGTCAAAGGCGTTCCAATTTCTTTTCCGGAGGTATCTTTGGCTTGCTTATCGTCGCCATAAAAATGAATTGCTAACCAGCGAGAATCTTCGGAAAAACGGTAATTTTTAACTTTTTCGAAGGTAAATTTTGACTGCTGGGATAGATTGAACAGCAATAATCCTTCTTTGGGTTTTTCTTTTTCGGCATTTTCTTTGTCGATTGCTTTTGGATGAAGTTTAAAGGCGACCCAATCGGAATTATTCGAAAACATTGGTTTCGTTGTCCTTTCGAATTCAAACTTGGTGGATGTATCGGTTGAAACAATTCTGGAAATGGGGTCACCTCGTTCAGGAACAAGGGAAAAACCAACCCAGCGTCCGTTATTCGAAATGGTTTGGTCTTGGATTTTGGGGAACTTCATCGCATCGGTAAAAGTAAATTTTTGTTTCTCTACACAGAATATTGAGGGGTTGGTGAGATAGAATAAACTCAGCAGCAAAAAAATAAGATTTCTTGTGTTCATTTTTGCATTCGTTCTATTTTTAAACATTTTCAGAAAGCCATCGTTCAGCGTCAATTGCTGCAATGCATCCGCTACCAGCAGCGCTAACAGCTTGGCGGTAAGTTGAATCCTGACAATCGCCGCAGGCAAAAACTCCGGGAACATTTGTATACGAGCTTTTTCCTTTTGTGATAATATATCCATTGGAGTCGGTTTCGATGAATGGTTTGAAAATTTCGGTATTTGGAGTGTGTCCAATTGCATAGAAAACGCCGTCGGCTGGTAGGATTTGCTCTTCGCCCGTTACAACATTTCGGACGCGGATACTGGTGAGTTTTCGAATACCCATTTTTTCGGTGCCAAGGAATTCTTCGATGACCGAATCGAGCAGGAAGTCGATTTTGGGATGTTCTTGTGCACGCTTGAGCATAATTTTGGAAGCCCGGAATTCTTTCCGGCGATGAATTATTGTAACGCTTGAAGCAAAGTGGGTTAAGTATAAAGCCTCTTCCATAGCACTATCGCCACCGCCCACGACATAAACTTTTTGATTTTTGTAGAAGAAGCCGTCGCAAGTAGCACAAGCGGAAATTCCAAAGCCCCAGAATTTGTCTTCCCCTTTTGCGTGTAATCGCCGTGCCGAAGCACCTGTTGCAATTATAACGGAGTCGGCAGTGTATTCTTTGTCTTCCTCAGCCCAAAGATGGAAGGGGCGTACGCTAAAATCGACTTTGCGGATGGTTTCGAATCGAGTTTCGGTTCCAAAACGTTGTGCTTGTTTACGGAACAATTCCATAAGTTCCGGTCCTTGGATTCCCTCGGGGAAGCCTGGGAAATTTTCGACCTCTGTTGTGATGCTCAACTGGCCACCAGGCTGCATACCTTCGAATAAAATTGTATTCAAAAGAGCTCTGCTCGAGTAGATTGCGGCTGTAAATCCAGCAGGTCCTGAACCAATAATAGCAACTTGATAATGCTCCATTTAATATTCAAATTTGTTTAATAAAAAATGTAATATTAAGAAAAAAAATTCAAATTAAAAAGATGGGGATTAGAAATGACTTTTGAATGTTAAATTTCGGAGGTTTGTCGAAGCCTCGTTTATTTATGATAAAACAAAAATCCGCTATTATGAAGAAATTTTTTATATGAAGCAAAAGGATATTTTACAAGCTTAGGTGTTGAAAATATTGAAAATTTGACCAAGATTTGTTGTCAAAGTAAATTTATATGTTACAACAATTGTTAAGGATAAAAATTTTAGCAAAAATTTTGGCTGAGGTTTTGTTTATTTTACTTAAAATTCTTAATTTTGTATTTTGAATTGCCACCTTAGCTCAGTTGGTAGAGCAGCTGATTTGTAATCAGCCGGTCGCTGGTTCGAGTCCGGCAGGTGGCTCAAAACTTAGTAAATTCCTTTCGATTAATTTTACTTTTTCAAATTTGTTGAGAATGAAAAGAATAATTCCCTTTTCTTCGGATTTTCTTATGTTACTAATCAACAGTTTATTTTCGCTGATCAGGAATGAGTGAGTTTCTGGGCAACATATGAAGTTAGTTAAACCATCCCCGAAAAGATAATTGATGGTAATTACTCAATTTATTCCACCCAAGCAAGTGTAAATTTTTTATTTATCATTACCAGATTGTTCTGTATGCTCGACCGGCCAGTCGCCCCTACAAGTATTTTCAAACATCGGACGTTTCGAAAACATCCGATGTCTTTTTGTAGGGCGAGCGCAGTTTGCCCTAAGCACATTTCACCGAACAAGGGGTTTCCCAGACATCGGATGTTTCAAAAACATCCGATGTCTTTTAGTAATGAATTCCGTTAAGTTCACGAACGAGTGTTTTTGGTAAAGCCATTAGGTTATTTAATATCTTTTAAGGGCAAATAATTATTTGCCCCTACTTTTCGGATGTATTTTTTGTAAAATATTCTTAAAATTGTAATTTATTTTCTCTAATATTTTGGGTGATATGGAAAAAGTTTTCTTGAACTTGGTTGTTCAATGTCCTAAATGCAAATCGAAATTTACAATCGAGGATGTTCTTTCCGATAAAGTTCGTTCTGAGTTCGACCAGATATTGAAATCCCAAATTGATTCCGAAATCGAGCGATATAAAGAAGAAGAACTCCGTTCTTTCCAAATGAAAATGCAGAAAGAATACGAGGAAAAACTTTCTACCTACCAAAAGGCACTGGAAGAGTATCGTGCAAAAAGTCAAAATCAAGAACTGAAATACCAACTTGAATTACAGAAGTTACAAAACCAGCATAAGCTTGATTTGCAAAAACTAATGGCACAGCAGCAAAACACCGTCGAAATTTTCGAAAAACAACTTGCCGAGATGAGAGCAGAGTTGCAAAAGCGAAACGAAGAATTGGAGCAAGCACGCAAGGTCGAAATCGAACTTCGCCGCAAAGAAAATGAACTTGCGGTGAAAGAACAGAATCTCGAACTAGAAATACAGCGAAGGCTAAGCGTTGAGCGGAACCAGTTGCAAGAATTGATACGGAAAAATGTTGAGAACGAATACATTTTGAAAGCTCAGGAAAAGGATATGATGATTGCATCTTTACAGAAACAAATCGAAGAGTTGAATTTGAAAATACAAACTGGCTCGCAACAGCGGCAAGGCGAAGCTCAGGAAATAGTTTTGGAGGAGCAATTGCGAACAAAGTTTCCGCTGGATGGCATAGAGCCTGTTCCGAAGGGCATTCGTGGAGCCGATATTATTCAAGAGGTTCGAAATAAGTTTGGCGAACGTTGCGGCTTGATTCTTTGGGAATCGAAAAGGACATCGTCGTGGAGCAACGAATGGATTACCAAGTTGAAAGCAGACCAAAGGGAACTGGGAGCCGAGTTTTCGGCTATTGTCAGTAGGGTTTTGCCCAAAGAAATAAATTCCATTGGTTTGCTCGACGGAGTTTGGGTTTGCGATTTTGACTCTTTTATTGGTTTGGCAATGGCTTTGCGCGAAAATCTCATCCAGATTCAGGCGCTTAAGAATTCTTTGATGGGGAAAGAAACAAAAATGGAGCAGATTTACAATTATATATGTAGCGAACAATTTGCTCAAAAAGTTAAAGCAATTGTTGAATCGTTTGTATCGATGAAAGCAGATTTGGAAAAGGAGAAAATTGCAATGGAGAAGCATTGGAAAAAGCGAGAAGAAGAGCTCAACAAAATCATCAAAAACACTTCTCGGATTTATGGAGAGTTGGAAGCTTTAGTGGGTAATCAATTGCCTGAAATTTCGTATTTTCAATTACCGGGAAAATAGAAAATGTTTAAATTTATGGAGGTTAAAATGAGTTTTAAACGACTTTTTGTTTTGATACTGATTTCCAGTTTTCTTGCACCGTTTTTTGCCGTTTCGCAATGGGAGCCAATTAGCGGTTTACCTAATGTTCCAATCAAAGATATTTTGACCTACAAGGACAAAGTTTATTTGGCTGCCGAAGGCGTGGGAATTTATGTCTCTTCGGACTATGGAGACAATTGGGACCAATTAAACAACGGGATTACTACAAATAGGGTCTCTTGCATTGCGGTCGTCGATACAGTTCTCCTTGTTGGAACAACCGATACCAATGGCGTTTTTCGTTCGACTGATAAGGGCTATCATTGGAAACGTTCCTCTGATAGTCTTTGGGATAGGAAGGTTGTTATGTTCTCGGTCGATGGCAATATAGTTTATCTGCTCACCGAAGTTGGAACAATCTTTTATTCCACAGATTATGGACAAATCTGGTGGAAAGTTAAAACTGACGAGATTGAGTCTTTGGTAACTTGTATTGCAGCTTCGAATGGGAAATTGCTTGCGGGTACTTCATCTGGCCAGATTTTGCTAACAGAAGACAAAGGAAATACTTGGTTAGATATTGGCACCAAATTAATTTTTTCCCCAATAAATTCTTTACTCTGGGATTCTGAAAATATCTATTGTGGTACCGAAATGGGTTTATTTTTCTCGAGTAATATGGGAAAAGATTGGTTTCAGCGAAATAGTGGCATAAAGAATCCTCGTATTTCATTAATAAGAAAGGTAAATAATGTTTTGGTTGCGGGAACTCGTTCCGTTGGTATTTTCTTTTCTTTGAACCAAGGACAATCTTGGATTGATTTCAACGAAGGAATTCCCGAGATGAGCATAATTTCTCTTGCTAACGACAAATTTTACATTTATGCTGGGACTGAATTTGGTTCCTTCGCTCGCCGACCTTTGAACCAGATGCGTCCACCCGATGTTCAACCCCCCGTTTTAACTTATCCTGCAAACGGAGCTACTGGGATTGACACTTCGATTACATTCTCCTGGGGGGAAGCCAAAGGCTCAATTGCTTATCGTCTCCTCATTGCCACCGATAATTCATTTGCCCAAAATAAAATTGTTTTGGATAAGAGCAATATATTAAATACATATTTCCCTGTTACTATTTTGAGGCCTAATAGGGTGTATTACTGGAAAGTTGCAGCCATCGACTATGAATACAATGAAAAATGGTCAGAGGTCTTTTCGTTTCAAACAAGACTCGACACTGTGGCTCCGACATTGCTTTTCCCCTTTAACGATTTTACTGTTGAAAGTTTCCCGATGCAATTTATTTGGAGTGACTTAGGCATAGTAAAAGACTATAACTTGCAAGTTTCGCGAATAAATGATTTTACCGACCTTGTTATCGATGCTCATACAAAAGATACTTTTTACTTGGCAACCGAAGGTTTCCAGAACTCGCAAAAGTATTACTGGCGTGTAACTGTAGCCTACAACGACGATTTGAGCTTAACTTCCGATATCTTTATGTTCCGAACAGGCATACTTGGTGTCGAAGGTCAAACAGATACTTTTGTTAAATTCATTCAAACAGAATCCCAAGTTCAATTCCTGATAAAAGTTGACAATTATCAAATAGTTGAGCTCGAAGTCCTAAATCTATTTGGCCAGCCAGTGCTTTTTGGTTTCTACGAAGCAACACCAAATGACTATCTGATTTCAATTGATAATAAAAATCTTACTTCGGGGTTTTATTACTTTATTTTGAAAGTAGGAACTCAAACATATTCTTCGCCTTTTGTCATTGTAAAATAGTTGGCTGATTGTTTGAAATTTAAGTGTTGTAGAAAATTTAACCCGAATTATGCATTAGAAATATCCAAAGGGGGAGAAAAATTATCGATATTTTCAAACAATCCCTTAATCCAAGCTCTTCTTTCTGGCTTAACGGATAGTTTAAGGATTACTTTTCCACCTT
>Ga0308397_1000047_pt1 | contig 98303 bp, 81 predicted proteins | sample Hotspr20SampleT8_FD_202356 | JGI IMG/M metagenome (GOLD analysis project Ga0308397, IMG submission 202356) | Hot spring phototrophic mat microbial communities from Mushroom Spring, Yellowstone National Park, Wyoming, United States - 20051001_T8 ...
TCACTGGTAGAATCAGCTTGAGGCGCATATTGTCCATGTGTCTCCTGTTTGGATTTCCGGGATGAACGGTCAATCGTCCCGGAAATACTTTTATACACCTTTTTCACCATAATTGGAACAGTCACGTCAGCAGCGGAAAATTGCACTACAATCGGAAGTGCCATGGCATTTCGAGATCTGGTCATCCAAAGCCAGTTGATCCCACCCCTGCCGCGCAAAGCCATACTCCCCCGTCCCCGCGTTCGCTCGTTATTGCAACGCGCTTTGCAACGTCCACTGACTTTGCTGCTGGCCGGCACGGGTTACGGAAAGTCCACTGCCCTGCTCGATTTGCGCGAAGAAGGCCGCCGCCTTTTCTGGTATACGGTCAATGAACCTGACCGTGATCCGTTGTTGTTCTTGATTCACCTCATCAGTGCTTTTGCCAGTCAAAATGAAGCGTATGGCAGGGATGCGCTTCGTTATCTCGAAGAACACAATGGCCGGGTGGCGCCTTCCGCTCTAACGCCGTTGTTGAATGCCCTTACGTTGCATTTGCTGGAAGAAGGCGTGCTGGTGATGGATGATTATCACTGGGTGCATGATGTGCCGGAAATTGCCGGGTTGGTGCGGCATTTGATTCAATACCGCCCGCCGAACTTGCAGGTGGTGATTGCCACGCGCACCATGCCGGATCATCTGGATTTGAACCGCTGGCGGGTGAAGGGGGAATTGAGCCTGTTGACTCACAGCGATCTGGCTTTCACTTCAGAGGAAATCGAAGATCTTTTCCGGGAGGGGTACGGTTTTCCAATTACGCGGCAGCAAGCCGAACGGCTTGCAAAAGAAACCGAAGGCTGGGCGCTGGTACTGCAAATGATCTGGCAGAGCGTGCAACGTCAGCCTTCCGCCTCTCTGGATGGGGTGCTGGAACGCCTGCCCGAAACACTGGAAGGCCTGTTCGATTATCTGGCGCCGGAAGTGCTTGCCCGCCAGCCAAAGGAGATTCAGCAATTTCTGGTGCGATCCTCCATTTTGCGCCAACTGGAAGGCGAAATATGCGATGAACTGTTGGGAATTGAAGAGAGTGCCGTCCTGCTGAAGCGATTATATGAAGGGGGTCTGTTCATTGAAACGGCTGGCGGGCAGACTTACCGTTTCCAACGCCTTTTTCAAGAATTTTTACAGGCACAGTTGAATCAACAGCCTGCTGAAGCGCGGTCTTTGCATCTTCGGGCTGCAAACCTCTATCTGGATCGTAAGCGGTCAGAAGAAGCCATTTATCATCTGCTTAAAGCCGGGGAGTATGCCTTTGCGGCGGATGTGATTGAACAAATTGGCGTGGGACTGATTCGGAGTGGACGCCTGGAAAGTTTGCAATACTATCTCGGCCGTTTACCATCCGGGTTGAAGGCGAATCGTCCGCTGCTCCAGCTGCTGCTGGGAGACCTTCATCGTTTGCTGGCTGATTTTGAACCTTCGCTGATCCACTTCCGGGCTGCTGAGCAACTCTACCGCCAGCAGGGGGATCATTGGGGTTGCAGCCGCGCTTTGCGCGGGCAGGCGCAGGTTTATCTGGATACGATTCGCCCGCTGCAAGCCGATGCCCTGTTGGAAGAAGCCCTGCGCCTGTTGGAGCCGCAGGAATACCGCGATGAAGTGGCCGCCTTGCTGGATCAACTGGCCGAAAACAAACTCAACCTTGGCAAACCGGATGAAGCGCGTCGGCTGCACCGTGAAGCCCAACTGCTGCGCGCCGAAACCAGTCCAAATGATGTCTATCTGGAAGGACGCGCCTTGCTGCGCACCGGTAGATTAATCGAAGCGCGCCAGTTGATGCTCAATCAGGCTGCTGAAGAAAGGCGCAGCGAGGCACAGCGCGCCCAACGCTTCCATCGAGAGACCCTGCTGCTGCTGTCGTTAATTTGTTCCATGCTGGGCGAGGCAGAGGAAGCCGAACGTTTTGCACGTGAGGGAATTGCCATTGGCAAGCGCTTGCAATCTGAATTTGTGGAAGCAGTCGGATTGATTCGGCTTGGGCATGCCCTGCAGGTAGCCCACGTTCAACCGTGGGGTGAATCCTATCGTCGGAAAGCCATAGACCTTTACCGCCGCGCGATTGAATTGATGCACCCTTTCAAAGTGGCACGGGTGGGGGTGGAGCCGCTGTGGGGGCTAACCCGTGTTCTGGGCTACGGCGGGGATTTGCTGGAAGCCGAGGATTGCGCCCGCCGTGCACTGGTCATCTCCGAAAAAGCCGGCGATGAGTGGATTGGCAATCTGGTGCGCACCAGTATGGGCGCTTCATTTGCGCTTGCCGGGCAATTTGGGGCAGCTCGAGAATGGCTGGAGCGCGCCGCGCAGGGGTTTGAGTTGGTCGGTGACCGCTTCGGCTGGACGGCTGCCCGCCTTTGGCTGGCATGGATGGCCTGGTACGGCGGGGAGCATTCGCAGGCACTGGCGGAATTGGAGCATATCCTCAACCGCCAGCAGGGGCAGGATGCCGAAGCGCTCTTTGTCCGCCCGACTTTTCTGGGCTGGAAGGATGAACAAACTTTGCTGCCGTTGCTGCTGGCAGCCCGTCGGCAGGGGATTGGAGGCGAGCACCTCGCCAAATGGCTGAATGCAGCCGCCTTTGAGGGAGAGTATCACCCGGCCTGTACGCTGTATGTGCGCACCCTAGGCGATTTTTGCGTGTGGCGGGGTGAGCTAAGGGTTCATTCCGCTGAATGGCAGCGCGAAAAGGCGCGCCAGTTGTTTCAGCTGTTCATTACCAACCGGCGGCGCGGACTGCTGCGCGATCAAATTGTTGACCTGCTCTGGCCGGAACTCGATGGCGAGGCGGCAGTGCGCGATTTCAAAGTGGCGCTGAACGCGCTGAACCGCGCCATCGAACCGCAGCGTCCGCGCGAGGCGGCCCCCTTCTTCATCCGCCGTCAGGATAACCTTTACGGCATCAACCCCCTGGCAAAGGTAATCGTAGATGCGGAGGAATTTGAGCGGCTGACTCTGCCTGATTCAACCGAGGAAGAAGCCCTGCGTCAGGCGCTTGACCTTTACCAGAACGATTACCTGCAGGAATGTTGTTACGAGGATTGGAGCAGCCTGGAACGTGAACGGCTGCGCCAGCTTTACTTTTCTGCGGTTCAGCGGTTGGGAGAGTTGCTCAGCATTCAGGGGCGTTGGGAGGAGGTGATTGGAATTTGCAACACTGCTCTGCTGCGGGATCCCACCTGGGAGCCGGCTTACCGCCTGATCATGCAAGCCTATGCGGCCAAGAGTAATCAGGCGCAGGTCATCCAGACCTATCAGCGCTGCTGGAAAATTCTCTGGGATGAACTGGGGGTTGAACCATCCCTGGAAACGCGCGATTTACTGCGGCGGCTGACCACCTGAACTTCTTTTTGTAACCCTTTTGTAACCGCTGCCCGGTATTCTATTGCGTAGGGGGCGGCTATATTACCCTGTCAACGGCAGGAGATCAATACTTCAGGAGGCGAGGGAATGATGCGTCTTAAAGACAAGGTATGTTTGATCACCGGGGGTGCAGCCGGGATTGGTAAAGCCACTGCGCAACGTTTTGCGGAAGAGGGGGCGATTGTGGTCATCTGCGACGTCAACCGTGAGGCAGGCGAGACGCTCGTTCGGGAACTGGGCGATCCAGCCTGCTTTTATGTCGTTAACGTAGCTGACCGCGCCGAGGTGCAGAATTGGGTTGAGGATGTGGTGCGCCGCTTTAGTCGGGTGGATGTGCTCGTCAACAATGCCGGTATAACCCGGGATGCGTTGTTCGTCAAAGTCAAAGACGGTGAACTGGTCAAGCAGATGGAAGAAAGCGCCTTTGATCAGGTGATTGACATCAACCTGAAGGGCGTGTTCAACTGCGCGCAGGCGGTCACTCCTTTTATGATTCGACAGGGCGGCGGCGTAATCCTCAACGCTTCTTCTGTAGTCGGGTTGTACGGGAACGTCGGCCAGACCAATTATGTGGCTACCAAAGCGGGCGTGATCGGAATGACGCGCGTCTGGGCGCGTGAACTGGGGCGCTTCAACATCCGCGTCAATGCCGTTGCGCCCGGTTTTATTGCCACCGAGATGGTGCAGAAGATGCCCGAGGAAATTCTGGCGGGAATGAAAGCCAAAACCCCGCTCGGCCGGTTGGGCGACCCGCGCGATATTGCCAATGCCTACCTTTGGCTGGCAAGTGATGAGGCCAGTTTTGTGCATGGTGCAACCATCAGCGTAGATGGCGGAATCGTGATCGGCACATAAATCCTATTGATTTTCCAAGGAGGAAAAAAAGTATGTCTCGATTTGCAACCATCATCGGTACAGGTCATTATCTTCCACCGATAGAGCGCCCCAACCGCGAAATGCGCGAGCGCTTTGGCGAAGTGATTGACAAGTTTGAGGCCTCTTCCGGCATTACAACGCGCTGGTATGCGCCGGATGACTGGGTAACCTCGGATCTGGCGGTGGAAGCGGCGAAGGAAGCGCTCAAAGATGCGGGTATTCAGGCAGATGATCTGGATATGATCATCCTCGGCACGGACAGCCCGGATTACATTACCCCGGCGACCTCGGTGGTTGTGCAGCATAAACTGGGTGCCGTCAACGCCGGCACATTTGACATTGGTTGTGCCTGCGCATCGTTTCCTACCGGTTTGAACATTGCGGCAGGTTTGCTTTCCACCTCTCACCAGATGAAGTATGTGCTGGTGGTGGGGGCTTACATGATGCATAAGCTGTGCGACTGGCAGAATGATGTCATGTCCTTCTTCTATGGTGACGGGGCCGGTGCGGCGGTGTTGACCGTTTCGGACAAACCCGGATTTGTCAGCTCAACCTTCTTTGCGGATGGTTCTTATCATAAACACTGGGGAATTTACTCCGGCGGTACCTACGAACCGGCCACGGTGGAAAGTGTGCAGGCCGGCCGCACGCAAGTGCGCTTCATCACCCCCTTCCCGCCGGAGGTGAACAACGAAGGCTGGCCAAAGCGGATGCGCGAACTGGCGGCCAACGGCAATTTTGACTTGCAGGCAGTGGACATGGCGCTATATACCCAGGTGCGGCTGAACAGCATCAAACTGGTGCAGGAAACGCTTGGTTTGCCCATGGAAAAAACTCACTGGATCATGGACAAATGGGGCTACACCGGTTCGGCCTGCATCCCAATGGTGTTTGATGACGCGCGTAAACAGGGCAAGATCAAATCGGGTGATCTGGTGACATTCGTCGGCTCCGGGGTGGGCTACAACCAGGCCGGCTCGGCTTTCATCATGCCCTGATGGCAGGAGGGATATGAATCCATACGAAGTCTATAAAAGCAAATTAATCTCCATTCCCGAAGCCGTTTCGCTGGTGCAATCCCACCAGACGATTGGGGTGGCCATTGCCGCTTCGGAGCCACCGGGTTTGCTGAGTGAATTGGGTAAGCACAAAGACCGGCTGGAAGACGTAACGGTGTGGGTGTGCCTGCCGCTGCGCGCGTATGACTATGCCACCCATCCAGAGATGGCCGGTCATTTCTTTGTAGAAAACTGGTTTTACGGCGCGCCGGATCGCAAAGTTCACCCGCAAGGCCGCATGTCCTACATTCCGAACAATTTGCATCGCGCCTCGACCGACAAACTGCTCGCCAGCGGCGGCAAGGTCAATGTTTTTTGGGGGACGGCTACCCCGCCCGATTCGCGCGGTTATCTCTCGCTTTCGCTGGGACTGGTCATTGAAAAACAGTTGATGGAAGCCGCCGATCTGGTTGTGTTGGAAATCAACGAAAACCTGCCCTATACCCTCGGCGATACGCAGGTGCACATTTCGGAAGTGGATTATGTCGTAGAGAACCATGTGCCGTTGTTTGAATTGCCGCCCGCCCCGCCCACCGAAGCCGAACAGGCCATCGGCGGCTATATTGCCGACCTGATTGAGGACGGCTCCACTTTGCAGCTGGGAATCGGCGGTATCCCCAATGCCATTACGCCGTTCTTGATGAACCGCCGCGATCTCGGCATCCACACCGAGATGTTCACCGACGGCATGGTGGACTTGTACGAGGCCGGTGTGGTTACCAACCGGCGGAAAACGCTCTGGAAAGGCAAAATGGTAGGCGCTTTTGCGCTGGGCAGCCGGAAGTTATATGATTTCGTAGATCGCAATCTGGGAGTGGAGTTTCAACAGGGCAAAGTGACCAATGATCCCTTTGTGATTGGACAAAATTACCGCATGATCAGCGTCAACACTGCCCTGCAGGTGGATTTGTTCGGTCAGGTCTGCTCACAGAGCATTGGCTACCGACATTTCAGCGGTACCGGCGGTCAGCTGGATACCCACCGCGGTGCGCAGCTTTCACCCGGCGGGCGCGGCATCATTGCTTTACGGTCAACCGCCAGAGATGGACAGGTTTCAACCATTGTGCCTATCCTTTCCGAAGGCGCAGAAGTTACCGTGCCGAGCCAGGATGTGGATACGATTGTGACCGAATACGGCGTGGCAGAACTGCGCGGGCGCTGTGTGCGCGACCGCATGGAAGCGCTGATTCGGGTTGCCCACCCGGATTTTCGCGAGTGGCTGCGCGACGAAGCCCACCGCTTGGGAATTGTGCCGCGGCTGGTCGTAGCGGGGGCACAACTTCCTGAAAAAGAAACCAAACCTTCATCCGATTACAAAGTAAGGAGGAAACCATGAACATGCCTCAACCTTTGCCGGGTGTAACTTCGCAAATGATTCAGACCCCGCGTTTGAAAATGCACGTGTTGACCAGTGGAGACCCGGCTGGTGTGCCGGTGATCTTCCTGCACGGTAATTTTTCGGCTGCCCTTTACTGGGAGGAAACCATGCTGGCTCTCCCGCCTGGTTTTCGGGCAATTGCCCCCGATTTACGCGGCTACGGCTGGACAGAAGATGTGCTGATCGATTCCACGCGCGGTTACCGCGATTGGTCGGATGATCTGGCTGCTTTGATGGATGTCATGGGTGTGGAAAAAGCCCATCTGGTGGGCTGGTCAATGGGAGCGGGCATCATTTATCGGTTTATTGGCGATTTTCCTGCCCGTGTTCTGAGTGCAACACTGATTTGTCCGGTTTCTCCGTTTGGGTTTGGCGGGACCAAAGGAGCAGAGGGAACGCCGCTGTTCGAGGATCATGCCGGTTCAGGCGGCGGGGTGGTCAATCAGGAGTTTGTCAAACGCATTCAGGCACAGGATCGCGGCAGCGGTGATCCCAACTCGCCGCGCAACATCATCAATGCTTTTTACTATGTACCACCTTTCCGTGCCGCACGGGAAGAAGATTTCCTCACGGCTTCCTTAATGGAAAAAACCGGCCCGGACCGATATCCGGGAGATTTCGTCCCCTCACCCAACTGGCCGTTTGTGGCGCCGGGGGTGCATGGACCGGTTAACTGCTGGTCGTTGAAATACCTCAAACAGGATGTGCCTGACCTGCTGGCTGCTCAACCCAAACCGCCCGTGCTGTGGGTGCGCGGCAGCCATGACCTGATCGTTTCCGATACCTCTTTCTTTGATATTGCCAATTTGGGCAAGCTGGGTTATGTGCCCGGTTGGCCCGGCGATGAGGTTGCTCCACCCCAGCCAATGCTGCAGCAAACCCGCGCCGTACTGGAAAAGTACACTGCCGCCGGCGGTTCATTCGAGGAGCATGTCATCGAAAATACAGCCCACAGCCCGCACATTGAAAAACCGGATGTGTTTAACGCTTTGTTCCACCAGTTCTTAAAGAGAGCCTGAAGGGAGATGGATTGATGACAAAAAGGAAACTTGGGCGAGGTGTAGCAGTCATTGGCGCTGGCATGAGCAAGTTTGGCTGCTACAACGGCATGGCAACCCGCGATCTCTTTGTTGAGGCCTATCGTGAGATGCTGGCTTCGGTTGACCGCGGTTTTGACCCGCGGGACATTGAAGCCGTTTACATTGCCAACTATTCAGCGGATCTGTTCGAAGGACAGGCGCACATGGCTCCACTGATGACGGATTGGGTGGGACTTTCGCCCCGCCCGGCAACCCGGGTGGAGGATGCGTGTGCCAGCGGTTCGGCAGCTTTACGGCAGGGGATGCTGGCAGTGGCTTCCGGTTTGTATGATGTGGTCATGGTAGGCGGGGTGGAAAAGATGAGTGAACTGCCCACCGAAAAGGTGACCGATACGCTGGCGACCGCCTCGGATGTGGTCTATGAAGCCGCAGTGGGTTTTACCTTCCCGGCGCTTTATGCTGCCATGGCAACTGCCTACCTGCATGAATATGGCGCCGACCCGCAGGTATTTTTGCACGTGGGTTACAAAAATCATGAGCATGGCGCTTTGAATCCCAAGGCTCAGTTTGGGCAGCGCATTCGTGAGATTATGGAAGCCCGCAAAGCCAGCGCGGCCCGAAAAGGATTACCGGTACCGGAATGGAACGACGAATTTGAATTCCTGCGCGATCCGCGTGCCAACCCCTACATTGCCTGGCCGCTGCGCCTGTACGATTGCTCACCCATTTCAGATGGGGCAGCAGTGGTGCTGCTGGTGAGCGAGGAGATTGCCCGTCAGTTCAGCGATGCTCCACTTTACATCATCGGCAGCGGGCAGGCCAGTGATGCCGCTACCCATGACAGGGCCACGCTGACCTCTCTGCCGGCTGCGCGCCGGGCTGCTCAGCAGGCGTATGAGATAGCAAACATTACCCCGCAAGATGTGGGGGCTGTCGAGGTGCATGACTGCTTTACAATTGCGGAAATCATTGCCAGCGAAGATTTGGGCTTCTTTGCGCCGGGTGAGGGTTGGAAAGCAGCCGAGGATGGGGTAACTTCCTTGAAAGGAACGCGCCCCATTAACTCCTCCGGCGGACTGAAATCCAAAGGCCATCCGGTAGGTGCCTCGGGTGTCGGGCAGGTGGTTGAAATCTGGCATCAACTGCGGGGTGAAGCGGGTGAACGGCAGATTCCCGGCAGCCCGGCGATTGGATTGACCCACAATGTGGGCGGTACCGGTCAAACCTGCGTGGTGAACATCTTTGAGCGGAGATGACAGGATGAGCGAGAGCGAAGTATATACCCATCAGTTTGCCAAACATCTTGCTGAAAAACGTCTGGTTGGCTCGCGCTGTAAAGCCTGCGGACGTGTTTTTCTCCCTCCGCGCATCTGGTGCCCCAATTGTCAAAAGAACGAATTGGAAGCGTATGAATTTAGCGGCATGGGAAAACTGGCAGCGTTTACGGTGGTATATGTTGCACCAAGCGCCATGCTGGCAGCCGGTTATGACCGCAAAAATCCCTACTGTGTGGGTGTGGTAGAGTTAGAAGAAGGCGAACGCATCCCGGCACAGATTTTCGGAGTAGATGTGAATCGTCCAGAAGACATCCGTATTGGAACACCGCTGCGGGCGGTTTTTGTCGAACGCGGCGAGGGTGAAAATAAAGCCACCGTCTTGGGTTTTGAGGCGCAGTGAAAATGAGCACAGTATGGGTCAATCGGGTTGACCTGTATCATGAACTGCGTGGAGCGGCGGCTGGTGAGGTGCTGGTGCTTTCCAACGGGATATGGATAAGCACTGCCACTGAAAAAACCGACCATCTTCAATGCCCTAATTCTGGGTTTTCTGCGGCAGATTCAAGGGCAGGTAATGGATGTTTGAAAAATATATCCATCAGACTGGCCAGATCATTATTCTGGCGCATAAGGAGGTGAACAGGGATAGAAAGGTTGAGCAGAATAAACAGGTTCTACTGACCCTCTGTGTAGTCTAAAAACTTTCCATTTCAATTGATCCGAAGGAGAAGAAAATGAAAAGGTTGTTAACCATTTTGACCGTGCTGATCCTGGCATCTCTGGTGCTGGGTGCCTGTGTGCAGCAGGTAACTCCCACCGTTGAACCAACCCAACCGCCTGCCCCTACCCAGGCGCCTCCCACCCAGGCTCCGACCAAAGCACCCGAACCGGTGCAAACCGAAGAACCGGTGGTGGAACTGGGTCCGGTGCTGAAGATTGGGCAAATCGGACAGCTATCCGGTGCGCTGGCGTTGTACGGTTTGCAGCAAACCCGCGGGTTTGAACTGGGGTTGGAATATGCCTCCGGCGGTAAGAAGGATGAAGCCGGTCGCTACATCATCGCCAACCGCCCGGTGGAAGTGCTGGTGCGCGATGACGAGGGCAATCCCGAAAAAGCCGTTCAACTGGCGCGCGAACTGATCGAAAAAGACGGGGTTGAGATTATTCAGGGCCCGTCCAGCTCGGCTTCGGCAGCCGCACTGACCACGGTTGCGCTGGAAAACAAAATCATCCTGATGGTTGACCCGGCCGCTTCGGCGTTTATCACCGGTCAGTATTTCAACCCGTATGTTTTCCGCACTTCACGCACCAACTACGATGATGTGCTGGTGATTGCCAAGTACTTGGTCGAAAATGTTGGCACCAAGTTTGCCCACATTGGCATTGATAATGCCTTTGGGCGCGGTTCGGGTGCAGCCCTGGCTTACGCTGTTGGTCAATACGGCGGCGAGGTGGTTGCCGATATCTACGCGCCGTTTGAAACGACCGACTTCACCCCCTACATCCAGCAGGCAATGGATTCGGGCGCGGACTGCCTGTTCCTGACCTGGGCCGGCACCGGCTATGTCACCCTTTTCCAGCAGCTGGCTGACCTTGGCGCACTGGATGAAATGCAGGTGGCCACCGGCTTTGGCGATAACGCCTCTTTCGCGGCGGTTTACGGTGCCGCGGTTGGGCAAATTGGTTTGAATGTCTATCATTACACCGCCGCCAATACCGAAATTAATAAGTGGCTGACCGAAAAGCACCTTGAAAAATACAATGAACCGCCCGATTTGTTCACTGCCGGCGGAATGGCCTCGGCATTGGCGCTGGCGGCTGCTCTGGAAAAAACCGGCGGGGATGCTTCGGGAGATGCCATGATTCCGGCGCTGGAAGGGTTAAAATTTGAAGGGCCGAAAGGCACCTACTACATCCGCCCGGAGGACCATGTCTGCCTGCAGCCGATGAACATCCTCAAACTGGTGGACATCAACCCGCCGCTGGATGACAAGGGCCGTCCAACCTACAAATTCTTTGAAACAGTCTATGTGACCAAGTACGATGAGCTGGCCGTGCCCTGCACGTTGACCGGCGAATACGAATCGCGCTGCGGCAACCTGCCGCGTCCGTAAAGTGCGGGTTTGGGGTTTGACTGCCCTGAGACGGGCTGAAGAACCCACTTTCAATCAATGGGTGACAGCCGCCGGTTGAAGTGCGGCTGTCACCAAACCCATCCAACTTCTATCCTTATTCGTGAAAGGGACCTTCCATGACCGTTGAAGGGGAGATCCTCCTCGAAGCCAGAAATTTACGCAAGGAATTTGGCGGGTTGGTCGCCGTGGATGATGTCAATATCCAGATCCGCGAGCGGACGCTGCATTCCATCATTGGGCCGAATGGAGCGGGCAAAACGACCCTTTTCAATCTGTTGAGCGGGATGATGCGTCCCACCCGCGGGCAGGTGTTTTACCGCGGGCGGGATATCACCAACCTTCCGCCGCATCGCATTGCTCATCTGGGTATTGGGCGTTCGTTCCAAATTACCAACATCTTTCCTCATCTGACTGTTTTGGAAAATATCCGCCTGGCTGCCCAGGCATTGGGAAAGGATAATTTCCGCTTGCTGCGCCCGGCACGCAGTTTCCGGCAGTATGAGGAAAAAGCATTGGCTGTGGTGCAACGGGTCGGCTTGCAGGGCCGCGAATTTGACCTTGCCCTCAACCTGCCGCATGGCGACAAACGTAAACTGGAACTGGGCATCATGCTGGCGGGTGATCCGCAGTTGCTGCTGCTGGATGAACCGACTGCCGGCATGTCCTCCGAACAGGTGCCGGCGCTGCTGGAGGTCATTCATTCTATCATGGCGGATGGCGACAAGACCATTGTGCTGGTTGAACACCGTATGGACATGGTGATGAGCATTTCAGACCGTATTACGGTGATGCATCAGGGGCAGATTCTGGCGGAAGGCACACCGCAGGAAATTGCCCGCAATCAAACCGTGCAGAGCGCCTACCTGGGTGAGTTGTACGGCGACCTTACCGCCGATCTGGAGGGTAAAGATGGATAGCGAGAATATTCTGGAAGTGGAATCCATCCACACCTTCATCGGTCAGTTTCATATTCTGGAAGGGGTTTCGCTGCAGGTGCCACGCGGCAGTATTACGGTGCTGCTGGGGCGCAACGGTGCCGGAAAAACCACCACGCTCAAGTCCATTTTAGGCCTGACCCCGCCAAGGGAGGGAGTGGTGCGTTTCGATGGGGTGGAAATTCAAGGTAAACCCGCCTATGAAATCGCCGCAATGGGTATTGGCTATGTCCCCGAACACCGCGCCATTTTCCGCAATTTGAGCGTGGCAGAAAACCTGAAAATTGCCGAGCGGAAAAAAGGCGATCTGGATCGCAAAGCGGATTTTATTTTCAATCTGTTTCCGGACTTGAAGCGGCTTTACCGTTTGCCCGGAAATCATCTTTCCGGCGGGCAGCAGCAAATGCTGGCGGTGGCACGCGCACTGGTTGCAGATAACAAACTGTTGTTAATTGACGAACCCAGCGAAGGCCTTGCTCCAATTTTGATTGAACAAATGATGGAAGCCATCCGCAGCCTGAGCGCGACTACCACCGTTTTGCTGGTGGAGCAGAACTTCATCATGGCCAGTCAGCTGGCGGAAAATTATTACATTTTGGACGATGGAAAAACGGTACATCAGGGGAAGATGGCCGATCTGGTGCAGGATAAAGAATTGATTCACCGGATGCTGGGAACGGCCGTGCGCAGCGGAGGTGCTGGATGATACAGCGAAATTTTTGGCGGGATAATGCTGCTCTGCTTGGGGTGGTGTTGATTCTGGTGGTTCTGGGAGTTGTCGGTTATACCAGCATGGGACAAACCGCGTTTGTGCGTACCACCCTTTCCGGGCTGACGCTGGGTGCGTTGTTTTTTATGGTTGCGGCCGGCCTGACGCTCATCTTTGGGCTGATGGATGTGCTCAATTTCGCCCATGGCGCAATGTTCATGCTGGGGGCTTATCTGGGCTGGCAGTTCTTTACAAACCCCACGTTTTTGTTCGGACTGGCTCCGCTGATTCTGGCTCTGCTGGCGGGGTTGCTGCTGGCGCCTCTGTTTGTCTGGCTGTTTGGTAAAGTTGAATTGCCCGAAGCCGTGCAAAAATCGTTGCCGGGCTTGCTGGGGCTGGCGGGAATTCTGGTTGTGTTTTTCGCCGCTCGCGGGTTGGATATCCTCGATCTGGCCAAGACCGCTATGGTGGCGGCCATGACGGCTGCCGACCCGCTGGCTGAAGCCAGCCCGCAGGAGGCCTTGAGCATCTTCTGGCTGCGGACGGCGGGGATGTTCATTGCCGGTGCGCTGCTGGCGGTGGCGACCTCCCGGCCGGGTGACAAAACCCGTACGGTTCATCCTGATCAGGTGCGGCGTGCGCTGATTGGCAGCGCGGTGATGGTGGTCATTACCATTCTCGCAACCCTTTACCGTGAGGCTGCCCCGCGGGCCGTACTGATGTGGGATGCCAACCTGCGTTTCTTTGCTGCCCTGCTGGTGGGGGCGTTGTTGGGCGCGGGGATTGGCGGAGCGATTGAAATTACCCTGATTCGGCCTTTGTATGTTCGCCCCATTTATCAGGTGATTGTTACGCTGGGACTGGCGTATGTGCTGCGTGAAGTCATTCAATTGCTGTGGCAGCCGTTGGCTTATCAGATGAGCCGCCCGCCGCTCTTTTCACAGCCCGGTAAGGCGGAAAACATCTTCGAGTGGTTCCGCACCAGCTCGGTAACCGTGGACGTGCTGGGTGTTACTTTTCCCAGTTATCGTCTTTTCATCATCCTGCTGGGGGTGCTGATGCTGGTCGCCTTAGCCCTGCTGATGAACTACACCCGCCTCGGCATGGTCATTCGGGCGGGGGTGCAGGATCGTCAAGTGGTGGAAGCGTTGGGCATCAACGTCCAGCGAGTGTTCACGCTGGTGTTCATGCTCGGGGCTGGTTTGGCAGCACTGGGCGGGATTGGCGCGGCACCCTTCATCCCGGTGCAGCCCAATATGGGAGATGCCTTCCAACTGCAGGCCTTCATCGTGGTGGTGATTGGCGGCATGGGCAGTTACGGCGGCGCAGCTATCGGCGCGCTGCTGCTCGGGCTGGCGCGTGCCTTTGGGGATTATCTGGCTTTGAAGTACAGTCTTTCTCCGGCAATTGCCGAAGCCTCGACCGTGATCATCATGGCAATTGTGCTGCTGGTGCGCCCGGCCGGCCTGTTCGGGAGAAAGGAGTAGCCCATGCAAACGAGCAAAGCTGAAACCCAACCGGTATCTTTTCAACGGACATCGCTGTTCAACCGCCTGCGTCAGGAATGGGTTGGTGTGCTGGTCTTGCTGCTGCTGGCTGGCTTTCCTTTCCTGTTTGCGTGGTTCAGCGGCACATCCGTAACGGACGGCCCCAGTCGCTTCTGGCAGGGACTGATGATCACTTTCTTCATCATGGCAGTATATGCCATGAGCTATGACCTGCTGATCGGTTACACGGGCATCCTTTCTTTTGGTCATGCCGCCTTTTTTGGCGGGGGCGCCTATACCATGGCCTTGTGGTTGACCCACGCCATGCCCTCCATCTCCAGCCGTTACCGCATCACCCTGCCCGGTGGGGCAAATATCACTGAAGTGCTCCTCTTCATGGTCGGAATCCTGCTGGTGGTGCTGGTGGTGACTCTGTTGGGGCTGTTGTTCAGCGCTGCTTCGGCACGCGTGCGGGGTGTTTACTTTGCCATGATCTCGCTGGCAATGGCCGAGTCGCTGCACATCCTTTCCAAGGCAACCGATTTCGTGCGCTGGACGGGCGCGGATGAGGGTTTACACGGTGTGCCGGTGCCGGCCTGGATTAACCCGACCCAGAACCGATTGCTGTTTTACTTTATAGCGCTGGGGTTTGCGCTGCTCATGTATTTGATCATGCGGCGGATTGTGGATTCGCCGGCCGGACGGGTATTTGTTGCCATTCGCGAAAACGAATCGCGGGTGCGCATGATCGGCTTCAATCCGGTGGTCTTTCGTTCCATCGCTTTTGTGACGGCTGCCATCATTGCCGGTCTGGCGGGCGCACTCTTTTCCTTGTGGAATATGTCCGCAACACCGACCATGACCGGAGCAATTATGACCATCAACGCGCTGATCATGACCATCCTGGGCGGAATCGGCACGCTGATTGGGCCGATTTTAGGCGCCGGTCTGATGCAGATTGTCGGTCAGTTTTTCTACCAGTGGTTCGGCCCACGCTGGCCGCTGGTGTTCGGTCTGATTTTCATTGCCCTGGTCATCTTCCTGCCCTATGGTGTGATCGGCACGTGGCGGCAGAAACAGCATGCCGTAAAGCAGACCATCCGCAAGATGTTTGGCAAAGGCTGAATCGGCGGAAAGGATGGATACATCTTTCCCCTTGCCGGTCAAGGCAAGGGGAAAATTTTTATTCGGCTAATTTTGTGCTGGTTTGAGTCTGCTACATAAAGGACGGGCTGTCGGCAGCGGCTAAGTTGGTATGCTCCAAAGCATCCAGCCGGTTGAGCAAAAAGTCCGCCACCCGTTCACCAATCGGGCGGGCGTAAAAGGCAACGCTGGCATGCCCGCAGGGGAACCACAACAGACGCGGTTTTTGCCAGGCCTGCCACAGTTTGCGCACATTTTTGGGGGTGATAATCGGGTCGTGCTCGCCGCCAACCAGCAACACCGCCTCGCGTGGCAGGGCGGGTTTGAAGTTACCCGGCGAGAGCATGTACCACCATTTTTCGAGATCCACCGGATACACCCCGGCTTCCTGCAATTCTTTGCGGATTAACCGAAAGGAAAAACCGGCGAAGATGATGTTGGCCAGTGAAGCCCCGCCCAACAGTGAAACCAGAGCGAAGGGGCGGTCATCCACCACACCAGCCATTAATGAAGTAAACGCTCCCAGACTCAGGCCGCCAATGGCAACCGGTTTTTTCTGCACCTGCGTCACCCAGCTGATCATTGCCCGCAAATCCAAAACCCCCTGCCGGAAAGATTGGATGGTGCGCTGCACATCCGCGCTCAATCCATACTGGCCGCTCCAGCTGCCGCGCGGGGCGCGCTGCATGTGATAGGGCAGGGCAAGGTAGTAAACATCCAACCCGGCGCGTGCCGCCGGTTCGGCAAACCATTTGAGCGGGGCAAAGGTGTTCATCTGGTAGCCGTGCAGCAAAATCAGGGCTGCGCTGGATTCGCCCTCGCTTTGCAGGTCGGCCATACCATGAACGATGTTGTTCTCCGGTTGGGGGGATTGGAAGAAACTGGGAAAGCGAAAGCGGGCATGGGTTCTCCCGTCCAGCCAGCGGTGGACGGAGTCAAACTGCAGCTCCGGCGGAGTCGGCGGGATCGAGAAGAATACGCTGGGGTATTGTGGTTCGGTCGGGGCTGTTTCCCAAACGTTGCTGTGGAATTGGGGACTGGCTGCCAGCAGGCGCAACGAGCCGAGTGTGACCTCGATGAAATTATCTATAAAATGTGCAAACGTACGGTTCAAGGTAAATTCCGATCTAAAAATTGGTGTTGGTTCGAGTATATCCTGTTTTTGGGAGAATGCGGATTTCTCGAAACGCAATTACAGGGTTTTGCCAAATACGATGAATTTCTCGAATAGCGAGCGCGGAGTGGCGCGCAGTGACAACGGTGGTGAGATGTGGGTTAAATCTGGTTGCAAGCCGGATTTTATCTACACGGTAGTAGTCAATCCTTTTAACGGCAATTAAGTGTTGGCCGGGACAAGCGATGGTATTTTTGTGCAACAACCAGGCGCAGAATGGCAAGTTGCTGGCTTGAATGGTCAGGCGGTGGTGTCGGTTGCAGTTCATCCCCTGAGCAGCGATTGGATTGCAGCCGCCACTCCCTCACAGGTCTGGTTGAGTCGCGATGGGGGCATTACCTGGCAGGCGCAGCCAACCGGCCAGGAGGTGGAGGGTATTCGCGGGGTCTGGTTTGACGGACAGGGCAGCCTGCTGGTCAGCGTCAGTGGTCAGGGCATCCTGCGGCTTGCTGTGCCCTGAAGCGGGCAGGGTTCACTTGCGGATGCGCAGCGTTTTTTCCGCGAGCCGTTCGTCGAAACGACTGCGGTCAATCATAAAACGTTCGTGTTCGCCTTCGGCTATTTTTTCAACCTCGTCCCACGCTTCAACTTTAAAGCGCAGCCGGCGGCCGTCCACTTCCATCAACTCCGCACAGAAACGCACCTGCATCCCAACCGGTGTGGCGGCCAGATGACGGACATTAACACAACTGCCCACACTGCCCTGATTTTCTTTCAGATGGGGCAGCAGGGCTTGATGAGCCGTCCTTTCCAAATAGCCGATTAAGCGCGGTGTGCTCAACACCGGCGGGAAACCTTCACCGGCTGAAAAGCGGGCGGTATCGCTTTCCTGAACGGTTATGGTGATTTCTGCTTTCAATCCGGGTTCGATACTCATGCCTGGTAACTCTCCTGAACAACGACTCAATTTAATCATAGTGCGTTTATTTTACCCGATCCGCTTCGCAGAGCGTGTTGCAAAACTCCACCGCCAGAATGAATGGCGGGGTAGGTGGTTTTCTCAAAGTTCTTTGACGATCCTGAAGCTTTGAACCGAAACTTGAATTGTGGTGAAACGAACCCCCTCCCACCTCCCCCAATATCGCGTTGGCGATATTGGGGGAGGTGCAGAAGGGGGCAAAAGCACTAAAAAGTGGATTATTCCGAACGATCATCTGTCAACGCCCGCCAGCTGCGGTTTGACCGTTTTTGACTTTGAGAAAGCCGTGTGGCGGGCGAGGGGATTCATTTACAGAATGATAACACTGGGGGGATTGGAATGGGATGAATGTGGCTTATAATAAAACTTGGAGAATCATCTGTTTCAAAAAGGAGAGGATAAAATGCTCAGTCAACGTTTACTCGATGAAATGAACACTCAAATCAAGCTGGAGCTGTATTCCGGCTATCTGTATCTGGCGATGTCGGCTCATTTTGACGAAGCCAATTGGGGCGGTTTTGCCAAATGGCTGAAACTGCAAGCCAAAGAGGAACAGGAGCACGCGCTCAAGTTCTACGAATACATCCATGACCGCAACGGCAAAGTGACTTTGCAGGCGATTGACGCGCCACCGAGCCAGTTTGGCACGCCGGTGGAAATTTTTGAAGAAGTGCTGCGCCATGAGCAGTCGGTTACGGCGCGCATTAATCTGCTGTACAGCATTGCAGTAGAGGATAAGGATTATGCCAGCCAGGAATTCCTTAACTGGTTCGTCAAGGAGCAGGTGGAAGAGGAAAAGAACGCCACCATGGTGTTGGACTGGCTGAAAGCGGCTGGCGACTCGATCAATGCCATGTTCCAGATCAACGCCATGCTGGGTCAGCGTGAAGACGAGGAAGAGGACTGATCGCCATGGAAGGCAACGACCCAAATGCGCCGATTTCGACACAATCGGCTGCCCCAGCCAAACCAAGAAACACACTCTTGACCGTTGTGCTGATTGTTTTAGCGGTGATTGTGTGTATTTGTCTGGCGGTTGTGGTCGTGCTGTCCTTGCTCGGTCCGGCGGTAGGCAATGTATTCTCCAATATCATTCTGACCGTGGAGCCGGTACCATAACTTTCCTAATAAGTTGAACGAAGAATCAATCACGGCGGTAATTTACCGCCGTGATTGATGTTTACTTTCATTACGAATGGCTTGCTATCTGAAGTTGTTTTTAGTAAAATATATGATAAATATCATCTAAATTGGAGGAAAATATGGCCGAATATGCTTATCCGGAATTTCTGGTTGAAACCGAGTGGGTTGCCCAGCACCTGAATGATCCGGCGGTGCGAATTGTTGAGTCCAATGAGGATGCCCTGCTCTACGATACCGGTCATATCCCCGGCGCGGTTCGGGTGGACTGGTTCACCACCCTGCAGCATCCTGTGCGGCGCGATTTTCTGACAAAGGAAGAATTTGAAGCTTTGTGTTCCTCGCTGGGAATTTCCAACGATACCACGGTGGTGTTTTATGGGGATAAAAGCAACTGGTTTGCCGTTTACGCCTTCTGGCTGTTTGAATATTATGGACATGAAAAACGCAAGGTGATGAACGGCGGGCGCGCCCGTTGGGTTGCGGAAAATCGTCCCTTGACCACCGAAGTGCCTTCCTACCCGCCGACCCAGTACCGCGCCAAAGAGCCGAATGCCAGTATCCGCGCTTTCCGCGATGACGTGATGCGCCACATTCAAACCGGTTTGCCCCTGGTGGATGTGCGTTCTCCCAAAGAATACACGGGCGAATTGATTCACATGCCCGGATACCCGCAGGAAGGCGCTCAGCGCGGCGGCCACATCCCCGGCGCGGTCAATATCCCGTGGGCGCAGGCGGTGGATGAGGATGGACGTTTTAAATCCCCCGAAGCGCTGCGTGAGCTGTACCAGAGCCGCGGCGTCACGCCGGATAAAGACATCATTGCTTACTGCCGCATTGGTGAGCGTTCCTCTCACACCTGGTTTGTGCTGAAATACCTGTTGGGCTACCCTAAAGTGCGCAATTATGACGGCTCATGGACGGAGTGGGGTAATCTGGTCGGTGCGCCGATTGAAAAAGGCGAAGGGGGCGCAGCGTGAGTGGGCAATTACCTCCGCGGCTGGCAGAAATTGTCAGCGATTTTGCCGAATGTGAGGGGCGGGAGAAACTGGAGCTGCTGCTGGATTATGCGCGGCGCTTCCCGCCCCTGCCCGCGGATTTCGACGCGGAATCGGATGCAGAAGATGTGCCGGAGTGTATGACTCCGGTGCGCATGAGCGCCAGACTGGTCAACGGTCGGTTGAGCTTCACTTTTGATGTGCCGGCTGAATCCCCGACCGTGCGCGGCTATGCCATGGTGATCATGGAAGGGTTGAATGAAACAACGCCGGAGGAAATTTTAGCCATTCCGGCCGAATTTTATCTGCAAATGGGGCTGCAGGACGTGCTGACCGCCCAGCGCTTGAACGGTATGGCGGCGATTCTGGCACATGTCAAGCGCCGCGCTGCCGAAGCGCTGGAAAAGGCCGACTAGATCACGCCCAGTTTTTTGCCGACTTTTGCAAAAGCTGCCAGTCCCTGATCCAGGTCATCACGGCTGTGTGAGGCAGAAATCATCACCCGGATGCGGGCTTTGCCGCGCGGCACGGTGGGGAAGCCGATTGCCATGGCAAACACATTCTCCTCAAACAGTTCGCGGCTGAATTGCTGGGCTAACGGCGCTTCACCCAGCATGATCGGCGTAATGGGGGTGACGCTTTTGCCGGTATCGAAGCCCATCCGTTTCATTTCGGCCTTGAAGTAGCGCGCGTTTTCCCACAGCCGGTCCACCAGATCGGTAGATTCTTCCAGTAAATCCACGGCGGCAATAGCAGCAGCTACGTCCGGCGGGGTTACGGCAGAGGAAAACAGGAACGGACGTCCGCGTTGGCGCAGCCATTCCACGATGAGCGGGTCTCCGGCTACCACACCGCCAACCACCCCAAAAGCTTTGGAAAGTGTGCCGACTTCCACATCCACTTTGCCGTGCAGGTTGAAGTGGTCCACGATGCCGCGTCCGCCTTTGCCCATCACACCTTCGCCGTGAGCATCGTCCACCATCAGCATAACTCCATATTTGCTGGTGACCTGGTAAATCTGATCCAGCGGAGCAATATCACCGTCCATGCTGAACACGCCGTCGGTGATTGCCAGTGCGCGGCGGTACTTGCCCTGATTTTCTAGGATCACCCGTTCCAGATCGGCCGGGTCACAATGGGCGTAGCGGATTATCGGCGCACCGGAAAGCCGGCAGCCGTCAATGATGCTGGCATGGTTCAATTCATCCGAGAATATGATATCCTCTTTGCCGACCAGCGCCGGAATAGTGGCCAGATTGGCCGTAAAGCCGGATTGGAAAGTGATTGCGGCGGGCACTTTTTTGAATTCAGCCAATCTTCTTTCCAGTTCGAGGTGGATTTCCATGGTACCGGCGATGGTGCGCACCGCTGCCGGGCCAACACCGTAGCGGTCTAATATCTGGCGGGCTGCTTCGACCAGACGTGGATGGTTGGCCAGTCCCAGGTAATTGTTGGAGCAGAAGTTGAGCACCTTTTTTCCATCCACGATCAACCATGCTCCCTGGGGTGACCCAATGGTACGGATACGGTTATATAGACCGCCTTCCTTGAGACCTTCGATCTCTTGCTGGATCCAGGCTAAACGTTCGATCATTGCCACCTCTTTTTTTGAGAATTGGGGATTGAGAAGCGGGGTGTAACTTGATTTCATTATACCCCTTCTGTTTCATCTTCTCCAAGATACCCCAGCCGCGCCAGTTCAGCCAGGATGGCATTTCTGGCAGAGCGGCGAATCATCACCACAGAGGGGGAAATTTCTTCCAGAATGTGGCGGCTAACGCGGCTTTTCCGCAGGGCAGCCAGAATGGCGGGGTTTTCCACCCGCAGCAACAGGACCTGCTGTAAGCGCACCTGAACGCCGTACTGTTCCCAGCGTTCAATGGCCTGAAGCAGGGCCGGTGGTAAGGGAGGCTGGGCGGTCTTGCGCAGCAAATGGAGCAGGTGAACGCTGCGCAACCCCTGCTGGCGGGCAAGCGCCAGTGAGCGGGCGGTGATCTGGTAAACATAGACTTCGTCGCGCGGTGGCAGCCATTCACAAAACCGCGCCAGTTGATAACGCAGGCTGCGCGGGGCGCTCCGTTCAATGTGCAGAATGCCCTCGCTGCTGATGCGGATGACACCGTTTTCCGGATTGGCAAGGGATGGCGGTTTACCAGTGAGCAGATCACCCGCCCACACCGAAAAACGAAAGGCGAGCGGCGGCGAGCTGCTGTCACGGCTGGCCAGATCCATGATGCCCAGCCAGTGCAGTGGTGCGGTTATCAGATAGTGCAATAAAGCGCCGTCCACCTCCTCCCAGCACTCAAAGCCGCGCAGGTACTGGTTATCGGACGCGCGGCGGATAAACCACGAATCGTAATCCCCCGCCGGGCGTTGAAAATCCGGCTGTTCCTGTTTTACCGCCGCAATGAAGGCGTTCAAATCCCACCAGACCTCAGCCGGTAATTGACGCAGCAGGTTTAATACGCGGTTGCGGGTTTGCAGAGGGTCGTTGCGCCACTCTCCTTCAAAAATTAACGCGGGCAGCAGACGCAAATCATCACAGGTGGTGGAATTGAGCCAGGCTGTTGCCAGTTGAAGCAGAGCCTTCGGGCGCTCGGCTTCCAGAAAAGCGCGCACCTGTTCCGGGCGGGGTTGACCTTGCTCATCCACAAAGTTGGCGGCTTCGAGCAATGCGCGCAGATTGCGCAACGGCAGGCTGAGGTGTCCGACAAGGCGGGATTCATCCATTTCCATGCGCATGGCGGCCAGCAGCGTGCAGGCATCATCCAGAATTCGATCGGTTGCCGGCAGGATGTGGTCATAATCCTGTGGCGAGGCGGCCTGCCCCAAAACAGGCGGGAGCGGTTCAACCGGTACTGCCAGAAGGGTGGCGAGGTCATCCGGAATATAGGCAAATTCCTGCGGTTCAGGTGGCTGATTGAGAAAGGCTTTGCCGATCAGGGCACGGTACCAGAGCATTTCAGCCGGTGAGATTGGATTGAGATCGGGTCTTTCACGGTCGCGGCGGGCGATTCCCAGACTTCGCACCTCACCGTATTTACGGCTGAAAGCCGACCACGGCAGCCTTCCCTGATGAGCCAGCAAGTCCAGCAGGGCGCGGTGGGCGCCTTCCGGCAGGCTGGCGACAATTTCCTCCAGCAGCGGGCGGTCAAGCATGGCTTGAATCAGTTGCGGGATTGCTGAGCGGACGTCGTGGGCGGTGAGTTCCAAACCCCACAGGCCGGCAACCATTTTCAAGAAACCGAGATCGTGACCTTGCAGGGTGTGAGTTAATTCAGGCATGGTTTGGGGAATTATCCGGCAGAGGGAATGTTCATTCGTATAGCCGATGGTATGGCTTCGACACGAATCTGGCGAATGGTCGAATCCAGGCCGGCGTAAATTTCACCGTCAGTATGGATGTAAAGGGGATGATCCGAAACCAGTTCCAGCTTCTGAAAGCGGCCCTGACAGGCGTATGGCAACCGCTGATGGGTACCCTGCATCACAAATGGAATGGTGTATAACATTTGCAAGCGTGAGATGCGGCGAATGCCCAGATAGTCCAGTTTTCCGTCCTGGGGGCTGGCCTGCGGGGCAACCCAGAAAGCGCCGCCTTCCCGCCGGCCGTTGCACAGCACCAGCATCAATAGGTGAGCCTGCCATCTTTTACCGTCCTGGACGGCTTGTAAACCGAGCGGCGTGTGATTGAAAAGAATGGTTTGCAGGGCCGATAAGAAGTAAATCAAAAAGCCGCGCACCCAACGAATGCTGCGCGAGCGGATGTTGACCACGGCATCAAAACCGATTCCCAGGGTGTTAGTCCAATACTCGCCGTGTCCGCGGTCATCTTCGATGCGGGCAATATCCACATTGCCTACCGAACCGTCCAGCGCCAGTTTGAGGGCGTCAACCGGGTCGGCGGGAATTTTCAGACTTCCGGCTAAGTCATTGCCTGAACCGACCGGGATGATCCCAATGATCGGGCGCTGTTCCGGCGGCAGGTGCATGACTCCGTTGACGACCTCGTGGACGGTACCATCGCCGCCCATGGCAATCAACTTACGGCAGCCCTGTTCGGCAATCTGGCGCGCCAGTTGCACGGCATGACGCGGATAAGACGTAAATACCCACTCCACCTGAGGTGAGGGTGGGGCAATTTGTTGAAGGCGGCTGGCAACCGCCGCGGCTTTGCTCTGATTGGCATGAGGGTTGCATAGAATCACAATTTCAGAGGTCATGCTTTACCCGCTAAACGTTTTGGAGATGATGCCGTTGATTATACCCAATTCACCCAACGATATTGTAAGGTAAACCGCCATTCTCAACGCCGTGAATGCGTTGTGAATGGACGGACATTTGTTATAATTCTTTCAGACCTTCTCGTTTTCCGAGGCTGTACATGGCATTACGGGGCAATCTGCGCGATTTTTCCATCACTCAACTGCTCAATCTGATCAATCTGGCTCGCAAAACAGGTACTCTGGTGATCGAAGGTACCAGTGAAGTTGCGCAGATTACTTTTCGCGAAGGTAAACTGGCTTATGCCCAAATTGGCAGTGAGGAAAACGATCTGGCGGCCATCTTGCAGCGTAGCCGTAAAATCACCCCCAATCAGGCTCGGGTTATTCGCGAGCGAACGCGTAAGATGAGCGACAAGGAAGTGGGACTCTTGTTGATCAATGCCGGTTATCTGACCCAGAAGGACATTCTGGAAAGCCTGCAAGGTTACTGCGTGGATGTCGTCCGCCGGTTGTTTACGTGGGTGGAGGGATCCTTCAACTTCAATCCCGATCAGTTGACCCCCGATGGAAAAATACCGGTGCGCATTGATCTGGAAAACCTGATCATCGAAGGTTCACGGCAGCTGCGCGAGTGGGAGCAGTTACAGGAAGAGATTCCCAGTCTGGACATGGCGCTCAAATTTACCGAACGCCCCGGCAGCAACATTCGCAACCTGAACCTGAGTCTGGAAGAGTGGCGAGTGGTGCGCTATGTCAATCCTAAGAATACCATCCGGCAGATTGGGCACGCCACCAAGATGAACGATCTGGAAATTCGACGGGTGGTATACGCCCTGCTGCAAGCCGGGCTGGTTGAAATTGTGCGCCCGGGCGGTGTGCCGGTGGGCGGTATGGTGCGTCCGTTTCAGACCACCAACAAACAAGAGCAGGTTTCACTGCTCAACCGTTTAATCAACAAGATTCGCTCGATCTAAACCCTGTTTCCTAAGGAAGCACGATGCAGACAGTCAAAATCGTAGTTACCGGGCCGTTCAATGCAGGCAAGACCGAATTCATCCAATCCGTCAGCGAGATTGATGTGGTTTCGACGGAACGCAAAATCACTTCAGCGGCTGAAAAGGTGAAGGAAAATACGACCGTCGCGCTGGATTTTGGTCGGATTACCGTGGATGATGATCTGGTGTTGTACCTGTTTGGTACGCCGGGACAAAAACGTTTCGATTTTATGTGGGAAATCCTCTCGGAAGGTATGCTGGGTTTTGTGGTGATGGTGGACAGTACCCGTCCGGAGACTTTCCGCGAGGCGCGCACCATTTTAGAAACCTTCCGGGCATACGCGCCCACCCCCTACGTGGTGGCGGCCAATAAACAGGATTGCAAAGACGCCTGGGACATTGACGACATGCGGCTGGCACTGCGCCTTGACCCGAAAGTGAAACTGCTTCCGTGTGTGGCAAAGGACAAAGAAAATGTCAAAAAAGTGCTGTTGGAGCTGCTCTACAGCATTCTGGAAGAGATGGGGGAAGGCAATTCGTGAGTAACGGGGGGCAATGAAGCGGCGTGTCATCCATAACAACGGATCAGGGAATTCTCCATTATGAGGTGTATGGCCGGGGCAAGCCGGTCATTTTACTGCATGGCTGGCTGGGGTCGTGGGGGTTGTGGCAGGAGACGATGACCTATTTGGGGCAGTATTACCGCACCTACGCGCTGGATTTTTGGGGTTTCGGCGAATCGGGCAAAAAACTGGACACTTATGAGGTCGGTGAGTTTGTTGCGCTGGTGGACCAGTTCATGGAGAAACTGGGAATTATCCGCGCACCGCTGGTAGGCCACAGCATGGGCGGTACGGTCAGCCTTTCGGTTGCGCTGCGCTATCCTCAGCGGGTTGAAAAGGTGGTGATCATCGGCTCGCCGGTGGTCGGTTCTTCTCTGGCGCTGCCGCTCAAACTGGCCGGCTGGCGGGTGGTGGCATTCTTTTTGTTCCGTCTGTTCCCGGTTTTCCGCGCCGCCATGCGGGTTGCTTCGCCCACCATTTGCCGCGACCCGCGCTTTCCGGATATGATGGATCGCGACCTCTCGCGCACGACGCTCGAATCCTTCCTGACCAGCATTGCCTCCCTGCGCCGCACCAACTTGAGTAATGATATTCACCGCATTCAAGTGCCGGTGATGGGGATGTTTGGCGACCGGGATAACATCGTCAACCCCAACCAGTGGAAAGCGCTGCAAAATGGTTTGCCCAATTCTCGCATTGAACGTTATCCCAATGCCGGTCATTTCATCATGCTGGATGAACCGCGCACCTTCATGCTGACTTTAAAGGAATTTCTGGACAGTCCTTTACCCGATTCCTCACCATGAAATCAACTCCGACTTTGAAGTACTCCCCCGCTTTGAATGAGCAAATACTGGAAGGTTTGACCGAAATTCTCGGTGAAACCCGCTTTGAAAATTTGATGGCTTCTCTGCCGGTTGAGCAGTCACCTTTGGGGTTGGAAAATTTGGGGGATGCGCTGGGGGCTGCATACGGCAGCCAATCTGCGGCGGGAATTCTGGTGCGGGCTGGCAGGGCGGCATTTTCGCGCATCCTCACCCAATTCTCTGCCGAATTGGGATTTGAAGATCTGGATTTCCGCCTGCTTGCGCCGCGCCGTAAAATGTATACGGCTTTGACAAAGCTGGCAGACTGGCTCAACCGCCAGGGGGCGGGTGAGTTTGAGGTGCGAGTCGAACAGGGCTGCTGGCAGTGGCGCCACCGCACTGGCTTTGAAGTGCAGGGGGAATCAAACGTGGGATTGGTTTGTGCATTCCTGCTGGGGATGCTGCAGGAGTTGACCTACTGGGTGAGCAGCGGGCGCGTTCACCTGATTCGCGAAAAACCCAACCCAAACGGCTGTCTTTTGGAAATCGAGCAGAAACCGCTGGATTGAGAGGGACGGATGCTGAAGATCATTTTACAGTGTCCCCGTTATTTGGAGCCTTTCAACGAGCGCGCAAGGGATTTGAGAATTGTGAATAAACCACTCTGGCTGCAGCAGCGCGATGTGCTGGCGTCCTACACCACCCGCGAACTGGAGCTGCCCCCCGAAGCCCGCCTGCCGCAAACCCGCGAAGCCTGCATCGTTTACCGGGATAATTTGTTTTTCGACGAAGGGTTTATGCAGGCCTTCATGCAGGAAGCCCTGCGCCGCCCTTACCCCTCGCGGGCAGCCTTATCCATTCATGATCCTGCTTTCCGTGAACATTGTTTGCCGCTTTCCACTTCCTACACGCCGGCAGGGGATATTTATCTGGTGGATTTGTGGTATTACCCGCACGGCCCCGAGCCGAGCGCCGAGCCGTTGGTGGTGGACTTGCAGGCGCGTGAAATTGGCTATTACCATGTTCCCACCTACATGGCGAGTGAATCGGGTGATCTGGTCTATCAGGTGCCGCTGCGCAGCCTGATAGCCATTGACTCGTGGGTGCATATTTTTATTGCCGATACCGTGTTTGGCTTGTTTGGACGCGGGGCGCGCTTTGAAGACCGTTTGAATCGCGATCCCTTCTTCAAACTGGGTATTCTGGCGGCAGCCCTGTACGAAGGCAAGCAAGTGCTGGAATGTTCCAAACTGGTGCGGGTAGGACGCAATTGCTCCATTGATCCGACTGCGGTCATTCATGGGCCGACCACGATTGGGGATAATGTGACCATCGGCGCAGGGGCAGTGATCGAAAACTGCATCATCGGCGATAATGTCAACGTTTCGCAGGGTTGTCAGCTCATGCTTTCGGTGGTGGGGGACGGTACATTTTTGCCCTTCCGCGCTTCGTTGTTTATGACCACCATCATGGACAACAGCATGGTGGCACAAAATACCTGTCTGCAAATGTGCGTGATTGGTCGCAACACCTTCATTGGGGCGGGTTCAACCTTCACGGACTATAACCTGATTCCATCTCCCATTCGGGCGCGGGATGCGTTTGGTCAACTGCAGCCATCCAACCGCCCGGTGCTGGGTGGATGTGTGGGACACAACTGCCGCATTGGGGCCGGCATGATCGTCTATCCGGCGCGCATGATCGAATCGGATGTGATTCTGTTCGCCTCGAAAGAGCGGCGGGTGATTGACCGAGACATCCGCTATGAAGACAGCGATCATCACCGTTTGAAAGACGCTCATCTGCACCCGCGCCTTTACCCGCGTCCGGGTGAGGCGGGCAGCGAAAGCTGGTAAGCCGTCTTTCCATCCTTACAACTTCCTAACCGGCCCGCCTTTGGGTGGGGTTTTTTGTTGCCAGAAATGGCGGTTTTGCGTAAGATTAAGTGTTGTATCCGTTTTCCACCGTCTGGTTCCCCGGCTGGGCGGAATGGGTCGTACAGGATACGCCGGGGGAAAGCCCATGCCTGATTTTTCTGAGGGAGGCACCCATGAGTAAAGCCCGCCTGTTGATTGTGGAAGATGATGTAGATATTTCCAATATGCTGCGCATTTATTTTTCATCGCAGGGATACGATGTGGACATTGCCCCGCGCGGGTCGGATGCGCTGGAAAAGACCCGTCAGGTGATGCCGCATCTGCTGATTCTGGACATTATGCTGCCGGATATTGACGGCTACGAAGTCTGCCGGGTTTTGCGCACCAACACGCGCACCAGTCATATTCCGGTGCTGTTCCTGACCCAAAAAGATGAGCGCAGCGATAAACTTAAGGGTCTGGAACTGGGAGCGGATGATTATATTACCAAACCGTTTGATATTGAGGAATTGAAACTGCGCGTTCAGAATGCGCTGGCGCGTTCGGAACGGGAAAGCCTGACCGACCCGCAAACCGGTCTGCCTTCCGGGCGGCTGATTGAGGATCAGCTGCGTAAACTGATTCGCCAGAATGACTGGGCTTTTCTGGATATTCGCATCAACCACTTTGAGCCTTTCAAGGATGTGTACGGCTTCATTGCCGGAAATGATGTGCTGCGTTTTACCGCCATGCTGCTGGGCGAAGTGGTGGATGAACTGGGCACACAAAATGACTTTATCGGCCATGTGGGCGGTGATAATTTTGTGGTTTCCACCACTGCTCAGGCCGGGGCAGCCATAAAATCCCGCCTCAAAGAACGTTTTAAGGAAGAAGTACTTTCTCATTATAACTTTCTAGACCGTCAGCAGGGGTTTGTCCTTGCGCCCGGCAAGGACGGCGAGATGACCCCAACGCCGTTTATGACGCTGGCAATTGGGCTGGTTTCTCCCCTTACACACCAGTTTGCTGATATTCGTGAAATCACCGAGATTGCCGCCGAAGAGCGCCGCCGCGATTCAATTTAATTTTTGCTTGGGATACCCGCATGTCTTTTGAAAACCCGCTTATTCTGGGGATTGTGTTGGCAGGGAGCGGCTTGCTTTTTTGGCTTGCCGCTGCCGGACTGATTCGCTGGGTATCCCGTCCTCATCATCGCCTGTCTGTTGATCCTCTGCCGCCTGAAACCGACAACCCCACCGCTGAGCCGCTGTTGATCGTTGAAACCGGCGGGAGGCTGGCCTGGATCAACGCTGCTGGACGGCAGTTGTTTGGCTTGAAGGAAGGCGAATCCGCCGGGCTGGAACGTCTGGCTCGCAAAACTCGCCCGGCAAATGGCCTGTTGAATCTCTGTGCTGCGGATGGTCAGGCCCGCCTGATTGTCGAAGGAAAGGTACTCGAGGCCAGTTCTCAGTCTTTGCCGTTTGGTCAGCAGGGTTTGAGGTTAATCACTTTCCGTTCCGCAGAAAGCGGCGCGGTGATCGGTGCAGCCCAACCCGGCTTGCTGCCAGCCCAAACCTTGCAGGTCTTTCTCGATCTGACTCAGGCAATGGCTGCCAGCCTGGATGTGGAAGAAACCCTTTTTTCGATTCTGGATAATTTAGACCGCCTGGTGCCAGCCGACCTGCGCGAAATCAATTTGTACGATGAGGACAGCCAGACGTTCACTCCCTATCGTATGCTGGCAATGGCGGATGGTGAACGCAGCTTGCTGCTTGCCGGCGAACGCTACAGCCGGGAAGAGGGTCTTTCAGGAGTGATTGCTGCTTCGCGCCAGCCTTTGATGGTGGCGGATCTGGATCAGGCATCCGAATTAAGCACGGTGATTGACCGGCGCAAGTATCCGGTGCGGTCATTTTTGGGTGTACCGCTGGTGGTGGGCCAGCAGTTAATCGGCACACTGGAACTGGCTTCTTTTACTGCGGATGCCTTTCAGCCGCAAGATCGCGACCTGCTGACCCTCATCTCCGGGCAGGTTGCGGTTGCCATTCATAATGCGCTGCTTTATCGCCAGGAGCAGCGCCGCACGGCAGAACTGAACGGTCTGGCGCAGCTGGCGCAGGCTTTCAGTTCGGTTCGCGACACGCGCGGGTTGTTCGAACGTCTGGTGAGCGCCATTCAGCCGTTGGTGCGGGTGCAGGTGCTGGGGTTTTTACTGTACAATGAAGCCAGCCGCACGCTGCAGGCTCAAGTACCTTTCGCCGGTATTCCCGAACAGTTTTTAGATATGTACCGCATTGCGGTACCGGCCGGCAGCCCGTTGGAAACTGCCCTGCTGGCTCATGATGTGCTGATCAGCGACAACGCCGCCGAGGATGAGCGCTGGATCGAGCTGGGCCTGCAGCCCACAGCCATTGCCGCCGGCTTGCGCGATACGGTGATGATGCCTTTGACGGTCAGCGGGCGGGTGTTGGGCTACCTGCAGGTGGCCAATCATGTACAGGAAGTCAGTGGGTTTAATCAGGATGAGCTGCACCTTTTGATGATTGTTGCCAATCAGGTGGCGCCGATCATTGACAATGCCGCTCTGCTGCAGCAATCGCGTTTGCGGGCGCAACGGGCTGAGGGTTTACGGCGTATTGCCAGTTTGTCCAGCTCAGCGGCGACCCTCGATGAGATTCTCAAATTTTCCCTGCAGGAACTGGTGCGCCTTTTGCAGGCAGATGTGGCTGCGGTATTTTTGCTGGATCAAAACCGGGTTGTCCTGCAATTGCACCGTCCTTCGCACTATGGCGGGGTGGGGGATGTACCGGAACGTTTCACCCGCCTTTTGGCGGAGGATGTTCAGTTCCCGTTTACGTCTGCCGGCAGTCAGCACATCATTCAACTAAACCAGTCGGTGGAGGAAAAGCCGATTGTTCCGTTCTACCAGCAGTTGATTCAATCGTGGAAAATTGAATCGCTGATTGTGGTGCCGTTGGTGGTGCGGGATGAGGGCATTGGGGAGATCTGGATTGCGAGCCGCCAACCCAACTTTTTTGACCCCGGCAATGTGCAGTTGATGGCAACGGCTGCCGGACAGCTGGCAGGGGTGGTTGAGCGTAGTTACCTGTTGATGCAAACCGATGAAACCCTGCGGCGGCGGGTAGAGCAGATGACCTCGCTGACCCGCATCACCCGTGAGTTAAGTACCTCGCTGGATTTGAAATACCTGCTGCAGCTGGTCTATGACGAAGCTCTGCGCACCACCCGCGCCGACTGCGGCACCATCCTGTTTTTTGAACTGGATCAATCACCGGAGGCAGCGCCGCAAATCCGTTTTTCGGTGGGTGACCCGCCGCCTGTTGAACTTTCCTCGTTGGAATTGCAGGTGATTGCCAGCGGTATGGGGTATGTTCTGCGCGACATGAATAACCCCGATTTTCGCCTCCCGCATGAGGGCATCCAGTCGGTTTTGTTGGTGCCCATCTACTATCAAGACCGGGCAGGCGGGCTGATCGCTCTGCACAGTTTTGAGGCCGATCATTTTGACGAGTCGGCGATGGATATTGCCCAATCGCTGGCGGCGCAAGCGACCATTGCGCTTTCCAATGCGGTGCATTACGAGGAACAGGCCCGGCGCGGTACATTGCTCAAACGCCAGCTGGATACGCTCAGTGAGCTGTATCAGGTTGCGCGCTTCCTGCGCCCCAATCAGCCGCTGGAAAAGGGGCTGGAAGCCATTGCCGAAGCCATTGTGGACGCCACACCCTTCCGTGCCGTGTTGATCAGCGTCTATGACCCGGCCGGTAATTGTTTGCACCGCGTGGCGCAGAAAGGCATTTCTGCTGAAATGTGGGAGGAACTGCGCTCGCGGGTGCAGCCCTGGCGCGGCATCCTGCAGTTATGTCAGCCGGAGTACCGCGTGGGGGATTTGTATTTCATCCCCGCTGATAAGCAGCCGCTGGTGCCGGAGGAGGTTCACACTATCACGGTGCTGCCGACCAGCGAGCGACAAGCGGAATACCTGTGGAATGCCGATGACTTTTTGCTTGCGCCGTTGTTTGACTCAAACGGCGAGCCGCTGGGATTGATCAGTGTGGACGACCCGCGCGATGCCCGCCGCCCTGACCGCCCAACGCTGGACGCGGTGGAAATTTTTGCGGTGCAGGCGGCTTTGCTGATCGAAAATCACCGGCATTTTGAAAAGACTCAAACGGAGCTGCAACACCTGAGGCAGGAAAATGATCAGCTGAGCCAATCGGCTCAGGCAGCCCGTCAGCAAATTCCGGAGTTGCTGCACCGGCAGGTTGAAAATATGGTGGAAATTCGCCGCCTGTTTCGGCAGGTGGAGCGCGTGCGGGCGGGTTTGGAGATCGCCGCGCAGGCCAGTTTACAGCAGGATACCCGCGCTGCGCTGGTCAGCATGGGACGGGCATTGCTGGAACATTTTGGGCTGCAAACCGCGCTGGTTGCAGAAGGCGATGCCTCGGGCGCACGCTTGATTGAAGTGCTGGGCGAAATTCCACCCGGCAGCAACCCCGAAGCGTTATTCGGTCAACGCAACCCGCTGCGTCAGGCTTTGGCGGATGGGCGCTTAATTCTAACCCCGCAGGTAGAGGAGGATGGTGTCTGGCGCGGGACACCCCTGCTCAACGGTCTTGGCAGCCGCAGTTTTGTCGTGTTTCCTTTTGAAGTTTCCTCTGACCGCCGCGCCGCTGTGATGGTTTGTGGCAGCGAACCCATGGAATCGTTTGAAGCCGGGGATGTTCAGGTTTACGAACAACTCTGCCGCCAGGTCAGTATCAGTCTGCAGAATCTTGAATTGCTTGCCGAAACCCGTCGCCGCCTGGGGGATGTCAATTTGCTGCTCGAATTCAGCCGAAAATTGGGTAGTTTGGATACCGGCAGTATCCTGCAAAGCCTGCTGGAAAGCGCCATGCAGGTGTTGCCTTCCGCAGACGCTGGATGGGTGGGATTGATCGAGGAAAACGGCGGTTGGATTTTACCCGTGCATGCACGCGGATACAGTGATGTTGAAGCTTTACTGCAAATCCGCTACAATCCTGAGCGGACACCGCCGCCGCTGCCGCTGCGCGTCGTTCAAACCGGCAATCCGCTGCGGGTAAATGAAATTCATTTTGCTGAGGATTACAACCTCTCGGCTGAAGATTTAATCCGGTATCAAAAAGCCAGCCGGGCAAGGCTGCCCATCTCGGTTTTGGCGCTGCCAATCCGCCTTGCAGAACGTTGTATGGGAGTGCTGGTACTGGAAAATTTCGACCAAGCTGAGGCGTTTAGCGCCGAACATGAAAGTCTGGCGCTCTCGCTGGCGCAGCAGACCGCGCTTGCACTGGAAAATGCGCGCCTGTTCCGCTCCATCCAACAGCGCACGGCGCAGTTACAGGCGCTGACGCAGGCATCTTCAACGATTACCTCCAGCCTGCAAAGTGATGCTCTGATTGCTGGCCTGCTGGAGCAGTTGCAAAGAGTAGTTCCGTTCGATACGGCAACGCTCTGGCTGCGCAAAGGAGATTTCATTGAGGTGGCTGCCGCGCGGGGATTTGATGACGATCAGGCGCGCCTTGGACTGACTACCCGCGTTGAGGATAGTGTGCTGTTCCAGGAAATGAGCCGTTCAGGGGTGGCGATTTCGGTGCCGGACGTGCGTACCGATGCCCGCTTTACCCGCTTGCTGGTGCCGGAGTATCTTTCCTGGCTGGGCATACCCCTGATTGCCAAGTCGGAATTAATTGGCGTAATTGCGCTGGAAAAACGGGATGCCAGTTTTTACACGGAGGATTATATACAGGCGGCCATGACCTTTGCCGGTCAGGCGGCGGTGGCATTAGAAAATGCGCGTCTGTTCGAAGAAAGCCAGCGCCGGGCCGCTGAACTGGATCAACGCTCCAGCCGTCTGGCTTTGCTGAATCGCTTTTCAGCGGATTTAGGCGCTTCGCTGGAAGTGCTGCCCATTCTCCAGCTGACCTGTGAGCGGCTGGCGGATGCGCTGGATATTAGCCGTGCAGCTGCTTTATTGATCGGTGAAGAGGATCAGTTGATTCTGGCGGCTGAAAACCCGCCTGCGGAGGATGCCCTGCCGCTTACTGTGCCAATGATTCCGCTCATCGAGCAGCTGCGCGATTCGCAGGGCGTCTTTAATACCGAAGATGTTGAAGAGGAACAGGAATTGACCGAATGGCGGGCGGCTTTTCTTGACAGCCGCAAGGTGCGCGCTTTGGTCATTATCCCGCTGGTCAGTGGACAGGAAATTTCCGGTTGGCTGCTGCTGCAATCAGAAGAAAAGCGCCGCTTTTCGGCCCAGGAAATTGAACTGGTGCGCACCATCAGCAATCAGGCGGCAATTGCCCTGCAGAATGCCCGCCGTTTTGAGGAAATCCGCTCGCTCAAAGAAGACCTGGAGCGCCGGGTGGAGGAACGCACCGCCGCTCTGAGTCTGGAACATCACAAATCCCGGACGATGCTGAAAGTGACCACTGAACTATCCGCCAGTCTGGATATTCAACAGGTGCTCAGCCGTTCGTTGAGTGTTTTGAATGAAGCGCTGGATATCGAGGAAAGCCTGATCATCCGCGATGCCGGGCGGGTCGTTGTTCAGGCCGGTCAACATCTGGAAAGTTTGGCATTCTCGGAAGGACATGCCATCGAGCACCAGATTCACCAGTACCTGATGCGGGTGAGAAAACCCCTCTGGATTGAGGATGTCCATCAGGATTCACGCTGGCAAATGGAGCCGCATCATCCGCCGGCTTACCACAGTTTGGCGGCCATTCCTTTGATTCTGGGAGAGGAGTCGCTGGGTACCCTCATGCTCCTGCATCGGGAAAAGGGGCACTTCCAGCCGGAACAGGCCGGCCTGCTGGAAGGGATTGCCCGGCAGATTGCCATTACCCTCAACAATGCTGAACTGTTTGGTCTGATCCGCGATCAGGCTGAAAACCTGGGAGCCATGTTGCGCGACCAGCAAATTGAAGCTTCCCGCTCGCGCGGCATTCTGGAAGCCGTGGCGGATGGCGTGATTGTTACGGATGTCAATCAGACCATTACCCTGTTCAATGACTCGGCCGAAGCGATATTGGAAGTGAATAGCAGCAAGGTGATCGGTAAGCCGCTCCAACAGATTGCACCCTCCTTTGAAGGAACCGGCAGCCAGTGGATGGCGGTCATCCAGCGCTGGTCGGAGGGAAGTTATCCTGCGGCGGGGGAGGCTTACGCTGAACAGATCACCCTCACCAATGGGCGGGTGGTCGCCCTTCATCTGGCGCCGGTCATCTGGCGCAATGAATTTCTCGGTACGGTTTCCATCCTGCGCGATATGACCCATCAGGTGCAGGTGGAACGCTTGAAATCTGAGTTTATTGCCAACGTTTCTCACGAGTTGCGCACGCCGTTGACTTCCATTAAAGGGTACACCGATATCCTTCTGATGGGCGCTGGCGGCGAGTTGACCGATAAACAGGTTCACTTCATTGAAATCCTGCGGGAAAATGCGGAGCGCCTGAACGTTCTGGTCAATGATTTGCTGGATGTCTCGCGCATTCAATCCGGTAAAGTCATGCTTGAAGCCCAACCTCTCGATTTGCGCGCCCTGGCGGAGGAAATTCTCGGCGAGATGCGCCAGCGTTCGGCTGAAACCGGCAAGCCGATGCACTTTTTGCTGGAAGCGCCGCCGTCCTTGCCGTATGCGCGCGGAGATCGCGAACGCACCCTGCAAATTTTGCGCAGCCTGGTCAGCAATGGTTTCAATTACACCCCCGAAAACGGACGGGTTGCAGTGCGCATTTCAACGCTCGAACATGAGGTGCAAGTAGATGTCATTGACAATGGCATCGGTATTCCACCCAAAGATCATGGCCGTATTTTTGACCGTTTTTACCGTGGTGAAAATCCCCTGGTAATGGCAACTCCCGGCACTGGCCTGGGACTGGCGCTTTCCAAAATTCTGGTGGAAATGCAGGAAGGCCGCATCTGGTTTTCGTCCACCGGTGTACCCGGTGAGGGCAGTGTGTTTTCCTTCACACTGCCAATCTATCCATTGGAAGGTTGAGTGAAGATGGCAAAGATTTTAGTGGCTGAGGATGAAAAGGATATCCGCGATTTGCTGACATTCACTTTGCAGTTTGCCGGTCATACGGTCATCACCGTGACCAATGGGGAGGAGGCCTGGCAGGCAGCTCCCAGCGTGCTGCCGGATTTGATTTTGATGGATGTGCGCATGCCGCGTATGACCGGTTACGAGGCCTGTGAACGCATCAAGGCTGACCCGCAGACTGCGCACATTCCGGTGGTCTTTCTTTCTGCCAAAGGACAGGAAGCGGAGATTCAGCAAGGACTGCAAGCCGGCGCCAGCGAGTATTTATTGAAGCCCTTTGCGCCGGATGAGTTGACCCGCCGGGTGGCGGAGTTGCTGGAACGCTTTGCCCAAAAGAAGTAACCATGAGCGCAATCCTGATTGAGCAAGATATTATCCATTACGAAGTGCTGGGACGCGGTCGCCCCATTCTCTTTCTGCATTCATGGGTCGGTTCATGGCGCTACTGGATTCCGATGATGCAGGCCGCTTCGGTTGGCTACCGCGCTTACGCCCTGGATCTGTACGGTTTTGGCGACAGCGCCAAGAATCGGCAGTACTCTCTTGCAGCTCAGGCCGGACTGATTGAGGCGTTTCTGGAAAAACTGGGTATTGGCCGGGTGGCAATTGTCGGGCATGGTTTGGGGGCATTGGTGGGGCTGCTGTTTGCCCTGCGCCATCCGGGTGTGGTGGATCGGGTCATGGCGGTTGGTTTTCCGCTGGATGAAAACATGATCAGCGGGCGGTTACGCAATACCTCACCGGTTGATCTGGCGGAGGGCATGTTGGGCAAGACACCGCTCAGCGAACCGGTTACGACAGATGCCGCCAAAACCGATCCGGCTGCGATTCTGGGTTCGCTGAGTGATGTGGTGCTGCAATACGCAGGCGGCTTGTGGGCAAAACTGAATACCGCCTGTCTGCTGGTACACGGCAGCCGCGATTCACTGGTTCAGCCGCCGCGTCTGGATCAGATTGAAAAATTGCCCGAACATGCCCATCTCATTCAATTTGAGGAGGGCGGGCATTTTGTGATGCTGGACGACAGCAGCAAATTCAACCGGCTGATGAACGACTTTCTCAGCCTGCCTTCGGGGGAAAGCCCGCAGCAACTACAGTTAAAGGAAGAGTGGAAGCGCCGGGTACGCTAATCGGCAGAGAAACCCCCTGTCTGTCTCTTACGGCAGACAGGGGGTTTTCGATCCCATTCTTATTTCTGGATCCTAGAAAGGCTCAGGAAGTTTGAGTCAGGCGCGGTTTGACCTGTTCTTGAAAGGTTTTCAGGCAGCGTTCGTGTTCACCCTGCGTTTCGGCATTGCAAGAGAAAATCAAATAATCCACACCAGCCTGCTGGTATTGGTGTATCTGCTGAGAGATCTGCTCCGGTGTGCCGCTGAAAGGCTGATCGGTGCTGATTGCGGGGAAAAATTGCAGGCGAGCGCGCATACAAACCGTAAAAGGACGATTGAGGATCAGCGGGCGCACCGATTGGAGTGCGGAGCGGATCTGTTCGACCGGCTGGGTGTTGGGATGCCAGCCGTCGGCGAAATAGACTGCGCGTTTGAGCGCGATGGGCGAATCGCCGGCTACCCAGAGGGGCGGCCCCCCGGGTTGAACGGGTGGCGGTGAAAGGACAACCTTTTCAAACCGGTAGTAAGTTCCGGAAAAGGAGATCACCTTGCCGCCCCGCCAAAGGGTGCGCAGCACTTTCAGGGCTTCGTCCATGCGTTTGCCGCGGTTGTGAAATTCGTAACCCAGATTGGCATATTCGCCCGCCGACCAGCCGATTCCTGCTGCCAGAATCACCCTCCCGCCGCTCAAGGCATCCAGCGTGGCAAGTTCTTTACCGACTTCCAGCGGGTTGCGTTGGGGCAGCACCAGCGCAGAAATTCCCAGGCGAATCTGGCGCGTGCTGGCCGCCAGATAACTGAGGGTGGTAATGGCTTCGAAAATATGACCGAAACGCTCGGCATCCGCCTGCGGCAGTGCCAGATGATCGGTCACCCAAATCGAGTCAAACCCCAGTTCTTCGGCTGCCAGGGCGGTATCTACGATGCTCAAACGGGTTGCGCCTTGACCGTAGGTTGGCAGGACGACGCCAAATTTCATGGCTTAAAAACCGTAAATATCGCGGTATTTGGTGTTCAGGTAACGGATATACGGCTGCAGGTCAATTTTTGAGCCGGTGACTTTTTCCACCAATTCCTGCGGCTCGAACTTCGAGCCGTGTCGGTGGATTTTTTCCCTCAGCCAGCCCAGCAGCGCTGAAAACTCTCCGCGTTCAATCTGTTCTTCCAGATTGGGGATATCCTGCAGGATTTTCTCCCACAATTGCACCGAAATCAGATTGCCCAATGCATAGGTGGGGAAGTAGCCAATCATCCCGCCCGACCAGTGAATATCCTGCAATACACCCAGGCGGTCATTTGGAGAGGTGATACCCAGGTATTCTTTCATGCGGGTGTTCCAGGCTTCCGGCAGGTGTTTGACCTCCAGGCTGCCTTCCATGAGAGCGATTTCCAGTTCAAGGCGCAGCATGATGTGCAGATTGTAAGTGGCTTCGTCGGCTTCCACGCGGATGAAGGACGGTTCAACTTTGTTGATCGCCTTGTAGAACGCTTCCATGCTGACATTGCCCAATTGTTGGGGGAAGTACTCCTGCAGGCGCGGGTAGAAGAAGCGCCAGAAAGCGCGCGAACGCCCGACCAGATTTTCCCACATGCGGGACTGGGATTCGTGGACAGCCAGGGATGCCGCTCCACCCAGGGCGCTGCGGCGGTATTTCCAGTCAATGCCCTGCTGGTAGAGGGCGTGGCCGGTCTCGTGCATGGTGCCGAACAGGGCCGAGGGGAGTTGATCTTCAATGACGCGGGTGGTAATGCGTACATCGCGGATGCCAAAACCGGTGGTGAAGGGGTGGGCAGAGCGATCCTGCCGGCCGGCCTGCCAGTCGTAACCGAAGCGGGTGGCCACCTCTACACCAAAATTCCACTGTTTTTGATCGTCATACTTTAGATGCAGGAATGAATCATCCACCTGTGGACGGGTTGCAATTGCCTGAATCAGTTCAACCTGTTGGGGGCGCAGGCGGGCAAAAATTTCCTGCACTTCCGCAGTTTTCAGCCCGGGTTCAAAATCGTCCAGCAGGGGGTCGTATACATGATCGTAAGGAGCGAAGTAACTGGCGTATTCCCGGCGCAGTTCGACAATCTTTTCCAGATGCGGCTGAAACAAAGCAAAGTTCGATTCGCTGCGTGCCTGCACCCACGCACCCTGCGCCATGGTCGTTACACGGGCATATTCTGCAACTTTTTCAGCCGGCACGCGGGTCTGTTTGTCGTACTCGCGTTTAGCCAGTTTAATCAGACGGGCATCATCGGAATCGGGGTCAAGGGTTTGAGCATAAGGAACCAGTTCATCCAGCAATTTACCCACTTCGTCCGAGGTGGCCATCTCATGCACCAGCCGGGAAAGGGTAGCCATCTGCTCACCGCGTTCTTCTGCACCTTTGGGGGGCATGTAGGTTTGCTGATCCCATCCCATCAGTGCGCCGATCATTGAAAGATCCCAGATGGTCGCCATTTTTTCTTTGAGGAGGTTCAATTTTTCCTGCATGGGTGATCCTTTCTTCAAAAAAATTTGAGCGGGGAGTTGAACTGCCCCGCTCCATTCTACCTAAAAATCAGGCAACTTTCCAGCGTAACGGTTCGCCTTTTAGGGCGGCCAGAACTTCGGTGGCAATGTCCTCGGCGGCGCGCACCTGCGCCTCCACAGTTTGAGCGCCAATATGCGGCGTGCAGACCACACGCGGGTGTGAAACAAGGGGTGTAACGCCGGGCGGTTCCACGGCAAACACATCCAGACCGGCGCCGGCTACTTTGCCGGATTCCAGGGCAGCCAGTAAAGCTTCTTCATTAACCACGCCGCCGCGGGCTGCGCAGATGAGGTACACGCCGTCTTTCATTTTGGCAAAGGCATCTTCGTTGATCAAATTACGGGTGGTGTCGTTGAGGGGGGTGTGAATGGAAATGATGTCGGACTGCTCCAGGAGATCATCGAGGGTGGAGGAGCAGCCGCAGCGTTGTTCAATTTCTTCACGGGTGCGAAGCGGGTCGTAGGCGATGACGTTCATTTCAAAGGCACTGGCGCGCTGCGCCACTGCCGAGCCAATACGCCCAAAACCAATGATGCCCAAGGTTTTGCGCCACAATTCACCGCCTTCCATTTCTTTTTTCAGCCATTTTCCGGCTTTCATGCCGGCATCGGCGCGTGGAATTTCACGCAGGACCGCCAGCATCAGCCCCATGGTCAATTCGGCCACGGCAATGGTGGTTGCGGTGGGGGAATTGACCACAGTCACCCCTTTGGCTTTGGCAGCATTCAGGTCAATGTTGTCCACTCCAACGCCAGCGCGGCCGACGACTTTGAGATTCTTCCCTGCTTTGAAGACGGCAGGGGTCACTTTGGTGCGTCCACGCACGATCATCGCATCATAATTACCAACGACCTGCAGCAATTCCTCTGCCGAAATTCCGGAGTGGTTATCCACTGTAGCAAATTGCCTCAAAATTGCCTGCCCGTTTTCTTCCAATCCATCGGTCAGCAAGACTTTCCATTCACTCATGACAGGTACTCCTTCTTCCGTTGTAGATGGGATTATGGAAATGCGGGGAGAACCCCCTCTGACATTGTACCTTAAGTAATCTGCAAGACAGGGATTCTAGATGAAAATCATCCCCCAATCCTGACGAATATCCCGCCGAAAGAGCTTCATTTGTCCAGTTCCTCGATCAGTTTCAAACAGGCATCGTCGGTGGGATTGGGCTGGTAGGAGGTGTTGAACCAGGTTTGCAGGATTTCGCGTGCCACTGCTTCGCTGGTCAAGCGCAGGGAAAGACACAAAATATTGGCATTGTTCCACAATCGCGCGCCGCGGGCCGTTTCAGCATCCACACACAGGGCAGCACGGATGCCGCGCACTTTATTGGCTGCCAGGCTGACGCCTGTGCCGGTCCAGCAAAACAAAATGCCCTCGTCGGCTTTGCCATGCGCCACTTCTTCGGCAACGCGCCGGGCGACTACCGGCCAGGAGTGCTGCGGCTGACCGGGCGGGTCTTCCGATCGAGGACCGTGGTAGGTAACGGTGTGACCCATTTTCTCCAGCTCCGCCAGCACTACCCCAACGACATGATGATATTCGTCGGCTGCAACCGATAATTTCACAACTCACCTCCTGTGTTAAAATTGCGCCGGATGAAATTTTGCCTGCATTCCCGTTTGCTTCAATCCGAACCGCTGCGCCGCTGCCGGTTGACAGAATGCCGGGCGGCTTGTTGTGTTTATGGTGTCTGGCTGGATTGGGCGGAATGGGAAGAGATTCAGCTTTACGCGCCATTAATCATACCGCATATGCCGCCTGATTTGAATGATCCGCGCGGGTGGGTGGACGGCAGGGTGGAGGACGACTCTTTTACTCCCAGCCGGCGGGTGATTCACAGCCGGGTGCTGCCGGATGCCGGCCATTACGGCGGTTCAGCCTGTGTCTTCTTGCGGGATGATTCGAGATGTGCGCTTCAGGTAGCCGGTGAACAGGCCGGGCTGCATCCGTGGCGCTTCAAGCCGTTTTATTGTATTCTGCACCCGCTGGATTTAAGCGAGGATGGCCAGATTACGCTGGACGAACGGGAAGCGCTGCTGGACGAACCGGGCAGCTGCCTGCGTCCCAGCGAGAATGTTCAGCCGTTGGTGAAAGTGTTTGAGCCGGAATTACGCTATCTGCTGGGCATGGATGGCTGGCAGGTGTTGCTTCAAGAAATCAACGAACCTGATAGATAACCACCTGCGGCTGATTCGATACCGTGTAGAGCCGGTCATCCTGCCCAAAATCCATGCCAAACACAACACCCGGCACATTGATGGTGCGCAGATACTGCCCATCCGGGTTGAATACCATGATTCCTTTGATGTCGCTGACGTAAATCCGTCCCTGCGAATCGACGGCTATGGCATTGATTGCTCTGAACTGACTGGCGTCCTCCCCGCCGCTGCCGAAGTGGTTGAGGTACTTGCCATCCGGCGAGTACTTGAAAACACTGGAAACAAAGCTGCCCGCCAGATAAAAATTACCCAACCCGTCCCCGCCAAGATAAGCACTCAATTCACTTTCGCCGGCTACACTTTCAATGGCGTCCTTAACCATCCATTCAATCGTGCCGTCCGGGTTCAGCACGGCCAAATCGTCACCGTTGGCAACCACCGCTAATTGATTGTTGCTGGTGAGGTAAACATCACTGATCGAAAGTCTATCCACTTGTAGGGGGGACAATTCCTCGCCATTCGCCATGTTGCGGCGGTGAATCATGCCGTCATAAACAACATATAAAATGCCATCGCGGCTGACAGCCAGGGAGTGAATGGTTGGTTTACTGGAAGCGCTAAATTGTTTGGAACTTTCTTCGATCCAAAGGTTGAGAAAATTACCCTGTCCGTCGAACTGTTGTACTCGGCCCGAACGGTAATCGCTGACATAAATATTCCCCTGGCTGTCCACAGCGATGCGGCGGGGGTCATCAAAGGTGCCCTCACCAATGCCCTGTTTGCCGAATACCAATATCACCCGGTCGCGGGCAAAGGGATTCAGCGGCTGCCACCAGCTTTCCAGCGGACCGCCGTCCGAGACCAGCGCCCAAAACACAATTCCAAGGGTCAACAAAGAAACGAGAGTGATAATCAGGAAAGTCAGGCAGCCACTGATAGCGAAAACAGATGCAGCCCCTTTGGCGATTCTGGCAGTTTGTTGATTGCTCAAACGGACGGGTTGTTCCAGCAGGCTGGCAGCCGTCTGCAAGGCGGCCATCGCGCGGCGGGCATCCTCTAAACCTGCTCCGGTCAACTGACGGTAGCGGCGCAGAGCTTCTTCCTCTTCACCATTGCCAATCAGTTCCAGAATTTGTTGGGCATCCTCACCGTTCAGGGTGACCGCCTGGCTGGAAAAACGGTTTTCAACTTCGCCGATTTGTACAATCTGCCCCTGCTCCATCTGGTCAATGATGCGGCGCGCCTCGGCGTCCTCCATGGCAAGTTCTTTCAGCAGCAATTGGACGGCTTCTTCTTTGCGTCCCGCACGGGTCAGGTCGGCGGCTTGCCGCAGCGAGGCGGCCAGTTCAGGCAGATTGAACAGGCTTTATGCCGGGGTAAGGATCGGTTCGGCGGATGGAGACCGCCGTAATTCGGGCGGAACGATGACAGAGGAATGGCAGTAGGCGCAGGAAATGACGCCTTGATCTTGAGCGGGTTCTTGCAGGGGGGCCGCGCAGTTTGGGCAGTGAAAGGTTTTACTCATCGGAGATTCTCACTTACTCCCCTTGTCCCAGTGAGTAGGCGCGTTCGCCTTCAAAGGTGTAGAGGTGTTCCGTTTTGATGATTTGAAAACCGGCTTCATCCAATCGGCCGAGCAGTTCCAAAATCTGGCGGTACTCCACTTCCTGTTCGGCGGTGAAACGGCAGCGCCAGTGATCGGTACAGAAGGTTTCCGGGAAGCCGCCGGGATAGACTTTCACACCGCGGTTGGTGATCAGCCGCAGGGGCAATGCCTGAGAGGCCAGCGCGGCTAGACGTTCTCCCAATACTTGTGGGCTGCGGTTGTCCTCGTCCCAGTCCAGAAAGACATCCACACCGACCAGCTGCTTGCAGCACGGCGGCGCGCTTTTCAGCGGGGGCATCTGAATGCCTCCGCTGTGAAAATGAGCCGGCGGCAGGATTTGGGGCTGCTGCCCCAGCCGGTCAATGACCGCCTGTGCAAATTCCTGCGTACCGACCCGCTTTTGACTGATGCCGATGCGGTAAATATCAATGGTGTGGATGCCGTCCTCGAGGGTGCGCAGCCAGGCGTTGTGAATTAATTGGGCTGATTCGGCTAACCCCAGATGTACCAGCATTTGAACGGCGGCTTGCAACAAACCGGAGGGGTTGGCGATCCCTTTGCCGGCAATATCCGGCGCGGAGCCGTGAATGGCTTCGAACATGGCAAAGTCACGCCCGACATTGGCAGAACCGGCCAGCCCGACCGAACCGGCCACCTGAGCCGCCACATCCGAGAGGATGTCGCCGTACAGGTTGGGGGTGACGATGACATCCAGCACTTCCGGCTGGGCAGCCACCCGCGCCGTGCCAATGTCAATGATCTGGTGTTCGGCTTGTATTTCGGGATATTCGGCGGCAATTTCGTTAAACAAACGATGAAAAAGCCCGTCGGTGATCTTCATGATGTTGTCTTTGGTCATGCAGGTGACTTTGCGGCGGCCGTAAGCACGGGCGTATTCAAAGGCGTAGCGGATGATGCTCTCGCTACCGGGGCGGCTGATCAGTTTAAGCACCTGGGTAACCTCGGCGGTCTGCTGGTATTCGATGCCGCCGTATAGGTCTTCCTCGTTTTCCCGGATGATGACTACATCCATGCCCGGAAAAGCCGAGGTCACAAAAGGGGCGTAGGCTTTGCAAGGACGGATGTTGGCAAACAGCCCCAGCGACTTTCGCAGGGTAACATTAATGCTTTTAAAACCGCCGCCCTGTGGGGTGGTGAGGGGTGCTTTGAGCAGAACGCGGTTGCGCCGGATGACTTCCCATGCCGAATCGGGTATGCCGGATGTGACTCCCTGCCGGTAGATTTTTTCACCGATTTCGATTTCATCATAATCCAGCGGCGCGCCGGCGGCTTGCATTATAGCCAGCACGGCTTCCATGATTTCCGGCCCGATTCCATCGCCGCGCGCAATGGTGATGCGTGTGTTTTCGCCCATCCTTTATCCTTTTTGACAAGAATTGTTTTCTCTTATGATAACGGTTTATGAATAAATTTTCCACTCCAATTTGTAAAAAGAAAGCACGGTCATCTTGAGGGGGTGACCGTGCTTTCTTGTGGTACTTGAAGCCGAAAACTCAGCGACGAACCATGGGCAGGTATACCACGCTATACCCCTGACAGATATAGCCAATACATAACCCGCTGGCGCTGCTGGTAGCAGGAATGACACCAATCATGCCGCCAAAAGCGCCGTGCAACTGGTAACTGGTCGAGGACATGACTCCGCCGGGGGCTTGAGCGCCGGGCAGGGTGCCGCGCTGCAGCACAAATGAGCTGGAGGAAGGAGAGCTGGCAACGGCAACCGAAGTAATCAGTGCCAGTAACAGGATAACCAGGCCAGCCAAATGCCAAGGAAATTTTCGTTTCATTTTCGCCTCCACTCAATGAGGCAGCAGGTAGACTTCAATGACCCCTTCGCCTTCGAGCAATTCGCCCATGGCCTTGCCGAGGATAGCGCCGGGCTGCGGGTCGGTGGCTTTCATGGCGTAGCCGGGGATGGAGGAGGTGGTCAGCAAGTCGCCGCGCTGGATGGGGCCGTTGATGGCAGAAACTTTGACGGGGACAATACCCATCATGGCTACCGGGATATAACCTTGTGGATCGTCATCGGCTGATCCACCACCCAAAAAGCCGGGTTTGGTTGAATATACTCCCGCCAGTCGTTTATCATTTGCTTCGGTGGACTTGATTACTGCTCTGTCGCTGGTAGGACTAATGATCAACACATCGCCGGGTTCTGTTTCATCAGTATTGCCATCATATCGCACCAATTCTGCATAATCCGCTCCACCACCTGTTATAGTTCCATCTGCGCTAACATTACCATTACCCCGAACTCGGAAAATAAGATACGTGTTTGTGCAACTGGTTCCCCCAGCACAGACTCGTATGGCTTCGGAGTCTGAATTATCCAGGATTCCAACAACCAACCCTGTAGCGCCAGGACTACCACTGGCATCCGAAGCATACGAATTGGCAATCGTAAGAGCACCTCGCTCTGGATAATTGCTTACCAATGGGGTTTCTTGACCTGAAATTAATGAAACTATCGAACCACCCACCAGTGTAAAGGCATATGGAGTTCCGAGTAATTTTTGTCGTGGACTGAGAGTTTGACCGTTGATGGTAAACTCCACCCAAAGGGGTTGTGCAAATTGAGCAGGATCAAGCGCACCTGCCTCACTTGTAGTGTCGGGAATGGCAATGTTTAAGATCCCATTGGTTACAGTGACTGTTTGTTGATCTTGATAAACTAAATCGCCTGAATTGGTGGAAGTGGCACTTTTCCAAAATTTTACCAGTATGGTGTAGTTTCCATTGGCAACAGGTACACCACTGGGGCCAGTCAAGACGGCTTGGTAGCCTAGTTGCCTGTCTGGCGCACAGGCTCCTAATAACGATGCCACCAAGATACCAACGATCAAAAGTATGCTTGTTTTATATTTCATTTTGTCCTTCCTCCATTTTTCTAATTAGTGTTTTGCTTTATGTTAACTAGATTAATATTATTTATAGAGGTTTTCAATGTTTATTTCTTATAGATTTCTAATAATTTTTGTAATAATTATTTGCTAACACTTGTAAATTGCAGGTTGTTTGTAAGTCACAAATTTTTCACCAACCGTATAATTGGAATATGAGTTTCTCAAGGACAAAAGTTTTTATTGTCAGGTGGTTTCTTAATGGGGTGCTCATCTGGCTGGTTGCAATGATAGCGGCCTGTACCGGGCGAGGGGTGCCCGGTTCGTGGCTGCTGACGCCAGTGGATCAGCCGGTGGTGTTCAGCGCCACCCCCCAACCCTCACCGACCGAAACGCTCGCACTGGAGGAGATTCCCACCCTTGCCCCGCCGCCGGTTACACTGGTTGCGGAGATCACCCTGCCGGCTGAACCCAGCCCGACCCTTTCAGCAACCGCCAGCGCCACCCTGCAGCCCACCGAAGCAGGCACGCCCACGTTTGGCCCCAGCCCGACCCGCACGCGCACGCCGACCCGCACGCGTTTCCCAACCCGCACACCCACCCCCAGCCGTACGCCTACCGTTACCCAAACACCGACCCCGCCGCTGGCATTCATGCGCATACAAAAGCCAGGGCCGTATTCCAAGGTTTCTTCTCCCCTGCAGGTGGAAGCGCTGGTCAGCCCGGGGGAGGATGGTTATGTCTATGTGGAACTCATCGGCGAAGACGGGCGGGTGATTACCCGCCAGGCACTGGATTACCGTTCATTCATGAACCGTTATTTCTATATCAACCCGCAGGTGCCGTTTGAATTGAACACGGCGGCGGAAACGGCGCGGCTGGTGGTGCGCGTGCAAGACCGTTTTCAGCGTCCCATCTATCTCTGTTCGGTCGAGGTGGTGCTGATGCGGCTGGGCAGGAGTGAAATAACCGCCCCGCAAATTGTGCAGGAGCCGTATGTGGTGCGTTCTCCGCGCGAAGGGGCGCTCATCAGCGGCGGGGTACTGCGGGTGATTGGGCTGGCGCGGCTGGTCAATGATCGGCCGCTGATTTTCGAACTGGTGGATGAAAGCGGTCAACTGGTCAGTAATGCGGTCATTGAGCATTCGCAGCCCTACGGCGACCTGAGCCATGTACCGTTTGAGGTATTTATCCCTTATTCGGTGGAGAAAGAAACACCCGTCCGCCTGATCATCCGGCAGGAATCGGCTACCCGCATCCCCGGCACCGTGTGGCTTTCCAGTATGTTGCTTACCTTGCAGCCTTAGCCGCCGGTCATTTGTTGAAAACGCGGGTTGTCCCGCAACGCGTCCAGATCGGGGTCCTGCCGCGACCATTCGATCAACGAGGGGTCAATCTGTAAGGATTCTTCCAGCAAGTCCAATGCCTGAGTGTGATTGCCGGTGGCGGTCAGCAGGCAGGCCATATCGTAAAGCAGTACGGCGCGGCTTTTTCCCAATTCCGCAAGGGATGCGAGCTGCTGCAGGGCTTCATCTTGCAGCGAAGTGGCTTTGGAAAGGTTATTCAGTTTGCGGTAAGTGTGGACGAGATGGTGAATGACGTGAATATAACCATTCCCCAAGATATAAGAGAGGAGCGGAATGCCATTCCGCCATTGATAACGAGCGGGGTCGGTAATGTCCTCATCCTCAAATCGATTCAGGGCATCCTGCAGTGCGCGCATCGTATCCTCGGCTTCGCGCAGCAAAGCCGGCAGGGGGGTGTGCTGCTTTTCAAAGTAAACCTGCCGGTTGACCTCATCGTAAGGCGGATAAGACGGCGGCGGTTGATTTCGGAATGTATAAGCCAGCGTTTCGACCATTCTCTGCCGCCAGTAGGTGGTGTGGGCGAGGGAATCTTTGGGCGACCAGTTTTCAAAATTTCCTTCGGCGCTTCGTTCACCATCACTGAGGCTTTCAATCAGGTTCACTTCAGCCTGATAAGCCTTTCGCAGGAGTGAGCCGACCTTTTGAATTAGCGTTTTGCTCATAAAAAACCCTTTCTGCGGGTGCCGGTGGATTTACTCACCGATGATTTTTACCAGCACGCGTTTGCGCCGCCGGCCGTCGAACTCACCGTAAAAGATTTGTTCCCACGGCCCAAAATCGAGTTTGCCGTTGGTTACGGCAACCACCACCTCGCGCCCCATGATTTGGCGTTTGAGGTGCGCATCGGCGTTGTCCTCCCCGGTATTGTTATGCCGGTACTGGCTGATGGGTTCGTGCGGGGCCAGTTGTTCCAGCCATCGTTCATAATCGGCGTGTAAACCCGATTCATCATCATTGATGAACACCGAGGCGGTGATGTGCATGGCGTTGACCAGGCACAAGCCTTCACGGATACCGCTTTCGCGCAGGCATTCTTCCACCTGCGGGGTGATGTTGACAAAACCGCGTCTGGAGGGGATGTTGAACCACAATTCTTTGCGGTAGGATTTCATTGAAGATCCTTTCTAGGGCATGTTTTTGCGCCGCTGCAGAAATGTTTCCTGAGCGTTGACAGGCGGTTCACCTTCCGCCGGTTTGAGCCGTTTGTAGGTGCCGTCGGCATACATCAGCCGGGCTTTGACGTTATCAGCCAGATACAGGTTGAGGATATCCTCGTGAATGGAGCGAACCATGCGTTTATCTTCAATGGGGAAAAGCACTTCCACACGCTGGTTAAGATTGCGCGGCATCAGGTCGGCGCTGCCCATATAAATTTCTTCGTCGCCATTGTTGTGAAAATAATAAATGCGGCTATGTTCCAGAAAGCGCCCGACAATGCTGATGACGCGGATATTTTCGCTCAGCCCTTTAATGCCGGGGCGCAGGCAGCAGATGCCGCGCACAATCAAATCTACCTTAACGCCGGCCTGAGAGGCGCGGTAAAGCCATTCAATGATCGGCTGATCCACCAGCGCGTTCATCTTGAAAATAAGGTGTCCGTTGCCATATTTTTGTTGATGTTCAATTTCGCGGGCAATCATGGCTTCAAATTGCTTACGCAGGTTGATGGGCGCCACCAGCAGTTTGCGGTAATCCTCTTTCAGCGAGTAGCCGGTCAGGTAATTGAACAGGTCGGTAGCATCGGCGGCGATGTCATCATCGCAGGTGAACAGTGACAGGTCTTCGTACACCAGTGCGGTGATATGATTGTAATTGCCGGTGCCCAAATGAACATAACGGCGGATGTGGTCGCCCTCGCGTCGAACAACCAGCGCAACTTTGGAATGGGTTTTCAGCCCCAGCAAACCATAGGTGACATGGACGCCTTCCTGCTCCAGCAGACGCGCCCAGCTGATGTTGCTCTCCTCGTCAAAGCGGGCTTTCAGTTCCACCAGCACGGCGACCTGTTTGCCGTAATCCCGGCGGGCTTGCAGCAGGGCTTTGACCACCGGTGAATTGGAACCGGTGCGGTAGAGAGTTTGCTTGATCGCCAGCACACCGGGGTCGCGGGCAGAAGTGCGTAAAAAATCCACCACCGGTGAAAACGAATCGTAGGGGTGATGCAGCAGGATGTTTTCCTGTTGAATGGCGTTGAAAATGGCATCTTCTTCTGCATCCGGCCCAAAGCGGAGATTGGGCGGGGTGTACGGCACAAACGGACGGTCTTTCAGCTCATGACGCTCGATGCGGGTCAATTCCATCACGGTGCGCAGGTTGAGCGGGGAATCCAGCACATACACATCATTGCGGTCCACCCGCAGGTTGGCAATCAGCATTTCTTTGAGGGTGTCCGGAATGTCTTTGCGAATCATCAAACGGACAACCGTTCCAAAACGTCGTTTGCGCACGCTTTCCTCGATGGTTTCCAGTAAATCGGCGGCTTCCAGTTCCTGAATTTCCATGTCCACATTGCGGGTGACATGGAAGAGGTGGGCGCCGGTTACCTTCAAACCCGGAAAGAGGTCATCCAGATTGGCGATGATTAATTCAGCCAGCCAGAGGAAGTAATGATGGCGGGGAACGGTACCATTCTTGCGCACGCTGCCCGAGGAACGTTTTATTGGCACCAGTTGCGGGAGGGTATCCGGCACTTTGACGCGCGCAAAACGCTGCTGTCCGTCTTTCCCCTCCAGGGTAATGGCAAGGTTGAGGCTTAAGTTGGAAATATGCGGAAAAGGATGGGCCGGGTCGAAAGCCAGCGGGGTCAGCACGGGGAAGACCGTTTCGTGAAAGTAATCATCGGCGATTTGTTTCTGGCGGGCAGTCAAGTCGCTGTACGAACGAATATGAATACCGGCCTCATCGAGTTGAGGCATTAACTTTTTGTTCCAGTATTCCCGTGCTTCGCTCATGATCTTTTGGGAAACTTTGCGGATCTCAACCAGCTGCTGGGCAGCGGTCAGGCCGTCAATCGAGAGATCCACCACCCCTTCATCGCGCTGCAGGATCAAACCACCCACCCGCACCATAAAAAATTCATCCAGATTTGAGCCGAGGATGCCTAAAAACTTGACCCGTTCCAGCAGGGGATTCGATTCATCCATCGCCTCTTCCAAAACCCGCCGCTGGAATTCGAGCATGCTCAATTCGCGGTTGATATACAGGGCGGGATTTTTGAGGTCAATTGCCTCAACACCAGGAGAAATAATTTCGGGCATTTTTGGCAAACTCGCTTTCTTTTTACCTTTGACCATAGGGGGTTTGACTCGTTTGATCAAATTGTTGATTTGCCTTTTTTCGATTGATTTATTGAGGGATTGTATTCAGCGTATCGGTTTGCGCTTCACCTGAGCCGCGTAGCGAAGTGGTATCGGATGCAAGCGCTTGTTCGCTGCTAATGTCGCGGTAAGTAAACCTAGACGGCAGATAACTTCCATAAATCTCTGACCAAGAACGTCTGAAAATCTCTAATTTCCCCACGAAGTTGTTTGTTTGAGAGCATGTCTGGACGTGGATCAACATAATAGACACCATCTAATCGGTTCAATGCTACTGTGTAACCCAGGAAATGATTACTCTTAAAGGTCGAGTTAACCCCAAATATACTATTTCCTGCTTTTGCCCGCTGAACATCATGTAAGAAAATAGCGATCACTGTCACTTCTCTACCCAGCAGTCTAGTCAATAGATACTTATCTAGGAAGACTTTATCAATTCTGTCTTTGCTGGTAGTTTTTACAGATCCAACAATTTCCGATTCGTGAATGAATCGAGTCTCTGCGGCAACAATGGCTTTGTTACGGGAGAACACTAGGTCTAATTCATAAGACATTTCGTAACCTGGATAACCAGGAATTGGGATATTGATGGTGCGAGACTCACACTTTAGCCCCAATTCTTGAATGATTAGCTTTACTAGTATCTCAAAGAGTTGACCAACCCGTTTACGAGACTGGTTCGGGTTCTCAAAAGAATCTCCAATGCAACCAATTGACTGTTGAATTGTATATATAACTTTATTTATTTCAGACGATTCGATGTAACGACTAATACACTCTTGTTGAAGTATAGAGTCTTGATATTGCTTTAGATCGGAAATAAATGACATGAATCGTTCAAATGCAGATTGGAAATCATCTGTTGACTCGATAAACAAATCTGTATTCAGAGGACGAGTAATTCTATAGCCATAAGACTCGTCGTATTGGAAAAAAGCATAATTATTGTGTGTAGGAGAGATAATGCGGGTTGGCTGTATTCTTGTGATGAGTTCAAGAAAGGCTTTGCATAGCCTTTGATACTCTTCCAGAGCATTAAAGGCTGTTGTATCACGAACGCTCGCTTGTAAGTCTTCGAGTGTAACTTCCATCATCGAATGGATTTCCTTCTTTCAGCATTTTCGAAATCGTATTGGATCCATTTTTCTATTGACCAATCTTCGACCAATTCAATACGTTTAACGGCCCACTGACAATATTCGAGAGAGATGTCACAGCCTTTCCAACTACGGCGAAGCTGCTCAGCCACAACAGCAGTGGTTCCAGAACCAAGAAATGGGTCAATGACTAAGTCACCGACATTTGACGATGCTAGAACTAGCTTGCGCAGAAGCTCTTCAGGTTTCTGTGTCGGATGGGGTGTTTTTTCGTGCATTCCATTGCAAGTTGTCGGTATTTCAATTACATCTCTAGGCTTTGCGCCGCGCGGATTTGGTTGCCATAAAGTATTCTTCCCACCATTGCCTTTCCCGTATTGACTAGTCTCAGCTTGAGGATGTTCTGGGTACTTTAAGGTATGGTTACCGTAGGGAATGCGTACATCATCAATATTGAAAGTGAATTGTCGGCCTTTCCTGAAATGAAGGATGCTTTCGTGTGAACGTCCCCAATCGGAACCTAGATTAGCTTTGTTTTTGTAATGCCAAATGAGCCAACGACACCCCTTAAAAAGACGAGATGCGGGCAACTTCAAATCTGCGATTATTTCAGAGAACCCGCAAATATACAGAGTGCCTGTAGGCTTAAGAACTCTTGCAGCTTCTTGTATCCATTGCAAAGACCATTCGACATACTGTTCCTGAGATTCGAAAGTGTCCCACTCTGCTTTCTTGATGTTATATGGCGGATCGGCAAAAATCAAATCAACTGATTCGGTGTCCAGTGTTCGGAGCCAAGCTATAGCATCGCCAACCCATATTTCTCCGTGAGGATGGGAGTAGAACAGAGTAGGAATATTAGGTTCTAGCTGAGAGCCGTTAATATCAAAAATCTTTCCTTTGAGCATTTGTTGCCCAAAAAAGGTTGGAATTTCCTTGTTCCGTATATAGTCGGCTGATGGTTCTTTGATCTCAAAGAGAGATTTTGATCGTTCTTCGCGTTTTTCCTTCATGATTCCAATTATACCCCGCTAATTAGAATTCCTATTATACTGAATCCCCCCATCAATTGACTCATTGAGATTAAACCCCCTTTTGGGGCAAGTTAATCAATTCCCGGCAGTTTGTCCTGCTGCTGTGAATAAACGGCAACCCGGTTGCGTCCGTTTTCCTTGGCCTGGTAGAGGGCTTTGTCGGCAGCATCTACCAGTTGATCAAGGCTGATGGGTTTGCCGGGTTCAAAGCAGGCTACTCCAAGACTGATGGTGATGGAAGCCTTACCTTTGGGGGTTGGGATGTGGATCGATTCGACCGCATGGCGTAATCGCTCGGCGATGACAATGGCTTCTTTGATGCAGGTTTCAGGCAGCAAAATGATAAATTCTTCACCCCCAAACCGCCCGATTGTATCAAATACGCGCAGGTTGCTGCGGCAACGCTGCGCCAGAGCCTGTAACATCTGATCACCCACCAGATGGCCAAAGGTATCATTAATCCACTTGAAGTGGTCAATATCCAGAAGGATGATGGCCATATGGCGATCATAGCGGTGCGAGCGTTCCAGTTCAGTTTGAGCCACATAATAAAAGTGACGCCGGTTGAATACGCCGGTTAACGAGTCGGTGATGGCCAGTTCATGCAATTTCTGTTCGGCCAGTTTTCGCTCGGTCATATCGCGGAAGGAGAACAACCAGCCGATCTGCTTACCTTCCAGACGATAGGTGGTCATTAAACAATCCACCGTCACACCCGAATGCAAATCCAGCGCGACGGAGGTTTCCTCAACAGAATGCTGGATAATGTTTTCCAGTGCGGTGAGGAAGGGGCTGGCATCCGTCATTTTTTGAGCCAGCATATCCAGCGGATGATGGTCAATCTGATTTTGCCAGTTATTGGGCAAATCAAAGAGTTCCACCAGCCGTTGATTGTGGAGAATAACGTTCAGGTCCTGGTCGAACACGACCAGCCCGGAGGCGGATGACTCAACCGTAGCCTGTAAGAGCGCCATTGAACGGCGCAAATCCACTTCCACCTGTTTTTGCTCGGTGATATTGTGCAGGGTGATGATGTAACCGCTCAGCTCGCCGTTGTCCTGCAGCAGACGGTTGACTTTGACCTGATAATACTGGGTGGTGCCCTTCGCGGGCAGGGAAATCTGGGTTATTTGCGTAGAACGTCCGATGCCAAAGTCGGCCCAATTATCGGCCAGCGGCAGCAGGCTGGTGATTTCACGGCCAATCAATGATTCAGCTGGCGCAGAAAGTAGCGCGTACGCTGCCGGGTTGGCATCCAGCACCCGTTTGCTGGTATCCACCACAATGACCGCATCGGACAGGTTTTCAAACAGGGTATCGCGGGCAATGGGTACCAGGTCGAGCAGATGGTGCCTGAAAAGTGACCAGGCGATGATCAGATTGCTGACGCCAAAGGTCAGCGGGAGAATGTCATGCAATTCCAGCGGAATCAGTCCAAGAGCGGTAATGATGCTGACCAGCCAGGGGATGACCGTGCCGATCAATAAGGTCGCCACCTGCCGGCGAAACAGGCGCGGTGCGCCGATGTACTTAACCACAAAAAACAGCGTGGCAAGTGTGATCAGGGTGTATGTGTAAATCGTGAACACCCCATACAACGCCCCGTTCTGGAATTTGAGGTGATAAAACAAGTCGCTTGGGACGATTTGCGGGTTGACTCGGAACAGCCCATGAATGCCATCCAGCCAGATGAATAAAACCAGCAATCCGGCGGGGATGAAAAGATAATTCCAGTTGAAGCGTTTGAAAGGGATCTGCCGGTAGTTATAATCCAGCGCAAAGCCGAAGTAAAAAACCGGCAGCAGCGAGGCTGCCAGAAACTGGAGATTATTCCAGAACAGGTTAATTTCGATCTGGCGGCTGAGGATTTGGAAAATGTAGGAGATGATCCACACCGCTTCGCTGTACGCCAGACCGACCAGCGCGCGGGATGCGATATCCTGCTTACGGGTAGTGGCTAACCGCCCGACCCAAATGCATATCCCCGCTGAGATCAGATAGGGTAACAGGCCGATGATGTAGCGTAGAATCATCAAGTTACAGTAAGGTAATATTCTGGTGGATTAAGTCTAATGATACCTTATTATTGCCAGTTTTGATTTAATGAAATTGCAAAGTCCACTTGACAAGCCGTGCCAGATTATTATAATGGTGTTGTAATTACACTAATCGCACGTTTTTAATTTTTTTCATTCAATTTGTGTGATTTTTACACGAAGGAGGCGAGATGAGCGATCTGCTTTCGACCCGATCGAGGGATTTTGTGGATTTTGTTGAAAAATGGCTTTCTGAAAGACCGGTTTTACCGCTGGCACACGCTGTTCCGCACCCTGAACGAGTTGCCATCCTTTCGGTGGATATGATCGAAGGGTTTTGTCATATCGGCCCGCTGGCGAGCCCGCGCATTGCGGCCATCGTTGACCCGATTGTCGAACTGTTCACCAAAAGCTGGCAGCACGGCATCCGCCACATTTTGCTCAGCCAGGATGCGCACGAATCGGATGCGATTGAGTTTGGCGCCTGGCCGCCGCATTGCGTACGTGGGACACCAGAGGCGGAAACCGTGGCGGCCTTCAAAGCCCTGCCATTTTTTGATCAAATGGTCATCCTGGAAAAGAATTCCATCCACAGCGGATTGAATACCGATCTCAATCGCTGGCTGGAAGAACATCCCCTGGTGGATACCTTTATCGTCGTGGGTGATTGTACCGATCTTTGTACCTATCAATTGGCCATGCACCTGCGGCTGGATGCCAATGCCCGGCAGCGCCATCGGCGCATCATTGTGCCGGCAAATGCGGTTGAAACTTACCATCGCAGCCTTGAAACTGCCAAAGAGCAGGGCGGTCTGCCCCACGATGGGGATTTACTGCATGCCATTTTCCTCTATCACATGGCGCTCAATGGCATAGAGGTGGTTGCCTGCCTCCAGTAACCCTGACAACAGCAAGTTTCCGGTTTTACCCTCTATGGGTTGGGCAGTAAAATGCTCAACCCAAAACGTTTAAGTGGCTGGAATCCAGCAAAAATTTGTCCATCGAAGGTGGCTGGCTTTTTGATATAATAAGGTACTTCGTGGAGGTGAAGTATGGATCAGAACAATCAAGAACGATATGAAGACAGTGAGTTATACCGCATTCGCCACTCGCTGTCGCACATCATGGCGCAGGCAGTCCTGGAAATGTTCCCGGAAGCCAAATACACCATCGGTCCGCCGGTAGAAAACGGCTTTTACTACGATTTCGACCTGCCGCGCACGCTCACTCCCGAAGACCTGGAAAAGATCGAAAAACGTATGCGTCAGATTGTGGCTGGCAAATATGATTTTGTCCGCAAGGTGGTCAGCGCTGACGAAGCCCGTAAAATTTTCGCCAATCAGCCCTATAAACTGGAACTGATCAATGATCTGGAGCGCGGAGAAACCGATGAGCACGGTCAGCCCCTGGACGAGAAACCGGAAATCTCCATTTATACGCACGGCAATTTTGTGGACCTGTGCCGCGGCCCGCATGTGCAAAACACTTCGCAAATCAACCCTTCAGCATTCAAACTGATGAGTGTAGCAGGCGCATACTGGCGGGGTGATGAGAAAAACCCGCAATTGCAGCGCATCTACGGCACCGCCTGGAAGACGAAAGAAGAATTGGATCGTTACCTGCAAATGCTGGAAGAAGCCAAAAAGCGCGATCACCGCAAACTGGGCAAGGATTTGGAGATTTTCATCTTTGATGATGAGGTCGGCCCCGGTTTGCCGCTCTGGCTGCCGCGCGGAGGAATCATTATTGAAGAACTGGAAAAACTGGCTAAGGAAGTGGAAGAACAGGCCGGTTACCAGCGGGTGCGTACCCCGCACCTGACCAAAGAGGACCTCTTCCTGCGCAGCGGACACCTGCCCTACTATGCCGAGAGCATGTACCCGCCCATGGAACTGGAAGGTGTGCGTTATTATGTCAAGCCGATGAACTGCCCCTTCCACCACAAAATCTATGCTGCCAAACCGCGTAGTTACCGCGATTTGCCCATCCGCCTGGCTGAATATGGCACCTGCTACCGCTATGAGAAAAGCGGCGAATTGTTTGGGTTAATGCGGGTGCGTTCCATGCAGATGAACGATGCCCATATTTACTGCTCGGAAGAACAATTTGAGCAGGAGTTTCTGGCAGTGGTTGAGTTGTATTTGAAATACTTTGCCCTGTTTGGCATTGATCGCTATGTGATGCGGCTGAGCACCCATCATAAGCGCGGACTGGGCAAAAAGTATGTGGATAACGAACGCCTGTGGTTGAAGACCGAAGAAATGGTGCGCAGCGCCATGCGCAACGGCGGAGTGCCGTTTGTGGAAGCGGCTGACGAAGCAGCCTTTTACGGCCCAAAGATTGATGTGCAAATCTGGAGTGCCATCGGGCGCGAATTTACGCTGGCAACCAACCAGGTAGATTTTGCCGTGCCGGAGCGCTTTAACCTGACTTTCATCAACCGCCATGGGGAAGAGGAAACCCCGCTGTGTATTCACCGCGCGCCGCTCAGCACGCATGAACGCATGGTCGGCTTTTTGCTGGAGCATTATGCCGGCAATTTCCCGGTCTGGCTTTCGCCGGATCAGGTGCGCATCATCCCGATTACCGACTCGCATAATGAATATGCCCGTCAGCTGGAGCAGGAAATGCGCGCGGCCGGCATTCGCGCCGAAGCCGATTTAGGCCAGGATCGCATGAATGCCAAGATCCGCTCAGCGCAACTGCTCAAAATCCCCTACATGGCCGTGGTTGGTGATCAGGAAGTCAGCACGCGCACGATTGCCCTGCGCCGCCGGGATGGCAGCCGGCAGAATGATGTGCCGGTAGAAGCCTTCATTGAACAGGTCAAGGAGCGCATCCGCACCCGCTCGGCAGAATTATGACGCATTCTGGCGAAATTGAAAGGTCAAATTGGTTGACATGTACTTCAACCTGTGTTAATATCTGCCCTAGAACAATTGAATAAGCCCCCAAAAGGCGCTCTTATCCAGAGAGGTGGAGGGACCGGCCCTGCGAAACCTCGACAACCTGAAAACCTGCTGTTTGGAAATGGGTTTTCAAGGTGCCAAGTCCGGCAGAAAGAATTCTGGAAGATGAGAGGGCACTTCTTTTAGAAATAGAAAGTTGCCCCTTGAGGCCAGAAGGGGCAACTTTATTTTACAGGAGGAAGCAATCAGAATGAACACCACTTTTATGAACTCGCCGCGTTACCTGTTTACCTCTGAATCCGTAACAGAGGGACATCCGGACAAATTGTGCGATCAGGTCAGTGATGCGGTTTTGGATGCCTGCCTGGAGCAGGACCCTTACTCGCGTGTGGCCTGTGAAGCGGCGACCAAAACCGGCTTTGTGCTGGTGTTTGGTGAAATTACCACCCGCGCACAGATTAATTTCGATGAATTGGTGCGCCGTGTGGTGAAAGAAATCGGTTACGACCACAGCGACAAAGGCTTTGACGGCAATACCTGTGCAGTCCAGGTTGCCATTTCAAAGCAGTCCGGTGATATTGCCATGGGGGTGGATAAAGCCCTGGAAGCCAAAACCGGCACGATGTCGGAAAAAGAAATCGAATCGGTGGGAGCCGGCGATCAGGGCATGATGTTTGGTTATGCCTGCAACGAAACCCCCACCCTGATGCCGATGCCGATTTATCTGGCACACAAACTGACCCGCCGGCTGGCAGAAGTGCGTAAAAATGGCACACTGCCATGGCTGCGCCCGGATGGCAAATCTCAGGTTACCATTGAATACCGCTTTGGCCGTCCTTACCGCGTGGATACGGTGCTGATCAGCACCCAGCACGCACCAGAAATCTCGCAGGAAGAAATTTATCAGGCAATTACCCAACATGTCATTTACCCGGTGCTGCCGCCGGAAATGGTGGATGATCAATTGAAAATTTACGTCAACCCCACCGGTCGTTTTGTGATCGGCGGCCCGATGGGCGATTCGGGTTTGACCGGCCGTAAGATCATTGTGGATACCTACGGCGGCATGGGGCGGCACGGCGGCGGTGCCTTTTCCGGTAAAGATCCGACCAAGGTGGATCGTTCGGCAGCCTATGCGGCCCGCTGGGTTGCCAAGAACATTGTCGCTGCCGGGCTGGCCGAACGGGTTGAAATTCAGGTTGCCTATGCAATTGGGGTTGCCCGTCCGTTAAGCATTAATGTGGAAACCTTTGGCACCGGAACAATTCCGGATGAGGAAATTGCACAACTGATCAGCGAACATTTTGATTTGCGCCCCGGCGCAATTTTGCGTGATCTTGACCTGCGCCGCCCGATTTACCGTCAGCTGGCTGCCTATGGTCACTTTGGACGGGATGATCTAGACCTGACCTGGGAGCGTACCAACAAGGTGGAAGAATTAAAGCAGGCCGTGGCCGCCAAACTGGCAACTGCGGCGGATTAGGTACCGGATCCGGTTGAATTGGAGGACACCCGTCAGAGATGGCGGGTGTTTTTATTTTTCGGCCGGCGGGGCAGTTTGGCCGTAATCCAGCACCTCGCGCACCTGCGAATTGGGCAAAGCGGGCGAGATGATGCCTTTCTCTTCGAGGGCATCAATCAGGCGGGCGGCGCGGGTGTAACCGACTCGCAGGCGGCGCTGCAGCATGGTAATCGAAGCGCGTCCTTCCCGGCGTACCAGTTCTATGGCTTCTTTCAGCAATGGGTCACCGCCGCTGTCCTCGTCATCCCACAGCGGAGTTTGTTTGAGCGGAATGCCGGCGGGCAACAAATCTGCAGTGGCGGGGGTTGTGCTTTCGCCGCCGCTTTTCTCCCGAACCAGCGCTGCCTGTGAGCGCCAGTAATCCACCAGCCGTTGAATCTCCACATCTGAAACAAACACACCCTGTAAACGAACCGGAGCGGCGGCATCCGGGGCTTGAAAGAGCATATCACCGCGCCCCAGCAGCCGTTCGGCACCGGGCTGGTCGAGGATGACCCGGCTGTCCACCGAGGATGCCACCGCAAAGGCGATGCGCGCCGGGAAGTTGGCTTTGATTAAACCGGTCACCACATCCACCGAGGGACGCTGAGTGGCAAGAATCAGATGAATGCCGGTAGCCCGCGCCAGCTGCGCCAGGCGGGTGATGGCACGTTCGGTTTCATCGGGAGCGAGCATCATCAGGTCAGCCAGTTCGTCAATCACCGCCACCAGGTAGGGCAGCCGTTCGGTGGGGTGGCGGGCGTTGAAGTCCTGAATATTGCGGGCGCCGCTTTGTGAGAATTTGTGATAACGGGCATCCATCTCTCGCTGCAGCCACTGCAGTGCGCCAATCACCCGTTCGGTATCCACCACGACGGGCGCAAGCAGGTGTGGAATGCCGTTGTAGCCGGTCAGTTCCACCCGTTTGGGGTCAACCAGAATCAGGCGCATATCGGCAGGGGTATTATTCAGCAGCAGGCAGGTGAGAATGGAATTGACACACACCGATTTGCCGGAGCCGGTTGTTCCGGCAATCAGCAGGTGCGGCATCGCGGCCAGATCCACCGCTACCGGCTTTCCGGCGACATCCTTGCCGAGCGCAAAACGCAGCACCGAACGAATGCGTTTGAACGCCTCGCTTTCAAGGACTTCGCGCATCGAAACCCGGCTGATTTCGGTATTGGGCACTTCAATGCCCACGTAAGCCCGTCCGGGCACGGGCGCCTGAATGCGGATGCGGGGTGCCGCCAACGCCAGCGCCAGGTCGTCGGCCAGTGAGGCGATCTTGGATACCCGCACGCGAGTTCTGCCGGAGCGGGTTTCGATAAAATCCGGCTCAACGCCAAAGCGGGTCACCGTCGGCCCGCGCGAAATATCTACCACGTGGGCGGGTGCGCCAAAGGATGCCAGCGTTTCTTCGATCAATTTGGCGCGTTCCTGTTCCAGATTGGTCTGCTGGGCGGCAGGTGTGGCCGGGTCGAGAATCGAGTCAACCGCCGGCAATTCCCAAATAAATGTGGCAGCGCTGGCGGATGTTTGGTGGGAGGGAGAGGTGACAACATTGTCGGCATGCCCGGCCGGCTGGGGTTGCGGTGCAGGCGGGGCGGGTTGCGAGGTTGCTGTCGAGGAGGCGGCTCTTTCCCGCCGCGTCGGGGTTGAACGCTGGGGCGCTGCCGGCGGCAGGGGTTGAAATTCGGGTGGGAGTTCTTCGGATTCGCTTTCTTGCATGGAGTCGCGCCGGCGGCTGGCAACCGCCTGACGGATCCGTTGTTGCATGCCGCTGAATAGCGGCGAAATGCGCCGCATCAATTCCGGGATGGAAAGATCAAAGGTGAAAACCAGTGCAATCATCAGCCATGCCAGCAGAACGATGAGCGCCCCTGCAACCCCCACGCTGGAAGTGAGCAATCGTAATAAAAAACCGCCAAGGATACCTCCGCCTTTGCCCAATTCTGCCAGCTCCATCCCGCCGCCGGCAAAAAGGTGCATCCATGAGAGGAGGTTGAGGTAAAGCAGCAAACTACCGGTCAATCGTTCAGCCGAAAGGCGCGGCAGTCGTTCAAAACTGCGGAAAACCAGCCATAGTCCAACGGCAATGAACAAGAGAGGCAGAAGATAGGCGCCCCAGCCGGTGATGCGTGAAAGGAAGGAGATCCACGCGCCGGTAATCGTTGAGCGCTGCGAAGAGAGCAGACTGAGCAGGGTCAGCAAGCCAACAAAAGCCAGAAACACCCCCAGCAAATCTAATTTTCGATCCAGCGAAAGAGAAGGAAGGGATAATCCGCCGGAGCTGCCGCTGCTCCTCACGGAGCGTGAGCGGCTGGCTGACGGTGAGTTTCGCTCCGGCTTACGTTTGATTGGACGCTCTGCCGTTTTGCTGCGCCCGCGCGCAGGAGATTGGGGGGCGGTTTTTCGGCTCTTGGAAGGATGTCTTGCCAATTCAAGCCACTCCATTCGGAAAAGGTGTTCTATATCCATTATAGCCGGAATCGCTCAAAATGCTGGCAGATGAGGGCGACAATTGACCCGAATCATCTCGCCCGTTGTGGGCATTGAAGATGCCTGAAAGCACTTGAATTGTTAGCAAAATATTCAAAGTCTGTAAGAGTTCCATTAGAGGTCTTACAAATCACTTGACTTGTGGTATTCGGAAAGAATAAAATGAAAGCATGGAATATAAGGACTATTACAAAATTCTGGGTGTTTCAAAAACAGCCAGCGAAGAAGAAATCAAAAAAGCCTACCGCAAACTGGCCATGAAGTTTCACCCGGACCGCAACCCCGGTGACAAGAGCGCGGAAGAAAAGTTCAAAGAGATTAATGAGGCCTATGAAGTTCTTGGCGACCCGCAGAAACGCGCTCGATATGACCAGCTGGGTGAATCCTACCGACAGTGGCAGCAAATGGGTGGGCAGCCGGGTTCGTTCAACTGGGAGCAGTGGTTCACCGGAGCTCCGGGCGGGGGGAGAACGGTGCAGGTGGACATGGAAGACCTGTTTGGCGGGATGGGAGGATTTTCCGATTTCTTCAGCGCAATTTTTGGCGGGATGGGCGGAGAAACGGTGCGCCGCACCACGACCAGTCGCCGCACCCGTCAGCCCCAGGCCTTTGAATATCCGGTGCAAATCAGTCTGGAAGAGGCTTACCGCGGCACCACCCGTCAAATTCAGGTGGACAACCGCCGAATCGAGGGCAAAATTCCGCCGGGCGCTCAAACCGGCACCAAAGTGCGCCTGCCGGGCGGCGGTCCAATCGGTGCAGATGGACAGAAAAGCGACCTGTATCTGGTGATTGAAGTACTGCCTGACTCGCGTTTTGAACGCAAAGGCAATGACCTTTACACCGAGGTGGCGGTAGCTTTGTACACGGCTGTGCTGGGCGGTCAGGTGCGGGTGACAACCTTGAGCGGAGAGGTCATGTTGACCATTCCGCCCGGTACCCAACCGGGACAGAAAATCCGGCTGGCAGGCAGGGGCATGCCCGTCTTACGCAATCCGCAAACTTTTGGGGATTTGTACGTCACGGTCAAGGTGCAGCTGCCGCGGCAGTTGACCGAGGAGCAGCGCCGCTTGTTTGAGCAATTACGCGCTTTGGAAAGACAAAAGTCGGCTGCCCGCGCCTGAACAGCAAACAGGCGGGAAGTGAATCGCGCAGGCAAAGTCCTGCCGGTGCAAGCACAGCCCGCCCAGTATCACCGAAGACTTAACAGGTAATCGAGAGGTACAATATGAACAAAAAAACCATTTTACTCGCTTCGCTGATCATTCTCCTCACCACGGCTGCTTGCGGGTTTACGTTTCAGATTCCACGCTTTTTCGGTGAAGAATCCCCTGCACCGACAGTAGAAGTTCAAAGAGCAACTTTGCCGGTCAGCTCGCAAATTACCCTGCCGGCGGTTCCGACCCTGAGTGCGCCTCCGGATATTTCAGCTTTGAGTTATGCGGAGCGGGATGCTGTGTTGACCTCGCTCTATGAGCGGGTTTCTCCGGGGGTGGTTTCTCTGTTGGTGGAAAATGGACAGGGCGGCAGCACCGGCTCCGGTTTTGTGATTGACCGACAGGGACACATTGTGACCAATTACCATGTCGTTGAAGGCGCAACCGATGTGGAGGTGGATTTCCTCTTTGGGTTGAAAGTGCGCGGCAAGGTCATCGGTACGGATCTGGATTCAGATCTGGCTGTGGTCAAAGTGGATGTGCCGGAAGATGTGCTTGTCCCGCTCCCATTGGGAGATTCGGACCAGCTCAAAGTTGGGCAAACCGTGGTTGCAATTGGCAATCCCTTCCAGCTCAACGGCACCATGACGCTGGGGATTGTTTCGGCAAAGGGAAGGACGCTGGAATCGTTACGCCAGGCCGAGAGCGGCTCTTTCTTCACCGCCGGCGATATTATTCAGACGGATGCAGCCATTAACCCCGGTAATTCCGGTGGACCGCTGCTTAATTTAAACGGTGAAGTAATTGGCGTCAACCGTGCCATCCGCACCACTGGCACCACCATTACCGGTGATCCAGTCAACAGCGGCATCGGTTTTTCGATTTCCAGCAACATCGTACGGCGGGTTGTACCGGAATTGATTGCCACCGGCAAGTACGATTACCCCTATCTGGGAATCAGCAGCCGCAGCAACTTAACCCTGCGAATGATTGAAGAATTGGGTCTGCCGCGTCAAACCGGCGCTTATATTACTGCGGTTACGCCGGGCAGCCCGGCAGACCGGGCCGGCTTGCGCGGCGGCAGCCGGCCGACCAGTTTCACCGGCTTGCCGGCAGGAGGCGATTTGCTCGTGGCTATTGATGGCCAACCGGTAATGACCTTTGACGACTTGCTCAGTTATCTGATTAAGAACAAACAACCCGGCGACAAAGTCACCCTGACGATTGTTCGCGACGGGCAGGAAAAGGAGGTGGATTTAACGCTCGGAAAACGTCCATGAAGTGAACCGGAAGCAGGTTAATGGAATACTCAATCCCACAACTAAAAAGGAGGTTGCCATGTTGGCTGAACGTGAGCTGCGGGAGTTGCTGCAATTCGTATCGCCGGATCCCGTTTTGAGTGTTTATCTCAACACCGATCCATCGGCTGGCAATTCAGATGCTTACCGGCTGCGATTGCGCAATTTGTTGAAGGGGGTCAACTTGCCGGATGATGTTGCAGCCATTGAAAATTATTTTCAGTGGGAATATGATTGGAGCGGCAAGGGGGTGGTGGTATTCTCGTGCGCTCCACAAAAATTCTTCCGGGTTTATCCGTTGGCCATTCCTGTGCCGGATGTGGTGCACGTCAGCGACCGCCCCAGTGTGCGCGTGCTGGCTGACCTGCTGGACAGCTACGGCGGGTACGGCGTCGTTCTGGTGGACAAGCAAGGCGCCCGCCTGTTTTTCTTCCATCTGGGTGAATTGCGTGAGCAGGAAGGTGTGGTGGGTGAGGCGGTCAAGCGCGTCAAACGCGGCGGCGCTTCTACCGTGCCCGGTGCGCTGGGTGGTATTGCCGGACGAACCCGCCACATGGAAGAAGTGGTCGAACGTAATATGAAAGATTCGGTGGAATTTGCGGTGCAATTCTTTGAGGCTAACCGCGTTCGGCGCATTTTATTGGGCGGCTCGGATGAAAATGTGGCCCAATTCCGCAGTTTGCTGCCTAAAGCCTGGCAAAGTCTGGTTGTGGGACATTTTCCCATGAATATGAACGCCGGTCATGCCGAAGTGCTTTCAAAGGCCATGGAAATTGGACAAAAGGCAGAACAACGGCGTGAGGAACTGCTGATTGAGGATCTGATCACCCGCGCTGCCAAGAACAGCGGAGCGGTAACCGGTTTAGAGGCAACCCTGGAAGCCGTCAGCGGTGATCGAGTCAGCACGCTGGTTGTGGCCCAGGGTTATCAGCAGCCGGCTTACCGCTGTACCCATTGCGGCTACCTGACAGCGAAAATCGTCACTACCTGCCCGGTGTGCGGCGGTGAGGTGCGCGAAATTCCGGATGCGGTAGATTTTGCCATCAGCCGCACGATGCGCGCCGGCGGTGATGTGGAGGTCATTCACGCCAGCGACCAGTTGATCAAGGCTGGACAGATTGGGGCATTTCTGCGTTACTGACCGGCTTGCGCCTTGATACGGGCTAAAAACTTATGCCTCCCCCAAAAATTGCGCAGGCAATATTGGGGGAGGCGCAGGAGGAGGCAAATTATCAGCGCTGGCAAGCCTTGCTTCGCTCAGAATGACGAAAACATTTCTTTTTGTGCGAGCGTCAGCGGGCGCGGCAGTCTTATGGTTTTTCCAGTCTTGAAAGATTTTCCGCCAGTATTCTCAATTCTTCCAGACTTTTTTCGGGATCACTGGTCATGCTTGAACGCACCGCAGCCAGTCGTTCGGTCAGGGCGGTTTCGATGTCTTTATCCCCAATCATGGGAATCAATTTTTTGAGGTTGGTATTGGCGGAGCTCAATTCCTGCCGGGCAGTCAGCAGGTCTTTGGTTACCAGCGCCAGGCGGGCGTAGGTCACATTATGTTGCAGCGCGGTCAATGCAGCGGAATACTGGAGGACTTTTAATTCGCCGGCAGTCTGCTCCAGTTCGTCTTGGGTTGTCTGCAATTGCTTACGAGCCTGATCCAGGTCGGCTTCTAACGTGGCGATTTGCTCATTCAGGAGCAAAACCTGTTGACTGGCTTCTATCCGCGCCTGTTCTGCAGGCAGATAGAGCAGGAAGTACGCCAGCCCAAAACCGACGAGCAGGGATACCAGCACAATTGCCAACCAGATCAGGCTCTTGCGCAGCCAGGCCGGGGTCGGTTTTTTATCGGTAGAAAGGGCTGCTTCTTCTTCGACTGCTTCCGGTTGGGGTTGAGTTTCTTCTCGCAGAGTTTCACCGCTTGGGGTGGATTCTTCTGCTTGGTTGGGCGGTGTTACCTCAGGGACGGGTATTTTTTCGTTTTCCATGAAAGGTTGCTCCGTTCAATTAGGGTGTTGGGGAAGGGGTGGGGGTCAAGGCCAGGGTACCGGCAGGGGTTGGGGTGCTGGTCAAAACACCCGTAGAAGTGATTTGCGGGGTTTCCTCAACGGCCAGCGGTGCAATCCGTGTTTCTTCTACCATGGGCGGCAGCAGAATCAGGTTTTCCGCTGTCTGTAAATCACTGGCTGCCATGACCGGACGGTCGGGCAGGTTTACCAGTGCCGAATCCAGTCTGCCAAGCCATGCAGCCAGTTCTGCTTTCTGTTCTTCGCTGGCGGTTTGTTGCAATTCGATCAGCAAAATCCGGGCTGCACGAATTTCATCGCGCGCCAGCCCTAAATTGGCCTGACCGAGATACACGCGCGCCCGCTGAATGAGCAGAGCGGATTTCAGGACGGTTAACTGATATTCCAATCCGGCCAGCAGTTCTCCGCTGGCAATGGTTTTCTGATTTTCTTCTGCCAGTTGAAGCGCATCCTGGCCAATTTTTTGGACTTGAGCCAGTTTTTTCTCCAGTTCATCCAACCGTTTGAGCTGCAGGGGGTAAGCCTGCTGGGTGGACTGCACCATTTCCTGATCGCGTTTCAAAGCGGCAAATTCATCCTGAAGCACGATCATCTCGTTGCCTAATTGCGTAACCTGCTGTTGGAGTTTTTCCATGCGCTGGCTGAGCTGATCCATTTGAGCGGCCTGCTGGGTTTCCAGCAGGCTCAACCGGGCGGCATTCTCCCGGGCCGGCAGGATTGCCTGCTGATAAATCAGGACGAAACCCATATACAAAAGTCCGGCCAGGATAACGCCTGCCAAAATCACGATAATCAACCGCAGCAAAGCCCGAAAAAATGCACCCACAGCTATCGAAAATCGTTCACCGACAGAAAGCGGGGGTTGTGAGTTACTCATGGGATTCTCCTGTCTAAGGGGTTTCGCCCACGTTCAACAAACGACGCAAGCCATCTAAAAAGTTCTGGAACACATTGCTGCGCTTCTGCAGTTCTTCAATTTGGGTCTGAAATACCGCGGTTTGCTGCTGAAGGTCATCCAGTTCACTTTGGGCAGATTTCAATTCCTCACTCAGGGATTGCTGTCCTCTTTCGAGTGTGGTCACCCGTCCGCCGAGCGCTTCAATGGTTTGCACGCGGCTGCGTAAGTTGTCCACATCTCCTTCCAGCAGGCGGACGCGATTATTAAGCGCATCCAGCCGCGCGGAAAGCGCCTGTGCTTCTGCGGCAGGTGCATACGTCAGGGTCTGATTAATCAGCGCCAGCGTGCCCAGGGTGAAGATGAGCGAGAGGATCAGGGTGATCACAGCCACCCCTACCCCTGTCCACAACAAATCTTCACGCCGCGCCCATTTTTCGCCGCTTTTGAGGGGCTGCCCGGCAGGTGGCGGGGTTGGGGCCGGTTGAGATTCAACGGCTGCAGAGGTTTCAGCAGCAAGCGGGGCGGCCTGCAAGGTTTGAGTGTGAGCCTTACCGTCGTCTTCCGCCATGGCAGATTCGGGTTCGGCTGGGGAACCTTCCGGCAGGATTAACTCAGATTCTTCCTGGTCCTGGGGGGCAGCCGCAGCCGGGATTGACTCGTCAGGGGGTGAAGCGGGTTCTTCTGCCTGGGAGAAATCTGCCAGTTCAATTTTCAAGAAGGGCCTGATCCTTTCCAGCGAGGCCGGCCCAATTCCGCTCACCCGCGTTAAGTCATCCAATGAAGTGAAGGGGCGGGCAGCCACAATCCGTTCGGCCAGCGCCGGGCCAATCCCCGGCACGGAAGCCAACTCCTCAACCGTGGCACGGTTAACTTCAACTGCGCCATTTTCCGTGTTCATATTTCCTCCTTTTCTAAACAACAAGAACTTTCAAGACCGGTTTTACTCGCTTTTGGTTTTACGCGCCGGCAGGGCCGGGCGGGCGGGATAAGGTAAGGGGATGTATTCAACGGATGGACGGCGCTGCTGGGTTTGCGGGTACAGATTCATCAGCTGGTAGATCTCTTCCGGCAGCTCGGTTTTGACGTTCAGGCCTAACTGGCGGGCTTCGTCCACCGTAATCGGGTAATCATGCGTCCACTTGCCGGTTGCCAGTTCCTCTGCCAGAAATTCGGCTTTCTCTACCGGGTAATTTGCCGAGGCGATTCTGCGAATGGTGGCTTTGACCTGCTCAATGGCTTTCCGCGAGATATCCGCCAGAATCAGGGTTTCATCGTCAATCCGATTGCGGTCTTTTTCGGCCACCACTTGCAAAATGGAAGCCGCGGGAAAGTTGCCAATTTGCGGATCCACCGGGCCGAGGACGGCGTTTTCATCCATGAGGATTTCATCGGCCGCCAGCGCAATCATTGTCCCACCGGACATGGCGTAATGCGGCACCATGACCGTTACCTTGCCTTCATGACGGGCAAGCGCATTGGCAATCTGTTCGGCAGCCAGTACCAGGCCGCCGGGGGTGTGGAGGATAATGTCAATCGGCAGTTTTGGATCGGTCAGTTTGATGGCGCGCAGCACCTGTTCCGAATCCTGAATATCAATGTAGCGGGCAACCGGAAAACCCAGAAAACTCATGCTTTCCTGGCGGTGAATGAGGGCGATGACGCGTGAGCCGCGTTTGGTTTCTATCGTTCTCATCAAACGCAGGCGGTCGGCTTCAATGATTTTTTGCCGGAAAAGCGGCACCAGACTGGAAATGATGAGAAAGAGCCAGAGAAGATTGATCAGGTCCATAAGGCCTCCCTTTTGAGTTTCAAAGTTGGGTTACCATGGGTAATATTCGTCGCGGTACCAATAGACTCTGGTACGATTAGAAGCGCTGAATGGCAAGGCGAGCAGCAAGCCGAATAAAAATCCGCCAATGTGCGCCCACCAGGCAATTCCGCCCATGCTCATGCCGGCCGGCAGTGCAATGGATACCAGGCCGGAGAATAACTGGGAAACGAACCAGAATCCAAGATAGATGACGGCCGGGATGTTGACAAACCAGGGCAGGAAAAAGACCGGCACGAACGTGATGACCTGAGCACGCGGGAAAAACAGGAAGTAGGCTCCCAACACCGCTGCAATTGCCCCGGATGCGCCAATCGAGGGAATGTTTGGGGCGCCCAGCAGCAGCTGCAGCATTCCAGCAGCAACGCCGCCGAACACATAAAACACAAGAAAGCGGAAAGATCCCATCCGATCTTCGACATTATCCCCGAAGATGAACAGCGTCCACATATTGCTGAGAAAATGCACCCATCCACCGTGCAGGAACATATGGGTCAGGAGTGGATACCATGTCAGCGGATTTTCTATTTGGATGCGGCTGCCCAGCAGCCCAAAGGTGCGAATGAAACGTTCCAGTTGAAAGGGATTCAGATTCAATTCGATAAAAACAAAAACGAAAGTATTTGCCAGAATGATGAGCCAGGTCATGATGGGGAGCGACCTGGAGCGAATGGTATCTTTGAGTGGAAACATATCTCCTCCGATGTCATCTTTAGTATAGCCTCATTAGAACAGGATTGCAAACCGGAATACTCAAACCGGCATGAGGATTGCAACAGACAAAGCATGATGACTCGACATGACCGGGCAAAAATTGGCTTGTATCCCATTCCTGCACGTGATAGACTTTAAAGTATGGACGGAAAAGTGCTGGTATTCAGCATTCATGAGCCATTCCGAACCCTGCTGTTGAACAGTCTGAAGGGCAGCGGTTTCGGGCAGGTTGCTGCCGCCGGCCAGGTTGAGCAAGTCCGTCAGATGCTTGAGGAAAAGGGGTTTGAGGCGCTGGTGGTAGATCTGGATGCGGGCGAGGACATTCAACAGGAGTGGCTGCAACTGGTGCAGGAGGTACAGCCCTCCCGCTTGATCATCTTCCCGCCCGATAACGACCGCCTTCATCCAATTGTGGGGCTGCTTCGTCCGGAAACTGTGCTGATCAAGCCGTTTTACCTGCCGGATTTGCTGGCGGCCTTGCAAGGGAATCAGAGCGACTCATCTGCATTCCTCTCGCCTACCTTGTCCGAATCTCCCTCACCTGCACAGCCACAGCAGTTGTTATCGGATTGGTTGAAGGAATCGAATGCGCTGGGGGTGATCATTTTGCGGCAGGCTCAACCGCCTTTGCTGGTGGGAAATCTCGAAAACGAGGACTTGCGGGAAGCCGGGTTGGTTTTAGGGCGGTTCTGGCAAAATGAACGGCGCACAGACCTGGTACGCTACTTCCGTCCGCACATTGCCAATCGGGATGTGCTGCTTTACGCAACCCTGCTTTCGGAAGGTGCGCCCCTGGGGCTGCTGTTTGATGCGCACACCTCCCTGCGGGAAGCGCGCCGTGTGAGTCAGTGGTTTGTTGACCGCTGGAATGACCTGCCGCCAGAATTCTTGAAGAATAACCAGGCGTCCTCTGGAGAACTGGTTTTACCAGCTCTAGATGAGGAAGAACTGGCTCAAGCAGCGGAGGATGGTTCACTTGAGGAGGGTGAACCTCTTACCGAATTTGAGCAGGTCCGACTGGATGATTTGTTGGGTATTCTCCCTCCGCCTGACCCGCTGGAAGATGAAAAAGTGCCCTCTTCGCAAGACTGGCAGCCGGAGAGTGATTTCTTATCTTCGTTTGAAGCAGAAGCGAACGCGCTGTCACCTCAGGCGTCCGTAAAAGCAGAGCCGTCGTTTGCCGAAAGCCCGACAGCCCTGGAAGAGACCCGCCCCAGTCGAAAGACGCAACTACCTCCCCGTGGAGAAGAATTTACCGGCGAGGTACGCCAGTCCTACACTTGCATTTTACTGCCCCGTTCTCCGCAGGCAACTCTGGAAGGGGAAATCGGCGAGGAACTGCGCCGTTGGATGCCGGATTTTTGTGCTACACTGGGGTACACGCTGGAATCGCTGGATGTTGAGCCGCGTTATTGGATGTGGACGGTTAACCTGCCGCCGGCGGTATCTCCCGGGCATGTGGTGCGAATTGTGAGAGATCAAAGCGCCATTCATCTGGCAAAGTGCATTCCCGATCTGGCGGGCAAAGGCAATTTTTGGGCTTCTGCTCATCTGATCCTGCGCAGCCGAAATGCCCCGGAAACCTGGCTGATTGAGGACTTTATCATCCGCACCCGCCGCCGACAGGGATTTCTCTCCGCATGAATGGTTGCTTGTTTGCTTAAATCATCTTTCAGGTGAAACCCGATGCCGCCCATTCTTTATTTGATTGATGGACATGCTTTAGCCTACCGCACCTACTTTGCAATTACCCTTTCAGGTCAACAATTGACCACCAGCAGCGGCGAACCGACGGCCGGAATTTATGGTTTTGCCAGTGTTTTGCTGCGTTTGCTGGAACAGGAAAATCCCGAATATCTGGCGGTTGCCTTCGATACCGGAGCCACCTTCCGAAACGACCTCTATGCCGAATACAAAGCCACCCGCGCAAAAATGCCGGACGATTTGCGCCCGCAAATTGAGCGGATTCGCGAAATGGTGGATGTGTTTGGCTTTCCCCGCCTCGAGGCTGAGGGTTATGAGGCGGATGATGTTTTGGGCAGTATTGCCCGTCAGGCGGCGGAAAACGGTCTGGGGGTCAAAATTATCACCGGTGATCGGGATTTGCTGCAACTGGTCAATGATCGGGTCATCGTCAATCTGGCCGGCAGCAAACTTTCTGAGGCCCGCGATTTCGGTGTGAAAGAAGTCATCGAAACGCTGGGCATACGCCCGGAACAGGTGGTGGATTACAAAGCGCTGGTGGGGGATAAGTCGGATAACATCCCCGGGGTTGGCGGAATTGGAGAAAAAACCGCGATCACCCTGTTGCAGCAGTACGCCAATCTCGATGACATTTACGCCCATCTGGATCAGATTCCCACCCGGGTGCGAACGTTACTGGAAAAAGACCGTGATAAAGCTTACCTGAGCCGGCAACTGGCAACCATTCGTACCGACCTGCCGGTAATGCTCTCTCTGGAAAAGGCACGCACAGGCCAGATCAATGTGGCTGGGGTGGAAGGGTTCTTCCAGCAGTTGGAGTTTCGTTCTCTGCTGCCGCGCCTTAAAAAACTGGAAAGCCGGGTTGTTCCTGCCCCCTCAGCCGGGCAGCAGTTATTGCTGTTTGGTGAACCGCTGGTCAGGATTGGAGAACCTCCGCCGCAGGATGGTGCGTGGATTACCGTTCAAACCCGCGAAGCGCTGGCAGAACTTTGCCGAAAACTTGAAAACGTGCCTGTCCTTTCGCTGGATACCGAAACTACCTCCACCGACCCGATGCGGGCAGAACTGGTTGGCCTTTCACTGGCCTTTGAAGCCGGACAGGGTTACTACCTGCCGGTGGGGCATCGTACCGGCGAGGAGCAGCTGCCCGCCGAAGAGGTTTTGAAGGCGTTACATCCGGTGTTGACCTCTTCGCAGGTTGCCAAAATCGGTCACAACCTGAAATACGATGCACTGGTGCTGGAGAATCAGGGGGTTTCGGTTGCGCCGCTGACTTTTGACACGATGATTGCTGCCTGGCTGGTGCAACCGGATAGTTACAATTTGGGGCTGAAAGAACTGGCTGAAACCTATCTTGGTGTGCAAATGACCCACATCGAAGAACTGATCGGCAAGGGAAAAAATCAGTTGACGATGGATCGTGTACCGGTTTCATCGGTTGCAGCCTACGCTGCCGCTGATGCGGAAATCTGCCTGCGGTTGATGCCTTTACTGCGCGAACGGCTCGAACAGGTCAATGCCGTCCGTTTATTCGAGGAAATTGAAATGCCGCTTGTGCCGGTGCTGGGGATGATGGAGCGCAATGGGGTCATGCTGGATGTGCCATTCCTGCAACAAATGTCGCATGAGTTGACCAGCCGTTTGTTTCAAATTGAGAAGGATATTTTCCAGGTGGTGGGGTATTCATTCAACCTCAATTCCACCCAGCAGCTTTCCAAAGTGTTGTTTGAAACCCTCAAACTGGAACCGCCGGATCGGCGCAAGAAGACCACCTCCGGACATTTTTCGACTTCTGCCGGTGTGCTGGAAGAACTGCGCGATCAGCATCCGGTAGTGGAAAAAATTCTGGAATACCGCGAGCTGTCCAAGCTCAAATCCACTTATGTGGATGCCCTGCCGCAGCAAATTAATCCCCGAACCGGGCGGGTGCACACTTCTTACAATCAAACCGGCTCGGTTACCGGGCGATTGGCCTCTTCTGACCCGAATTTGCAAAATATTCCCACCCGTACCGAAACCGGGCGGCTGGTACGCAATGCTTTCATCGCAGCGCCGGGCTACCGCTTGCTGTCTGTGGACTATTCGCAGATTGAATTGAGAATTGTGGCCCACATGGCACAGGATGAAGCCATGCTGGCGGCTTTTCGCGCCGGGTTGGATATTCACGCGGCTACGGCGGCGGCTATTTATGGGGTTGAACTTGAACAGGTCACCAAAGAGCAGCGCCGTCACGCCAAGGCAATTAACTTTGGTTTGATTTATGGCATGAGTGCTTTTGGGCTGCATCGTTCCACCGGCCTCACTCTGGCAGAAGCGGAAAACTTTGTCAAAGCTTACTTTCAGCAATTCCCCGGCGTAAAAGCCTTTTTGGACGGTCTGCGCCGTCAGGCAGCCCGTCAGGGATATGTGGAAACTCTGTTGGGAAGGCGGCGTTATTTTCCCAACCTGAAGAGCAATGCCAATCCGGCCCTGCGGGCGCGGGAGGAGCGGGAGGCGATCAACGCGCCGGTTCAGGGAACGGCTGCCGACATCATGAAGCTGGCAATGGTACGCCTGCCGCCGGCCTTGAAAGAAGCGGGTCTAGGAGCGCGCATGTTACTGCAGGTACACGATGAACTGGTGCTGGAAGTGCCGGAAAACGAACGGGATGAGACCGTGCAGGTGGTACGCGGAATAATGGAAAATGCCTACCCTCTCTCCATCCCGCTGGTGACCGAAGCCCGCTGGGGGCATAACTGGGGTTCACTGGAGGTGTTGCCGTGAGGTTGACGCCCGGCAAGTCACCTTGCGGAATTGTTATCCGAATTTCTTTGCGTTTTGGCTGTCAATCGGTTAAAGTAATTGAGAAATAAACCATCGAAGGAATAAATCGGAGGAACATGGCTGGCGACCAGAAACGATTTGATGAAGCCATGAACAAGGGGCATTCGGCGGCCTGGGATCAGGAATGGGAGCAGGCAGCCCGCTATTATCGAGCGGCTCTGGAGGAGTATCCGGATCATCCTGCCGCGCTGAGCAATTTAGGGTTGGCGTTGTTTGAATTGCAGGATTTTGACGAAGCCCTTCAAGTCTATAAACGGGTTGCGCTGATTAACCCCGAAGATCCAATTCCGGCTGAAAAGATGGCGCGGATTTTCGAACGGCAGGGGAGATTGAATGAGGCTATCCGTGCCGGCATGCAGGCTGCTGAACTTCACCTCAAAGCCAGGGATGTGGAAAAATCCATAGAAGGCTGGCAAAGGGTGCTCAGCCTCAACCCCGAAATTTTTACGGCCCATTCGCGGCTGGCGTTGATTTACGAGCGCTTAGGCAAGAAAGCTGAGGCTGTTTCAGAACTGATAGCCTGTGCAAGTCTGATGCAACATGCGGGGGACATTCAAAAAGCCCAACAAATTGTGTTGTATGCCCTGAAATTGATCCCCGGCAGCGCCGAAGCAACGCAGGCATTCCAGATGCTGAAAACCGGTCAGCCGATGCCCAAACCGCTGCGCCCCCGCGGCGGGACAGGACCGATGCGGATGGCAGAGGTCAAACAACTGGAAGCCCCTCAACAAACCAATCAACCCCCTTCGATGGATCCAATTGCCGAAACCCGCCAGCGGGCGTTAATTCAACTGGCAGAATTGCTGTTTGATACCCCGGAGGAATTTTCCGGCGCGGAGACTTCCTCTTCACGGCGTGGAATCAACGCCTTGATGCGTGGAACGGGGGAATTGGTGCTGGATCCGTCCACCCGCACCCGTGTTTTGCTGCACATCGGACAGGCAATTGAATCGCAAACGATGGGACAGGAAAAACAGGCAGCGGAAGAACTGGAACGCGCCTATGACTTGGGCTTTTCTCATCCAGCCCTGTATTTTGATTTGGGGATGCTGCTGGCAGAAAAACAGCCTCAAAAAGCCTTGCCCATTTTGCTCAAGGCGGTCAAACATCCCGAATTTTCGCTGGCTTCCTACCTGCTGTTAGCCAAAATTTACTACCGTACCGATAATTACAAAGAAGCTGCCACGGCGTATCTTCAGGCGTTGCGTCTGGCGGATGCTGAAACGGTTGCGCTGGAGCAGCGGGAAGAACTGCGCCAGATTTACGAGCCGATCATTGAGGCACAGGCTCAGATGAGTGATATCCAGAGCTTAAAAACCCTGTGCGATACGATTGCCGATCAACTTTTGCGCGCCGACTGGCGCGAATTTCTGGCAAAGGTGCGCGAACAGCTACCTCCGTCTTCGCCTCAGTCACCCCCTTCTCCACTGGCCAGTCTGCTGTTGGAATCGCGCAGTTCAGAGGTAATCGAAGCCATCGGAAGAATTCGGGATTTTATGCAGCAGGGCAAGTATCGTACCGCCCTGGAAGAAGCGCATTACGCCATAGATTTTGCGCCTACCTACCTGCCGCTGCACGTTCAGATTGCTGAATTGCTGGTGGCCAGCGGTCAGATTCAGGAAGCCATTGCCAAGTATCAACTGGTAGCCGATCTCTACAACGTGCGCGGGGAGGCCGGTCAGGCCATTCAGATTTTGGAGAGAATCATTCAACTTTCTCCAGCGGATATTAACACCCGAAAAAAGCTGCTGCGCATGCTCACCGAACAGGGACGGATAGATGATGCGCTCAAGCAGTATTTAGAGATCGCTGATTTTTACAATCAGCTGGCTGATCTGGATACCGCCCGTCAGACTTATCTGGATGCATTGAAGCTGGCACAGCAATCCCGCCGCAGCCGGCAGTGGGCTTACCAGCTGCTTGGCTATCTGGCGGAGATTGACATGCAGCGTCTGGAATGGCGTCAGGCACTCCGTTTTTATGAACAAATGCGTTCCCTCCAGCCCAATGACCCAACCCTGAGAACCCGTATTGTGGTTTTGAATTTTCAGGTTGGTCAGGACAAGGCGGCTTACCTCGAAGTGGATAATTTCATCAGTATTCTTGAAGGGCTGCACCAGCACGAAGCGGCCATTCAATTCGTCAAAGGAATTTTGTTTGAACAGCCGGAGAAGTTTGAATTACACCGCCGGCTGGCGGATTTATACAAACGCTCTCAGCAAATTGCTGAGGCCATTTCTGAACTGGATACGCTGGCGGAACATTATGCTGAATCAGGCAATTACGAAGCTTCCATTCTTACCGTTCAGGAAATCATCCACCTGAATCCGCCAAACCGGCAGGCTTATGAGGCTGTGCTGGAAAGATTGCGCAGGGCAGGAGGATAACGGCGGGCTAGCTCATCCGTTTACCGAGCGAGGCGGCATAAGCCACAAAGATGGCTTCGCCATCCAGCCCCAGCGCCGCATTGACCGCATCATCATCATAAGCGGCAATCGCACACACACCGCAGCCCAAACCTTCGGCCACCAGATACAGATTCTGACAGATGTGACCGGCGTCCAGCAGCAGGTAACGGTATCCGCGTTCCGGATAGCGCCACTGCATGCGTTCCACGACTGCTGCCCAGAAGAAGGTAACCGCGCTGGTTGCTACCTGACGCTGGTTGAAACAGGCCTGAGTCAGCTGTTCGTTGACATCCCCTTCAAAGTTCAAGCCCAGCAGGGCGTGTTCCAGCGCGATGTATCGGTAAATTCCCGGCTGCAGATCTTCCACGCGGTTGACCAGCAGGTAGGTTTCAAAAGCATGACGTGCGCCGGCAGACGGCACGGTTCGCAAGGTCACCGGCCGGTTGGTGACTTCTTTGACACCCTGGGTGAACCACAACAGAGCTGAAAGCTCGTTCAGTGTCAGAGATTGGCTGCTGTAACGACGCAGGGTTGTTCTTTTGGCCATTACATCCCAAAGCGAAGCGGAAGGGAGAGAAAGCCGGTCTGGGTTTATCAATGGAATCAACCTGGCAGTGGGGTCGTAGGGCAGTTCGAGTGGCGGCTGCGGTTCGCCCCGACTTTGTGGGGATTGAGGCACAAAGGCCGGTTTGGTGTTCTGCCAGAAAGTTTTACCGATCGATTCAGTCATGGGTTTCCTCCTTGTCAAATGGGGTTTGGGGGTCATTTCTAACCGGTTCTGGTTTCAAAAATCTGACGGGCGCGTCGGATTAAGCTGCCCCACATAAAAAACAACTCGGGGGTGCGCTGAATCCACAGCATGGCAGCATAAACCACGCCGCCAATTCCAACCGAGCTGAGGACGATCAGGCTGTCTCCCAGCGGCGGGTGAAATTTTAACCAGAGTGTTACCAGCAGCATCATTGCCAGGCCGCCCAACACAGCAATCTTTGTCCCAGCCAGCAATTTGCTGCCCTGTAACCCTCCAAGGCGGCGTTGCAGCAAAAACAACAACAAACTACATTCCAAAAAGGTAGCCAGTGAATTGGCCAACGCCAGCCCACCATGCGGCATCCATCCAAAGCGCTCAAACCATGCTGGAAAGGTCAGGCTGAACACGATATTGAGCGTCATTGCCCCGGCAGTTACACTGACCGGGGTGCGGGTATCATGCAGGGCGTAAAAAGCGCGCACGATGATTTCCAGAAGTGAATGGAATACCAGTCCCAATGCGTACCAAAGCAGCGCCCAGGCGACCATTTCAGTTGAACGCGGGGTAAATTCACCCCCTTCATACAACCAGCGCACCAACGGGATGCGCACGGTAATTAAACCCAATGCGGCTGGCACGGCAAGCAACAACACTCCCCGCAGGCTTTCAGAAAGTGAGGTGCGCATTTCATCCAGTTTTCCCAGCGCAGCCTGCGCAGAAAAAGTTGGCATGGCGGCAATTGCAACCGACTGGGCAATGGCAGCTTGGGGCATGAGCATGAGTGTGAAAGCCAGGGTCAGGGATGAAACGCTGCCCTCCGGCAGGCTGAGCCCGATGATGGTGTTGACGATGAAATTGATTTGCACCACGGCAACCCCTAACACCCGCGGCCCCATCAGGCGGGCCACTTCCCGCACTTCAGCCATGCGGATGCCGAGGGTGGGGATGTAGCGGCCGTTCAACCGCAACAATTGAGGAAGTTGCACACCCAGATGGAGGGCTGAGCCGACCAAAGCGCCAACAGCCAGCCGGTAAATGCCCCATTCCTGAGGCAGAAGCAACACCCCTCCGATTTGACCCAGTGAGTACATGGCCGGGGCAATGGCAGGCAGCCAGAATTTTTGATGAGCATTGAGGATGCCCATCACCAGCCCGCTCAAGCCGAAGAGGATGACGGTGGGCAGCAGCCAGCGCAGTAAAACAATGGTGGTTTGTTCCTGCCCGATGGACAGATCCGGCGCGAGGATGAACAGACCCTGTCGTACCACCTGCGGGGCAAAGAAGAAAACCAGTACTGCAATCAGTGTCAATAAGATGAACAGCAGGTTGGCTACTGCTGAAGCCAGTTTCCAGGCGGTTTGGCGTTGATCGCGGGCCAGCAGGCCGGTAAAAGTGGGGATAAAAGCCGAACCCAAAGCTCCGCTTGCCATCAGGTTAAACAACATTTCAGTCACCCGGTTGGCAGCGTTAAATGAATCCAGGTCAGCGCTGATGCCAAAGGCGCGGTAAACCAGAATGGTGCGCGCCAGCCCCAGCAATTGGGTCAATACAAAGGCTGCCATGACGGTGCCGGCAGCCCGGGCAATTTGTCGAACAGCTGAACGGGGCGGTGCAGGATCGGGGACGGTGGACATCTCTCCAATTATACTTTCAAGCCGGGTTTCGGAAGGATTTAAGCCGGTTTGGGAGGGTTTGGGATATAATTTCGAACAACATCTGCAATCCTCAAGGAGCCCGCGTGAAATTTCAAACGATCTGCGTTTTAGGTTTGGGCTATATCGGCTTGCCGACAGCCAGTACATTCGCAACGCATGGATTGAAAGTGGTGGGGGTGGATGTCAATCCCCAGATTGTCAACGGACTGCAAAACGGTCATCTGCATCTTTACGAACCCGGCCTGCGAACGCTGGTGCAGGCGGCGCTGCGTTCCGGTAATTTGATCGTTGCCCAGCAGCCACAACCGGCGGATGCGTTTATTATCGCCGTGCCGACACCATTTTATGAAGACAAGCGGGCAGACATGCGCGCTGTCCAGTCTGCCAGTGAGGCAATTGTCCCGCACCTGCGCAAGGGCAATCTGGTCATCCTTGAGTCAACCTCGCCGCCTTTGACTACGGTTAATCTGGTAGCGCCGATTCTGGAAAAAAGCGGATTGAAACCCGGGGAGGATTTTTATCTTGCTTATTCCCCGGAACGTGTGCTGCCCGGCCAAATCTTACGCGAATTAATCGAAAACGCGCGCATCATCGGCGGCGTTAACCCCGAATCTGCGCAGGCTGGGCGGGATTTGTATTCCATCTTTGTGCGCGGGGAAATTATTCTCACCGATGCCACCACTGCCGAAATGGTCAAACTGATGGAGAATACCTACCGCGATGTCAACATCGCCATAGCCAATGAGTTTTCTCGCCTGGCGGATCGCTTTGGGGTGGACGTATGGGATGCCATTCGGCTGGCCAACCGCCATCCGCGCGTCAACATTCTTTCGCCCGGCCCTGGCGTTGGCGGACATTGCATCAGTGTGGACCCATGGTTTTTGGTGGAGGCTGCCCCGGATTTAACTCCGCTGATTCGAACCGCCCGCAAAGTCAACGACGACCAGCCGCGTTTTGTGGTGCAACTGGCGCAGCAAATTCTGGGCGACCTGAGCGGACGGCGGATTGCTGCGCTGGGACTGGCTTATAAACCCAATGTGGACGATTTGCGCGAGAGTCCGGCGGTTGAGGTGGTGCATTTGCTGCAGTCAGCCGGGGCACAGGTTCGGGCTTTTGAGCCGTACAAAACCGATTATGCTTTCAACGGTGTGGCCAGCACGAACTCTTTACAGACCGCCATAGAAGAGGCTGAGTTGCTGATTTTGCTGGTCGCTCACGACCAGTTCAAAAACCTGAATCCGCAGGAAGTGGCGAGGATGACCGCGGCAAAGATGGTTCTGGATACCGTCAATGGCTGGAAGGCGCAGGAGTGGCAGCAAGCCGGTTTTCGGGTCTTCCGCTTGGGGGTGGGGAAGACCCAATGAGTCGAAAATTGCGGGTTGTTTCCATTTTTGGCACCCGTCCGGAGGCGGTTAAAATGGCGCCGGTGGTTCAGGCGCTGGCAAACGCGCCTGAAATTGAATCACGGGTGATTGTCACCGCTCAGCACCGCCAGATGCTGGATCAGGTGCTGGAATTGTTCGATATTCAACCCGATTACGATCTGAACCTGATGCAGCCAAATCAAACGCTGGCCCAGTTGACCGCCGCCATTTTCACGCACCTGGACGCGGTGCTGCGCGATCTCCAGCCGGACTGGATGCTGGTACAGGGTGATACCACCACTGTGATGGCTGCGGCGCTGCTGGGTTATTATCAACGGATTAAGGTTGGGCATGTCGAAGCCGGTTTGCGTTCCGGCGACCGCTGGCAGCCCTTCCCCGAAGAAGTCAATCGCCGGGTTGCCAGCGTGGTTGCGGATCTGCACCTTGCCCCAACCCGCCACAGCCGTGAAAACCTGCTCAGAGAGGGAGTTGAGGATTGGCGGATTGTGGTTACCGGGAATCCGGTGATTGATGCCCTTAACCAGATTGTGCGGCGTCCAATGCCGGCGGAGGCACGCCAGCTGCTGGAACAATATCAAATTGGTGAGGACGGGAAACAATTGCTGCTGGTGACCGCTCACCGGCGTGAGAACTTTGGCGAGCCGTTGGAGGCAATTTGCCACGCCCTCAAACAACTGGCAATGCGCTACAGCAAGGAAATCCAGATCATTTACCCCGTTCACTTGAACCCAAATGTGCAGGAACCGGTCTACCGCCTGCTCAGCGGTGTTCCGAACATTGCCCTGCTGCCGCCGCTGGAATACCTGACGATGGTGCATCTGCTGCAGGCTGCCCGTCTGGTGCTGACCGATTCCGGAGGCATTCAGGAAGAAGCCACCGGTTTAGGAAAACCCACGCTGGTGCTGCGGAATACAACCGAACGCCCCGAAGGAGTGGAGGCGGGGGTGTTGAAACTGGTCGGCTGGAATCCGGAAAAAATTGTCCGTGAGGCCAGCCAGCTGTTAGAGGATGAAAACGCCTACCGGGCGATGGTCAGCGCCGAAAACCCCTTCGGCGATGGACATGCTGCCGAGCGAATTGTGGCAGCCGTGCAGAATTTTAAAGAGCCGGGAGGCAGATGAGCAGCGGCAGCATCTGTCTGCTCCCCCAGATTCAGGCACTGGCCGGCCCGGCTTCTTTTTCCGCCCGCTTCAAAGCCGGCATGGCTCGCCTGGGGGTTGAGGTTCACCATGACCCGCAGCGCAGCGATACACGGGCAATTTTGATCATTGCGGGCACCCGTCACATTCTACCCATTTTGCAGGCGCGCCGCCGCGGCGTGCGGGTCGTACAGCGCTTGAATGGCATCAACTGGATACACCGCTACCGGAAAACCGGCTGGCGGCATTATTTACGGGCGGAAGCCGGCAATTTGCTGCTGGCCTTTACCCGCCGCTTTCTGGCGGATTTTGTAGTGTATCAGAGCCACTTTGCTCACCGCTGGTGGGAGCAAACATTTGGAAAGACTCCGGTTGAAAATACGGTCATCTGGAACGGGGTGGATTTGGCGGAATTTTCTCCCCACGGGGAGGAAAGTTCACCGACCGATCGGGTCAGAGTGCAGGTGGTGGAAGGCCATCTGAAAGGCGGATTCGAAATCGGACTGGAAATTGCGGCAGGTTTTGGGGCTGCCCTTCAACAAAAGGTCAATTTACCGGTGGAGGTGGTCATCACCGGGGAGGTGAACCAGACCCATGCCAGCCGGTTGGTGCAAACCTACCCGAATTTAAGAATCCGCTTAACGGGGGTTGTTCCACCCGCACAAATTCCGGGCTTGAACCGGCAGGCGCATCTTTTTCTTTCCACCGATCTTCATGCCGCCTGTCCCAATTCGGTGATTGAAGCGCTGGCCTGCGGCACTCCCGTGGCAGCCTTTGCAACCGGCGCGCTTCCCGAACTGGTGGTGGGGGATAGCGGCCGGGTGGTGGAATATGGAAACAACCCATGGCGTGCTGAATTACCGCGTTTTGAGCCGTTGGCGGATGCCGTTTTGGAAATCCTCCGGGAACCCATGCGGTTTCGTTCGATTGCCCGACGGATAGCAGAAGAATATTTCGATCTTGATCAAATGTGTACCGCCTATCGGCAGGTGCTGCTATAAATCACGCAGTAAGAGATTCTGCGTGCCGCGCGCAATTTCCCACGGATAGACAATGTAGGCATCGGTGATGGCGGCGTAATAATCGGGACGGGCAGTGCCGAAAAGATTGCGGTACGGGTTGAAGTGCAAAACACAGGTGTAGGGGACGCCAGCTGCAGCGGTAATGCGGTTTTTAACCGCGGTAATCGTTCGCCCGGAACCCCAAACATCATCTACGACCAGGATACGTCTGCCGCGCAGCAAATTGTTTTCCGGGAATTGTAAAAATTTCGGCCAGGCCAGCCAGCGTGTTTTTTCTTTGTCGTGTTCCTGTTCCATTTCGGCCGGAAAGTCCACCGAAGCAGTCAGGATGATGCTCAACTTGAGCGCTTCCGCCAGCATTCCACCGGGAATAATTCCGCCATGGGTGATCATCACCATGGCATCAAATTCCACTTCAAACTGGGGGATAAGATGGTCAATCAGTTTGTCAACGTCGTTCCAGGTCAACACTTCACGGCGCATGAAAAGAGATTCCTTTGGCAGGTTGGCAATATTCTATGATTAAAAATATATTATAGCAGGTTATTCCCGCAAATAGGCCTGCCAGATACAAACTCGATTGCGCCCGTTTTGCTTGGCCAAATACAGGGCGCGGTCGGCGCGATGGAAAAGCTCATCAACGCTCTGGCAGTCCTCGTCCATCTGCGCCACCCCCAGGCTGATGGTAATGTGTACTTTGGTATGACCAATATCAGTGACGCACTCCTCGGCGGACCTGCGCAGTCGTTCAACAACTTCCACTGCATTTTTTGCTTTGGTTTCCGGCAGCAGAATCACAAATTCTTCACCGCCGTAACGACCGATACTGTCACTGGCGCGGATTTGGGATCGCAAACATTGACTGAGATGAATCAAGACCTGATCGCCGGCCGTGTGTCCTAGCCGATTGTTGACATTTTTGAAGAGGTCAATATCAATCAGGATTAATGACAGGTCGCTGCCATAGCGCTGGGATCGGCGCATTTCGATCTCGGCCAGTTCATAGAAATAGCGCCGGTTGTAAAAGCCGGTCAGCCCGTCGGTGATGGCGTATTGCTGAACCTGCTGAAAGAGCCGCGCATTTTCAATGGCAATGGCGGCCTGACTGGCAAAGGTTTGCCCCAGTTCGGCTTCGTTACCCCCATAGATACCGCTGTTGGAATTGTAAATGCTCAAATAGCCGATCACCTGTCCATGACCGAGCATTGGAATTCCAAGCCAGGCCTTGCCGCAGTTCAAATCCTCCAATTCCTGAAAGGGGCGGTAGGTTTCGGCGTCATCTAAATAGAGCGGATAACGATTGCGGTTAATCGCCTCAAATTGCGGGTTGCGGGCAGGGATGCGCCTGCCGAGATAATCATCGTTATTGCTGAAACCGGCTGCAGCAGCAATTTCCAGTTCGTCCTTATCCAGCAGGTACAAAAAGGCACGGTCGTAAGGGATGAGCATTTTCAGGTACTCCATCACCTGAAAGAGGACCTGACGCAGGTTCAGCACCGAGGTGAAGGCGGTCATTGCCTGACGCAGCAATTCAATTTTGGAGCGTTGTTCTTCCTCGGCTTGCTGTTTTAATTTTTGATGGGTGATATCGCGAATAATGTTCAACAAATAGCGCCGGGAAACAGGGACATAATCCGCCTGAATCCATTTCTCTTCACCGGTGGTGCGCAGCCGGCTGGGCGTTTCAATTCGCTTGGGCTTGCCGGTGTAGAAAACCTGATGGATGATTTCGGCTACATGCGGCTCATGAGAAAAGAAATCATCAACCGATATGCCGGTGAAGTCCTTAATCCGCCCCAGGGACATTTCCATGGCAGCCTGATTGAACATCATCAGGCGGACAACCCCCTGCTCGTCTTTGCGCCAGATGAGAATTGGATCGGGCAGTGAAAGAAAGTTTTGCCGGAAAATCAGATCTGTTTCGGTGGCATTACCGTTCCCATTACGCAGATGGGACAGTTCCCGGCGTAACTGCCGGTTAAGGCGCAGCAGATATCGGGAGCGTCGGCTTTGTCGTGAATTCTGGTAAACCATTCCCCACCGAGAGGACGGTTGATTAAGACGCGGTTTTCTCGCTTGTTTCGGGTTTTGAGCGGGTGAATCGTTCGTTGTGCTGGAATCTGCCATCGGTTTCGATGATTACCTCCCCTATGCAATACCGACGCGCAGCGAAGAAAGGGTGATAATGAATTAACTGACTTCATTATACCCAATTCTTTCCAGCAATACATCTGTTTGAATATTAAAATTTCCGTTAGATCTCAACGCGGATGCGTTCCATGCGTCTCAACGCCGGTGAGCGGGCGGTGTCTGACCAGGTGCTGACCCAACCCATGCGGCGCAGCGCAGAACGCAGCAGGTGATCTGCAAAAAACAGGGGAGTGCGGCGCGGGTGGGCGTAGACCGCCCGGGTTTGTTTCTGCAGCAGTGCATAGCGCAGGTCCTGGGGTGTGTTTCCCCGAAAGAGTGTGCGGGCATGGCCAATGTTCCAACCAACATGTGAATCACTGCATCCAACTGTGGCAAGCCCTACCCGCTGAGCTAATCGTGCTGCCCGCAAATTGCTGCCCCGGTAAAACAAACTTGCGTTCAGGGTTTCAACTCCCAGCAGGGTCTGCTGACCGATAGGTGTTTCCAGGGCACGGCGAATGGCGGTTTCGTTCAAGCTGTGCGCGCCTAACGCCAGCGGATGAGCGGCAATCGCCAATCCGCCTGCTTCATAAACGCGTTGAAGTGTTTCGATTAAGGATTGGCCGGCGGGGATGATGGTGCGCACAAACAGGGTCAGCAAATGACCTTCCGCGGTGGAAACTTCAATGCCGGGAATGACCCCCACCTGATATTGATACCCGAGCTCTTCCGCACGCAGTGCACCGCGTAACTCATCATGATCGGTGATGGCGATGACATCCAATCCGGCACGGCGGGCATGTTTCAGGACTGCTTCAAGAGTAGCGGTACCGTCATAACTGTAAATGGTGTGAATGTGCAAATCTGCCTGTCCCATAAATCCTCGCTGATTGGACTGATTCCCAAGTGTATTATCAGACAGGAAGATTAAGAGCGGTTCAAAAGCGGTTTAAGAATTGGTTGTTATCCTGTAAAAAAGCGGATTGACCCACATACCGGTCAATCCGCCCATCATTCCATGAAACAGGGTGTGTTTTCAGGCAGGTGTTTGCTCTGCTAAAGCAGGTAGCGGTTTTCGATAAGATTGGAATGCATACCACAGCGCTCCCAAACCAAGCAGGGTGGCGAGCAAGCCAATGACCCAGCCCAAAATTGGGATGGCACGCAGAATAACATAGATCAGCACACCGGCCAGGAATGCCCACAAGCGGGGATTTTGTGCCTGCGGTGCAATCTGGCGTACCAGTAACTGACCGACCCAAAATGATGCGACCAGTTTACTGCCATAGGCTACCAGCAGGGTGAAGGCGGCTGTAAAAACTGCCAGGCTTGAAAAGCCAATCCCGAATATGGCGTTGCTCAACCCTCCCAGGGTAATCAGGCTGAGCAGGATACCCACGCCGAAAATCACTGCGCCGGCAAGGAGAGCCCCGGCGTAGCCGCCCAATAAGCCCAGCAAACCTACCCCAGTGGAAGCCAGTGGTTGACGGTTGGCTTCGTCCACCGTGCGCTGGAAGAAATTGGGCAGCAACCACAACACCAGACCACCGAGAATTAACAATGTAATCAGATTACGAAGGAGATTGACAATCGCTTTAACAACTGGCAGGGCAAAAATGCCGCGCGGTGGTTGGGAAGGGGAGGGCTTTTGATCGGTTTGTGTCGGAACAGGGGTCTGGTAGATAATCTGGCCCGCCGGCCGGCCCTGAATGGCTGAAGATTGATCGGTGGGGCTGGTGTACTTCAAGTCTCCCCCGATGACAGACTGAGAAGAGATGCGCAAACCTGGCCGAATCGCAGGCGGTAAACCTGGCTGCATGGGCATAAACCACATGGCGGTATCACCACTTTCGGGTGAAGAAACATCCACCACTGCATCCCCGCCGATGGTGCCATTAATTTCCAGTGCTGCAGCCGAAGCCCTTAGATTGCGCTTTATTTCTCCGTTTAAGATTGCCTGATACACACCCACAAAGGTGTCGGTGTTCACGCTGGAACCGGCCATGCTTTCCAGACTGTAACCGCCGTAATATACATTTCTTCCAATTTTTGCGTTATTGCCTATGAGCAAAGCAGCGCTGCCGCCGAACACGCTTCCACCGACATTGCCGCGCACCTCCATGTAACGGGCTGCTCCAAAAAGATTGCCGGCCACCTTGCCGCTCTCGGAAAGAATCACATCTGAGCCGAACATGAACAGGTCGCCGTTGATGGTGCCGTTGACGATCACGCGGTTTCCGGCGGCAATAACTGTTCCGTTGACGGTGCCATCCAGAATCACATCTCTACCAGAGATGAGCAGATCGTCATTTATGGTTTCGTTAGCCGGCAAGCTGCCATCATCATCAATTACAGTTGCCTCTACCGGTCGCACGAAGATGAACATTGAGGTCAGGAACAGTGCCAAGAAGGTTATCAGGCAAGCCCAAAATTTTCTTTGGTTTGTGATCATATCAATACTCCTTTTTCTAATCAATGGACATCCTACTTACGTTAATATACCCTCTCGGGTTGCAATAATAGCCAGGATTAAACGAACGTTAACACGCGTCGGCTTTTAGCGTGAAATGAGTAGAAGCACGTGAAATTTTCAAAATTTAATCAGCCCGCCTGACGGGGTGGGTTGAACCTGCTTGTATCTGATTCTATGCAGTCAAGGGGTTATTCTTTTAGCTGCTCTTTACTATAGGTGTGGTGCAAACCCATCTGGTCGGTTTTGATGATGGCTTTCTGCATTTCTTGAACCATGCTTACGCCATGGCGGTATTGGAACGGCCACATCGAGCGCAGATGGAAGAAGGCTACCCGGTCGCCATCCCGCAAGGGGTGATCTAAATCGGGCTGCAAACCGGGCATGGCGCTCAATTGTCCGTTAATGAAAGTGATACCCCGTTCCTGTGTGTCCATTCCAAGAACATCGAGCAAATCCCGCAGTCGTGCCCCCTCCGGCAAACTGACCTTGCGGTTTGCAAAAATCCGTTCTTGCGGGTTGCCGCCAAAACGGGCCAGTTCGCCATACAACCAGGTATCTACAATGATGGTGTTCAATTAGCCACCTCCCACCGGCGGAAAGATACCCACTTCATCCCCCTCATTCAAATCCACATCCAGTTCTTGAATGCGGGCATTGACAAAGCACACTTTAACTTCACTTTCCGGGATTTCAAGATGATTGATTAAATCCCGCAGGGTTGAGCCTGCCGGCAGGTCAACTTCAAAAGGTGTGCCGGCCAGGGTGCCGGGATGATAGCGGCTGAAAGTTGCGTAAAGTTTGACCTTGATTTTCATGGGCAGCGAATGATATCCTGAGACCAGAGACAGTCGGCACAGGAGGGATTTAGACCCCAGCAGCCTTCGTTGATCTGACGCAGATCGCAGGTGCTGCGCAGGTCGCAATCCGGACAGGAAGGGAAGTGATAAACGGCCACTTCACTGCGATATTGCATGTATTCTTCTGATACCAAGATTTCGTCCAGCGGGGTCTGGGTGACATTTCCCAGAACATAACGATTGACTTTTTTCTTGACGCCATCCAGTGTATAGTAGGAATAATTGTGAGAAAGGGCATAACAGGGTGATACGCCGCCGTCCCATCCGACCACGGTGGCTCGGTCGTGGATGAAGCGGCAGCGTCTTTCAGCGCCCCAGTGCATCCTTGGCATTTCCATGAAACTCCACAACCACCAGCCCGATCCCAGGTTTGGAAACCCGAAGCCCTTGACCGAATCAACAGGGGCGTAACCATATAGGGTTTGATCCACCATGTCCTCGGTGTAGGCCAGCACGTTGCTGACGATCAGCCGCGCAGCGCCTAAACTGGATGCCAATCGTACCAGTGCAGGGAGCTCGCTTTCGTTGGATTTGAGAATGACGAACTCCACCCCCAACTCGGGCAGGCGGGTGGCATGTTGTTTTTTTAATTCTTTTAAGTATTCCAGATTGGCGATAATCTGTTGAAGATTCGCGCCGCGCAAATCATGAAACGTTTCGGCTTGCGCCCCGTCAATCGAAACCATGATCCGATAAACTCCCAATCTCATCAATTCGCTGACGATTTTGGGATTGAGCAAAATACCATTTGAACCCAACGTCACCCGCAGGCCGCGGCTGGTGAAGGTTTCAATCATTTTCAAAATGTTTGGATGGGTAAGCGGTTCGCCAAAACTGGTAAAAACAACTTCTTCCAATTCAGGCAAATACGGCAGGCGGGCAGCAACAGCATCAAAGATATCCTGTGTCATCAGGGCAATCGGGTCATCCCAGATGTTGCGCATACAAAAGCGGCATTGTAAGTTGCAGCCTGTGGTGACTTCGATATATAACTTACGCAAATTGGGCAGGCGCGGCAGGAGAATGGGTTCGCCTTCCCGTTCGAATAACCAAAACTCCAGCGGAGCGCTCAGGTTGCGCCGCTGTAAAAATTGGGCGGGAAATTTCAAATTACCCTGCTGGTCAAGTTTAATCTTCATGAACAGACTCTACATCTTTCAGCCATGATTAATCTGGAATGTCATTGCGAAACCGACATGGAGTCGACGGGGGTGAATTGAGCGCTTTTTTGCTTCGCCGCCTAAAGCGGTTCGCAATGACATTCCTGTTATCTACCGATAACCAAAAACAGACCCGGTCGGATGTTTAGAGTTCCGCATACACGGAATCGAGGGCTTCCTCCGGCACATCAAAGACCGTGTTGTGTGGGGGCAGCGGGTCGCGGGTCATGAATTCGGGCAGCCGGTCGGCGGCTTTGCTGATGCCGGCGGCTTCGTTGAACTTTCGTTCAACCTTTAGCACCTCCGCTCCGAACTTGAGGACATCATCGGCAGTCCAGTTGGTGCCCAGCACACCGTTAATTTCTTCAATCATACCCTGATAACCGCTGGCGATATCCAGAATGGCAAAGGCAATGAACAGGCAGTGCCCGCTGGAATCGATGAAGGCGGTGGTAGCCTGGAAGGCGCGGCTGAGTGCAGCCTTCCCCTCTGGGGTTAAGGGATCCACTTTTCCCATCACGCCCAGAATTTCGGGGGCAATGGTATAACCGGCGGTGTGATCGGCGCCCATCGTGGAAGTGGCGTAAGTGATGCCAATGCCCTTGACCGCGCGCGGTTCGTAAGCCGGGATGGATTGACCTTTGACGACGGGGACATGAGTTACCCCAAATACTTTGCCGGTTGTCTCGGTTCCTGCGCCCAGAATGCGCCCCAGCTGGGTGCCTTTGCCCATTTCGTGGATGAGGTTAATTGCAGCCTTGCTGTCTCCAAACGGGATAACGCCGGCTTCCATGGCAACCCCCAGCGTAGTGCCGGTTTCGATGGTATCCAAGCCGTAGTCATTGCACAGGTGATTCATCAGCGCGACATCATCCAAATTACCGATGCCCAAATTAGCGCCCAGCGACCAGGCCGATTCGTATTCCAGGCAGGAGGTGATTTCGCTGCCATCTTCGGCATAGACGGTGTTGGAGCACTGGATGATGCAGCCAGGGCTGCAGGCATGGTTGAAGATTTCTTTGCCTTTGCGGTCTTTGTTGGTTTCGAAGATGGCCTCACTGGCGATCTTGGGGGCTTCTTCAAAGCGGCCGCTGCTGAAGTTCTTGGTGGGCAGGCCGCCGGCTTCGTTCATGATGTTAATCAGAATTGCGGTGCCGTATGAGTTGAGCCCGCCTTTGGGTTTGGTGATGGCATGCGTGCGCAAAGCCTCAATCATCTTCTTGCGTCCCTCCTCAAAGAGGGCTTTATCGGCAATTTCCACACCCGGGGCACCCTGCCGGTCAAGAACAATGAATTTGACGCCTTTAGAAGCCATCACGGCTCCCAGGCCGCCGCGTCCGGCATAACGCGAAGGCCGTTTGGACAGGTCATTGAACACAACGCCCGAATTGCAATAACCATATTCGGCTGCGGCGCCTACGCTGCAAATAGAGACGCGTTCACCAAATTTTTCATAAAGGGGTGGATAAATCTGAGAAAGCACCTTGCCAGTGTATGGAGTGGCGTCAAAGAATTCTACTTTGGGTTTGCCGTCCCAGGTGATGTGCAGCCCCCAGAACCGGTCCTTCTCTTTTGGCTGACCTTCGATGATCAAGCCGCGGATTCGCATATTGGCTAGATCGGCTCCCCATGAGGAACCGGCATTGGCTTCCTTGATCCCGCCGGTGAGCGGGGATTTTCCGCCCACCGAAATGCGCGCCGCGGTGGGTGCGCTGGTGCCGGTGACGAAGCCAGCCGAAAAGACCAGTTTGTTGTTTGGCCCAAGCGGGTGGGCAAGTGGTGGAACCTCGTCTGCGACAATGTTCGAGGTCAAGGCGCGCCCGCCCAGGTATTTGTATTTTTCCGGCACTTCGGTGACCTGATAGGTGCGGTCGGTCATATTTACGCGTACAAGATACATCGCTTCCTCCTTTTTTGAAACTGGGTTTTCTTACCTTGAGGTTTGGGTTAGACGATTATCAAACTTGATTCTGGACTTGCCTGCGAAATACGGACCTCCTTTTGGGTTAGGTTGATAGAGCGAATCCTGGATTGATTGAGAGCATGTTCTGGAGCGGCAAAAAGGAGAACAGCCCTCGCTTTGAAACGCGGGTTGTCCTCCTTTGCAAAACGGCAGGCAATGAAAGTTACCCTTCATGCCCTAACGTCCATTTATCCACCCAGGGAATCAATGGATCGGAGGAAAGAAGTGATGGCTCAGAGCAAAATCATCATCTCTTTGTCTTAAGGAATAATGACTTTTGGAAAGAATGCAAGTGATGAATGTCACAATTGGATTTTCCTAAAATAGGGGTTGACAAAAGGTTTCTGAGAGGTATAATATATGAAAATATGCTCATATATTCATTGAATTGGCGAAAAGTGATCAAATGAACCACTCTTTTAACCCAAAATGTTCGGATAACCACATTCACCGCGAAGCGATCGAACGCGCCGTCGATTCCATGGTGGACGGCTGGACGGCTACGCGCCTGGCGCAGGTCTTTGCCGCGCTCTCCGATCCCAGCCGGGTACGGTTGATTTCCGCTTTGCTGGCTGGCGAATTGTGTGTTCATGATCTGGCTGCAGCGCTTGGCATGAGCCAGAGTGCGGTCTCGCACCAGTTGCGCCTGCTGCGCAGTTTGAGTCTGGTGCGCTACCGCAAGGAAGGGCGGGTGGTTTATTACTCACTGGATGACGAACATGTTGAGCACCTGTTCCGCATGGGATGGGAACACATCCGCCATCCGGAGAAAAGCATGAAGGAGATTGCATCGAATCATGGCTGAACAACGTTACCGCATTGAAGGGATGGACTGCGCCGATTGCGCATTGAAAATTGAAAAGGGGGTTCGTCAACTCAAGGGAGTGGAACGGGCTGAATTGAATTTCAGTACGGCGTTGTTGACCGTCGAAGGACAAATCAGCCGCCAGGCCGTTCAGCAGCGGGTTGAGCAGCTCGGTTACCGTTTGGTAGAGGATTCGGCTGGCACGGCTTCTGAAAAGACAGTGGAAGCTTTCCTGCCGGGATTGATGCGCTACCTGTTTTCCAGTCGCGAGACTCGCCTTGCCTTGCTGGGCGGGGGACTGATCGCGATTTCATTTTTGTTTTCTGCGGTGAATCTGCCGGGCTGGCTGACTACTACCGTGCAATTGTTTGCGCTGGTTTTGGCCGGTTATCCCATTGCGCGCAGTGCGCTGATGAACTTGTGGATCAACCGCGATTTCAATATGAATTTTTTGATGACCGTTGCGGCAATCGGAGCGGTTGTGATTGGCGAATATCCGGAAGCCGCTTCGCTCATCTTTTTGTTTGCCATCGCAGAAGCGCTGGAGGGCTACAGCAGCGAGCGTGCCCGCCGTTCGATTCAACTCCTCTCCGGGCTTGCCCCGCAAACTGCTTTGCGCATGACACAAAACGGCGAGGAACGAGTTGCCGTGGATGATTTACAGATTGGTGATCGTGTGATCATCCCTGCCGGTGAGCGTATTCCCACGGATGGTGTGGTGAGCAGCGGTTTTGGGGCGGTCAACCAGGCACCCATCACAGGCGAGAGCCTGCCGGTAGAGAAAGCTCCCGGTAATGAGGTGTTTGCCGGCAGCATCAACGGCAACACGGTGCTGGAAGTGGAAGTGAGCCGGCTGGCAGCCGATAACACCCTCAACCGCATCATCCGGTTGGTAGAAGAAGCTCAGGCTTCCAAAGCGCCTGCCCAGCGCTTTGTGGATCGCTTTGCACGCTATTACACCCCGGCCATGCTGGTGCTGGCGGTGCTGGTAGCCGTAGTTCCACCGCTGGTGTTCGGCCAGCCTTTGCTGAACCTGCCGGACGGCACCCGCGGCTGGCTGTACCGCGGTCTGGCGCTGCTGGTGATTGGTTGCCCGTGTGCGCTGGTCATTTCCACCCCGGTAACGGTAGTCAGTGCCATTGCGGCAGGTGCGCAAAAAGGCATTTTGTTCAAGGGTGGTGCATTTCTGGAAGCCCTCAGCCGGGTTCGCGCGGTAGCTTTCGACAAAACCGGTACGCTCACACGTGGAACACCGGTGGTGACAAATTACCGCTCGGTGGATTGCGCGGACGGCGGAGATTGCGAAAAGTGTCAGGATGTGCTGGCGCTGGCGTGTGCGCTGGAGCGGCGCAGCCGTCATCCGCTGGCGCAGGCGGTGGTTCGCGCGGCGGCTGAGCGCGGATTGGATGGCCGCTATCCGCCGGCCGAGACCGTTCTCACCCTGAACGGGATTGGGCTGCAAGGCAAAATCAACGGGCAGACGGCTACCATTGGCAGCCATCGCCTGTTTGAGGTCGAGCATCCGCATTCGGATGAATTGTGCCGCTGGGTTGAATCGGCCGAGAAACTGGGGCATACCACCATGCTGGTGTGTGATGGGGAACGGGTGCGGGGCTATCTGGCAGTCAGCGATGCCCTGCGTCCGGAAAGTGAGCGGGTGGTGCGGCAATTGAAAGGGTTGGGGGTTGAGCCGGTCATGCTCACCGGCGATAACCCGGCTGCGGCACAGGCGGTTGGCGGACAGGTGGGTGTACAGCAGATTTACGCCGGCTTACTGCCGGAGGACAAAACCCGCCTGGTACAGGAATTACGCTCCCGCCATCTGGCGGTGGCAATGGTTGGAGATGGCATTAATGATACCCCCGCCCTGGCGGCGGCGACGGTTGGAATTGCAATGGGCGGCGCGGCTTCGGCACAGGCGATGGAAACCGCCGATGTGGTGCTGATGTCAGAAGGTTTGAACCGGCTGCCGTTCGCCGTGCGTTTGGCGCGGCTGGCACAGCGCATTATCCATCAAAACATTGCGTTCAGTCTGGTAACCAAAGCCATTTTCATTTTGCTGGCGCTGGCCGGGTGGACAACCATGTGGATGGCTGTTTTGGCCGATATGGGCGTCTCGTTGCTGGTAACTTTCAATGGGATGCGCCCGCTTGCGTTGCGGGATGAAAACGGACAGAAAAAGGGTTAAACCGGCGGCCAGGGGTAGGGGCGGCGGCTGGCTGCCGGATGTGGAAAGCAGCCATTTTCCACCAACCGGCGGGTGCGGCGTTCCAGCGCGCGGATTTCTGCCGGCGAAAGATAGGGTTTTAACTGCTCTACCAGATCGCCGGCCCGTTCGAGTTCATTGAGCAGGCGGGTTAAATCTGCCAGTAAGTCGGGCGGGATTGGTTCACCGGCAAAATCCCAGATGACCGTACGCAGTTTGTCCTCGACATGAAAACAGATGCCGTGGTCAATCAACCAAAGGTGCTGGTTCTCGTCCACGAGAATGTGGCCGCCTTTTCGGTCGGCATTGTTGACGACCAGATCAAACAAGGCTACCGGGCGCAGGCGCTGCTTATCTTCGGGGGTGAAGGAAAAATAATGATATTCAGGGTTGTGTTCAATATAGAACTGTACCGAACCGGGGCCAAGCGGGGCTTTACGGCGGTAAACGGTGGGTGGAACCAGCTGCCAGCCAAGGGCCTGACTGACCAGAAAGGCTGCCACTTCCCTACCTGAAAGGCTGCCAGCCGGAAAGTCCCACAACGGTTGTTCACCGCGCACCGGTTTATACACCGCAGGATATTCTCTGTCAGCCTGGACAATTGAAGCGAGAAAGGTGTAGTTGGAACCATGCACAAATTGACCGCGCAGGGTCATTTTTCCTGTTTGAAGGGTAGTGAGAATCTGCGGGATGTCCTCGACATTCATTTACCAATAATCCCAAAAACCCCTGCAGGCTCAATTCTTGCAGGATTAATGTTTATGACCGTTTTTCTTGGGGCAAAAATGTCCCTCCGGATCCATCGGTTCACCGCATTGCGGACAAATCGGCCGTCCGCGGTTGGCGACTTCAATGCCCCATAAACTCAGCGCCAGCAGCTGTGAGCGGGTGCACCAGAAGCGGGCAACACCGGCATCCTCTTCGCTGATCTGGTCAGACAGCACCTCATGGGCGATCAGGCAGGCCATGTCGCGCTCCGGATCGTAGGCCAGCCCCAGTTCACCCACCCGAAAGAGCGGATCGACTGGCGGCTGAATGTGCATTTCGGCTTCGTTATACTCACCGGAGGCCGGCGGTAATTGCGGATACCGGCTGGCAATTTCGGTGAAGAATTGCTCCACACCGATTGCCAGCGTTTGAATCTGCACTTTTTCCACCAGTAAGGTTACTACCTCGTCATCCTGGCGGGCCTGGATATAAAAAACCCGTTGTCCGGGTTTGCCAATTGCATCCGTGGTGATGTGAGTGACCGGATCAAGTTCAATTTCTGTATGCGCCATGCTGGTGCGCCTCCTGATTAGGTTTGAGTATACCAGAAACCGTAGTCTCCAATGCCTTCTTGTCCAATCTGTTAGAAGGCGGGCATCTTTCAGAGGCTGGGTTCAGGTGCGAGAATGTGGGTATCTTCCCAGCGGGCGGCATGATACCGTCCATGCTCGCCCAACAGAGCACTAACCTGCCGGCGCAGCGTGAGTGGGTCGCCGCTGGTGTAAAAATGTACCTCTCCCGGCTGATCCCCTTCAGCCAGCAGGTTGTGCCGTTCAAGCAGGCGGCGGGTCTGGCGGGCAACCGCCGGGGCGGGGTCAATGACCCGCACACCAGCTCCGCAGATTTCTTCAATCAGTGGAATTACAAAGGGGTAGTGGGTGCAGCCCAGTACGACGGTGTCAATCCCTTCGCGCAGCATGGGGGTAAGCGCAGTTTCAAGAATGTGACGGGCAGAATTGCCGTTCAAGCGGCCGGCTTCAATTTCCTGCACCAGACCGTTACAGGTATCGGACATAATTTTCACGCCGGAGGCAAAGCGCTCGACTACCGAAGCATATAAAGCCCCCTGGAAGGTGGCAGGGGTGGCCAGTACGCCGACCTTGCCGCTGCGGGTGGTTTCGGCAGCCGGTTTCACCGCCGGTTCCATCCCGACAAAGGGAATGTGGGGAAAAACGGCACGCAGGTGGTGCAAAGCGGCAGCCGAAGCGGTGTTGCAGGCTACCACAATCAGACCTGCACCGTGTTGAATCAAAAAATGGGTGATCGCTTCGGAAAAATCCCGCACTTCCTCCAGGGGACGGCTGCCGTAGGGAACGTGCTGCTGATCGGCAAAGTAGATGACCGGCTGAGCCGGGAGAATCTCACGGATGGCACGGTAAACCGAAAGGCCACCCACTCCCGAGTCAAAAATTCCGATGGCGGCTGGGTGATTCATGCCTCATTTTCCCCGGCAGCCTGAATGAAAGCCTCAAACAGGGCAAAGTGACGGGGATTCTGGGTCAGCCATTCGGGGTGCCACTGAACGCCCATCAGAAAGCGGTGGCCAAGCAGTTCGACCGCCTCTGCCAGCCCATCCGGTGACCATGCGCTGACGCGCAGTTCCTCGCCGATGCGCGCCAGCCCCTGATGGTGAAGGCTGTTGACTTGAATCTCATCCTCGCCAATGATTTTTTCCAGCCGGGTTCGATCCATGATTTTAACTTTGTGAGCAAGCGTATCGCGCGGATAGCCCGGAAAATAATCATGTTTCAGTGCGCCTTTGAGCTGGTCGGCAATATCGGTATAAAGGCTGCCGCCCAAAGCGACATTAATCACCTGTGCTCCGCGGCAGATACCCAACAGGGGTTTCTGGTCGCGGGCAGCCATGCGAACCAGTTCAATTTCCATCTCATCGCGGGCGGGATCCACGTCATAAACCCGCGGGTGAGGTTCACCGTTGAAGAGCGCCGGGTCAAGATCAACGCCGCCGACCAGCAAAATCCCGTCCAGACGCTGGAACAATTCTCGCAATTGGGTCAGACTCAGCCCGACAGGGATTAGGAGGGGAATACCGCCGGCCTTTAGAATGGCGCGGGCGTAGGCTTCCTTTGCACCCACGCTGACGATGGGGTCATGGATAATTAATCGTTCGGTGGAGAGGCCAATCAGGGGAGTTTTCATGGGCAAATGACTCATGGATATTTTACTCAAAAAGGGCGCAGCCAGCGTTTGACTGCGCCCTCCGGTTTGGAATGCGGTAGAGAGGACTAGTTAAACTTTTGTTTGAGGCGTGCGCTCTTGCCGGTGCGGTCGCGCAGGAAGTACAGGCGTGAACGACGCACACGGCTGTGGCGTTCAACCACCACACGGTCAATGCGCGGGGAGCGGAACAGGAAAGTGCGTTCCACACCAATACCGTTGCTGGCAATTCGCCGCACCGTGAAGGTGGAGTTGTTACCGTTATTGTGGATATACAGAACGGTGCCCTTGAACTCCTGAATACGTTCGCGGTTGCCCTCTTTGATTTTGACGTGCACAGAAACGGTATCCCCGGTTTTCAATTCCGGAATGTTGGGATTGACCGCTGCCTCTACGGATTTCAAAATATCTTCCATGGTGCAATTCCTTCCAATGAATTCTTACCCTGCGTCTTTGACGCGAGGGCAGATTATACCATGAAGTTTTCAGGCGGGCAATGATTTTAAGAACCATCCTGAAAATCAAGTTGATTGTTAGGAAAAGTTGAAAAGTGGACACTTATAAAGTTGAAAAGTGGACAGTTGTGGGAAGGGTGGAAATAAAGTTCAAAAGTGGACACCTCTGAACTTAGCAGCGGGTAAGGTGAAGGAGTGAACCATCTTATTCTCGAACCAGACCCGGACTTCGATCAAATTAGATTCTAAAGGGATCATGTGAAGTTCAACATCCTCGCGGAT